>ERZ791802.39-NODE-39-length-166326-cov-11.591426_pt1 | contig 166326 bp, 123 predicted proteins | sample MGYA00510308_ERZ791802 | MGnify/ENA primary metagenome ERZ791802 (study PRJEB30046, sample SAMN00792028) | human gut metagenome | study: EMG produced TPA metagenomics assembly of the A metagenome-wide association study of gut microbiota in type 2...
AAAACTATTTGTCACAACTTTTACAGGAAAATAATTTTTAATGCGTCTGCCCTGTCCTTCAAAGATACGACAATATCAGGTGGAAAACAAGTAAATGCTTAATTGTTTTCATGTAAATGATAGCTCGGCTTTATATAAAATAAGGTTGGCCGGTGAATGAGAAAAGGAGGATGGTCGACTATGAGAAATGCATTGAAATACAATGAGAAATAGGCGGAAATTGGGGAGTGAAGCGGGAAAAAGTATGAGAAATGCCATTCCGGAAAAGTATTTCTCATAGTCTATCTGTTTGATTGACTATGCTTTATCCGAAATCAATGAGAATATGAGAAATGAAAACAAAAAAACTTTTCTAGTAGCGAAGATGGAATAAGTGCTTTTGGAATTTGTTTGTATGGAATAATTACAGTATATTTGTGTCGTAATAATCGCCCTACACAAAAACATGCAGGACAAACTAAAATAAGTAATGAGAATAACACAAATTAGAGACGACGGCAAAGTAAACACTCTGCGGACGTTAAAAATCGAACAGCTCGTAGAGCAGATGAAAGTGGAAACGAAAGCGCAACTCGTCTCGGCAATGAGGGAAGTCCTGCCTTATATACTTCCGGGTGACAAGAATGACTATGTACAGAAAGTGCCGAAGCTGCTTCCTGCAGCCGCCTTTGTTCGCAAGAACGGGATAATGACAATGGATGAGTACAACGGGATCGTGATGCTTCAGGTGAATAATCTGTCCGGACGTATGGAAGCGGATGAAGTGAAAGAACGCGTGAAGGAGCTGCCGCAGACTTATCTTGCTTTTAATGGCTCTTCCGATAAAACGGTAAAGATATGGGTACGCTTCACCTATTCCAACGACCAGTTGCCGGTTGACCGCGAACAAGCGGAGCTTTTCCATGCGCATGCTTACCGGCTTGCCGTGAAGTTTTATCAACCTCAGCTTCCTTTCGACATCGAACTGAAAGAACCTTCACTGGAACAATGATTGCCGTTTGACCTATGATCCGGATTTGTATTTCAATCCTGAAGCAATGCCTATTTATATGAAACAGCCGATGGCTATGCCGACAGGAATGACTTACCGCGAACAGGTGCAGACGGAGGCTTCACCCTTGCAACGGCTTGCGCCGGGATATGAGAGCCATCATGCGCTTTCTGTGCTTTTTGAGGCTGCGTTTGCGCGTGCGTTGGATGAGCAGGATGAGTATTTTCCGGGAAATGACATACATTCTTTGCTGGTTTGTCTGGCCGGGCATTGTTTTCGTGCCGGTATTCCCGAAGAGGATACGGTGCGGTGGACGCGTGCCCATTATCGCTTGCCGGAAGATGATTTCCAGATTCGCGGGACGGTGCAGAATGTGTATCGCACCTGCAAGGGATTTGCGGGTAAGAGCAGCTTGTTGCCGGAGCAGTTGTTCGTGATGCAGATGGATGAGTTTATGAGACGGCGTTATGAGTTTCGTTTCAACCAGTTGACTTCGCAGGTGGAATGCCGGCAGCGGAACAGTTTCGATTTCTATTTTCGTCCGGTAGACAAGCGGTTGATGTCGAGCATTACCATGAACGCGCAGTATGAGGGGATTAAACTGTGGGACAAGGATGTGGTGCGTTATCTGAATTCTGACCGTGTACCGGTTTATCAGCCTGTTGAGGAGTTTCTTTATGAGCTTCCCCGTTGGAACGGTAAGGATTATATCGGTGACCTGGCCAGGCGGGTTCCCTGCGACAATCCCCATTGGGAACAGTTATTCCGTCGTTGGTTCCTTGGTATGGTGGCGCATTGGCGCGGGTTGGGAAAAAATCATGCGAACAGCACTTCCCCTATATTGGTCGGTCCGCAGGCTTACAGGAAATCGACGTTCTTCCGCCTGATTCTTCCGCCATGTTTGCAGGCATATTATACGGATAGCATCGACTTCAGCCGGAAGCGGGATGCGGAGTTGTACCTGAACCGTTTCCTGCTGATTAATATGGATGAGTTTGACCAGATCGGTATCAATCAGCAGTCTTTTGTTAAACATATCCTGCAAAAGCCGGTTGTTAACACACGTCGTCCGAATGCTTCGGCAGTAGAGGAACTTCGCCGCTACGCCTCTTTCATCGGGACAAGTAACCATAAAGATTTGCTGACGGATACTTCCGGTAGCCGCCGATATATTGGCGTTGGGGTTACGGGAGTGATTGATGTGGTTCGCCCCATTGACTACGAACAGCTTTACGCGCAGGCGATGGTGGCGCTGTACCACAATGAACGGTATTGGTTTGATGAAAAGGAAGAAGCCATCCTGACGGAAGCCAATCAGGAGTTTGAGCAGTCGCCCGCCATAGAGCAGTTGTTCCTTGTGTATTACCGAGTTGCGGAAGATGAAGAGGAAGGAGAATGGATGCTTGCTGCGGATCTGTTACAGCGGATACAAAAGGCGAGTAAGATGAAATTCTCTCCGGGGCAGGTCAATTACTTTGGGCGTATCCTGCAAAGGTTGGGCGTGAAGTCGCACAGGAAGACGCACGGGATGTATTATCATGTGGTGGCTGTTACTCAAAAAGATAAATAATGCCTGATGGTTGTATAATCGTGTTTGGATTACTTAATAAAGTAATCCAAACATCCATAAAGGAATACGATTTTTATGTCCGTATTCTACATCGTCTATTGCCAGATAGCTTTATGTTGGAAAGTATAAAAATACGGCGATTTTAACTTTTTGAAAAGTGAAAATTGGCATTGATTTGGCTTTTTGAAAGGTGAAATCAATCGGCTTTATTGAAAAGAATACAACTTTTTTCGTAAACTTTGGGCGGATAAAATCGTATTTTATTATTTTATAATAATTATCATTACGTAATGAGTCGGGGGGATGGTAAGTCTGCCCAGAGATACTTTCCGATAAATCGCGTTAATAATTAGGTGAAACTGCTGTCAGTTAATCAGTTTTATTGTATCTTTGCGATCTTAACTCATTTTATCATAAATAATGAAGGAATTTCTACAACTGATGCGACGTTTTGTGTCGCCTTACAAAAAGTATATAGGATGGGCCGTGGTCCTCAATATATTGTCTGCCGTATTCAATATTTTTTCATTTACTTTATTAATTCCAATATTGAATATTTTATTCAAGACAGGAACGGGTGAAAATGTTTATGCCTTTATGGAATGGGGAAGTGCAGATGTAAAGGATGTTGTGGTAAATAATTTTTATTATTATGTTTCACAGATTATACAGTCATATGGAGCGTCAATGGCTTTGTTGTTTCTGGGATTATTCCTTGCATTTATGACATTGATGAAAACTTCGTGCTATTTTGCTTCTTCGGCTATAATGATTCCCTTACGTACAGGAGTGGTGCGTGATATTCGTATAAAAGTATATACAAAAGTTATGCATTTGCCATTAGGCTTTTTTTCAGAAGAACGAAAAGGAGATATAATAGCTCGTATGAGTGGCGATGTGAGTGAGGTGGAGAATTCTGTTACCAGCTCTTTGGATATGCTGTTGAAGAATCCGATATTAATCCTTTTTTATTTTACTACTTTATTGGTGACTAGTTGGCAGTTGACTTTGTTTACTATACTTGTATTACCGGGCATGGGATGGCTGATGGGAAAAGTAGGTAAACGTTTGAAAAGAGATTCACTTGAAGCACAAGAGAGATGGAGTGATACGATGTCTCAGTTGGAGGAAACTTTAGGAGGCTTACGTATTATAAAAGCATTCATCGCCGAGAATAAGATGATTGCGCGTTTTGTAAAATGTAGCAATGAATTACGTGATGCGACTAACAAAGTTGCCATACGGCAATCTTTGGCACATCCGATGAGTGAATTTTTAGGAACATTGTTGATTGTAATTGTGCTATGGTTTGGAGGCGCATTAATTTTGGGTGATAGTTCTTCTATCGATGCTTCGACTTTTATTTTTTATATGGTTATTTTGTATAGCATAATCAATCCATTGAAAGACTTTTCCAAGGCCGGGTATAGCATTCCGAAAGGGTTAGCGTCAATGGAGCGTGTAGACAAGATATTAAAAGCCGAGAATAAGATTAGAGAAATTCCGAACCCCAAAACATTAAAAGGACTTAATGATAAAATTGAATTTAGGGATATTACTTTTAGTTATGATGGTAAGCGGGAGATTTTGAAACATGTAAATCTGTCAGTTCCTAAGGGACAGACCATTGCTTTGGTAGGACAGTCGGGCTCTGGCAAATCAACATTGGTAGACTTGTTGCCGCGTTATCACGATGTGCAGGAGGGAGATATTACAATTGACGGGATGAGTATCCGCGATGTGCGTATTGCTGATTTACGTAGTTTGATCGGTAATGTAAATCAGGAGGCTATTCTGTTTAATGATACTTTCTTTAATAATATAGCTTTTGGTGTGGAGAATGCAACAATGGAACAAGTTGTCGAAGCTGCTAAAATAGCTAATGCGCATGATTTTATTATGGAAAAGCCTGAAGGATATAACATGAATATCGGTGATCGCGGTGGAAAATTGTCCGGCGGTCAGCGTCAACGTATCAGTATTGCCCGTGCGATTTTGAAGAATCCGCCGATTCTGATTCTTGATGAGGCTACTTCGGCTTTGGATACTGAATCGGAACGTTTGGTACAAGAAGCGTTAGAACGATTGATGAAGACACGTACGACAATTGCTATAGCTCATCGACTTTCTACTATTAAGAATGCAGATGAAATCTGCGTGTTGTATGAAGGAGAGATTGTAGAGCGTGGTAAGCATGAGGAATTGATAGAATTGAATGGCTATTACAAACGTTTGCATGATATGCAGCAATTATAATTAGGGCTTTTTTGAGTTGAGTTTAATATGAAAGAAATCTCTATAAAACGTTTTGGATGCTATATTTTATATCTGCTGTCAATACATGTAATAGCTCTCTTCATTTTTTTTGTTTTTCGATTTACGTTATTCTGTTCCGTTGATTATCAATTCCCGGCAGAAATAAAAAGTGATATTGTTTTGCAGTCTGTCGCTTTTCTTCGTGGACTTTGGTTTGACAATGTGGTAGCTTGCTATATCTTGTTGTTGCCTTTAGTGATATTATGGATAGCTGCTATTTGTAACTATACTGCTAAATGGTTATTCAAGGTGCTCACGGTTTATTTTATTTGTTTTTATTCGGTATCTTTTATTATCGCTGCTGCCAATATACCATATTTTGAGTATTTTTTCAAAACAATTAACTCTTCTATTTATAACTGGTTCAGCTATGTTGGAACAACAGCAGGAATGGTATTTAGTGAGTCTTCATATTATTTTCCCATATTCCTCGGTCTTTTGTCTATTGTAGCATTTGGATGGGGAGCTTCTTTTCTTGCATCTTATTTCTATTGCCAGGCAGGAAAGACAGTGCCAAGGACAAATTGGCTAAGTCGGATAGTTGTGCTAGTGGCAGGTGCAGTTTGCGTCGGTCTTTGCATGTTCGGTATTCGTGGACGCATGGGATACAATCCGATAAAAGTAAGTCAGGCATATTATTGTGAAGATCCGTTTTTGAATCAGTTGGGTGTCAATCCCGTTTTTAATCTGTTGACAAGCACATTGGATGATAACCGGAAAGAAAACCGGATCTTACATCTGATGTCCGAGAAGGATGCTTTGTCAAAAGTGCAAAAATATCTGAAGAGGAAGGGGATTGCCAAACTGTCTCCAATAGCACGTAGAATAGAATGTGAAGAGGCTCCTAACCGTAAAAATGTGGTTTTAGTCTTTATGGAGTCTATGTCTGCCAATCTAATGGGAACTTTCGGTTCGGATAAGAAGCTGACTCCTTATTTGGATAGCCTTTATCAGCAGTCTTTGAGTTTCAGCCATTTTTATTCGTCCGGTATTCATACTAATCATGGCATTTATTCCACTCTTTATGCTTTCCCGGCTATTATGAAACGGAATGCGATGAAGGGATCGGTTATTCCAGTTTATTCAGGACTGCCTACTGTGTTGCGTGAGAATGGGTATTGTAATTTGTTCTTTATGACTCATGAGTCGCAGTATGACAATATGAACGCTTTTCTTCGTACGAATGGGTTTGATGAAATTTATGCTCAGGAGAATTATCCTTCAGAGAAAGTAGTGAATAGCTTTGGTGTACAGGATGACTTTATGTATCAGTATGCACTTACTGTTTTGAATGAAAAAGCTAAGGATGGAAATCCATTCTTCAGTGTGTTGCTATCTATCAGTAATCACCCTCCTTATGTGATTCCACCTTATTTCCAACCACATAGTGATGTGTTGGAAGAACAGATTGTAGAATATGCAGATTGGTCTATCAGACAGTTTATGCAGGCTGCGAGGAAACAGCCATGGTTCGATAATACGATTTTTGTATTCTTGGGTGATCATGGGAAAATGGTGGGAACTCCTGAATGTGAAATGCCCCAGGCTTATAATCATATTCCTTTGATAATCAACGGGGAAGGTATAGAGGCGGGGGTGCATGATGGGTTCTGCGGTCAAGTAGATGTGTCTCCTACAATATTGGGACTCTTGAATATAAGTTACCTGCAAAATAATTTTGGTGTTAATTTGTTGGAAGAAGAACGTCCTTGCATGTTCTTTACGGCTGATAATTTGATAGGAGCAAGAGATTCAGTGAATATGTTTATTTATTCACCGGATAGTCAGCAGGAATTCAGATATACGCTAAAGGATAGTAAGCTTCATGCGGTTGATAATGGAGCTCCTTTTCAAGATTTGAAAGACTATTGCTTTTCCATGTTGCAAAGTGCGGAATATCTGGTAAAAGAACATAAGACATTGGATAAAATTCCTGTCAAAAAATAGAAGTTTTATGAATACAAAACCGTTGGTTAAGGAAATTATACGTTTTGGAGTGGTTGGTGTGGTGGCTACAGTACTGCATTACGGGATTTATTATTTCCTGAAGGCGATTACCAATGTGAATGTAGCTTATGCGATTGGATATGTAATTAGTTTTATCGTGAACTTTTATCTGACTTCGTATTTTACTTTCGGAACGAACCCTTCGTGGAAGAAACTGGCAGGAATGGGCGGAGCACATTTGATAAATTTCTTGTTGCATATGATTTTACTGAATATTTTCTTATATTTGGGCTTTTCCAAGGCATGGGCTCCTGTTCCGGTATTTGCGATAGTGATTCCCGTGAATTTCCTGTTGGTGCGGTTTGTATTTAAACATAAAAAGCTATGAATGGCGTGAGACTTGTGATTGTAGTTCCTTGTTATAACGAGGAAGAGGTATTGAAAGAGACGACTCGTCAACTGTCTGATGTCCTTGCCCGAATGGAGGAGGAAGAGAAGATAGCTGAAGGAAAGATATTGTATGTAGACGACGGGAGTAGGGACCTTACCTGGTCACTGATAGAGCAATTGTCCGAATCGAACAGATACGTGGCCGGTCTGAAGCTGGCACACAACGTCGGTCATCAACAGGCTCTCTGGGCGGGACTGGAGCTGGTGGCGGGCAGTGATTATGACGCTGCCGTATCTATTGATGCCGATTTGCAGGACGATGTGAATGCCATTACAGAGATGGTGGATTATTTTTTGCAGGGTGTCGATGTTGTATTCGGTGTGAGACGGGAACGCAAGACAGATACTTTCTTCAAGAAACATACTGCGCAACTTTTTTATAAGCTGATGAGCACGATGGGCGGGGAAATCGTTTATAACCATGCGGATTTCCGCCTGATGAGCAAACGTTCCTTGAAAGCATTGGTTTCTTTTCCGGAACGCAACCTTTTCCTTCGGGGGATGGTGTGCTTGTTGGGGTATACCACTGCGTCTGTTTATTATGACCGTAAAGAGCGTTTTGCCGGTGAGTCTAAATATCCATTCACGAAGATGCTGAACTTTGCGCTGGACGGTATCACTTCTTTCTCTGTCAAACCGTTGCGGCTGATTACAACTTCGGGGCTTATCTTTATGCTGGTTTCTTTCTTTGCTATCATCTACGCTTTGGTAGAGTTTATCGGTGGCGATGTTATCAGGGGGTGGACTTCGTTGTTGATTTCCGTGTGGTTTATCGGCGGGGCCATCCTGACGGCTGTTGGTATTATCGGTGAGTATATCGGCAAAATATATAAGGAAGTAAAACGCCGTCCGCGTTATCTGATAGAAAAAGAAGTAAACCTGTAAGGGTTTACTTCTTTCCGATAGTATCACGGTTCTGATATTCTTATTTTTCCGGTCTGCTTTTATTCTTTCTCTTTGAAGCGGTACAGGTAGATTATGTCGCGGATATCACATCCTCTTTTCGGACTCTGGTATACTTCTTCAAAAGAGTATCGTGACTCATATTTGGGCTTGAAGCTCTCGAAATCATGCCGGCCTACCAACAGGTATCCCTCTGACGGCATCTCCTTTTCAAACAGGCCTATCCGGTCGTTGTGATAGAAGTTGACAGTGTAGAAACGCAGCATATCTACGGTTACATAAGAGTATATCTTACTGCCGGAAGCTATTTTCTGAATTTCTGTTGCCATTCCTTTGTCTGACTTGGTATTCAGTATGGCAGGTTGGTAAGCGCCGTCTAAAGACATGAAGATCGAGAATGTTACGAAAAGCGTGGCATATACTAGTTTCATGTCCGGTGCTTTCTTCCTGATTGCACGGAAAAAGTAGATGGCGCCGAGCAAAGGAAGACATATCACTAGGATATGGGCGGCATTGAGGGATATATTCTTCAGAGCATTTAAGAAAGCGATGTTTTCAGCGGCATGTCTGCCGTGGAAGATTGTATCGGGTATTAATCCCAGTTGGATGGTAATGAATGTGGCCAGGAGAAGAATGCCGGCGACAGACAGGAATCCGCCATATACTTTGATGGCTTTTGAATGCCTTCCAGCCAAATACATGATATATTCTGCCAAAAAATAGGCTATAAACGGATAGATGGGCAATAGATAGACGCTGCGTTTGCTCTTCGGGATGCAGTAGAATACGAAGATAAGCACGATGCTTAATAAGGAGAAAAGGCGTGTGTTGTCCATTTCACGAATATAGGTCGTGAATTTGTTCCACCATTCACGAGGTTTGGCAGTCACTTTGCTATAAGTCAGTGTAAAAAGAGAAAGCAGAACCAGCAGTGTATAAGGGGCATAACCTGCCACAACGGTGATAATGTTATAGTAAGCCGGGTTCTCGTGGGATTCATAACTCATTTTTCCCATGAAACGCCCGAAGTTCTCTTCCATGACCAGTGAGATGAAATTGTCTCCACCCTGCTGATAGGCGGCAATATACCAGATGGCGGGCAGGATGCATGAGGTGATGGCAACCAATGCCATAGAGAAGAAGGCTTTGAAGAAACGGGTACCTCGCAGAAGCAAGTAGACTCCGGTCACCAGACAGGGAAGAAGGATTCCGACCGGGCCTTTGGTAAGTGTGGCGCAGCCCATCAATAGCGTAGCCACCCATGGAAAACCTCTTCGGTCTTTTTCGCACCATCGGTAAAGCTGGTATAATGCAAGGACTATGAAAGCAGTCAGTACCATGTCTACACGGCAGTTCATTCCGGCACGATGTACCTCGAAGTTGCTGAGAGTGATGAGTCCCATGAGCAGGGCGATACCGGCTCCCCTGCGTTTGGCATAGAATAAGAATCCACCCAAGACCATGGCTATCAGGGCCAGGGCGGAGGGCATACGGGAAGTATATTCGGTCACTTTGCCTGTAATAGAAGAAATGGCGGCAATACACCAATGAAAGAATGGCGGCTTGTAGGCGATATCTCCACCGTTGTTGACGGGCAGAATCCAGTTGCCGGTTTCAATCATTGAGTATGAAACGATGGCTTCACGAGGCTCTCCTTTTGTGTGGAAATCGGTCAGCCCTAAAAAGGGGAGAAGGGTGATGACACAAACAATGGCCAGAAGGATAAATTGCTTATTTTTCATATGTTTATAATATGTGTTAGATATAAAAACTTTCAGCGCTCAAAGATAGGAATATATTTGAGTGAATTTGGTCTGATTTTCTTATTTTCTACCGAAATCTGCCGGAATCTCTCCCCACTCTTTCGTTTCCCATTTCAGGATACGGGTGGTGTAGGTGTTTTCTCTCAGCCATTTTTCCGCCCGTTCTATCACGAGGAAGAGTTCTTCTGTCTCTGCGGTGCGGGGAAGTTTGGTCTTGCACTTCTTTTGGCGTACCCAACTGATGGCGTTGACGCTGTCACTGTAGATAGGCATATCGAATCCTTTTTGTTTCAGCAGGGCCAGTCCGTGGACGATGGCCAGGAATTCGCCGATATTGTTTGTCCCTTTCATCGGGCCGAAGTGGAAAATTTGTTGTCGGCTGGCAACGTGCACGCCGCGATATTCCATCGGGCCGGGATTGCCGCTGCAAGCGGCGTCGACCGCGAGGCTGTTGTCAATCACGCAGGCCGGCAATGTGTCCGAAGCGGTTTTGGGAGTGTTTGATTTGGCTTTTGCGTTTTTGCCTATATAGGCGTAGGGAGATGTGCTGAGTGCCCGTTCGGCTTCCTCACGGGTATCGAATGATTTGTATTTGGCGGCTTCGTATCCTTTGATTTGAAGCTGGCAATCCGTCCAGGAAGTGTAAATCCCGGGCGTGACGCCTTCCCATACTACGTAGAACTTCTGTTTAGCCATTTTTTTTGACGGTGAATTAAATAAGGTCAATGAATTGACGGTGCGAAGGTACAAATATATTCTCTAACTGAACAAGTTAGGGGAGCTACTTGTTATAAAAAAAAGAGAGTTTAAGAATATAAAATAAAGAAAGGAACTATTATGGAGAAATCTTTTAGCGAGGCTTTAAAACAACGTCGGACTTACTATTCAATTACTAATCAGTCGCCTATACCGGATCAGGAGATAGAGTGCATCATCAATATGACAGTGCGCCACGTACCGTCGGCATTCAATTCGCAGTCTACACGCGTAGTACTGTTGTTGGGAGAATCTCACAAGAAATTGTGGCAGATTGTGAAGGATGCATTGAAGAAAATCGTGCCGGCCGAGGCTTTCGCGAAGACAGAAGAGAAAATAGATAATTCATTTGCCTGCGGGTATGGAACCGTATTGTTCTTTGAAGACCAGAATGTGGTTAAAGGACTTCAGGAAGCTTTCCCGTCTTATCAGGCGAATTTCCCGGGATGGTCATTGCAGACTTCAGCGATGCATCAGCTTGCTATTTGGGTAATGCTTGCGGATGTAGGCTTCGGAGCGTCGCTGCAACATTATAATCCGTTGATTGACGAGGCCGTGCGCCGTGAATGGAATTTGCCGGAACATTGGCATCTGATTGCGGAAATGCCGTTCGGGCTTCCTATCGGCAAACCGGGAGAAAAAGAATTCCAACCACTGGAAGAACGGGTGAAAGTTTTCAAATAATGAATTAAATGACTAATTTTGTGAGCAAAATTAGTCATTTATGGTTCGTATCTTCCTTACCGGCTATATGGGTGCCGGAAAAACGACATTGGGCAAGGCTTTTGCCCGTCAGATGAATATATCGTTCATTGATTTGGACTGGTATATTGAAGAGCGTTTTCACAAAACTGTAGGAGAATTATTCACCGAACGAGGCGAGACAGGATTCAGGGAACTGGAGAGGAGCATGCTCCACGAAGTAGCCGAGTTTGAGAATGTGGTAATTTCTACGGGAGGTGGAGCGCCTTGTTTTTTTGATAATATGGAGTTTATGAACCGGGTAGGGAAGACGGTTTTTCTCGATGTGCATCCCGATGTGTTGTTCAGGCGCTTGCGTGTGGCCAAACAACAACGTCCTATTCTTCAGGGGAAAGAGGATGACGAACTGAAAGCGTTCATTGTTCAGGCATTGGAAAAACGGTCGTCTTTCTATCATCAGGCGCAATATATCTTCAATGCGGACGAGTTGGAAGACCGTTGGCAGATTGATGCTTCTGTTCAACGTTTGCAGCAGCTTTTAGATTTGTAATAGTAGAACTTATTAGTAAGAAACAGGCACGGATTACACGGATTTCACGTTTTTTTGAGATATGGTTGCATAAGGCAACAGTGAAATCCGTGTAATCCGTGCCTAATTTGTATTCCGGACTTTATCTTTTTTGACTCTCTTGTTTGTTCATTCGGCCAATATTTGTACCTTGCCGCTCGTTACGAGATTTTTTGTTTACTATTATTATAAAAACTAAGGTAAGGCAATATCATGAAAACATTAAAAGAGAATTTTGAGAGATTATCTGCTGAGATTAAGACTTCAGGGAAGCCTGCCGCTGCATGGTTCCCGCAATACACGACGACTTCATTACTAAATGCTGAAAACTGGTGGGAAGCATTGGCTGTGTGCGAATACGCTTTGGATACCCGGGAAGACGAGACACTGACGGAAGATTTCTTCGAATTGATATTCAGTGCGTTCGACTGTAATGTCGAGGTCGGTCTCAACGAAGAGGAATATGAGTTCTGGTGGGAGAAGGTGATGCAGGTATGCGACCGCGTGGCTGTGTTCAGCGGTGCGGGATGGGCTCAGAAAGGTGCCCAGTATTCCGAAGCCCGTTATGGTAAGAGGGATATGAGTTATTTGTTCCCTTACTACGAAAAAGCTGCCGATATGGGTTGGGCGGAAGCGGAAGCAACCGTTGCCTATTGGAAATTTATGGGATTTTATTGTGAACAGGATAAGGAGGAAGGCGAACGTCGTTTTGCGGCTCTATCTTCTCCCGAAGCTCTGCTATGGGGAAAGCATTATCGCGCGTTTGCCGAGGAATTCACTGGCAATAAGGAGAAAGCCTTGCAGATGCGTAAGGAATTGTTGGAAGAGTTGCCTAAAGGGCATCGCTTGCGCGCACATACCTATGCTGCGCTAGGAGACGCGCTCGACCGGGAAGAAGGTGGTGTGGCGGAAGAAGCCGCTTATTATGAGAAATCCTTAGAGATAGTGCCGAATCTATATACTCTTAAGAATCTGGGTACACTTTATTTCCGTTATCCGGAACTGAATAAACCGAAAGAACTGGGCTTTGAACTTTGGGAAAAGGCCTGGCATGCCGGTGTATGGTCTGCTGCTAACTTTCTGGGATACAATTATCAGGAAGAAGAGTGGCTGGACATGCCTAAAGCGATTGAATGGCTGGAGAAAGGAATGCTCTATTGCGAGTTGTACAGTGCGTATGAGTTGGCGTTGATTTACTTATACAATGATGACTATAAGAATGTGGAACGCGGGCTGATGTGTCTTGAACGTTGCGTGGAAGGTGATTATATAGCAGGTATTGAGGGACTGGCAAACGTTTACTTCAACGGTGACTTGGTGGAAGAGGATATGAACCGTGCGAAGGAGTTGTTGGAGAAAGCGATTGAACTGGGTTCGGGAAATGCGGCCTATCGCTTGGGATGGATGTATGAGCGTGGTTTATTGTCCGAAGAACCGGATTATGCCAAAGCGATGGAATATTATGAGAAAGCGGCTTCGATGGATAATGTCGACGGATATTGCCGGGCGGCGCTTTACCTGGCTAATGGATATAGTGGTGTGAAGGATGCCGTGAAATCAAGAGAATATTATGAAAAGGCGGCTGAAATGGGCTCCTGCTTCGCCATGATAGAATTGTCGTTCTTGTACGAGAACGGTGACGGAGTGGAGAAGAGTTATGAAAAGGCTTACGAACTTTGTACGAAGGCTGCCGGTGAGGGTTATCCTTATGCGATGTTCCGTGTAGGGCTTTATCTGGAAAAAGGTGTTCTTGGCGAGGCACGGCCGGAAGAAGCTTTGGGTTGGTATGCAAAAGCTGCTGAAGCGGAGGATACGGATGCGCTTTTCGCATTGGGACGTTGCTATAAGCATGGTATCGGTACGGAAGAAGACTTCGATAAGGCGCTTGAGTGCTTCTCCAAAGGAGCGGAAAAGAATGAATCCCGTTGTCTGACAGAGTTGGGACTGGCTTATGAAAATGCTACCGGAGTGGAAGAAAATCCGCAGAAGGCCGTGGAATATATGACCCAAGCCGCGGAACAGGACTATGGATATGCCCAGTTCAAAATGGGTGACTATTATTTCTTTGGTTACGGTTCGTGCATGGAAGATAATAAGAAAGCGGTAGAATGGTATGAGAAGGCAGTTGCCAACGAGATTCCGATGGCTATGGTACGTATGGGTGAGTATTATCTGTATGACTACGACAGGCTGAATGAATCGGAAAAGGCTTTCTCTTATTTCAAAAAGGCGGCTGATGAATATGAATGGTACAGCGAAGGGCTGGGTATCTGCTACGAGATGGGTATCGGAGTGGAAGATAACGAGACGGAAGCCTTTAAATATTATACACTGGCTGCGGATAGCGGAAATGTGACAAGTATGTATCGGGTCGGACTTTGCTATTACAACGGAGTGGGTGTGAAGGAGAATTACGCCGAAGCTTATCGTTGGTTTACGGATGCGGCCGGTAACGAAAATATCGGTGCGACTTATTATCTCGGCAAGATGCTGATGTATGGCGAAGGCTGTACGCCCGACCCGGAAACGGCTGTGCAATGGCTGATGAAAGCTGCGGAAAAAAATAACGATAAAGCACAATTTGAGCTTGGAAACGCCTATCTGATGGGAAATGGCGTGGATGAAAATGATGAAACAGCTATGGAGTGGTTTGAGAAGGCGGCTGAAAATGGTAATGAAAAAGCGCTGAAAATCACCGGAAGAAGGAGAAAATAGAAGAGAAAAATGGAGAAAGAAGGGAATAATTTGTTCCAGGTCAACCTGAAAGGGATGATTGCCCTGTTGTCGGAACATATTTATAGTAATCCGAATACTTTTGTCCGGGAGTTGTTGCAGAATTGTGTGGATGCTATCACGGCGCTACGTAATATTGACGAGAATTATGCAGGCCGTATTGATGTCTTTCTGAATGATGACAAGACGGTGATATTCCGCGACAATGGAGTCGGGCTGAAAGAGGAAGAAGTACATCGTTTTCTTACTATTATCGGAGAAAGTTCGAAACGGGATACGCCCGATTCGGATGATTTTATAGGCAGGTTCGGTATCGGACTGTTGTCTTGTTTTGTGGTGACCAATGAGATTCTGGTGGAGAGCCGTTCGGCGATGGGCGGACAGGCTGTCCGCTGGTGTGGAAAAGTGGACGGCACATACGAGTTGACTTTGTCTGATGAGGAACAGCCTATCGGTTCACAAGTGGTGCTGCATCCCAAGAGTGACTGGATGCATCTTTTTGAATACGAGATGTTCAAAAAGATACTGGTCAATTATGGCGAGGTACTGCCTTATCCTATTTATCTGCATTATCAGGGTGAAGAGGAGTTGGTGAATACGCCGTCGCCTGTCTGGCTCGATCCGAAAGCGACTCGCAAGGAATTGCTCGATTATGGGGCAAAGACTTTCCAGTCGTCCGCCCTCGATGCTTTCAGGATACGTACCGAAAGCGGCCGGGTGGAAGGCGTACTTTATATTCTGCCTTTCCGTACGCAGTTTTCCGTGCGCAATTCGCATAAGGTATATCTGAAACGTATGTTGTTGAGTGAGGACGATTGTAACTTGTTGCCGCCGTGGGCTTTCTTTATCCGTTGCCTGGTGAATGCAGACGGGTTGTTGTCTACCGCTTCGCGGGAGTCTTTGGTGAGCAATGATTTGCTGAAGGATGCCCGGAAAGAGATTGGGGTGGCTATCAAGGATTATTTGCGGGGATTGGTGCAGAATAATCGTGAAGTGTTTAATAAGATTCTGGATGTTCATCACTTCCATATTAAGGCGATTGCTTCGGAAGATAATGAATTGCTCCGTTTGTTTATGGATTATCTTCCTTTTGAGACGAATAAAGGATTCCGTACTTTCGGGAGTATCCGTTCGGCGGGCAATGTGATATGCTATACCCGTAATCTGGAAGACTTCCGGCAGGTGCGGCGTATCGCCGGTGCACAGGGATGGTTGGTGGTGAATGCTGCTTATACCTTTGATGAAACGTTGCTGAAAAAGTATGTCCGCCTGAATTCGGAACTGACGCTGGATGAAATATCTCCTTCACGGCTGTTGGAGCAGTTTGGCGAGGTGGAAACCAATAAGGAGTTTCAGGATTTTGAGACGAAAGCGAATGAGTTGCTGAAACGTTTCGGATGTGTTTGTCGTCTGAAGCATTTCACACCGGCGGATATTCCGGTGATATTCGTGGCGGAGGAGAAGGAAAATACGGTGAAAAGTGCCAATAATCCGCTGGCGGCTGTGCTGGGTTCGGTGAATACTGCCAGGCAGATTCCCCCTACATTGACGTTCAATGCGGATAATGAGATGGTGCGGACGTTGTTGCAGATACAAGGCGACAATAAGATGTTCAGGCACGTGGTGCATATACTGTATGTGCAGTCGCTCCTTCAGGGAAAATATCCTGTGAACAGCGAGGAAATGGAACTCTTTAACCATTCGCTTAGCGAATTGATGACTGCGAAAATGAATGATTTTATTAACTTCCTGAATTAATTGAAAGAAAAAGAATATGAGATACACACTTGAGATACAAAAACTGCTGTTGCAGACTCAAAATGAGAGCTTGCGCCCCCGTGAGAAAGCAAACTTGCTGAAAGAAGCGATACGCATTGCGGATGATAATGAGGATGTGGAATGGGCTACGGAGATGCGCCTTGACCTTATTTATGAATTGAATCTTCTTTCGGCGGATGCTGAAGAGATTGCAGTGTTTTCCAAAATCCTGGATGATTATGAGAATCACAAGGATGTTATTAAGGAAGATGATTTGTTGTGGAAATACAAGTGGATATGGGCTTGTACGTTCGACTTGCCGGACATTCCGATGGAACAGGTGAAGGCGGTTGGAGAGGATTACAAGACACGTATCCTGAGAAATGGATATTCCCTGCGGAGTTATTACCACCGTTGGTCGGTGGAATGTGTGTGGATGCGGCAGTATGACAAGGCGAAAGAGTATATTGACAAGATGCTGGCGGAGAAGATTGACGACCAGTCATGCGAGGCTTGCGAATTGAACTTCATGCTGGATTATTATTTGGAAACAGGTCAGTTTGATGAGGCTTACAGCCGGGCACAGCCGTTGATTACCAGACAGGTGACTTGCTACGAAGCGAATCTGCGTGCTTTTCTGAAACTATCTTATTATGCACTGAAAGCCGGTAAGCCGGAAATAGCCGCCGATATGTGTGCCCGTGCCGAAGAAGGACTGGCAGGAAGAGAAAAGGATGAATATTTATTGTCATATATGGGACTGTTTGTTGCCTATAATATGATGACGAAGCCGGAAAGAGGTTGGGAGTATGTCGAGCGTTGCATAGACTGGAGCCTTCGCAGCAACTCGCTGAAGAAATATCGTTTCTCCTGTGATATGGTAGAGACGATGAAACATGCAGACCGTCAGGAAGTCCGGTTGTCTTTGCCGGAAGAATTTCCTCTTTATCGTGCGGATGGGGTTTACGCTGTCTCTGAACTGCGTGATTATTTCTATCAGCAGGCTGCGGAACTGGCACAGCGGTATGATGTCCGTAACGGAAATAGCGGATATACAGACCGATTGAAAGAAATTGTGTCCAATTAATTGGCAACATGTAGATTAATCTGTATTTTTGCCGTCCAATTATTTACTAAAAAACACTGAATCACTGAAAAATGAGAAAATGGCGTATTGAAGATTCGGAGGAACTCTACAACATCACTGGTTGGGGTACCTCGTACTTTAGTATTAATGACAAAGGTCATGTTGTTGTTACACCGCGTAGAGACGGAGTGACTGTCGATTTGAAAGAGTTGGTCGATGAGTTACAACTGCGGGATGTGGCATCTCCCATGCTGTTGCGTTTTCCGGATATTCTGGACAACCGTATCGAAAAGATGTCGTCTTGTTTCAAACAGGCGGCGGAAGAATATGGTTATAAGGCCGAGAATTTTATTATTTATCCGATTAAGGTCAACCAGATGCGCCCCGTGGTGGAAGAGATTATCAGCCACGGAAAGAAGTTCAATCTCGGACTGGAAGCCGGTTCCAAACCGGAACTCCATGCGGTGATTGCTGTCAATACGGACTCTGACTCATTGATTGTCTGCAACGGTTATAAGGACGAAAGTTATATTGAACTGGCTTTGCTTGCGCAGAAGATGGGTAAACGTATCTTCCTTGTCGTAGAGAAAATGAATGAATTGAAGCTGATTGCCAAGATGGCGAAGCAGTTGAATGTACAGCCGAATATCGGTATCCGCATCAAACTGGCTTCTTCCGGTAGTGGCAAGTGGGAAGAATCGGGTGGCGATGCCAGCAAATTCGGCCTGACATCCAGTGAGCTTCTCGAAGCGCTCGATTTTCTCGATAGCAAAGGGATGAAGGATTGCCTGAAGCTGATTCATTTCCATATCGGTAGCCAGGTGACGAAGATTCGTCGTATCAAGACTGCTTTGCGTGAAGCGTCACAGTTCTATGTGCAGCTTCATTCGATGGGATTTAAAGTGGAGTTTGTCGATATTGGCGGCGGTCTGGGCGTTGATTATGACGGAACCCGTTCGTCAAACAGTGAAGGAAGCGTGAATTATTCCATTCAGGAATATGTGAACGACTCTATTTCTACGTTAGTGGACGTGAGCGATAAAAATGGCATCCCGCATCCGAATATCATCACTGAAAGTGGGCGTGCATTGACAGCGCATCACTCGGTGCTTATCTTTGAAGTGCTCGAAACGGCTACTTTGCCGGAATGGGACGACGAAGAGGAAATTGCTCCGGATGCGCATGAACTGGTGCAGGAATTATATGGTATCTGGGATTCGCTGAATCAGAACAAGATGTTGGAAGCATGGCATGATGCCCAACAGATTAGGGAAGAAGCATTGGATTTGTTCAGTCATGGAATCGTGGACTTGAAAACACGCGCTCAGATTGAGCGTCTGTATTGGTCTATCACGCGTGAGATTAACCAGATTGCCAGTGGCTTGAAGCATGCGCCGGATGAATTCCGCGGATTGTCCAAGTTATTGGCGGATAAGTATTTCTGCAACTTTTCGTTGTTCCAGTCACTTCCTGACTCCTGGGCGATTGACCAGATTTTCCCGATTATGCCTATTCAGCGATTGGATGAAAAACCGGAGCGCTCGGCTACCTTGCAGGATATTACCTGTGACTCGGACGGTAAGATTGCCAACTTTATCTCTACACGCAACGTAGCTCATTACCTGCCTGTGCATAGCTTGAAGAAAACAGAACCTTATTATCTGGCTGTTTTCTTGGTGGGGGCTTATCAGGAAATTTTGGGTGATATGCATAATTTGTTCGGTGATACGAATGCCGTGCATGTTTCCGTGAATGAGAAAGGATATAATATAGAACAGATTATTGATGGGGAAACGGTAGCGGAAGTACTGGATTATGTACAGTATAATCCGAAGAAACTGGTGCGTACGCTCGAAACTTGGGTGACGAAATCGGTGAAAGAGGGTAAGATTTCCCTGGAAGAAGGAAAGGAGTTCCTTTCCAACTACCGCTCGGGACTTTACGGATATACTTATTTGGAATAAATAAGTAGGCACGGATTACACGGATTTCACGGTAGCTTCGCATAATTGAATGGTTGCTTTGCGTTCTCACACAACTAAAACCGTGAAATCCGTGTAATCCGTGCCTGAATTAAAGATATAAGAAATGAGAGAAAAACTAACAGTAATTAAGGTGGGTGGCAAAATCGTAGAAGAGGACGCCACCCTTCGTCAGTTGTTAAATGACTTTGCCGCTATCGACGGGCATAAAGTGCTGGTTCACGGTGGTGGTCGTTCGGCTACAAAGATTGCCGCACACCTGGGTATTGAAAGTAAAATGGTAAACGGGCGTCGTATCACTGATGCGGAGACTTTGAAAGTGGTGACAATGGTGTATGGCGGCTTGGTGAATAAGAGTATTGTGGCCGGGCTACAGGCTCGCGGAGTCAATGCGTTGGGACTGACCGGAGCGGATATGAATGTGATTCGTTCGGTGAAACGTCCTGTGAAAGAGGTGGACTACGGCTTTGTCGGTGATGTGGAAAAGGTGGATGCTACTTTGCTGTCTGACTTGATACATAAAGGTGTAGTTCCGGTGATGGCACCGTTGACACATGACGGGCAGGGAAACATGCTGAACACCAATGCAGATACCATTGCCGGAGAGACGGCAAAGGCTTTATCGGCCTTGTTTGATGTGACTTTGGTATATTGCTTCGAGAAGAAGGGCGTGCTGCGTGACGAGAACGATGACGATAGTGTGATTCCGCAGATTACCCATGCCGAATTCGAACAATACGTAGCCGACGGCGTTATTCAAGGTGGTATGATTCCAAAGTTGGAGAACTCTTTTGAAGCAATAAATGCGGGAGTGTCTGAAGTGATAATTACCTTAGCGTCAGCGATTAACGACAACGGTGGAACAAGAATAAAAAAATAATTCAAAAAAAGTAGTGGGCAACTGTAACTTTTCATATCCTAGCCCGTCATTATTATAGAGATGCAAGAAATCAGCTTCCGAAACGATATTTTGCCACTGAAGGATAAACTCTTTCGATTGGCACTCCGAATTACCCTGGATAGGGCTGAAGCCGAGGATGTCGTTCAGGACACCATGATAAGAGTGTGGAACAAGCGTGATGAGTGGTCGCAATTTGAATCGGTCGAAGCCTATTGCCTGATAGTGGCAAAGAACTTGGCGATAGACCGGAGTCAGAAGAAAGAAGCTCAGAACGTGGAACTCACCCCTGAAATGGAGGAAGAACCTGATGCAAACAGTCCGTACGACCAGATGGTTCATGATGAAAGAATGAACATCATCAATAGACTGGTCAACGAACTTCCCGAAAAACAGCGGCTTATCATGCAACTGAGGGACATTGAAGGTGAAAGCTATAAAAAAATTGCAACCCTGCTGAATCTGACAGAGGAACAAGTCAAAGTGAACCTCTTCAGAGCCAGGCAAAAGGTAAAACAAAGGTATTTAGAAATTGACGAATATGGATTATAAGGATATAGAACAGCTCCTGGAGCGATACTGGCAATGCGAAACTTCCATCGAGGAAGAAGCTACATTGCGCGACTTCTTCTCAAAAGAAGATGTACCGGCTCATTTGCTTCGCTATAAGAACTTGTTTGTTTATCAGCAGGTTCAGCAGGAAGTAGGACTGGGCGAAGACTTTGACGCTCGTATTCTGGCAGAGGTGGAGCCTGTGGTCGTAAAAGCAAAACGCTTGACACTGACCGGCCGTTTCGTTCCTCTGTTCAAAGCCGCTGCCGTAATCGCGATCATCCTTTCGTTGGGGAATGTAGCACAACATTCTTTCTCCGGCGATGACGGAAGTGTATTGGCAACGGATACCATTGGTAAACAAGTAACAGCACCGTCGGTCGCTATCTCAAATGATACGAAAGCCGATCAGGTTCTCGCTGACAGCTTGGCGAGGATTAACCATAAAGTGCAGGTTATAAACGAATAGACATTTTCATTTGCTTTAAACATATAATATAGTTAGTGTGCTTAATTAAAACAACAACGAAAGCGAAACTGTGAAGTTTTCAATTCTCTCAAATTTTTATAATGAAACTAACTAAATAAATGGGCTACCGCGTGATGCAGTAGCCCTTTTATGTTTTTTCAATCAGCTTAAATTTGTTTTTTGAGGCTTTCTTCTTTTAACTTTATAGTAAGAGAACACCAAGAGCACTTGAAGAAGAATTGCAATTATTAAGAATATAATCTTCCATGTACTTAAAGAGTTATAGGCTCTAACAATTGCAAATACTACCATGCTTGGGGCATAAAGAATCATCAGGGCTTCTTTTAAAGGTTTAGTTCTTAAATTAAAGATAATAATCAATACACTTGTGAGAAGTAACGATAGAGTTATCATCAATTCAATAACTCCTCCTTGGATACCCCAACCAAGAAATCCCCAAAAAGAACCATAGAGTACTGTTACTAGTAAATACCATTTCATATCTTTATTCTTTTATAATTAACATCCTACTACGGCTCCAGAAAATGCGCCACTGATTGCTCCTATTATCGCTCCGGCAACTGTCCCAAGTCCAGGTACGACACTTCCTATACCAGCACCACCTAGTCCTTCAATTCCGGCTCCGCCCAAAATTGCAGCAGCGCATTTTCCCCAACTTTCCCACCAGCCAGTATTGGTGTCGCAATCAGGAAAAGTACAACCACCGGCAGAATGGCAATATATTAGTCCATTAGCGCAACTAAATTCGAAAACATGTCCATTTTGAACCATGATAAACTTATTCTTCTCTACTGGATGTGGGTAAATACCATCAGGTAATGATACCGTGCCTGATCTAGTAGTTAATTTTATTTCGTGAAACTCATTATACTTAATTAGTACATTTAGAACATCAATTTTACCTTTTTCTTTTTCTAGAAAGCACAGCATGTTTTCAATATATTTTATGTAACGTAATATTTCTTCTTTTCCATCTAATGTGTAATTGTTACATGTTTGTTCGTATAATTGAGAAATAGCTAACCTTACATCATTATAATTTGATTGTTGCAAAATTGAAGTGACTTTATTTATGATTGTTTTCTGAATATCATTCAGATTATCTATGTTATCGAATGGACTGGAGAACATCCCCCTTGTATGTACGATATCATAATCTGTAGCAAAGTACCCTTTACTAGCAAAGAATTCTTTGCTGCTTTCTTTAAACATATTTGTTATCTCACTAAATGTTGTGTTGATTGTAATGTTATTATAAGTTTCATTAAACACAGTATTCAGGCTCTCTTCCAGTATGTCATAATAATTGGTTGTATTATTCATGTCAGTTGCTGGCTCAACTATTTCTTCTTGATATTGGCAACTTAATAAGGAAATAATTCCTAAAATGTTAATGATAAATTTTGCATAAATTGATTTCATGATTTTTGATTTTAAATTAATATTATGTTGTTGCGCAACTTTCTTTTTGAACCAATAATTAAGTTTGGATTATATATTTTAATGCTCTAAATGTACGACAAAAAAACACTTTGGTGTCTAATTTGACTTCAGAAATAATTCAGAAAAGTTCAAATGGATAAACTTAATTATTTCTGAAATCATTCATATATGCCAACTGGATAATTATCCTTTTCTTTGTTGCATTTTATAGAAAATATTATTTATTTTGTACGACACATATAACAAATCAAAACTGAGTCGGATGAGAAACATATATCTATTATTATATTTATTGCTGGTTGTAATCTGTTTGTATGCATGTCATGAACCAATTCCGGAATATATATCATACGTTGAAAATATTATAGAAAAGAAGCCGGATAGTGCCTTGATTATTCTCGATTCTTTAGAAGAGCAGATACGGAAAGAGCCATTATCGACAAGAATGTATTATAATTTATTGGTTGCTGAAGCGTGTGATAAGTGTGATATTCCCAATCCATATGATTCACTATTGTCTGATGTAGTCCGGTATTATGAGGAAAGAAAGGAAAGTGATAAGTTGATGAAAGCTTATTATTTTATGGGACAGCGGCATCTTGAATTGAAGGCAGAGGATGATCCTGCTGCATTGCTTTATTCCTTTAGGGCTTTAGAACAATCTGCAAAAGTTAAAGATGATGCTTTTATTGGACGGATATATAATCAAATCGGGAAATCGTTTGTTTATATGAATCTTTTCAAAGAGGCTATACGGGAACTTCAAATAGCCTGCTCTTATTCTTTGGCGGGAAATGACAAGCAGGCTTGCATTGATGTGTTATGTAATTTAGCCGATGTCTATAATTTGCAAAATCAAACGGATAGTGCTTTATATTACTATCAGAAAGCGTATAAACAATCGGAACTCTGTGGAGATATGCTAGATAAAAAGGTGGATATTTGGCAAAACATGGCAGATGCTTATATCAAAACCGGTAATAATGATAAAGCACGGGAAATATTGGAGAAAATAACAAATGAAGAAAAGGATAGCAATAAGCTTAATTATAATGCTTTGGGGAATCTATTTTTGCATAATGGGCAAAAAGACTCGGCAGTTGTCTATTTCAAATGTGGGTTGGAGAATGAGGATTGGGCTGAAAAGAAATATGCTTGTTGGAATTTGTATCAGATAGTGAAAAAAGATAAGGATTGTGAGCGCGCGCTTGCTTATCTTGAAAAATATGCAGAATGTTCTGATAGTACTTATGCGCAGTCTAATATCAAGTCATTGCAAAAAATAAAAGTCTTGTATGATTTGCATCATATGGAAAAAGAAAAAGAGGAGTTACGGCAGGAAAATGCAAAACAACGTGCGTGGATAATATGTGTAATGGTTACTATGGCGGTTGTAGTAGGTGTTACTATTCAATATAATCGGATGAAGAAAGAAGCAGCCTGCAAACAAGAAGAAGTATTACGAAACATCTATGAGGAGCAATATCGAAAAAGTAAACAGTATATAGAAAGTAATAAACAGGTAATTAAAGAATTGGAGGGAAAGATAGATTCCATTCAACAGGAAAAAGATATGCTTTGGAAAGAACTGCTTCTAGTACAAAAAGAAAAATTGGAACAAACTAACCAGGCGATAGAGACTCTTCAAAAACAACAAGCTTTGTTGGAGGAAGCACTTCGAAAATCTGATATTTATGCATATTGCTATCAGGCGATTGAGAATCCAACGATTGTATTGACTGGCTCTGATTGGAAGAAACTGGAGCAGGTGGTTAACGAAACTTATGACGGCTTTACAAACCGGTTATTTATTTTGCATCCCTCTATTACTACAATAGAGTTGCGTATTTGTTTGTTGTTAAAAATCAGACTACCTGCTTCGGCTATCTCTCAATTGATATGTCGTACGCAAAGTGCTGTCTCTATGAGTCGAAAGCTGCTTTATAAAAAGATATTTCATAAGGAAGGTATCCCTGCCAAACTTGACGAGTTTATTGTTTCATTTTAGTGAAAGTTTGTAATGTCGAATCTGCTTTATTAAACAAATGGACTACTGTACTGCATTGTACGGTAGTCCATTTAGGTTTCTGAAATTATTTAATCTGCCGTATATTTTTTCGTGGAGCATCTATCTCCTGAGGATTTCCCCGATAGGCTATATCTCCGCTTCCTGTCACACGTGCTGTTAATTTTCCACTGGCATAGCAGCTAATGCTACCGGAGCCGGTTGTGCTTGCTGAAACATTTTCTGATTCCAGATTACCGGCTGCAATGTCTCCCGAACCTGCAATTTTATACTTGGCATTGAGCGTTTTACCGCTCAGGCCGATATCACCGGAGCCGGCGATGCTCGCAATACATTCCTCGCTTTCTATTTGCTGAAGCTTCACATCTCCCGAACCACTGATGGAAACAGACATTTTCCGGCATTTGAAATCTTTTCCTTTAATATCTCCCGAACCGTTGATGCTGAGTGATATATCTTCTTTGGTCTGTATGCCATTAGCAAAGTGTATATCTCCTGAACCATTAATGGTTAATTTATTCAGTTCCGGTGAAAAGACTTTAACTTCCAGTTTGCCTTTCCAGATAGTAACGTTCTTTTTATACTTTACAATAAGTGTATTACCGTCGACATAAGTCTCCAAAAGTGGAATGATATTGTCGGAGCCATAAATCTCTATGTAATTTTGGGAACCTTGGTGGTACGTGACGTTTGCACTACCCAATAGTTTGATTTCGTTGAAGTGTCCGACTTCTACTTTTTTTGTGAGATAGTTTTTACTGCCGGTTACGTGTTTTCCCTGTAAACAGGAACCTGCGGTCAGTATTAGAATCAATCCCGTTGCAAATAAGGCTAATAAACTTGTTTTCATAATTTTGAATTTCTATGGTGTTATACAAGTTAGACGGTTCATATTCTTATAAAGTTGCATCTTGAATAAGATTTTTTAGGTGGAATCTTCTTTTTTATTACTTTTGTGGTGATTGTTAGGAGGTTTATGATGAAGGAAGCAGTTATAGAAGATGAAGAACTGGGGCGATTGGTGGTGCGTGTGAACCAACGTGCTAAAAGTCTTGTTTTTCGTACCAAGAGCGATGCAATATATGTTTCAGTTCCGTCCGGAACAACGATGAAAGAGATAAAGCAGGCTGTTGAGAATTTACGTGGTAAGTTGCTGGCTTCCCGTCGGCGACTGAATCGCTCGCTGATTGATTTGAATTATAAGATTGATACCGAATTTTTCAAATTGTCTTTAGTATCTGGGGATAAAGAACAGTTCCTGGCAAATTCACGATTGGGATTTATGCAAATCATCTGCCCGCCTACCGCGGACTTTACTGATGAGAATTTACAGGACTGGTTGCGTAAAGTGATTGAAGAATCAATGCGGCGGAATGCAAAGAGCATTCTTCCACCTCGTTTAGAGCGTTTGTCAAAGCAATGCGGATTATCTTATACTAGTGTGAAAATAAACTCCAGTCAGGGAAGATGGGGAAGTTGTTCGGGACGAAAAGATATAAATTTATCCTATTATTTAGTCCTGTTACCTTCACATTTGATAGACTATGTGCTTTTGCATGAACTATGTCACACTCGTGAAATGAATCATAGTGAACGTTTTTGGGCGCTCTTGAATCAATTAACGGAAGGCAAAGCGCTCGCTTTACGGGAAGAATTAAAGAAATATCGAACGGAAATTTAGAGTACTTTATTTGCCAAGGTAGTGGCATTGCATTGTCATACTTGTGCCAATGTAGTGGCACAAACTTAGTTAATGCTGTTACTATTTGGCCAATTGCTTAATCCCGTCCGCTTCTTTTTCGAATTGATAAGTTCCACCTCTTTCGCTAAGGTCGAAGGTCGATACTAATTCTGTATTATTATCTACAATCAGCAAGGCACTCTGCTCGGCGAAACGTCCAACTTCCACGGTATAGGGTTCTTCCGGCATGATCCTGTTGGTAATAAGGCTGTCATTAACAAACAAAGAAATGGAATCTCCGGCAAATCCTTTCACCAGACTGATCGTATAAGTTTCGATAAAATGTCGTTCTTCCTGTTTCTCCCGTTGTAGGTGCATACTCATGTATACAAAAATAACCACAACGAATATGACTGCAAAAGCCAGGATTCCATTACCTAGCATAAACTGTTTATTGGTGTTGAGACGGTGTGCCATAGTGCCTGTTTTTTTAATTGCGCTGTAAAGATACGAAGATAAGACTGTTAATTCATACTTTTTTTCTTTAATGTTTTGTAGTCGAACAGATTATTTATATCTTTGCAACCGAAAACGGATGAAAGGTGGAGGGGCAATTAAGCTCCTTTTTTTGTTCTTATATAGCTAATAAATGATAGAAAAGAAAACTGTTTGTCAGATTGTAGAAGAGTGGCTGGAAGGAAAAGACTACTTTTTAGTAGAGGTGACCGTGAGCCCGGATGACAAGATTGTGGTCGAAATTGACCATGCAGAAGGTGTTTGGATTGAGGATTGTGTGGAGCTTAGCCGCTACATAGAGTCGAAACTGAACCGTGAAGAGGAAGATTATGAACTGGAAGTGGGTTCGGCCGGCATCGGACAGCCCTTTAAAGTGCTGCAACAGTATTACATTCACATCGGACAAGAGGTGGAAGTGATGACAAAAGGCGGACAGAAACTGGCAGGTGTCCTGAAGGATGCTGATGAAGAGAAGTTTACGGTATCCGTACAGAAGAAAGTTAAAATGGAAGGTTCCAAGCGCCCGAAGCTGGTAGAAGAGGACGAAACCTTCACTTATGAGCAAATAAAATATACTAAATACTTAATTAGCTTTAAATAGTTATGGCCAAAAAAGAAGAAACAATCAGCTTGATTGATACATTTTCGGAATTTAAGGAACTGAAGAATATCGATAGAACGACGATGGTTAGCGTACTCGAAGAGTCGTTCCGTAGCGTAATCGCGAAAATGTTTGGCACCGATGAGAATTACGACGTAATCGTGAACCCGGACAAGGGTGACTTCGAGATATGGCGTAACCGTGAAGTTGTGGCCGATGAAGATTTGACTAACCCGAATATGCAGATTTCGTTGAGCGAAGCACAGAAGATCGATGCTTCCTACGAAGAAGGCGAAGAGGTGACTGACGAGGTTATCTTTGCGAAATTCGGTCGTCGTGCTATCCTGAATCTCCGCCAGACACTGGCTTCCAAGATTCTGGAACTTGAAAAAGACAGTATTTATAATAAATATATAGATAAGGTAGGTACAATCATCAATGCGGAAGTATATCAGATCTGGAAAAAGGAAATGTTGCTTCTTGACGATGAAGGAAACGAACTGCTGTTGCCCAAGACCGAACAAATCCCGAGCGATTTCTATCGTAAAGGTGAAACGGCCCGTGCAGTGGTTGCCCGCGTGGACAACAAGAACAATAATCCCAAAATTATCTTGTCACGTACTTCTCCCGTTTTCCTGCAACGTCTGTTTGAGATGGAAGTACCCGAAATCAATGATGGCTTGATTACCATCAAGAGGATTGCCCGCATCCCCGGCGAACGCGCCAAGATTGCGGTAGAATCTTATGATGACAGAATCGACCCCGTAGGAGCCTGCGTAGGTGTAAAGGGTAGTCGTATTCATGGCATCGTTCGTGAGCTTCGCAATGAGAATATCGACGTAATCAATTATACATCGAATATTTCATTGTTTATACAGCGCGCTTTGAGCCCGGCAAAAATTTCTTCTATCCGTCTGAATGAGGAAGAGAAAAAAGCAGAGGTGTTCCTCAAACCGGAAGAAGTATCGCTGGCTATCGGTAAAGGCGGTTTGAATATCAAACTGGCCAGTATGTTAACTGAGTACACTATCGACGTGTTCCGTGAGTTGGATGAGAATGTAGCTGATGAGGATATCTATCTCGATGAGTTCAGGGATGAAATCGACGGATGGGTGATTGATGCAATCAAGGCTATCGGCATTGATACGGCGAAGGCTGTGTTGAATGCTCCACGCGAGTTGTTGATTGAAAAGACGGACTTGGAAGAAGAGACAGTGGACGAGGTAATACACATTTTGAAATCGGAGTTTGAAGAAGAAGAGCCGGAACAAGGACAAGAACAAGAACCGGAAAAGGAACAAGAGTAATCAGGTAATTACGATTGGGATTTTCTTCGCTCCATTTATTCATTAAATTTTAAATATGACGATAAGGTTAAACAAAGTTACAAGAGATTTGAATGTAGGAATCGCGACGGTAGTTGAGTTCCTGCAAAAGAAAGGGTATACCGTTGAGGCTAATCCTAATACAAAAATTAGCGAGGAGCAGTACGCTATACTCGTGAAGGAGTTTAGTACAGACAAGAACCTTAGACTTGAATCGGAGCGTTTCATTCAGGAACGTCAGAATAAGGATCGTAATAAGGCGTCGGTTTCGATTGAGGGCTTCGAAAAACAGTCAGAGAAACCGAAGTCGGAAGATGTGATCAAGACAGTCGTACCTGAGGATGCACGTCCGAAGTTTAAACCTGTCGGGAAAATAGACTTGGATAAATTGAACGGTCGTAAAACAGAAAAGGTGGAAAAAGAACCGGAACAGAAAAAAGAAACTGTTGTGGAACGACCTGTTGTTAAACCTGAAGTGAAGAAAGAACCCGAAGCGAAGGTGGAAGAGGTGGCAGCACCTGTTCAGCCCGAACCAGTGGTGAAACAAACTGAAACAGTAAAACAAGCCGAACCGGTAAGACAAGCTGAACCTGTGAAACAGCCTGAGGCAGTGAAACAACCGGAACCTGTAAGACCGGAACCTGTGAAACAACCGGAACCTACAGTAGAAAAGAAACCGGCAGAAGTTGAAAAAGTAGTGGAAGAAGTGATTAAAGAAGAGCCGAAGGTAAAAGCTGCACCTGTGAAGGCGGAAGAAGATAACAGAGTGGAAAGACCTGTAAAAGCAGCATCGGCAGAAGTCGCACCGGCAGCACCGGCAGAGAAAGAACCTTCTAAAGACGATGAGGTATTCAAAATCCGTCAACCGGAATTGGGTGCGAAGATAAATGTGATCGGCCAGATTGACCTGGCTGCATTGAACCAGTCTACTCGTCCCAAGAAAAAATCGAAGGAAGAGAAACGCCGTGAACGCGAAGAGAAAGATAAAATCCGTCAGGATCAGAAGAAGTTGATGAAGGAAGCTATCATCAAAGAGATTCGTAAGGATGATCTCAAGCAACCGAAAGTGGGAGCGAAAGATAACGCTGACGTTAACAAGAAGAAACGGAACCGTATCAACAAGGAGAAGGTGGACGTGAACAACGTGGCAACTTCCAACTTTGCTGCTCCGAGGCCGAATGTACAAGGTAAAGGCGGTGCCGGTGGACATGGTGGCAACAACGGTGGTAACGCTGGTGGTGGCAACAACCAAGGCAACAATAACAACCGGAGAAATAACAATAACAATAGAGACCGCTTCAAAAAGCCTGTTATCAAACAGGAAGTGAGCGAGGAAGATGTAGCAAAACAGGTAAAAGAAACGCTTGCACGTCTGACAACCAAAGGCAAGAACAAGACTTCAAAATACCGTAAGGAAAAACGTGAAATGGCTTCCAACCGTATGCAGGAACTGGAAGACCAGGAAATGGCAGACAGCAAGGTATTGAAGCTCACCGAATTCGTAACAGCCAATGAACTGGCAACGATGATGGACGTTTCTGTCAATCAGGTTATCGCTACTTGTATGAGCATCGGTATCATGGTTTCTATCAACCAGCGTCTGGATGCGGAAACTATCAATCTGGTTGCCGAAGAGTTCGGATTCAAGACTGAATATGTAAGTGCGGAAGTGGCACAGGCCATCGTTGAAGAAGAAGACGCGCCGGAAGATTTGCTGCCGCGCGCTCCGATTGTTACGGTGATGGGACACGTTGACCATGGTAAGACTTCCTTGCTTGACTATATCCGTAAGGCGAATGTAATTGCCGGTGAAGCCGGTGGTATCACACAACATATCGGTGCATACAATGTGAAGTTGGAAGACGGTCGCCGAATCACGTTCCTCGATACTCCGGGGCATGAGGCGTTTACCGCTATGCGTGCCCGTGGTGCGAAAGTAACGGATATTGCCATCATTATTGTGGCTGCCGATGATAACGTGATGCCGCAGACGAAGGAAGCAATCAACCATGCGATGGCAGCAGGAGTACCTATTGTATTCGCTATCAATAAGGTGGATAAGCCGACTGCAAATCCGGATAAGATTAAAGAAGAACTGGCCGCTATGAACTACCTTGTTGAAGAATGGGGTGGTAAGTATCAGTCACAAGATATCTCAGCCAAGAAAGGTATGGGGGTAGAAGATCTGTTGGAGAAAGTATTGCTGGAAGCTGAAATGCTTGACTTGAAGGCAAATCCGAATCGTAACGCTTCGGGTTCCATTATTGAGTCTTCATTGGATAAGGGACGTGGATATGTAGCGACTGTGTTGGTATCTAACGGAACCTTGAAGGTAGGAGACATCGTTTTAGCGGGAACAAGCTACGGACGTGTGAAGGCTATGTTTAACGAACGTAACCAGCGCATCAAGGAAGCAGGGCCTTCCGAACCGGCATTGATTCTGGGATTGAATGGCGCTCCTGCCGCAGGTGACACTTTCCATGTAGTCGAAAGCGATCAGGAAGCTCGTGAAATCACCAACAAACGTGAACAGCTGGCTCGTGAACAAGGCTTGCGTACGCAGAAAATCCTTACATTGGATGAACTGGGCCGTCGTATTGCTTTGGGTAACTTCCAGGAATTGAACATCATCGTTAAGGGTGACGTGGACGGTTCTGTTGAAGCATTGAGCGACTCGTTGATCAAGCTGTCTACGGAACAGATTCAGGTAAATGTCATCCATAAGGGTGTGGGAGCAATCTCCGAGTCAGACGTTTCTCTGGCTGCCGCTTCGGATGCGATTATCGTCGGATTCCAGGTACGTCCTTCGGGCGCTGCCGGTAAGATGGCCGACCAGGAAGGTGTCGACATCCGTAAGTACTCTGTCATCTACGACGCAATCGAAGAGGTGAAGGCTGCTATGGAAGGTATGTTGGCTCCGGAACTGAAGGAACAGATTACTGCGACTATCGAAATCCGCGAAGTGTTCAACATCACGAAGGTGGGTCTTGTAGCCGGTGCAATGGTGAAGAGCGGCAAGGTGAAACGCAGCGACAAGGCTCGTTTGATTCGCGATGGTATCGTTATCTTTACCGGAAACATCAATGCTTTGAAACGTTTCAAGGACGATGTGAAGGAAGTAGGTACAAACTTCGAGTGCGGTATCAGCTTAGTGAACTGCAACGACATGAAGGTAGGCGATATGATCGAGGCGTTCGAAGAAATTGAAGTGAAACAGACACTGTAATAAAGCAGTGCTGAATCTATATCAGGCACGGATTACGCGGATTTCACGGTTCTTAATAAATCCGTGAGATTCGTGAAATCCGTGCCTGAATTATATAATAGAACAGAGATATATGGCAACGATTGATATCATAATCCTTATTATAGTGGGCGCAGGGGCGATTGTAGGTTTTATAAAAGGCTTCATTCGTCAGTTGGCTTCTATCTTGGGATTGATAGTCGGCCTGATGGCGGCGAAGGCTTTGTACGCTTCTTTGGCAGAAAAGCTCTGTCCGACAGTGACCGATTCGATGACCGTTGCGCAGGTATTGGCTTTTATCATGATTTGGATAGCCGTCCCGCTGATTTTTGTACTGATTGCTTCGTTGTTGACAAAAGCTATGAAAGCCGTTTCCTTGAATTGGCTGAACCGTTGGTTGGGAAGCGGGCTGGGAGCATTGAAGTTCCTGTTGTTAACAAGTGTGGTGATTGGTGCGATACAGTTCATAGATGGCGATAATAAGTTAATTAGTGCAACAAAAAAGGAGGAATCTTTGTTATATTATCCGATGGAAACGTTTGCGGGGATATTTTTTCCTGCTGCAAAGAATATGACGCAACAATATATATTAGAGAATAAAGATGCAACAAGAAGAACCCAATAAAAAGAAACCCGATCAGAAAGATGAACTCGAAGGGAAGAAGACCGATAATGAGTTTGTCAGGAAGTTTGCGGAAGAGAAATATAAGTATGGCTTCACTACAGAGGTACATACGGATATCATTGAGCGTGGACTCAATGAGGACGTGATTCGTTTGATTTCATCGAAGAAGGACGAGCCGGAGTGGATGCTGGATTTCCGGCTGAAAGCGTACCGTCATTGGCTGACGTTGGAGATGCCTACCTGGGCACATCTCCGTATTCCTGAAATTGACTATCAGGCTATTTCCTATTATGCCGACCCGACCAAGAAGAAAGAAGGGCCGAAGAGTATGGAAGAAGTAGACCCTGAACTGATAAAGACATTCAATAAACTGGGAATCCCTTTGGAAGAGCAGATGGCGCTTAGCGGAATGGCGGTGGATGCCGTTATGGACTCCGTTTCCGTAAAGACTACCTTCAAGGAGACACTGATGGAGAAAGGAATTATATTCTGCTCGTTCAGTGAAGCGGTACGGGAGCACCCGGACTTGGTTAAGAAATATATGGGCTCGGTAGTAGGTTACCGTGATAATTTCTTTGCTGCGTTGAACTCGGCTGTGTTCTCGGACGGTTCATTCGTTTATATTCCGAAAGGGGTACGCTGCCCGATGGAACTTTCCACTTATTTCCGTATCAACGCCCGTAACACGGGACAGTTTGAACGTACATTGATTATAGCGGATGATGACTCCTATGTTTCTTATCTCGAAGGATGTACGGCTCCGATGCGTGATGAGAATCAGTTGCATGCCGCTATCGTGGAAATCATCGTGCACGACCGTGCCGAAGTAAAATACAGCACCGTTCAGAACTGGTATCCGGGAGATGCCGAAGGTAAGGGCGGTGTATATAACTTTGTGACAAAACGCGGTAACTGCAAAGGAGTGGATAGCAAACTCTCCTGGACGCAGGTGGAAACCGGTTCGGCAATTACCTGGAAATATCCTTCCTGTATTCTGACAGGCGATAATTCGACTGCCGAGTTCTACTCCGTGGCTGTGACAAACAATTATCAGCAGGCGGATACTGGTACGAAGATGATTCACCTGGGCAAGAATACCCGTAGCACGATTGTGAGTAAAGGTATTTCTGCCGGACATAGCGAGAATTCCTATCGCGGACTGGTACGTGTAGCGGAGAAAGCGGACAATGCCCGTAATTACAGCCAGTGTGACTCTCTGTTGCTGGGAGATAAGTGCGGTGCGCATACTTTCCCGTATATGGATATTCGCAATGAGACAGGAGTGGTGGAGCATGAAGCTACGACAAGCAAGATTAATGAAGACCAGATATTCTATTGCAATCAGCGCGGTATCCCGACAGAAGATGCTATCGGACTGATTGTGAACGGATATGCGAAAGAAGTTTTGAATAAGCTTCCGATGGAATTTGCGGTAGAAGCGCAGAAGTTGCTTACTATTTCGTTGGAAGGAAGTGTAGGATAAAAAATAAAAGTGATTATGTTAGAAATAAAAGACCTGCATGCCAGCATTAATGGCAAAGAGATATTGAAAGGCATCAACCTGACGGTGAAGCCGGGCGAAATACATGCAATCATGGGGCCGAACGGTTCCGGTAAGAGTACACTTTCTTCCGTCCTGGTAGGTAATCCTGCTTTTGAGGTAACGAAAGGCTCGGTCACTTTTTATGGAAAGAATCTGTTGGAGTTGAGTCCCGAAGACCGTAGCCACGAAGGTATCTTCCTTAGTTTCCAGTATCCGGTGGAAATTCCCGGTGTAAGTATGGTGAACTTTATGCGCGCTGCCGTGAACGAGCAACGCAAATATAAAGGTCTGCCCGCACTGACAGCCAGTGAGTTCCTGAAACTGATGCGTGAGAAACGTGCAGTCGTTGAACTGGACAATAAACTGGCTAACCGTTCGGTGAACGAAGGTTTCTCCGGTGGTGAAAAGAAACGCAACGAAATCTTCCAGATGGCGATGCTTGAACCGCGTTTGAGTATTCTCGACGAAACAGACTCCGGTCTGGACATCGACGCGCTCCGTATTGTAGCCGAAGGAGTGAACAAACTGAAAACTCCCGATACAAGCACGATTGTCATCACTCACTATCAACGTCTGCTTGATTATATCAAACCGGATGTGGTACATGTACTTTATAAAGGCCGTATCGTAAAAACTGCCGGACCGGAGCTTGCCCTGGAACTGGAAGAAAAAGGATATGACTGGATTAAGAAAGAAGTAGGAGAATAATGATGAATGCTGAACAACAATACATAGACCTCTTCTCACAGACGGAAGCCATGATCTGCAAGCATAGTGCCGAAGTGCTGAATGCACCCCGTGCCGCTGCCTTTGCCGATTTTGAGCGAATCGGATTCCCGACCCGTAAGATGGAGAAGTACAAATATACGGATGTAAGCAAATACTTTGAACCGGACTTCGGTTTGAACCTGAATCGTCTCGCTATCCCGGTCAACCCGTATGAAGTGTTTAAGTGCGACGTGCCGAATATGAGCACTGCCCTGTATTTCGTAGTCAACGATGCATTTTATAACAAGGCACTTCCCAAAAGCCATTTGCCGGAAGGCGTTATCTTCGGTAGTCTGAAAGACGTAGCCGGACAACATCCTGAACTGGTGAAGAAGTATTACGGCAAACTGGCGGATACTTCCAAAGATGGCGTGACGGCTTTCAATACCACTTTTGCACAAGACGGCGTCATCTTCTATGTACCGAAAAATGTAATTGTGGAAAAGCCCATCCAGTTAGTAAACATCCTGCGTGCAGACGTCAACTTTATGGTAAACCGGCGTGTGCTGATTATCCTGGAAGATGGCGCACAAGCCCGCTTGTTGATTTGTGACCATGCCATGGATAATGTGAACTTCCTTGCAACGCAGGTCATTGAAGTCTTTGCCGGAGAGAATGCCGTGTTCGATATGTACGAACTGGAAGAAACACATACCAGTACAGTCCGTATCAGCAACCTGTACGTAAAACAGGAAGCGAACAGTAATGTCCTGCTGAATGGCATGACCTTGCATAACGGTACTACCCGCAATACAACCGAAGTGCTGCTGGCAGGTGAAGGTGCTGAAATAAACCTTTGCGGTATGGCAATTGCCGACAAGAACCAGCACGTAGATAATAATACAAGCATCGACCATGCAGTGCCGAACTGTACCAGTAAAGAGTTGTTCAAATACGTTCTCGACGACCAGTCGGTAGGCGCATTTGCCGGACTGGTATTGGTACGTCCCGACGCACAGCATACCAACTCGCAACAGACCAACCGGAACCTTTGCGCTACACGTGATGCTCGCATGTACACACAGCCGCAGTTGGAAATTTATGCCGATGATGTGAAATGTTCGCATGGAGCAACCGTCGGACAACTGGACGAGAATGCATTATTCTACATGCGTTCACGTGGAATTGACGAGAAAGAAGCCCGTTTGCTACTGATGTTCGCGTTTGTCAATGAAGTCATTGATACCATTCGTCTGGATGTGCTGAAAGACCGTCTGCATCTATTGGTAGAAAAACGCTTCCGTGGCGAATTGAACAGATGCCAGGGTTGTGCAATCTGTAAATGATGATTAATCACTGATAAAAATGGATATTCAAAAGATACGTGAGGATTTCCCGATACTAAGCCGTACGGTCTACGGTAAACCTTTGGTTTACTTCGACAACGGTGCAACGACTCAAAAACCCCGTCTGGTAGTTGATTCGTTGGTGGACGAGTATTATTCCGTGAATGCGAACGTGCACCGCGGCGTGCATTACCTCTCGCAACAAGCCACGGAACTGCATGAAGCCTCCCGTGAAACGGTGCGTCAGTTTATCAATGCCCGTAGCACGGGCGAAGTAGTCTTTACCCGTGGAACAACGGAAAGCATCAATCTTCTTGTCTCCAGTTTTGGTGATGAGTTTATGCAAGAGGGCGACGAAGTTATCCTCTCAGTGATGGAGCATCACAGCAATATCGTTCCCTGGCAATTACTGGCAGCCCGAAAAGGCATCGCCATCAAAGTAATCCCCATGAACGACAAAGGTGAACTGCTACTGGATGAATACGAAAAGCTTTTCTCCGAACGTACGAAGATTGTCAGCGTAGTTCAGGTTTCCAATGTCTTGGGTACAGTAAATCCGGTGAAGGAAATGATTGCTACCGCTCATGCTCACGGTGTACCTTGCCTGATTGATGCAGCCCAGTCCATCCCTCACATGAAGGTGGACGTACAGGATTTGGATGCCGATTTCCTGGTATTCTCCGCTCACAAGGTATACGGCCCGACGGGAGTCGGCGTACTTTATGGAAAAGAAGAATGGCTGGATCGCATGCCGCCTTACCAGGGCGGGGGAGAGATGATTCAACACGTCTCCTTCGAGAAAACAACGTTCAACGAACTTCCTTTCAAGTTTGAAGCCGGTACGCCCGATTACATCGGAACCACAGGTTTGGCAAAAGCCCTCGACTACGTGAACGGCATCGGCATGGAAAAGATTGCGAAGCACGAACATGAACTGACAACCTACGCCCTGCAACGCCTGAAAGAAATACCTGATATGCGTATATTCGGTGAAGCTGCCGACCGGGGGGCAGTAATCTCCTTTCTGGTAGGTAATATTCACCACTTCGACTTAGGCACTCTACTGGATCGTTTGGGGATCGCCGTCCGTACCGGACACCATTGTGCGCAACCCTTGATGCAGCGACTGGGTATTGAAGGAACTGTCAGGGCATCATTCGCCATGTATAATACGAAAGCGGAGATTGATGCGCTGGTGGCCGGAATCGAACGCGTCAGCCGTATGTTTTAAGATATAAATCGCTGTTCCTGTGAGGAATGGCGATTTTTTTATTCTTTAACTAAAAAAAGATGTCTTCAAGTGCAGTGATTTGAAGTTTCAAGCGTCTAATATATAAAATGAATATTTGGAGGGTCGTGAGACTATGCTTATATTATAAATTCTCTCTCTTTAACATTAATGGCAGCTATATCGTAAAAAGTTACGGTATAGCTGCAACTTTTTAGGGGTGTTCCCCGTCTAATAGATAAGCGAATAAATTTAAAAGGAGAAAAAGACTATGTTAGTAACAACAACTCCCGTCATTGAGGGAAAACGAATAGTGAAGTATTACGGGATAGTTTCCGGCGAGACAATCATAGGTGCCAATGTGTTCCGTGACCTGTTTGCAAGCATCCGCGACATTGTAGGCGGACGTTCCGGAGCATACGAAGAGGTATTACGCAAAGCTAAAGATACCGCTTTGCAGGAAATGCAGGCACAAGCAGCCCAATTGGGAGCTAATGCCGTGATAGGTGTTGATTTGGACTACGAGACAGTAGGAGGTAGTGGCAGTATGCTGATGGTGACTGCCAACGGCACAGCCGTGAAGATTGAGGATTAATTGATTATTATTGTGTGTGTGAAAAAGAAAGGGGAAACGCCGGTAAACGGTGAATCCCCTTTTCTGTTTTTATTTATCTGTTTATTCCGCAGTCAATTCAATCACACGGCTGAAAGCCTGATTGGTTGTGAATGCGTGGATTCCCACTTTCATCAGATAATCTCCTGAATATGTCTTTTCGTTGGCGTCCAGATTAGATTTTTTGTTCGGCATCAGATTGATTTCTTTCACCTTATACATCTTCTTCGCATCCAATCCCTGTAATTTCACGGGAAGCAGCTTTTCTGCATAACGCGGATGAATGTCGTACGTATAGAGAACAGCCTTATTCTTGTTCGGTGCGGCGTACATCACAGACATGTGGTTGCCGTCATAAGGAGAAACCAGTCTGTATTGGTCGCCGTCTAAAATTACTTTTTTCAAGCGTGTCCAGTTGGCTACCGCGTTCTGGCAATAAGTCAGTTCGTCTGCATTCAGTTCTTTCAGTCCGAGGTCGAAGCCTAATTTGCACATACTGGCTACGTCCGTGCGGAACTTTACACTAGTCTTTTTGTTCCAGCTGGTCACGTGTGCGCACATCGCTTTTGCCGGGAAGATTTGTGAAAATCCCCATTGTATAAACAGACGCTCTATCGGGTCGGTGTTATCGCTGCACCAGAATTCCGTGAAGTATTTCAACGCTTCATAGTCACAGCGTGCGCCACCTCCGGAGCAAAGCATCATCGGCGTATTGGGATATTTCTCCTTTACACGTTTCAGCACATTGTAAATGCCGCGTACATGGTCGATATAAAGCTGTCCCTGCTTGTCCTTCAGATACGGAGAATAAATATTCGTGATCGGAGAGTTGCAATCCCATTTGAAGAAAGCTACTTCGGGATTCTCGGTCAGGATATTGTCTACTACGCCGAAAACAAAATCCTGTACTTTTGGATTACTGAGGTCGAGCACCAACTGGTTGCGATAGTAATAAGTTTCGCGGTTGGGCAGCGTGATAGCCCAGTCGGGGTGTTTCTCGAACAGTTCACTTTTCGGATTCACCATTTCCGGTTCAATCCAGATTCCGAATTTCACTCCGGCTTCCTTGGCGGATTTCACAAGTGCGGGAATACCGCCGGGGAGTTTGGACTTCATTACTTCCCAGTCACCCAGTCCGGCATTGTCACTGTTGCGCGGGTGCTTGTTGCCGAACCAACCGTCGTCGAGCAGGAACATATCCACACCGAGATGTCTGGCTTCCTTCATTAGTTCGGAGAGTAATTCTTCGTTGAACTTGAAGTAGGTATTTTCCCAGTTGTTCAGCAGAGTGAGACGGTCGCCTTGTCCGTCCTTTAATTGATGGTTGCGTGCCCAGGCATGGAGATTGCGGCTGGCTTCGCCTGTACCGTTATTACTGAAAGTGAACATAAATTCGGGAGTCGTAAATACTTCGTTCGCTTTCAATTCATAATCAGAAGCATAAGGATTGATAGCCGGGATTACACGGAGATTGCCTACATTGTCCACTTCAAAAGTAAACTGGAAATTCCCTGTCCATCCGATAGTACCCAGCATCACACGTCCCTGTGTTTCCTGTGCCGGTTGATCGATACCGAGTTCGAAGAACGGATGCGTGTGCATGGCGGCACGGCTTCCGAGCTTGGTGTCGATTACTTTCTTGCCGAATCGCAGCGGCTGTGTACTCATCTGTGCCTCTTTCGCCCAGTCACTGCTGAACTCAGTCAGATAATATTCATTTGCGGAGAAATAGAGCATGGTGGAAGCATAACGCCACAAAGTGACCGGCTTCTTTTCATTATGCTTTATTTCACTCCATGTTTTGATAACGTTCTCTTTCGGATAAGCGATATAATGCAAAGTCACTTCAACCGGATATTGGTCGTCTTTCAGACGGATGATTGTTTCCGTTCCGCCTGCGACTGCTTTCTGTTCGGAAGATACATAACGGAGGATGGTGCTCGGATTGCCATCACTGTGTGTAATGGCTACGGCAGGTTCAAAGTAATCCTCTGCGCCGGAGCCCGGATATACTTCCCAACCGCGGGTAGATACGCTTCCGTCGCTACCGCCTTTCACATAAGGGGAGAAATGGTCAATGTCTCGTTCGTTCAGCAACTTATCGCCGAGATAAGCCTGATAAAGGCGTCCGTTCGGAGCCACTTGAAGGATTAAATCCGTGTTGTCCGTTGCGATGCGGATTACATTCTGTTCTTGTGCGTCCACTAGCGTAAGCGTGAACAATGCCAGTAGCAATGCAAATAGTTTCTTCATGGTTTTTAATAATAATTATTCGGTATTAGTTAGTTTGCGGGTATTAGTGCGCCACAAAGATAATGATAATTTGTCATGTATAAGCGATAATCCGGTTGGTAGGGATAAAGATAGGCGGTAGAAGGCTACAGATAATTAATAAGGAATAAATAAAATTGCCTATACGTCTATAAATTAATCACTTATAGTTTCCTGTAATTTCCTAACATGGAAACTCACGTATCTCTACGGGGAAACAATCGTTTCCTTACGGGGATACGGTCGTTTCTCTACGAGGATACTGGCGTTTCCTTACGGGGAACCGAATTTGATGGTATACCATCTTATTATGAAGGGTAATTGTATGGAAACCAGCTAACAAGGCAAGTAACTACAAACGACTTGTTCATTCGGAACTATGTGCGAAAGATTGTTCCTTTCAGAGTAGAAAATTCTTTCTCCTTTGCTTGCTTTTTTCGATTGATTTCCATACTTTTAGCGACTGTAAACCCTTTAATAATTTTGAATCTATGGATAACATTCTTTTCTGGTTGGTTCCAGTCGCTTCCGTGTTAGCCCTCTGTTTTGCTTATTACTTTCATAAGCAAATGATGAAAGAGAGTGAAGGTACACCCCAAATGATAAAAATAGCCGCCGCTGTGCGCAAAGGGGCTATGTCTTATCTGAAGCAACAGTACAAAATAGTAGGTTGTGTATTCCTGGGACTGGTTATTTTGTTTTCGATAATGGCTTATGGCTTTCACGTACAGAACGCATGGGTGCCCATTGCTTTCCTGACGGGTGGTTTCTTCTCCGGTCTTTCCGGTTTCCTTGGAATGAAAACGGCCACGTATGCTTCGGCACGTACCGCCAATGCAGCCCGTAACTCACTGAACGCCGGACTAAGAATCGCTTTCCGAAGCGGTGCGGTGATGGGACTGGTGGTTGTCGGCCTTGGTTTGCTTGATATTTCCTTTTGGTATCTGTTGCTGAACGCGGTAATTCCTGCCGACGCGCTGACGCCTACTCATAAACTCTGCGTGATTACTACTACGATGCTGACTTTCGGTATGGGAGCTTCCACACAAGCGCTCTTTGCCCGTGTGGGTGGCGGTATCTATACAAAAGCCGCTGACGTCGGAGCCGACCTGGTAGGCAAGGTGGAAGCCGGAATCCCGGAAGATGACCCGCGCAATCCTGCTACGATTGCCGATAATGTCGGTGATAACGTCGGTGACGTGGCCGGTATGGGAGCCGACCTATACGAATCTTATTGCGGTTCCATCTTGGCAACGGCCGCATTGGGCGCTGCCGCCTTTATCCATTCGGCGGATACGGTGATGCAGTTCAAAGCCGTAATTGCTCCGATGTTGATTGCGGCTGTCGGCATTATCCTTTCCATTATAGGTATATTCGCTGTCCGTACCAAAGAGAATGCGACGATGAAAGATTTGCTCGGTTCGTTGGCTTTTGGCACGAATCTCAGTTCGGCACTTATCGTGGGCGCTACCTTCCTTATATTATGGTTCTTGCAACTTGATAACTGGCTTCTGATTTCTTGTGCCGTAGTAGTCGGCTTGTTGGTGGGCATCGTAATCGGACGCTCTACTGAATATTATACTTCCCAATCCTATCGTCCCACGCAGAAATTGAGTGAAAGCGGTAAGACCGGCCCTGCTACGGTCATTATCTCCGGTATCGGTTTGGGAATGCTTTCTACAGCTATCCCTGTGATTGCCGTAGTGGTGGGTATCATTGCTTCCTATTTATTAGCTTCCGGCGGTGATTTTGCCAATGTCGGTATGGGATTGTACGGAATCGGTATTGCCGCTGTCGGCATGCTTTCTACACTGGGAATCACACTGGCTACGGATGCTTATGGCCCGATTGCCGATAACGCGGGTGGTAATGCTGAAATGTCCGGCTTGGGTGCTGAAGTCCGCAAGCGTACCGATGCGCTCGATTCATTGGGTAATACGACCGCCGCCACCGGAAAAGGTTTTGCCATCGGTTCTGCCGCATTGACCGGACTGGCTTTGCTGGCATCCTATATTGAGGAAATCCGAATCGGCCTGACCCGTCTCGGAAGTATGAACCTGACTTTCCCCGACGGAAGTCCCTTTAACGTGGCGAATGCGACATTTACGGACTTCATGAATTTTTATGAAGTGAACCTGATGAATCCGAAAGTGCTTGCAGGCATGTTTCTCGGTTCGATGATGGCTTTCCTGTTCTGCGGTTTGACAATGAATGCGGTTGGACGTGCGGCAGGACATATGGTAGACGAAGTGCGCCGCCAATTCCGTGAAATAAAAGGTATCCTGACAGGCGAGACGGAACCGGATTACGAACGTTGTGTTGAAATCTCGACAAAGGGTGCGCAGCGCGAAATGGTCGTTCCTTCCCTTATTGCTATTATTGCCCCTATCCTTACAGGGCTTATCTTTGGTGTTCCCGGTGTGCTTGGCTTGTTAATCGGTGGTTTGAGCAGCGGTTTCGTTCTGGCTATTTTTATGGCCAATGCCGGTGGTGCATGGGATAACGCAAAGAAGTATGTAGAAGAAGGCAACTTCGGTGGCAAAGGCGGTGAAGTTCATAAGGCAACCGTAGTAGGTGACACGGTAGGCGACCCGTTTAAGGATACGTCCGGCCCCAGCTTGAATATCCTGATAAAGCTGATGAGCATGGTAGCCATCGTGATGGCAGGACTTACTGTCGCCTGGAGTTTATTCTAAGAAGTGAGAAAGAAATAAGAAATAACCAAGAAAAAGGAGACAAAAAGCAAGTCTCCTTTTTTTATTTCCTTTACCTTTGCACCTGAATAAAAACGATAAAGATGTTATTACCTTATTTAAATGAGAATCTGATTGAAGCAGGATGCGACGAAGCAGGCCGTGGCTGTCTGGCAGGTGCGGTATATGCCGCTGCGGTTATTCTTCCGAAGGGTTTTAAGAATGAGTTGTTGAATGACTCCAAGCAACTGACGGAGAAACAGCGCTACGCATTGCGTGAGGTAATAGAAAAGGAAGCCATAGCCTGGGCGGTTGGCGTTGTCTCACCCGAAGAAATAGATGAGATAAATATCTTGCGTGCTTCTTTTCTGGCTATGCACCGTGCTGTCGACCAATTAACTACCCGTCCGCAACATCTGCTGATTGACGGAAACCGTTTCAATAAATATCCCGATATTTCCCATACTACTGTAATAAAGGGAGATGGGAAGTATCTTTCAATAGCCGCCGCATCCATTTTAGCCAAAACATACAGGGATGACTATATGAACCGTCTTCACGAAGAGTTTCCATCTTACGACTGGAATCATAATAAAGGTTACCCGACTAAAAAACATCGTACCGCCATTGCCGAACATGGGACTACTCCTTATCATCGTTTAACGTTTAACTTATTAGGAGACGGGCAACTCTCTTTGGATTTATAAGTCTGTTTTATCTCTTATAAAATTATATTTTCTACATTTTTTTGCAGAATAAGCACGATTTTGTTACGTTTAGTATTAAAATTGTTTTGTTTAGGCTGAAAAAGTGTTGCCCCGTGCTTTTATTTGTTATCGAAATACTATATATTTGCAAACGATAATAAGAATTAAAAAGTATAAAATCATGGCAACGAACAAGCTATTATGGTCTTCTAAGCTCATTGGGGTTTTTTCTATTATGTTGGTTTGCGCTCTTTCTGCAAATGCACAGTTCCTGCGTACTTCCTATTTCATGGAAGGGACGCACTATCGTCAACAGTTAAATCCGGCTTTGACACCGACGAAAGGTTACTTCAATCTTCCGGTAATTGGTGCCGTAAATGCAACGGTTGGTTCTACTTCGTTAGGATATCAGGATATCATTGATATCATTGATGATGGCGATGATTTCTATACCAAACCGGATTTCATGAATCGTCTGAAAGATAATAATAAACTGAATGTGAACTTCAGTACAGAGATTCTTTCTGCCGGATGGTACAAAGGAAAGAACTTTTGGTCATTCAATATCGGTCTTCGTACGGATATTGGTGCGAACTTGACTAAGAACATGTTTACTTTCCTGAATGAGATGGACGCAATAGAAGATAACTGGAGAAACAGTAATTATGATATTAGCAACCAGCAATTGAATATCAATGCTTATACAGAAATAGGTTTAGGACTTTCACGTCAGATCAATAGTCGGTTAACTGTTGGTGCTAGAGTAAAAGCACTATTAGGTATCGGTAATATGGAATTGAAACTCAATAAAATAGCAATGAGTGCTAATTTACCTACCGATCAACAAATCAATGAATGGTCAAGCGATAGTTATTGGTCTGGCAGTTCTGAGGCAATTGTTGCAAAAGCTCAAGATTTGAAAGCTAAGTTTGATAATTATCATGCAAACTTAACTGTTGGGGCCGAACTGAAGAGTTCTTTTAAAGGTTTGGAACTAAAAGAAGAAGAGGGGAAAGACTATGTAACCGATTTTGATTTTGATAGTGGTAAATTGGGTATAGCAGGTTATGGTTTCGGTATTGATTTAGGTGCGTCTTATAAAATCTTGGATAATTTGACTGTGTCTGCTTCTATCCTTGACTTAGGGTTTATTTCTTGGTCTAAATCAGCAACAAAAATTGCATCTGCTAATCCGGATCCAATTGATATTAAGGGAAGTACTTATGCAGGCATGATTGATCCTACTAATGCGCAATCTAGTGTTACAAATGCATTGAATAAGTTACAAAACGATGCTGAAAATTATATGGATCTTGTAACAAAAGGTGATGTACTTAACTACGATATGTTGCAACTTGAAGTTGGTGACGCAAAAGAATCTCGCAAGTCTCGTCTAGCTTCTACATTAGTAGTAGGTGCAGAATACGGCTTCTTCAACAATAAACTAGCAGTTGGCGCATTGTCTACAACTCGTTTTGTACAACCCGATGCACTTACTGAGTTGACCTTCTCTGCAAACTATCGTCCGAAAAGCTGGTTTAACGTAGCACTTAGCTACTCAGTAATCCAGTCAGCAGGTAAATCATTCGGTCTGGGTCTGAAATTAGGCCCGGTATTCCTCGGAACTGACTATATGTTCTTAGGAAAGAACTCTAACTCTGTTAACGGATTTGTTGGAGTATCTATTCCGTTGGGTGGAAGAAAAGTAAGCAAACAAGGATAAATATAGAATGAAATAGAATTTAATTTCTCTCTCTAAACATTCTCTTTTAATTACTTCTCTATCGAAGTAAAAACGTATAATTTCAGCCTACTGTCTGCGACTAGATAGTAGGCTGTATTTTTGGTATTTAGAACCATTTAATCTTTCTGAATATCACGAACGCCAGAGTTGACAATCCGATAGAGAATAATACAATCAGGGAAAAAGCGAAAGGAACCTCTTCCAAATGAATGTCCACATTCATGCCATAGAAACTGGCAATCAATGTCGGAAGCATCAGGACTATTGACAAGCTGGTCATGCGCTTCATGATTGTATTCACATTGTTGGAGATAATGGAAGCAAAGGCGTCCATTGTTCCCGTGAGAATGTCACTGTAAATATTTACGGTATTAAGTGCCTGTTTCAATTCGATAATCACATCCTCTACCAGTTCCGTATCCAGAAAATCGGTATCTTGGAAAATCGTTTTCAGTTTACCGATCATCACTTCGTTTCCACGGATGGAAGTGTTGAAGTAAACCAGTGTTTTCTGTAGTTTCATCAGGCGGAGCAAGTCTTCGTTACGAATACTACGCTCCAACTCTTTTTCCGCGGCACTGATATCCAAATTGATTTGTTTCAGATACTTTAGGAACCATACGGCAGAAGAGTAGATAAGCCGGAAAATCAAGTCGAGCTTATTGCGGACAACAATTCCTTTTCTGCGGGTGTGTTCGATAAAGTCCGGCAATAAGTCGGTGTCATGATAACAGACGGATACAATGATTTCATTGTTCGTGATAATACCAATAGGTACAGTGTCGAAGGGCAGACTGCCGTTCTGCTTGTTCTGCAACGGGATACGCAGGATGGTAAGCAGCCAGTTACCTTCCGTGTCCGTACGCGGACGTTCGTCCGTATCGGCTATATCGTCAAGAAATGATTCGGGAACATTGAGCGTCTTGGTCAGAAATTCAAAGTCATCATCATTCGGGCATACTACGTTTACCCAACTGTTGGGAAGCCATTGTGTCTTTTCCACAAAGCCGGCTTCACAATAAAGATATGTTCTCATCTTATTGTCTCCTTTCGTTGTTTTGCACGAGCAGAGACACTAGTTTGCAATGACTCTGTTCGCTTTAATTAATACTAGTTGTGCACGTTCGCGGGTTTGAATCGTCCATATTTCTATGATTTTAATTTAAAAGCGGTGCAAAGGTAAGCAAAATCTGACGGATAACTTACCTTTACGTCATTTTTTATGGTTTCTTTCCGTACAAGACAGACTTTTTCTGTCATATCTTATAATTCCTCAGATTTCTTGAAATGTTTCTGAACATACTCTTCAAGCTCCCAAGCTGTTGGAGGATTGATGGTCACACTGCCGTCCTTTTGTATTAATTCGTAATGTGGAATACCGTTGAATTTGAATAATTCACGGAGATATTCGAATTCATTTTTACCAATCCGGTATGAAACTTCTCCTTCCAGATTTTTTGCTACATATTCATCGTATGTTTTTCTCGGGGATGAACGTTCGTCTGTGATATAGATGAACTGGATTTCGGGATGGTTCTTATAGTCTTTGCGTAATTGCGCAGTGGCCTCTATGCCCATTCTGCATCCGCCACAACTTGTAGCCCAAAAGTCAATAAACAATATTTTACCGGAATGCGCTTTGATGATATTCCGAAAGATTTCAGTAGCTTTTCCTTCCGGTAACCGGTAGGTTTTATCAGCTTTCTTTGAAAAGATGGTGTCGAATATACGATTCGTTTCAGCAGTCAGGATAGGGTATGTAAGATATTTATTCAGGCTATTTATATATTTCTTTGCGGCGGAAGGGGTATTATATGTCTTTAGGTCGTATTGTAAGCGGCGTACGAGTGTAGTCTGCCAAAGAAAACTATTATCCTGCCCGCTTAACAGGCTGATTACCGAGTCTCCTTTCGTCAGATACTCTTTGGCTTTATGGAGCGTCTGCTCATCCTGTTTTCGATTTGAAATATTCGGTGTTTCCTTATTGGCAGGACGAGAGAGGAACTTCTTTTCATAGGCATCGCTCTGGACTTCGCTTAGGGGTGGCATAAATTCAAACCGGTTGACAAACTCTCTATATCCTTTGTCTGCGAGCAAAGACTCGTCGTTCAAAGAAATATCTTTCAGAAAATCATAATAATTATTTCCCGCTTTCATCTTCAATGCCTGATTGGCAGTATCCCGCTCTGCAAAAATATTCCTATATGCCATGAAATTTAAAAGAATTTTTCCTTTTTCCAATGCTAACTTGTTTTTTATCAGATGAATCGCTTTGGGTGATGCCGCATAGATTTGTGCTAATGAGTCGCCAATCTGGTTGAGCCTGATAGATGCCGTTTGTATTTCTTGCTTAAACAAGTCAGGCGGAAATCCATTTTTTGCCTTTGTGTATACATCATTATCGTATCTTATTAAATCACTCAGCTTGTCATACATTTGAGAAAGAGCGGCGGAAGGCCCCATCATTTTAATGCTATCATAACTGCCTTCATCATCAACATATATGGATAATGTCTGTCCGGGTTCTATATAGAATGAAATATAATGGTTGCCTAGCGACAGGAGATTTTCTATTGGATAATTAAGTACAAGTTTGCATTCAAAGCTGCCGTCAGGATTTATGTTGACTACTGTGGGACGGTCTTCTCGTGTCAGTTCATTGCTTATTAACAGGGTGGTACCGGCTGTGTGGGTATATCTGTCTATATAGCCTTGCAGATAAGCGGTATCTTTGCGTATAAATTCTTTGAAGTCAGTTTCGGTTGTCACCAGAGGTTTGCTGTTTGTCTCTTTGGTATATCGCAGTTCATTGGAACCTTTGAATTTAATCAGGCAATCTCCGTCGGGTTGAGGAGCGAACCGTAACGTTTCTATAGCGGCATTTCTTTTGTCTTGCACGGTCAATTCGATGTAGTCGCCTAGTTTGCGTATGCTTTTATGGGTAAACATCCGGTTCTGTATGATGCATACGGAATCATAGATGCCATATTCCCATTGGTTGGGAATGTCCGCTCTGAACCAGTTTCCTCTGATAGATTGGAGAAGGGAAGTCTCATTCGTGAGATGGGAATTGCCTGCTGTTTTAACAGGGGAGTCGTTAATGTTTTGTGCGGTTGAAATACCGGATAATAGCAATGCAAGACTAAGTAGGATTGTTTTCATACTCTTCATGTTTGGAGGTTGTCTTACAAAGAAAGGAAAATCCTTGAGACTTCCTTTACTCATCCACTGTAACTTAACATAGATTAAACGTTCAGATTACCATCTTTTTCGTACCTTTGCGCCCGAAAATCAGAGTGATAATTTAAATATTGAAATATTATGAGCAAGAAAGCCCTTTTAATGATCCTCGATGGTTGGGGACTAGGTGACCAAAAGAAAGACGACGTAATCTTCAACACTCCCACTCCTTACTGGGATTATCTGACAACTACTTATCCTCACTCCCAGCTTCAGGCAAGTGGTGAAAACGTAGGTTTGCCCGACGGACAGATGGGTAACTCTGAAGTTGGTCACTTGAATATCGGTGCCGGACGCGTGGTTTATCAGGATTTGGTAAAAATCAACCGTGCATGTGCTGACAACAGCATAATGAAGAATCCTGAAGTTGTTTCAGCTTTCTCTTATGCAAAAGAAAACGGAAAGAACATTCATTTCATGGGCTTGACTTCCAATGGTGGCGTGCACAGCTCACTCGTTCATCTTTTCAAACTTTGCGACATCGCTAAAGAATACAATATCGACAATACATTCATCCACTGCTTCATGGACGGTCGCGACACTGACCCGAAGAGCGGTAAGGGTTTTATTGAAGAACTTACTGCACACTGCGAGAAATCGGGCGGAAAGGTTGCTTCCATCATCGGCCGTTATTATGCTATGGATCGTGACAAACGTTGGGAACGCGTGAAAGAAGCATATGACCTGTTGGTGAACGGTGAAGGTAAGAAAGCTACCGACATGGTTCAGGCAATGCAGGAATCTTATGATGAAGGCGTGACAGACGAATTTATCAAGCCGATTGTAAATGCAAACGTTGACGGAACAATCAAGGAAGGCGATGTGGTAATCTTCTTCAATTACCGTAACGACCGTGCAAAAGAGTTGACTGTCGTACTGACTCAGCAGGATATGCCGGAAGCAGGCATGCATACAATCCCAGGTCTGCAATATTACTGTATGACTCCGTATGACGCTTCTTTCAAGGGTGTTCATATCCTGTTTGATAAAGAAAATGTATCCAACACATTAGGCGAATATCTTGCTGCCAATGGCAAGAGCCAGCTTCATATCGCTGAAACGGAGAAGTATGCCCATGTGACATTCTTCCTCAACGGTGGACGTGAAACTCCGTTTGACAAGGAAGACCGTATCCTCGTTCCATCTCCGAAAGTGGCTACTTATGACTTGAAACCGGAAATGAGCGCTTACGAAGTGAAAGATAAACTGGTAGCTGCCATCAACGAAAACAAATACGATTTCATTGTAGTGAACTTCGCCAACGGTGACATGGTAGGCCATACCGGCATTTACGAAGCTATCGAGAAAGCAGTTATCGCTGTAGACGCTTGCGTGAAGGATGTAATCGAAGCTGCCAAAGCACAGGATTACGAAGCAATCATCATTGCTGACCATGGTAATGCCGACCGTGCTTTGAACGAAGACGGTACTCCGAACACCGCTCACTCTATGAACCCTGTTCCTTGTATTTACGTAACAGAGAACAAGGCTGCGAAAGTAGAAAACGGTCGTTTGGCTGACGTTGCTCCGACTATCTTGAAGATTATGGGTCTGGAAGTTCCGGCTGAAATGGACGGAAACGTTTTGATTAAGTAATTTGGATTTCTATAATCGGGAGGGCGGAGTACTACTCCGCCCTTTTTGTCTCACATAAGTTTTTAGTATGATACAGATTGGTGATGTAGTAGTGTCTCTTGATGTCTTTCAGGAAAAGTTTCTTTGTAACCTTGATGCTTGTAAAGGAGAGTGTTGCATTGAGGGTGATGCGGGTGCGCCTGTTGAACTGGATGAAGTGGAGAAACTGGAAGAAGTGTTGCCTGTTATTTGGGATGAACTGGCACCCGAAGCTCGTGCGATCATAGAGAAGCAAGGAGTGGTATATACAGACGAGGAGGGTGATTTAGTAACCTCAATTGTAAATAATAAGGACTGCGTCTTTACCTGTTATGATGAAAAAGGATGCTGCTATTGTGCTATTGAAAAAGCATATCGGGAAGGTAAAACAGATTTTTATAAACCGGTGTCCTGCCATCTTTATCCCATCCGAATCGGAGATTACGGGCCTTATAAAGCGGTGAATTATCATCGTTGGGACGTATGTAAGGCAGCAGTTTTACTGGGGAGAAAAGAGAATCTTCCTGTATATCAATTCCTGAAAGAGCCTTTAATCCGTAAATTCGGTGAAGAATGGTACAAAGAACTGGAAGTTGTTGCCGAAGAACTGAAGAAACAACATCTCATCTAGGATTTTCGTCTCTTACGGATACAATATACCTGATACAGCAATATACACAGGGCTATTACTATTCCGCAGGATGGAGCGATCCACGCTTCCGGATGAATGATAATCAGGAAAATGCAGGTGACGATAACGCAGGAAGTCAGGACAATAAGAAACAATCTCATTTTTGCAAGTAGCGGGTTAGGAATCGTAGTCTTCAATTTCATAGTTGCTGTTGTATTTGGTTTTTATGCAAGATAGTCATTTTGCCCGGAAATTGATTCTGTTGTTAGGTTTTATTAAGAGATGGACATAGATACAAAAATGCCGGTACTGGAAGGTGAATCTTTCAGACCGGCATTCTTTTAGATGAATAAAATGTAAGTTTTAATCAAATGACTAGTTGATCAGTTTGAAGTCTGCACCCACGCCGGACTGACTGTCGGTAGCTATCCATACGGTGAAGTCACCGATTTCTGTACGTCGTTGCATATCATCATTCCAATAGGCCAGATCATCAGTAGTAAGGGTGAACTCAACCTTTTGTGTCTCTCCGGCTTTAATCATCACTTTCTTGAATCCTTTCAGTTCTTTCACGGGGCGAACCAATGAACCGACTTTATCACGGATATATAACTGCACTACTTCCTGTGCGTCGTATGAACCATTATTAGTAACATCGCAGGCAACGGTTAATACATCGCCCTGTTTTATATTGCCGGCAGAAAGCTGACAGTCTCCATATGTAAAGGTAGTATAGGAAAGTCCGTATCCGAATGGGAACAAAGGACCGTCCCCGGCATCCAGATGGTAACTGGTAAAACCGATAGATGTCTGTTTGGCACCTACTTCAATATCATCTATCAATGTGATATTTGATGCCGGTCTGCCTGTATTCTTATGTGCATAATAGATAGGCACCTGTCCGACCATACGCGGGAGAGTTACCGGCAGTTTACCGGAAGGAACAGCTTTGCCGAACAGTAAATCAGAGATAGCCGGTCCTGCCATCGTTCCACCGTGGAAAGTATATAATACGGCATCTGCCATGTCTACTTCCTCGGGGATAGTTAATGGTCTTCCTGCCATAATTACCAATACAACCGGTTTTCCAGTAGCCTTCAATGCCCTGAGCATTTCCGTTTGTTTTCCGGGTAAACTGATATCCGCACGGCAACGGGCTTCGCCCGATAATACGGCTTCTTCTCCTGCAAAGAACAGGATGACATCTGCTTGGCAGGCCGCGGCTACGGCTTTGGCTATTCCGGCTTCACTCTTATCCCGGCTGTATGTTAATCCCGGTTCGGCAATTACGCGGATCTTATTTTCACATTCCTGTTGTATCGCTGTCAGTGGTGTGACACAATGTTCGGGCTCTGCGTCGAAACACCAGGTTCCTATCTGGTCGGCAGGCGCGTCTGCCAGTGGTCCTACTACTGCTACCGATTTGATCGAAGAATTCAGTGGTAAGGTCTGCAGGTTATTCTTCAATAAGACAGCGCTTTCAATGGCTGCTTCTTTAGCCTGCTGTAAAGAAGAATCCAGATAAAAGGCTGAGGGGGCACCTTCCTTGATATATGGATTATCAAATAACCCCAGTCGGAATTTCAATCGAAGAATATTGCGTACTGATTCGTCGATAAGTTTCTCATCCACCTTTTTTTCTTTTATAAGTTCTTCCAGATGATTGATATAAGCATAACTCATCATGTCCATATCAACTCCGGCAATGGCGGCTTTCTCGCCTGCTTCTTTCAGGTCGGCACAGAAACCGTGAGGAATCATTTGTTGGATGGAACCCCAGTCGCTGACTAACAAACCGTCGTATTTCCACTCGTCGCGTAGAATCTGGCGATTCAGGAAGGTGCTGCCGGAAGAAGGCACTCCGTTGATGTCATTGAAAGAACACATGAAAGTAGCTGCCCCGGCATCTACGGCTGCTTTGAAAGGGGGAAGATAAAGTTCGCGGAGTTGTAGCTCCGGTATCCAGGTGGTGTTGTAGTCTTTACCGGATTCGCTGGCCCCATAGGCTGCAAAATGTTTGGCACACGCAGCTATGCTGGTAGGTGAGGAGAGAGTGTCTCCCTGAAATCCTTTAATCATTGCATTTCCCATTACAGTAGTCAGATAAGGGTCTTCCCCGCATGATTCGGCAATACGTCCCCAGCGCGGATCCCGGCTGATGTCAATCATGGGAGCGAATGTCCAGCGGATACCTACTGAACTGGCTTCCAAGGCTGCGACACGCGCGCCGTTCTCAGCTACTTGCGGATTCCAGCTTGCTGCTTGCCCCAATGGAATGGGGAAGATAGTCTTGAAACCATGAATGACATCTCGGGCAAAAATAAGCGGAATCCCCAGACGGCTTTCTTCCACGGCAATATGCTGAAGTTTATTGGTGGTCGCTAAATCCAATTCATTAAGGATAGAACCGATTTCGCCGTTCCGAATGGCGTCTTGCATATCTTCGGCCAGCCCGAGTCCTGTTAACTGGTTCATCTGACCGATTTTCTCTTTCAGAGTCATCTTAGAGAGTAGAGCATCTATCTTCTGTTCCGTACTGTCTTGCCCCGGTTTGCAGGCAAGAAGGCTAAATACGGTCAGACCGTAGACGGTGGCTTTCTTTAATGTATTCATTTTCTTTTATATTTATACCTATTGTTATTGGACTTAGTCTTTGAAATGCAACCAATTTAATGCAATATTGCCTGTAGTGACTTTTATACGTAACGTTTGCTTACCTGCTTTTAGTTGGATGTTGGTAGTGACAGTAGTCCATTTGCTGTCTACATTAGGCAGGTCTAGTGTTGCTGCCGTACCTTTGTCTATAGTTATCTCAACCTTGTTATCTCTGAAACTGGTATAACGGATATCCAACTGGTAAGTTCCGGCTTTAGGAGCATCCAGTTGATATTCCAGCCATTGTTCCTGTTTCAAATCATAAACATCCAATATGCCCGAGATATCGGTTGTAGGACGCAGGTGTGCGCTGGCTGATGTTAAATTCTCAACTGTGTTTATTGAACTGTAGTGTTCGGCGGGAATAACTTGATTCTTACTGTAATAAGCTGTTTTATCCAGAGAGGACATGTTCACAAACACTGTTCCAAGCTCAGTCAATGCATTGGGCTTACTTGGTAATAAGCTGTTGCTGGTTGTACCGGTACCTGGGTCGGTCGGTCCAATACCTCTTGGGATGAACCAGGCATAGCGGAATACGTCAGGATCAGATTCAAGATAATGAAGAGTCTCGCTCATATAGTTCATCTGGCTTGATATGCTAATCTTATTACTACTGGGCCATGCACAGAATTCTGTTAACCAAATAGGTTTTCCATATTTTTTGAACATGCTTACATAGTTGATAAGAGAAGAAGGGCTTTCCATGTAACAATGGATAGCTATACCGTCTACATCACTGAGGGGAACGTTGCTGAAAAACTCGTCCAACCATTTGATCGGGTCACTATAATCCGGCAATGTTCCGTAGTTCATAGCCGGAGATATGAGCTTCAGGTTTAGTTCAGAAGCTAATGCACGCAGTGCAGGCCATTGTGCGGCAGCTTCCTGGGGTGTCATTCTTGCCTGGTCTGTCAGATTAGGCTCATTGTATGCAAGCAGATATTTACATTCCGGGTGTGCGTTGACGTACCTGCGAATCTTGGGAGCGATGTCTGGATTGGCATTCCATGACATTGGGCAATAGTCGATTTGTTGCTTGCCGAACTCGGTGCTTAAATCGGAAGAAATCTCTGTCCCCCAGTTGTAAGCCCAGGATATGGCGCTTCCCAACATTTGCGTGTCTTCTTTGGGGAGCTGGAAACTATAGCTGACTCCACGTTTTACACTACGTTTCTGTATACCGGTGTAGGTGACTGGCTCTTCCTGCGGATCCTGTGTCCCGTCGGGGTCTTCAGGTGTTTGAGGAACTCCGTCATCCGAAGCGGAACAGGCTCCGAACATCAGTGTGGATAATATGAGTGAATAGAATATCTTTTTCATGGCTTGAATGGTTGAGTCGATTTATTTATTTTTCTGATAGACCTTGACAAAGTCTACATACATTTTGGCTTCCTCATCAGGCAATGCCGTTATTTGGGCAGGATTCAATATACCGGTGAAATATCCTCCTACGGCGAGATTGAAGAGTATGAAACAGTCTTTATGGAAGTAGTTTCCCGGTGATTTGTCTGTAGACCTATCCGTAATAGCCATTTCATAATAAGGTGTTACATCTGGATTTTTATCTAGATCAAGATACATTTTTATAGCATTCTCGTCCCAAATTAATGTATATAAGTGGAATTTGCCATCTTGCAAACTGTAAGGAGCTGTACAGGCTTTTGCATAATTGGGGTATCCTGCTCCTTCATAATATCCCCAGTGGCAGGCGCCATTGAAGTATTTTTCGGTTTTATTACCCTTTATTCCGTCAGTATGCCCCATTTCTAAGATGTCTATCTCTCCGCAGCGAGGCCATCCGTTTGTCGCATAGTCTGCGCCTAACATCCAGAAAGCAGGCCAAAGACCATTCGCTGTTTTAGGTAGTTTGATGCTGGCTTCTATCTTACCATAAGTAAACTTATGCTTGCCATCTGTATTCAAACGACCTGAGGTGAAAGAGCGACCTTCATAACTTTCTTTTTTGGCAGTTATAATCAGACAACTCTTTTGGCTGTCCGGTTCTTTGCCTATGCTTATATTTTCGGCACGATAATATTGTAGTTCGGCATTGCCGTTACCGTTTCCGTTTATTTCAATCTTCCAGTTATCCTGATTAAGCGGGGATTGGTTGAATAAGTCCTGCCATACTAATGCATAACCATCTACTTCTCCCGAACCTGTCTCATCTGCTTCTTCCGTAGGAGTTTTAGGTTCTTCTGTTCCGGGGTCATCTGTTTCCGAACAGCTTACGAATGCAAATGCGAGCGCTATGGCGAGTGTAAACATACAGTTGTTTTTTGCTTTCATGCTATAAATTTAATTTTGAGGAGTAATTAGTCTCCACCATGGGTTCTCAGAGAGAGCAAAAAGAGGTGGAGACTAATGGGACTAATACCTGTTGAGCTTGCTATTCTTTCGATTATTTTTTCTTATAAATGAAGACTGCGTCAAAGTCAAAGGTAGTACCGGCTACTCCTCCGCTCAAGAAGCTAAGAACATTTGTACCTTTGGTTTCTATGTCGCTTTTGTTTAAATAATCAAGTCCGCCTGCTGCTGGTTTCATAAACTCTGTGATAGGGATATTAAGTTCGTTCCATTCGCCATCAGTAGTGATAGGAGCATAGGGCTGGAATGTGTCGCCATCTACGAACGGTGCATTCCCTATAGCAACTTTTCCTGTATTATTGCTTCCGAAATTAAGCAAAAGAAGGTGAGACTTACCGGCTTGTTTCGTTTTTACAGAAATGTGTAGGAAATATTTTTCGGGTTCTTTACCTATTTCCATCATTTTGAGTAAATCGTCCTTGCAGTATGCCGGCACACTATATCCTGCACCTGACCAACCTACACTGGTCACTACGAGACTCGTCCAACCTTGAACCAGGCCGTAGCAGTTCGGACCTTGAGGTGTTCCTGCTTCATATGTGTTATCCCACACATAGAGATGTCTTGTTTTAGCTGCCTCTTCTTCTGTTTCTCCGTCAACGCCGTTTGCATAGAATTCGGCTATCACTTTACCTTTTATCTTCTTTGCACATGTTTCGTCCAGTTGGATAACATAATAGTTGCTTCCTTCCAAAGAGCCACTTGGGTCGACGATACCGCTCAGATCTTCTTCATCATCTCCACCATTTCCGTCATCTCCTCCCGGTGTTTCAGTATCCGGTTTCTTGGGTTCTCCGTCATCATCGCTACCACCACAACCTGCAAATGTAAATCCCATTAATAATGCGCTGATAAATAACAGCATTAAATTCTTCTTTTTCATGATAATTAAAGTATTAAATTAGACAATAAAGTTTTTATAATATTGTTTTTTAGTATCCGGAGTTTTGCGTTAATCCTCCTAAATTGACTTCTTCTTGCGGAATAGGGAATAATTCATGTTTTCCTTCAATGAAGTCACCCATTTCGGCCTTGGCTTCTGCACTCTCACCCGCTTTATAAGCATCCATTGTGGATTTGGCAATTCCCCAGCGGCAGAGATCGAACCAGCGGTGACCTTCCATGGCCAGTTCTACCCGGCGTTCATGGCGAATGGCTTTTATCAAGTCTTCTTTATTGTTGTCATTGTAACTGCCATAAGGAAAGTCCGGGAGTATGTTTGGGGTATTTCCGCGAGCCCTCTGGCGGACTGCATTGAGTGCACTCTTGGCGGAAGGTAAATCGTTGGTTTCACAACATGCTTCGGCATACATCAATAATACGTCGGCATATCTGATCACTTTATTATTGATGGGAGAGCGAGTCGTATGTGATAATGAAGCATATCGGTTGTTTTCGTCCATCAATGTATATTTCCGGCTTACGTATCTGCTGCCTAGATAAATTTCTTCTGTTGGAGTCGTAATCTGTGCATCTGTCGGATTTAAGATGGAAATCTCACGGCGCGGGTCACCATTTTCAAATTCATTATAAAGATTCTGTGTCGGCTTGTTGAATCCCCATCCGGAAGTACCGAATGCAGTAGAACGTGAACGTGTCAGAATCGTAGTGAATGTTCCGCGGGTAAATCCGTTTCCTTCACCAAAGTCGGAAGTCGGTTCATCCATATATTGAATTTCAAATACGGATTCCGGACCGTTTTCTCCTTCCAGTGTGAAATTGTCTGCGTATTGTTCGCATAATCTATATTCACCGGCTTCTGCCTGGAGTTTGATGAACTCTCCCCATTTCTTAGCCTCAGTATAATTATGCATGTATAGATAGACTTTCAACAGCATAGCCTGTGCGGCTCCTTTGGTTGCGCGGCCTAAATCAGCATCTTCATATTCACTCTTTTTCCAGAGTACAGGTTCTGCGGCAAGAAGGTCTTTAGTGATCAGGTCGTAAATTTCCTCTTTGGTGGCGCGTGGCTGTTTCCACTTTTCGCTGCTATAGATTACGTAATCTACTTTAGGAACTCCGCCGAACATTCGTACAAGGCGAAAATAGTACATGGCACGCAGGAACTTTGCCTCCCCAACCAATCTGTCACGTAGTTTTTCTGTGAATTTTTCATCCACTTCCATTCTGGGGATTTCTTCGATTGCTAAATTGCATCGTGCTACTCCTTGATATTGGGCGCGGTAATAATCTAAGAGTAATCCGTTGTTGGAAATGGTCTTGAAGTTCTCAAGGTCATAGACGTCAGCCATATCCGACAGGTTTTGTCCGCCTTTCAAGGCATCATCCGATACTACGTCGCCAATGAACCATTCGGGGTAATAGGTGTTGTTGTATTCCCACATGAGAGGTACGTAAGCAGCATTGACTGATTGTACCGCTGTTTCTTCGTTGGTAAAGAAGTCTTCAGATTTGGTAACCATTGGACCTTCTTCTGTCAGCCAGTCATTGCAGGAAGTCAGCCCTGCTGAAAGGCATAATATGCTGATGTAGATATATTTTCTCATTTTTCGTCGATATTAGAAGTTAATATTTGCGCCTAACATAAAGGTTCTGGACTGCGGGTAGTTACCATAATCTACGCCACCACCAACTTCCGGGTCGTATCCGGTGTACGGGGTAACTGTGAATAGATTGTTAGCAGATAGGTAAATACGACATCTGCTGAGTCCTACCTTTCTGATTATTGTCGTGGGTAGTGTATAACCGATTTGCAGATTTTTCAGTCGTAAGTAAGCTCCGTTCTCGATGAGGCGGCTGCTATTTTCTTTGTTGGTCGAGCTTCCGTAAGGATTCGGAATGTCACCTTCCGGGTTTGATTTAGACCATACATTGCGCATCGTTGTGCTCAGTGTCGCTTCATTTCCGGTTCCTTCTGTCCGGAGTCTTACAGCATTGAATATTTTGTTGCCATATACTCCCTGGAAGAAGAGTTGCAAATCAATACCTTTCCAGTCTGCTCCGAGGTTCAATCCGTAAGTCAGCCAGGGGAACGGGTTGCCTAAGTCGGTTTTATCATCATTGTCAATTTTACCGTCTCCGTTCAAGTCTTTGTAGCGGGCATCTCCAGCATGGTAACTGATAGAGTTGGGCTCATCTTTATATGAATATAAGTGATCCAGAGCTTCCTGGTCGGTTCGGTAGATTCCTTCATATTGATATCCCCAGAATGTATATAGTGGCAGTCCTTCATCGCTGATTGTACGGTCACCATACACTTTCTCTCCACCGTTTAGGGCGGTCAGTTTATTGTTGATAAATGAGACGTTACCGGCTACAGAGTAGTTTACCTGTCCAATTCGATTCTGGTGATTAAGTGATATTTCAATACCTTTGTTTCTTACAGTGCCTACGTTTGCAGTGGCATCATAGCGGTTACCTACATGTGCCGGAGCTTTTACTCCTAACAGCATTTCTTTTGTATCACGAAGGAATAAATCGACTGTACCGGAGAGTTTATTGTTGAATAATCCGAAGTCTACGCCGGCATTCCATTGTTCCGTAGTTTCCCATTTTCCACCGCTGTTTACGTAGGTTAAGATAGTTGCGCCGTTGGCAAGAGCCTGCTCTCTCCCTAGTACATAATCAACGAAAGTAGGTCCCGTATTCATCATTTTAAGAATAAAACTGTCATCACCGATTTTATCATTGCCGATGCGTCCCCAGCCGACACGTACCTTCAGATTATCAAGCCAGGTAATATCTTTCATCCAATTTTCCTCACTGATTCTCCATGCCAAGGCCGTTGATGGAAAGTATCCCCATAAGTTTTCCGGGAATTTACTGGAAGCATCTGCACGAAAGTTTACTGTGATCAAGTAACGGCTGTTGTAAGAGTAATGCAAGCGACCCAACATTGAGAATCTTCGAGAACGGCTGGCAGAGTCGGAAGCTTTTGTCTGGTCTTCGGTTGCCTGAGACAAATACCAGTTTGTTTCTTTCGGATTCAGGATTGAAGAGCCGGCACCACCAATGCTATAGTAGTTGTATTCTTCCATTGTCTGACCCACCATGGCAGAGAAACTGTGTTTCTTGATATCTTTGGTATAAGTCAGTGTGTTTTCGACACCTATATTCGAATATCGTGCCATATTGCTTGATATGAAGTTCTTTTCAGCCTTGTCGTAACTGGAGTACTCATATTTGTTCTTATACAGTTTCGAACGTGTGTTTGTTAAATCAAGGCTGACATCAGAACGGAAAGTGAGCCCCTTGATTGGAGTCAGTTCCAGATAAAGGTCGCCTACCCAACGCTCTGTCTTGTCTGACGGTTCAGATGTATAGACCATTGAATATGGATTAACCACATTCTTGAAGTTAGAAGCAGCACTGATCTGACCACTCAGATCTTTTCCGTTTTTGTTGACACTTCCATCTGGATAATGAGTCGGATCCCAAGGAGCCATGGCAATAGCTGCCGAAAGCACTGATGCACCGGGACTACTATTATTATTCATTGCATTGCGCCCATGTGAACTCATGAACGAGAGGTTCTCGCCAATTTTTAACCAGCTTTTTACCTGATGAGAGGAATTGGCGCGCAAAGTAACTCTGGCATAATCCGACCCCATAATAGTACCTTCTTGTGTGAAGTAACTTCCACTGATGGAGTAACTGCTTTTCTCATTTCCACCGTCTACGGATACATGATAGTTCTGCACAAGTGCGTTCTTTTGGAATACTTCGTCCTGCCAGTCTGTTTCGATTGTGGAATAGTCGAGTTTGGTAGGATAGTATTCTGAATCTCCCAGACGATAGGCACGTAACCATTTATTGAAGCCATTTTTTTCGTAAAAGTTCATTTCTGATTTTACATTATTCATATTGATTAATGTCTCGGCAAATTCCTGGCTTCCCATCAAGTCCAGTTTGTTCCAACGGTTCTGTACACCTGCATATACATTCAGTGAAACGACAGCTTTTCCGTCTTTTCCGCCTTTCTTGGTTGTAACTAGGATCACACCGTTTGCACCACGCGAACCGTAGATAGCTGTGGCTGAGGCATCTTTCAATATTTCAGTGGATTCAATATCACTCGGACTCAGATAGGTGATATTATCTACAATCACTCCGTCTACCACATAGATAGGTGCGCTGTTGTTTACCGTACCGATACCACGGATACGTACTTCGGCGGCAGCACCCGGTTGGCCGGAGTTGGCGTTGACCGTGACACCGGCGGCACGTCCCTGCAAAGCCTGATCCAGTCCGGCGGCGGGAGTCTTTTGTAGTTGGTCGGCTTTTACGGAAGCAACCGAACCTGTGAGGTCGCTTTTCTTCATCGTACCGTAGCCGATAGCTACTACTTCATCCAGCATCTGCGCATCCGGTTGCAATACTATATTCATTGCGCCGGCTTTTTGTACTGTGGCTTCATGCTTTTTGCATCCTACATACGTGAATACTAAAGTCTTTCCTTTACTCACATTGATGGAGTAATTACCATCCATGTCCGTAATGGTTCCTTCATTAGTAGTACCTTTTACTGAAACTGTAACGCCCGGCAGTGAGAATCCGTCTTCTGCGGAAGTGACCTGACCAGTGACCCGAAGGGCTTGGGCGAAAGAGATTTGTCCTAGCAGCACGCTGCAAAAAATAAGAATAACTCTTTTCATGGTATTAATTTTAAGTGTAACTCAATTTTATGTCCGGAATCAATTCCCTATCTTGTTCCGACGTTGCAAAGATATGGGCATTCGCTCCTGAATACCTCGTAATTTGTTTCACAAGAACTCAACATTGCCCAATTATTAATTCTATAAAAACTCAACATGAAATATATAAGTTGTTGAAAATCAGTAATTATGATAAAATGTGATAACTATATGAATTAAAAATGTTCTGTTAGATTAACCCTACAACCCAACAATTTCCTTATCTTTGTAATCAACCGAGGGTTTAAAACGAATCAGCCATTAAAGAGTAATACTATGAGAACGTTCTTATTAATTCTATCACTTTTATTTGTCCATAATTCCGCCTATTCCATCTATCCAATTGTACGCAATTTTAGTAAGACGCATTATAAATCCGGTACGCAGAATTGGGATATTGTGCAGAATCCGGGTGGTTGTATTTACTTTGCCAACAACAATGGCGTGCTGGAATTTGATGGAAAGGATTGGGCAACCTATCCCATAGCCAACTATACCAATGTACGTTCAGTGTTTTATGATACCGAATCCGGACGTTTGTATGCCGGAGCATTCAACGAGTTCGGTTATTATCAGTTGGATAATGCCGGGGGAGTTGTTTATCAATCTCTTATGCAGGCGTTTGATTCAATAAAAGACATTTCCGAAATATGGAAAATTTATAAGATTGAGCACTCATTCTATTTGCAGAGCAACCGGGATGTATATAAGTACAATGCGGATACCGTCCAGACTTATCATTTCAATCACAAAATAGATTGCTCCGCAGTGGTGCATAATTCCCTTTTAGTGTCGAATCGTGAGGAAGGGCCGATGATTCTGACCGGAAATTCATTTATGTCCCTGCCTTATACCGATGAGCTTATAGGTAAAAAAGTTTGTGCCATTTTACCTTATGAAAAGAACAAAATGCTGTTTGTTACTGATTTTCACGGAGTATATCTGTATGACGGAAAACATTTAGAGCCTTGGTCATTGGATATTGATCCTTTTATAAAACAGAATCAAGTGTTCTGCGCGGCTACGGATGGCAAGTCGATAGCTTTCGGGACGGTGGCAAACGGGCTTTTCGTAAAGAACTTGTCTGATAATTCCACGCTGCATGTGAACACATTTTCCGGTATGCAGAATAATACGGTACTAAGTGTGGGATTCGACCGTTCGGGCAATCTATGGCTGGGCCTGGATAAAGGCATTGACTACGTTGTCATTAATACCCCTGAGTTTTCTTTATTTGGTTCGGAAAACTTATACGGTTCCGGTTATGCCTCGCTGGTCTATAAAGAAAAACTGTATCTGGGTACAAATCAGGGACTCTATTATATGGACTATCCCCTTACGAATCAGCAACAAACGGTCAAGTCCGTACAAGACATGAAAGGGCAGGTCTGGTATCTGACAGAGATTGATAATACATTGTTTTGCGGACACGACCGGGGCGTTTTTATTATTACGGGTGACCGTGCGGAACGTATCCCGCACGTAAATGGAACCTGGAAATTGGAACGTATGAAGAACCGTCCGGATTATATCCTCGGATGTTCTTATGATGGTCTTTTCTTTCTGCATAAACGTAACGGGCATTGGACATTTTCTCATTACCTGAAAGGCTTTAAAGAGTCGAGCGGTATGTTTGCCGAGGATAATGACGGTACGATATGGATGACCCATTGGATGAAGGGACTTTTCCGTTTAACCTTGGATGCACAGGAGGATTCGGTATTGAATGTAGAGTATTTTGCTGAAAATAGAGGATTCCCGACCAGTCGTAACAATTTGGTGAACGAGTTTAGAAACCGTATCATATTTTCTTCCGATGCCGGATTCTATAAGTTCGACCTTACCCGTAATAAGGCTGTCTTGTTTGATGAACTGAATAAGTATTTCGCAACCCTTCCCGCCGCTGCCCATCTATACGAATCCCCTTATGGTGACTTGTTTTTCATGTCTGGTACTATGCAAGCGGTTGCTTTCCGGAATCCCGACCAAACTTATACCCTGGATTCCATCTCCTTGAATTTCCTGCAGGACAAGCGTATATTCGGTTTCGAAAATGTAAACTGTATTGACAGGAATCATGTTCTGTGCAGTACTGAAAATGGCTTCTCCTGGATTAACCTCGCCAAAGTCCGTGCCAATGAAAAGAAACTGGGTAACGATGTATTTATAAAGAGTGTCTATCTGACCAATAACAATAAAGACTCTCTGATATATGGTTCCAGAGGTACTATTGAACAACAATCCGTAAGAAAACTGCCATTTAAATATAATTCATTACGTTTCGAATTTGTCGTGCCCGAATTTGAGAAAGAAGATGCTGTGGAGTACAGCTATTTCCTCGAAAATTATGATAAGGAATGGTCTTCCTATTCAATGATTAATATGAAAGAATACACCAAACTTCCGCAAGGTGATTACACCTTTCATGTACGTGCCAAGAACCGGTTCAGACCGGGAGTTTCGGAAACCGCCTACCACATTGAAATACTCCCCCCGTGGTATCTGAGCTCGACTGCCTATTACGTCTATTTTATCTTGTTCGTCACACTCATATGGCTCTTGATACGTTTTGACAGGATGCGTTCCCGATTGAAGGAAGCAGAAGTGGAGTTTCGCAAAGAAGAAGAAATGCGGGAGCAGCAACTGCGGTTTGAAGAAGACGCCCGCAAGCGTGAACAGGAAATCGTCATGTTGAAAAATCAAACATTGGAATATAATCTGCGGCACAAATCCCAGGACTTGGCCACTTCTACGATGAACCTCATCCGTAAGAATGAGATCCTGCTCAAGATAAAAGAAGACTTGGACAAGCTCTATACCTATGTATCGGGTCGGGAAGACGAAGCAAAGATGTTGAAGTTATTAGGTAAAGTCCAGAAAGATATCCGGGAAAATATAGAGCATGATGATGACTGGCAGAAGTTTGAACATAATTTCGACATGGTTTATGAAGACTACCTGAAGCGGCTTGGCGAACGTTTCCCGCAACTGACAGTAGGGGACAAGCGGCTTTGTGCTTATCTGAAAATGGATTTATGCTCGAAAGATATTGCTCCGTTGCTGAATATGTCAGTCCGTAGTGTGGAGATGGCGCGTTATCGCCTGCGAAAGAAAATGGAGTTGAGCCGCGATGTCAACCTGACAGATTTCCTGCAACACTTTTGAGGATGATTCATTGTGACGGATCACTCCCTTTAGTATCGTTTCATCTCATAGGCAAAAGAAAAACGCCGACCGAAGGATGCTCCTTCGCCGTCGGCGTTTCCTCGTTGTAAGATGTGAGGTTGGTTTATAAAAACGTATTATTAAAATTATGCATCGATATTTGCATACGTTGCATTCTCTTCAATAAATTCGCGGCGCGGCCCTACGTCTTCACCCATCAACATGGAGAATACATAATCGGCTTCTGCTGCGTTGTCGATATTTACCTGTTTCAGCATACGGTTTTCGGGATCCATAGTCGTTTCCCACAATTGCTGGGCGTTCATTTCACCCAAACCTTTGTAGCGTTGAGTATGAACAGCGTTTTCCGAACCGCCACCATACGTGTCGATGAACTTCTGGCGTTGTGCGTCCGTCCAGCAGTACTCTTCAACTTTACCCTTCTTGCAGAGATAGAGCGGCGGAGTAGCAATGTACAGATAACCGTTCTGAATAATCTGCGGCATATAACGGAAGAAGAACGTCATAATCAATGTGTCGATGTGAGAACCATCGACGTCGGCATCGGTCATGATGATAATCTTGTGATAACGCAATTTGTCGATATTGGCAGCTTTGCTGTCATCTTCGGTTCCGATAGTAACCCCGAGAGCTGTATAGATATTACGGATTTCATCACTCTCCAAAGCCTTGTGATACATTGCCTTTTCTACGTTCAGAATCTTACCACGCAACGGAAGGATAGCCTGGAACATACGGTTACGTCCCTGCTTGGCAGTACCACCTGCCGAGTCACCCTCGACGAGGAACAACTCGCATTTAGTCGCGTCCTTATCCGAACAGTCCGCCAACTTGCCCGGCAGACCACCACCTGACATCGGAGACTTGCGTTGTACCATCTCACGGGCCTTTCTTGCGGCGTGACGTGCGGTAGCAGCCAGAATCACTTTATCAACGATTGTTTTCGCCTCTTTCGGATGTTCTTCCAGATAATATGCCAGAACTTCGCCTACTGCCTGATCCACAGCACCCATTACTTCGTTGTTACCCAACTTTGTCTTGGTCTGTCCTTCAAACTGAGGTTCGGCTACTTTTACAGAAATAACGGCAGTCAAGCCTTCACGGAAGTCATCTCCCGAGATATCGACTTTCACCTTTTCAAGCATTTTGCTGTCTTCTGCATATTTCTTCAGTGTACGGGTCAGTGCACGACGGAAGCCGGCCAGATGAGTACCTCCTTCTATAGTGTTGATATTATTTACGTACGAGTGAACGTTTTCGGAGAACCCTGTATTATACATGATAGCCACTTCGATAGGAATTCCCTGCTTCTCAGAATTCAGATAAATAACGTCGTTAATCAAGTGTTCACGTGAAGACTCAATGAAACGTACGAATTCTCTCAAACCTTCTTCCGAGTAGAACTGTTCGCTTTTGAAGCTGCCGTCCTCATTCACTACCCGGCGGTCGGTCAGAGAAATGCGCAGACCAGCGTTCAGATAAGCCAGCTCACGCAAGCGTGAAGCTAAGATTTTGTAATCATATACTGTTTCTGTAAAGATACTACCGTCCGGCCAGAACTGTTGGCGGGTTCCTGTGATGTCGGATGTACCGACTTCCTTTACAGAATAAAGCGGTTTACCTATCTCGTACTCCTGCTGGTAGATTTTACCGTTACGGAATACTTGTGTTGTCATGTGCGTAGACAGTGCGTTCACGCAGGACATACCTACACCGTGCAAACCTCCGGATACTTTGTAAGACCCTTTGTCGAACTTACCTCCGGCATGCAGTACGGTCATGGCAACTTCCAGGGCCGACTTCTTTTCTTTTTCGTGGTAGTCAACCGGAATACCGCGTCCGTTGTCCTGTACTGTGATTGAATTGTCCTCGTTGATTGTCACTTCGATATGGTCGCAATAGCCGGCCAATGCTTCGTCGATAGAGTTGTCAACGATTTCGTATACCAAATGGTGAAGTCCCTTGACGCTGATGTCACCAATGTACATCGCAGGGCGTTTTCTTACTGCTTCAAGACCTTCCAATACTTGGATACTATCCGCAGAATAAGACCCGTTATTGGGAGTGATTTGTTCTTCGCTCATAATTGCCTTTCTAACTTTAATAACAGAGCAAATATAGTGAAAATTGTCGACTTGGCGAAGAATAAATGGTGAAAAATGACGAATGAAAGTGGATTCTCTGCTTTCTTGACAGAGCTGATAATCAAGTGTTTACAAACAAGAAAGGCCGAACTTTTGAAGTTCAGCCTGATGCTATGGTAGAATTGTTAAATTCTTGTTGTTAAGCGAGCTTGTTGATGTAAAGAGCCAACTTAGATTTCAGATTGCTAGCTTTATTCTTATGAATCACATTTGTTTTAGCTAACTTATCCAACATCTTTGTAACGCCCGGATACATTGCAACTGCTTCTGCTTTGTCAGTAGTTGCGCGAAGCTTTCTAACAGCGTTTCTCATGGTCTTGCCATAATATCTGTTGTGAAGTCTTCTTGTCTCTTCTTGTCTGATTCTTTTCAGTGATGATTTGTGATTTGCCATCTCGACTAATCTTTTTTAATTCGTTTATTTTTTTAATTGTAGCCCGTGGGGGAATCGAACCCCCCTTTCAAGAATGAAAATCTTGCGTCCTAACCGATAGACGAACGGGCCATCCTATTGTTGCATTTCTGCTTTTGCTTTCTTGAAGCAGTGTTTGTTTCTCGATTGCGGATGCAAAGGTAGGAACTTTTTTTAAACTGACAAACAATTAGCGAAAAAAAATAGAAGAAAATTTCACTTTTCTTCTATTGATACCTTATTATATGCTGATATTCAATAAAATAAATGCCTTCTTCATGAATGAAAAATTTTCTCTCTTCTGCAAGAAAGCTGACGGACATGTTTTCACATATACCTTATTATATATAAGGAATGAAAAAACTTCATGATATTGTTCATGCTTCTTCTACTTTTACCAGTTTCCAGCCTTTAAACACTAAAACGATACTCTTCAATTCTGTGGTTCCCTTATCTTGCAGAATCCATTCACTTGCTGCATACTGTTTCAGTTGTGTTTTGGCATCGACTGTCAATTTCTCTATTTCCATATCGGCGGCATCACGTTTGGCATATTTTACTTCGATACAGTAACTGTACGCCATGTCGGGAAGTTGCAGCAAGCGGGGCTGTAGAAAAATATCCGCGTATCCTTTGTTGCTTTCGTATTCGGGGCGGGCGATATAATAGTGTGTCAGTCCCAGATATGATAAAATGAAGGTCTTTACATAAGCTTCCCCCTCTATAAAGTCTCGGATACTGCTCTGGCCGTTCAGGCGGTCGGCAATGTATCTGAAATAATTTTCCCATTCTCCTTTATATGCCATTCGTTTCATGAGATCTATCAATTTATCTATTTCAAGATAAAGGTTAGCAGTATCTTTATAGATGTCCGCCATATAACCGTAAAGTTGCTCACGTACTGCCCAGTTGGGAACGCTTAACACAGGCTCGCCCATTTCCATTCCACTGATGGTGAGCATGCCATAATAATAAAGCAGGCTCTTGAAGTTCCTAGGCTTGACAATGTCTTCAGCAGGGAAACTATCAGCAATAATTCCAGTGGTAGAGCCATTTTCTACTATCTCTTGAACGACACTTGCGTTTTCTCCAAAAGTCTTGTCAACGTGGATAAGATGGCGTAACTTATTGTAGTCCGTACGGATATTTGCATCAAGCATATTGTCGGGAATATGCTTGTTCAGCAAATAGCGGTTCATGAAATAGAGCACCATATCCGAGTTGTACATAGACGGTTCATCCAGTGACTTTGTAGAGAAGCAGTAATTGTCGTACCATGGTTTCATGATTCCTATTAATTCATCCGTGGTATGCGGTAATTCTGTTCTGCTTTTGTAGTAATCTATTAGAGTGCGTACTTCGTATTCATTGAAACCTATCATGTTATTGAACACAGAGTTGCTACTGTAATTATCCGCTATGTTGAATCCACTGGTGAGGTCATCCATTGTTACAGGGCTGACACCGGTGAGGAAAATACGTTCGATTACAGAGTTTGAATAGTCTTTCACTACTTTCAGAAATCCTCGGAAAAAGCCGTTGCCATGAGTGATGCTGTGGTAACGTTCGTTGCCGTAATCCACCAGAATGTTGTTAGCAAAGTTATCGTATTCGTCGAGGATGAGATACATTTTCAGCCTTTTGTTTTGAGCGGATAGGCATAAGAATCCCAATACTTCATCTGCAGTGTCATATTTTTCAAGTTCTTCCACTATATCTTCGCCTAATAAGTGACTGTTATCTTTAGCAAAGGCACGCATGACCATCTTGCAATAGGCATTAAATTTCTGTTCCAGCTGTTCCAAGGTAGTGGCTACGCTGCTAAAATTGAGTTTTAGCACTAAATATTTATTCCGGTTGGGTGTAGGGTGCTTGCCTATATATAGCCCGCCAAAGATTTCTTCGAACTTATCTTGCTTGTTGATATCATAGTAAATGCCGAGCATGTTCAGAAAAAGGCTTTTCCCAAAACGGCGGGGACGGACGAAGAAGAAAAAACGACTTGTGTCTTCTACTAAGGCAATATAATGTGTCTTGTCTACATAGTAATAGTTATCACTGATAATAGACTCGAAGTTCGTCATCCCATAAGGTATTTTCTTTATTGCTGCATCCATAACCGCTCTATATTTATAGTTGAGAACAAAAATAGCTTATTTTCTTCGATTCGGCAATTAATGAGATGTTTATTCTTGTTCTTTATTCTGTTGCTTTACCGTGTGGATATGAGCTAATTCGATTTCAGAACTAAACACGCACTCCAAACAAAAGTTTTCACGATTTACCCTCATACCCTCATAAATTTCTTCAAATCCTTTATTCATCGTAGCTTCAGCTATGAGAGCAGGTCATGATAGCACCCTGAGAGTAACTTTTGCTCTCAGGGTATTATCATCCCATCCCCCTATAAAACATAGGATATACTAACGGGATATTAACGTTATCTCTTCGGTATCCTTTCGTCAGATTACCGATATCACTAATTCGTCACGGCCGTGACAAATTCCTATCACGGCTGTGAAGAGAACCTACCATGGCCGTGACGAATAGTTACCACGGCCGTGGTGAGATAACAATACCGGTAATCTAATGGAAGAATACCGGCAGCCTAACGCAAGGATAAAGGCAAGATAACTAACACTTCTTTACTTCATAACTTATGTTTCCCTAAACAACATAGCCAGGGAACCCACATTAAAGCACAACGTACTGAAATAAGTTAAACAGAATAGAAAAGATTCAAAACCTGTACTGATTTAAGCCAATCCATCTGATACACTGATGACTCAAATATCCAATTATCCGAATCTAATCCTGTCGATGCTCACCAAGCGGGGGATATAGATTCATCACGTGGGCAAAAGTGGGTGGCACATGGGCTTAGGGTTGTTTATCTGTGGGCTTAAAGTCATCGGCAGGTGGGCTGAACAGTACAGAGCCTCTATTCTGGTGAAACAGAGGCTCTGTTTAAATGAAATGTAAGCTCCGTTTCGCTAAAACAGAACTTGCATTTATTGAATGAAGGCATATATGCTAATACTTCCGGAAATCTTTTATCACCAGAAACAATGATTTTACCATTTTCCAAACCATCATTCATTTCTATTTCATAAATTAAGGGAGAGTTTTCATCAGATAATGTTCTTGTTTGTCCCGAAGCATTAAGTCGATATTGGCTTTTTATACCCAAAGTTACTCCGTTCGCTCTTGTTTCAGGACTGGCTGTAACTGATTTTTCTCATAATACTTTTTTATTTACTTAATTTTATGTTTGCTATTTACCTTGTCTTAGTTTTAATACTTGGTTACAAGTATACAAGATGTTAATAGTAACAGTTTCATTTTATTGCAATCAATCAAAAATAATTCCTCCTGGTGGAATTATTCCATTATTCTTCCAAACATGATTAACCTTTACTTCTGTGATACCGGCATCAGGATATCGTCGTTGATATTTTTCTGTTTTATCAGCTTCTATGATATATCCGTGTGACATTCCAGTTGCAAATTTGAAACCATATTTTTCTTTTTTTCCGTCATGCATTAAGGTTAAAGAAGTAAGGTTCCATTCGTATAATCCTTCATAAGATATGTCTGAAATCGTTTTTATTGTGAACTTTTTCGTATCCTGATTAAATGTATAAGTTGCGCCAATAAAAGGTTCACTTTCTTCTCGCAATTCCTTTTCTATTTCCGGGGGGATTCTTAGGTCTATTGCTTTTATAGTTATTCCCGGATATCCAGGACTACCTTCTTTTAATGGAATCCCCCAATCTATGATTTCCGGGCTGCTGAAATATTTTACATATACGAATATCTCACATAATATTTTATCATTATCCAGAAGCCGTATCATGGTACTTCCACTTTTGTGTGTAGTGATACAGATACCTGTTTTATCAATAGTTGCAGTTGCAATTTCTTGATCTTCAGACTGTAGTGTACAGTTGCAGTGGGTTAAGTCAGTTTCGATACTGATATGTGACGTTTCTCCTTCCCATATGGAAATCGATTTCTTTTCCGGTTCGTATGGTTCTTCCTTGGAACAACCATACGAGACTATGAATAATGATGTGATAAGTAAAAAAATAGCAAATCTCATATTTCTATTATTTTTTCGTTATATTATATAGCATGGTCATTTCTTGGGTGTAATATGTTATGTTTCCATAATCAGTCTTGAATATGGCATCACAATCATCCTGATAGCAGAAATGTAGATATGAACAGTATATAGATAAGCTTTTTCATTAGTTTGTGTTTATTAGTTCGTTGTAAAAGTAGTCTTTTTTTCTATATGGTGTTGCTTAATCAAATTTTATTTAGAAGAAATTCTTTTATTAGATTTGAATATTAATTGAATACAAGGTGCTGAGTTTTAAAATTTATATACTACTTTTGTCCCCAACGAAAACGACAAAAGGACAATGGCATGAAAAAGTGCATAGACTTAACGGCATATCTTCTTATTCTATTGGTATTTTATAGTTGCAATGGGGATGTATTTGTTGACGATTTCCGGTCTTCTGATTCCGAACTGGCTTTGGATGGAAACGGTGATGTCGCGGTAATCCGGTTTGCGTCTTCCAATTGGGATTATTTACAGATATATACTTATGAAGAAAACTTTTCTTATTCATATGAAATCTATGATGTGGATGGTCAGTTGATAACAATCGAGCAATTTCCTTATCTGAAAGGATTGGGAAAGATTGTTTGCAATGAAGAATTGACTGGTTTCACTGTAGATCGCAGTAATCCCCAAGAATTGAAGATTACAGTGGATGAGAATGCCCGCTCCACTCACTTTCAATTTGAAATCATAGCGAGCAACGAATACGAGTTTCAGGAAATATATGTTGATATTTCGCCGTCGGACAGGTATGTGTTCGATCATATCACATACTCTTTGGATGCCTATTCTTATGAATATAGGAAGGAGAGAGGACTTAGTTCTTTGGAGTATAATCGTTTGGACACTCCCTATTCCTTTCTAATGTCTCCATATGAAAATGTTTGCTATTCCGTGATATTCCAAAGTAACGCTCCCGGGGCTTTTCAACTTCTTAGGGAAGGCAACTTGACAGTAGAAATACCGAGTATGGAAGGTCGAAGTTTGGTAATGAATGGCAAACAAGCGCAATATACTCCCATAGAACAAACATGGCCTTTTCCCAACACGGAGCAGATAGAGGTTTCTATTCCTCCCCATGCTTATCAGCGTATTACTCCACTGATAGAGTATGAATGGTTTGAAACGAGATATACTCTCTATGCTGTTCATCCGAAGACAGGAAGGCAGCGGAGTATCACCGGCATGTTACAAAGTAAAATGCCCGGAAAATATGAAATAGAACAGAAGGATCTCAAATGACTGGAAATATGAATATAGGACGGTTATTGTCTATTGTTTGCCTGCTGGCGTTTCTGGCAGTTGGCGGGAAATCAGAGGCGCAGATAGTCGGGAATCATGGGATTGGTTTGGACGTTCGTCCGGGCTATGTTGTTCCGACAAACAGTTTTCTCGAAGGAGATAATATGCAGCAGAAAACCATTGAACAATCGCTCTCCCTGCATCTGAAATATGCTTTCCAGTTTGGTAAAGATTCCCGATTGGGTAGAATGTATCCTCATGCCTATCAGGGGATCGGTGTTTCGTATAATACTTTTTACTGTCCTGCCGAATTAGGAAATCCGGTGACGGTATATGCCTTTCAAGGGGCGCCTATAGTACGGCTTTCGTCCCGTCTGTCGTTCGATTACGAGTGGAATTTCGGAGCTTCTTTCGGTTGGAAGAAATATGATGAACAATACAATCCGCAGAATGAGGTTATCGGTTCTAAAGTTAATGCATATATCAATTTGGGGCTTCTTTTGAACTGGCAGTTTCATCCGCAATGGAAGTTGGCGGCAGGGGTGGACTTAACGCATTTCTCCAATGGAAATACTCATTATCCCAATGGGGGACTCAATATTATCGGTGGGAGAGTAGGCATTGTACGCACCTTTGGCGATACGGATGATGCGTCCGGAGCGATAGCTCCTGAACGGTTATTCATAAAGCCGCACGTCAGTTATGATTTGGTGCTATATGGTGCTACCCGCAAAAGGGGATTCGTTAAAGACAATGTGCCGAGTCTGGTACCCGGTTCGTTTGGTATCGTGGGGCTCAATTTTGCTCCGATGTATAATTTCAATAACTATTTCCGGGCGGGACTTTCTGTGGATGCGCAGTATGACGAGAGTGCCAATATCAAGGATTATAAACTGGAAGGAAGCTATATGAACGATATAAAGTTCCATCGTCCTCCTTTCCGCGAGCAATTTGCGGTGGGGTTGTCCCTTCGGGCGGAACTGGTGATGCCGATTTTCTCAATCAATGCCGGAATTGGTCGAAACCTGATATGCCGTGGGGATGATACGAACGGTTTCTATCAGATTCTGGCTCTCAAGACTTACGTCACGCGCCATTTGTTTCTGCATGTAGGGTACCAGTTGAGCAAGTTCAAAGACCCTAATAATCTGATGTTAGGGATAGGATATAGATTTCATGATAAAAGGTGAACAAGCTACGGTAAAAGATGAATAAACTATGGTAAAAGATGAACAAGCATCCCGATTATCCATAAACGAGTAGTGCACCCTTTCCTCGCTCGGAAAGAATGCACTTAACACAAACAAAACAAACAAACAATAAAACGGCTTCTCAAGGGTTATGCCGTTTTATCAGGCATTTTGCATATAGTGGGAAACATTATATGCGAGAGGGCGAAAGCCCGCTCGGGTACTTCACAGCAGCCTTTCTTTATACATCTCACCAGTATATTGTATATAAACTTATTTATCAGTCTCTTTACGACTCCAGTTCGGAATCATTCAGCCGTATACTCCACCCGTTTACTTTCATTCTCGGACATATCCGCGGGATTCCCGTAGTTGACGACTTGATGAAGAACAGGAGAGTGTAAGAATCCTGCCGGTCAAGATATTCCTGGTCGCCTATATCACCTATATTATCGGGATAGATTTTCGATAACAATAAATAGGGGGTGAGTGGCAGACGCAGGATCACCTGTCCGCTGGGTATATGCTTTATTGACAATGTCGTATCGTCTCCCTTCATGATGCGCAGTGTATTTAATCTGGCATGGATGACGGGAATCTGTCCGGACATTACAGACACTTCCTGCCGATACGGCAGATAACAGACCGGAGTCGTGTCGACAGGAGTATTTGTATAGTCTATTACGCCGTTGGCGGATTCCAAAGTGAAGGCGAAGTCCTCCTGTTGCAGGGGGAGATTGTCTTCATCCTGAAGGATACACGAGAAATAATTCGTGTTTTTAACCAGTTCGGCGGTGACGACCTGATATTCCTCACTGATAGTAATATTCTCAAGGCTACTGTGAAAGAGCGCGTTTAGTTTCCTGTCGGACTGGTTCTTCTCGTCACATGCCAGCGATATGTTCAGGGATTTCCGTTCCGTCCGTTCAGCTTTGAGATTTGGGAGCTGATACGGATAGTCGGATACCCCTCCCCATATGAGCAGGTGATAAGTCCCGGCGGGAAACGGCACTCTTACCATGCAGTAGCTTTGATGTAATGTTATACTGTCTACGTCCAGTCGGTCCACATACTTGTCGTTCTTGTCGAAGGCAAGAATGGTGATGTCGCCTACTTGCGTAGGCGCGGCGTCCACGTTCAGGATGTTGTAGGTGTACGAGATTTTCAGCCAGGTTCCTGTCGGACAGTCTGACAAGTCATCGTTCACCCAGTCACAGGACGAGAACAGCGCGACAACGCAAATAATATGTAGTAGAAATGAACGCATTTAGATTGATTTTAGTTCAGACGGCCGGACTGCTTATTCAAGTTCTACATCTTGATTACGTACGGCCCATGGAAAAACATTGATATTGATATCCAGTTCGGCTTTGTATTCGTCCGGTTGTTCCGGTTCGATGTAAGGTTCTCCGCTGCCGAGTCCCGCTACTTTGCTGATAGACAGACGATAGATATTATTGCGGACGATGTCGAATTCCATTACACCCATTTCTGTAGAGTTGTTATCTTCGTGCTTGATCCAGTAGTTGTAGTAGCATGAGTAATTTTCCGTCTTCTGGAAACGTTTGATGCTGTATTCGGCAAGGATTTCCGTAGCCGAATCGTCAGTGATGTCTTCCGGAAGATTATTCAGAACCTGTTTGCGGATAGCGTCTACACTGGTGTAGAAATTGTAATTGAAGTAGAACATCTTGGACGGCCAGTTGGAAGGATTGCTTATGTTGTCACCGTTTTCATCGAAAACGCGGTCGGTGGCAATGTCCATGCTCGCTTTAAACATCACTCCCGTGCTGTATGCATTTAATTGTGCATTGACGAACATACAGTTCTCCAGACAGTAGACATGTGACCAGCTACCCGCTTGTGCCATGCCTGCCCAATTGCTGTCGTTGATATCCAGATCTACTAATGCCTGTGCAAAGAATCCGTCGGCATTGGTGAAATCTTTGGCGCCTTCCACTGTTTTCTTGAAGAAATAGGGGTCGATTGCATAACCGTTGTTGTCGTTGATGTCACCGAAGTTCTCATCTGTGTATGAGCCGGGTTCCTGGAAATCATTCAGAACGGCGGTGTGACGGAAGGTATAGAACTGTGTTGCCAGATTCAACATTCTGAAGTTGTTGAGCTTGATGGTGCAATAAACCTTTCCGGCAGGGTCTTTCAATGGGAAAGTTTCCTGTTTTTGTGTCAGTTCAATTTTGGCAACAGCACGTTCCAGACCGATAGATACACTGGTCACCTTGTCGGAATCAGTCGGCTTCTTTACTTCCACGTTCAGATTGGCCGCACCGCGGTTTGTCATTACGAATCCACTTGCAGGTACGCTTGGAATCTTTCCTTCGCTGTATGTAATGCCGTCGACAGCATTCAGGAAAGCATCCTGCGTGCTGATATCTCCGGTGACGGCCTTTCCGTTGGCAATGGCGAAGATATTGTAGGTGCCCGGATTCACGGTAATCTTGTCAGCAGTGTACTTTATCTCTTCTAAGTCCGCTTTAATCTGTTGGATATTCTTCAGTTCTTGCTGGTCTTTAAGAGTTTTGGTGGTTGAGTCGAACAGATAGATTGTCAGGCTTTTTACTGCATACTCCTCTTTTGAACCTGTTTCGGTTATGCCCGATGATTCGGCGCTACGGGTGCCGTTTGCATTGGGGATTTCAAAGAACAGGGCAAGGTTGCCATTGGAATCCGCATGAGTTTCATCGGAAAAGGCTACATCCGCATCATTGATGCAACTGTACTGTGTGACTGCTGCAAATAAGAGCAGGGGCACTAACTTTGTGAATCTTTTCATTTTTACTTTGAGTTTTAATTGAATATTTATTTGAGTTCTAAAACTTGTTTTAAATTATCCTCCGCTTGTGACAATCCGGCGTCCTTAGCTTGCCTGAATAGCTTTTCCGCTTCTTCATAGTCGGTCTGAAGGAAGTATAGGACTCCTTTGGCCAGTGCCGTTTCCGGCACTGGCGGGGCTTTTTCGAGAAACCCTGCCGCAGCCTTGGTGTCTTTTTGCGTCAACGCTATGCAGGCGGCATTCAGGTTGGCCGTCGGATTATCGGGAAACAGTTGTACGGCAGTCATAAATATCCTGTTGTATGTTTCACTTCCCGGTGTATGCGTGAGCGCAAGGCGGAACATCTCTTCCAGGCTCAAGTTCTTGGGATTCGTATCGAATATCTTTTGAGATTCTTCCACCGTAAAGGGGCGGACATAATATTCGATGGTATAATCGGAATGTCTTAGTATGACAAACCAGTGTTTCAACACAAAACGGTAGAATGCCGGAAACTTCGACTTTATCAAACCTTCTTTACGGTCGGGATGAATGTTGCTTGTTACGATTTTCATGATAGCTTCCTTGTCCTGAAAAACTGTGTCGCCCAGAAGGGCTTCAAAGCCTTCCCAGTCTTCGGACGTATAATGGGTGTGTATGTATGTGTTGTCGAAAGTATATAGTCGGGCTACATATTCCTTCAATGCACGGGTACGTTCGCGGGCCAGCCGCTCATTTATCCGGAAAGGGCCGTCGGGCGACGCATACCCATGAATGTTGATGTGTGTGATGCTTACGTTGCTGTCTCCTTTGATGGTGTTGATCGTTTCGATGATTTTGTCCAACTCTGCCGCATTATGGCTGAATTCTTTATGAATAGCGGTTACATTCACTGGAAAGTCAATGAATGCCGACCCTTTTTCCGTCCTGATTTTAGACGTTTCAACTTGCGGAGTCAGGAAAGCAAGTTGCGGAACGGGCGTTGATTGCGGATGCAGGCGGGCAATGCAGGTGAAATCTTCCGTACCGGGAATACCGCAACCGCAACTCTTCTCTACCAGTGTGAGCGTAGCTTGGTTCATCCATTGCTCGAATGGGACGGATTGCAGATAATGCATCGTTTGCTTATCCCCGTTTTTCCTTTGTAATGCCCGGGCTGCCTTATCTCTCCTGCCTGTCTCCCGCAGGAATATGATGTGTTGTTTCCGACTGTTGATATATATGGGTGGCAGTTCCAACCGATGTTCCAGACTGTCACTGACAACGGGAACCAGCACCACTGATTCATTGGGAGAGAGGTCGCGGGTGATATCCATCGAAATAGAAACCACCAACTCTTTCCCTGCCTTGTACAGACTGGAAGTAGTTGTGCGAACAGTCCCCCTCTCTTCCGTTACAGCCGTTTGGGCTTGTATCGAAAGGGATAAAATGACTGCGATAATAAAAATTCCTCCTGTCTTCATTGTCGTAATAATCTGCATTTCTTCATTTCTGTGTGAGAATATCACCAGGGATAGATTTGGGAGATTACTCCGTTTTGTTGTAATTCTTCCAATATCTTTATATCCTTATTACTCTTACTCACGCCACCGTGCCCCAAGTGATATACTCTCCAGGGAGTGGAGTGGTGCTTGCGTGCTATCTGGACGTATATGTTCCTTCTTTTCGAAAACCAAACTTTCCATAAACTTTTCATACCTTTTTCTTCTTAAAATAGATAAACTAAACTTATTGAGGCTTTGGTAGGCCCTATGTAATGGTGATGTCCTTTGTTACGTACTCCGGCACATTTCCTGACGCAGTTGTATTGTTTATAATGAATATAATCGTATCCCACTCCCAAGCTCGTTTCCACATTCCAATGATCGTTCAGCATCCAATGGTAGCCGCAACTGATGCCGCCCCCTATAAGCCACCCTTCATACCGGTACTTCTTCAGGTCAGAGAATATACTGAAAGGCAGCTTTTTCCCACCAACATTGAATTGCGCTCCATTGAGATAGAATCCCCAGAACAGGCCGTTAAACTTCTGGCAAGTCCAATATTTGTATTCGGGTTGAATCACCCAATAACGGTTCACGTACATCTCGCTCCGTTTCCATGGTCGCAGGCTTCCTGCCAGTTCGACGGTGCTTTTATTCCCTATGGCATAAGAGACTCCGGCTCCGAAAGCTCCGTCAATGGCGGGAAGCGTGTTGAGTCTGACGGCTACTTTCTGTGCGTAACCGTCAAGACAACCCAATAATAGGAATAGGAGTAAAATATATCTCATTGTATCTACCAGTTAATGCCGTTTATTATTTTCAAAAAAAACATTCAGATTGTATGCAGCTTCCTCAGAACCTTCCGCCTTGGCGGCTTTCAGTATGCGGATGCCTTCGTATGTGTTTCCGGTCATCAGCTCATATACCCCCCGGCAACTCTTGTAGGCAAGTCCCTCGTGCAATGCCATGGAAAGAAACTTGCTTGCGGATTTCGTATCTCCCTGCTCAATGGCGGCAGCCGCCGCATTGAGGTTGGCAACGGGGTGTACAGGATACAGTTTCACGCTGATATTGATAATCTGATAAAACTTCGCCTTATTATCCGCATATGATAAGGCTACCGTATACAGTTCGCGGAGCGATAACATCTGTGGATTGATGTCAGCCATAATCTTGGCTTCCTCGAGATTGAAGTTCAACTCTTTCTGATTGCGGATATCCACATCATCCGATGACGGCGAGACATACGAACCTTTATACCTCGGTTTTTTGCCTGTCGGGGCAGCAGAAGGAGTTGTGCTGTTGTCTGCTGTTGCCGCAGAGGAGACTTCCTGAATAGCTGTATTGCCCATTTCCGGCGGAAGCACTGCATATTGCGGTGCGATGATTAGCGTATCTTTCAGCGTCTGTTCGCCTTCGGGTCTGACAATCGTTCTCCTCAAATAGAGCGTGGCGTCGTTCATCCAGTTTTCTGCCGGCAATGCGGTGCGGTAATTGATGGTGCGTGAATGACTGTCGTCGATACCGGCTACAAGATAGGCAGCGTCGTCTGCTTTACTGCCCTTCTTCTTGCGCAGTATCTGGTTGCGCAAATATAATTTCTGCTTCTGCTTGCCGTTCAGTTGGATGGCCGGTAATAGTATTCTGTGGTCTTGTCCGGTCAGGACAGGTGTCAGTATGACGGCATTCTTCGGGTTCATATCCTCGATTTCTACCGATACGTCCATCGAAAGGAGTAATGAGTCTGCCCGTACTCCCAGGAAATGGGGCTTGATATCCAGCTTGACGTTCTGTGCCGGAAGCAGATTACATATCAATAGGCCGAGCAAGATGAATGTTTTCGTTTTCATTTGATGCGTTTATTAAATTGGATTATTTATTGGATGAAGTACACGACTGATATTCCTATTTGCGTAGGCCCCCAGTAGTTGCAATTTGATTTTTCTATCAGGGGTGCGCCTGCGGAGCGTCCATAGCGTTTGTAGTTGAGGTGGGCATATCCCAAAGCGATTCCCGCTTCCAGGTTCCATTGCGGGCTAATCATCCACTGGTAACCGTAGGAAATGCCGAATCCCGCCAGATTGCCTTGATATCGGTTATTGGCGATTTGCCTGTTCTCTATACCCAGCATCTTTCCGTCTCCGAATCCCCAAGGAAGCATTCCGCCGAAATTGAACAAGGCATAATGAAGCTGTAAGCCGATAAAACTTCCTGTGAATGCTTCGTTGAACCATTTACGGTATTCCGGTTGCACAAGGAAATGCTTCATCTTCTTGTTGTCGCTGAAGTTCCACGGATTGTAATTGATGGAAAGGCTGAAAGTATGTGTGTCATCACAACGTATTTCTCCGCCTAAATTGAGTGAGGTGGTGAGGTCATAAAGCAGATTGCTTTTGACGGCTATGTTTTGTCCGCAGAGATTCGATACAGGCATAATGCACACTACAAAGACGAGCGTGGCCAGTCTATGTCTCATGCTTGTCGTATGTCTCCGTCTGCTGTTGGCGGACAGACATGGATATTTGATATTATCGGGTTTGTGTGTCATAACTTTTTGTTTATGTGTGTCTGTTACTTCTTAGGTAACGGAATTTTATTATCATGACAGATGTATACGGGGAAAAAACAGGAAAAAGACAGCGGTCTTTTATAAATAAAATGTACTTGAATGCTTTCGGACGAAAATTAGTCTGATAGACGGCAATAAATAGTTGGAACATGAAAGAAATCTGCTTCGTGTTCTTGCCTGTTATTTTATTTATTCAAAGAAAAAGAATAAAATAAGATATGATTTATTTGGAGTGTGAGATTCTTTTTATATATCTTTGTGCCATATTTATATCCGTTACCTAAGAAGTAACAGATGGGATAAAGTGCTTGTTTTTAGGTTATTGTGAATTAGTGGTTGCTTCTCTTATAAGATTCTATGTAATAACAATTCAATTTGTTGGCTTCTGTCCTTTCCTTTAATCCGAAGCCTTTCAAATAGGTCTGTGTAGTCTTGATTGATTTGTGTCCCAGTGATTCACTAATCATCTCGATGGAAATTCCCTGATACTTTGCGTTTGTTGCCCAGGAGTGTCGTATAGTATATGAGGTGACGGGTGATTTTAGGCGCAATTCTCTCGACAGGCTTTTCAGTTGATTATTGAACCGACGGAGTGCTGATTGGTATTCTTTATAAACACCTTCATCTTTTCGTTGCTTGTCACCTTTCAGGATATTGAAAAGATAATCGGGATAATTTTCTCTTGACGACTGGTTGTTGCGCAACCTGTTCATTTCCTTTTTCGACATATCCAGTATTTCAAGACTCATGGGCGTTCCTGTCTTTACACGGTTGTATCTGAGGACGTTTTGTTCCAACGCTGATTTTTCGATATGAGCGAAGTCCGAGAACGGCATGCCGCAAAACTGGAACATCAATCGTGCGATGGCTTGTGTGCGGCCCAGATGTTCGGACTGGGGAGTCTTGTAAAGGAGCGTATGCAGCTCTTCAGGCGGCAATGCTTTCTTCTGTCGTACATCCACCCCTGTGTACACGTCACGAAATAAATGGGGAATAAAGCGGGCGATACCTGCTTCCACGCCACGGTTGTAAATGCTGCGCAACATACGCATATAAGTAGAGACTGTATTCGGCCGTAGTCCATATTCTTGAAGGTGTTGGCCGTATCGTCTCAGACTGTCACGGGTGATTTGTGCAAATGATATACCCGGTGTATTGCAGAACTTCGTGAATGAGAGGACGGCGTTCTTATACACATGCGCCGTTGAATAGCGCCCTTCTTCTTGTAGCTTCCGTAAGTACGCCTGGGCACATACGGTAAATCCATTTCTGTTACTTTTTTGTTTCATAAGCTTGTTTATTTTTACTTTATTATTCAAGGTGAATAACAAAAGTAGTTGTTTTTTAGGTTGTTAATGCTTATGAAAAGTCATCGATTACCTTGCATTTTTTTTGTAATTTTGTTCCGGATTGATAATGAGATAGTTTGCTATGTTGCAAAAAACGAAAGGAATAGTTCTACATACGTTAAAATATAATGATAAGTCTATCATTGTAGATATGTACACGGAATTGTCCGGAAGGGCTTCTTTTCTTGTCGCAGTACCCCGTTCGCGAAAGGCGGCAGTGAAGTCCGTCCTGTTCCAGCCGTTGTCTTTTATTGAATTTGAAGCGGATTACAGACCGAACACTACACTCTATCGGGTGAAGGAAGCGAAATCTTTTTATCCTTTTTCGTCCATTCCTTATGACCCGTACAAGTCTGCGATGGCACTTTTCTTGGCTGAATTTCTTTATCGGGCTGTCCGTGAAGAGGCGGAGAACCGTCCATTGTTTGCCTATCTGCAACATTCTATTATCTGGCTGGACGAGTGCAGCGAAGGTTTTGCCAATTTCCATCTGGTCTTTCTGATGAGGCTTTCCCGCTTTTTGGGGCTTTATCCCAATCTCGAGGACTATCATACCGGTGACTATTTTGACTTGCTGAATGCCTGTTTCACTTCGATTCGGCCTCAGTTACATTCATCTTATATCAAGCCCGATGAGGCCGGGCGTCTTCGCCAATTGATGCGTATGAATTATGAGACGATGCATCTTTTCGGCATGAGCCGTGCGGAACGCACCCGCTGCCTGACTACTATCAATGATTATTATAGCCTGCATTTGCCGGACTTCCCGGCTTTAAAATCACTGGAAGTACTGAAGGAATTGTTTGATTAAACATTGCCAGAATTGTATTAGATAATTTTAATTTTGCATTTTGGAATCAACATTATTGGTTGTTTCCTCATTTTCGGAGAGGGGGATATCGCCTTTCCGGTAAGTTTGTGGGGTGATGTGATATCTTTCCTTGAAGCATTTACTAAAATATTTGGGTACATTGAAACCGACCTGGTCTGATATTTCCGCAATATTCAGTTCCATGTTGTTCTTCAGTAAGAATGCTGCACGTTTCAGGCGGAGGGTCATAATGAAATCAGCAGGTGTCTGTCCTGTGATGGCTTTTAACTTGGAGAAAAGCTTTGTACGCGAAATACTCATTTGCGTTGCCAGCATATCTACATTGAAATCTCCATTCTCCATCTCCTGCTCGATAATTTCCATCACTTTATCCATGAATTTCTTGTCCATCACATTGTTGGTCAGGATTTGTATGTTTTCTTGCGGCAGTTTGCTGAACTTTTCTTGTAGCATGATTCGGTTATTGACCAGATTGTTACAGCGGGACAACAAGATGTTGATGTTAAATGGTTTGGTAATATAATCATCCGCTCCCATTCTTAATCCTTCCAGATTGTGTTCGATGGCAGTTTTGGCTGTGAGTAGAACTACGGGTATATGGCAGGTATCAAAATCGGCTTTAATGGCTTGGCAAAGTTCCGTACCGGACATCTCCGGCATAATGATGTCGCTGAGCACGATATTGGGATTTTCGGATCGTACTTTCTCCAGTCCTTCCTTGCCATTGGAGGCGGTAATGACAATATAGAACTCTTCGAATATTTTAGATATCATTTCTTTTAATGAATCATTATCTTCTACAATAAGAATTTTATATTCTCTTTCCTTTAGTCGGCTATCGTTGTTTGAAGTCGTTTGTTCAAATAATAAAGACTGCTGGAACTCTGCATTTAACTCGTTAATTTCATTAAATGCAAATGTATCTTTTGTTTCACAGAACTGTTCGGATGTGAAGTGCTCATTTCCTGTTTTCAGATGTATGCAGAAAGTGGTCCCTTCTCCCAATTCGCTGGAAACTTCAATACTTCCATGATGCAGTTCGACTATACCTTTGGAAAGCGAAAGACCGATACCGGTACCTACATAGAACAGAGAATCCAACTGTTCCGTTTGATAGAAACGAGTAAAGATATTGTTGATGTCTTTGGCTGCTATTCCCGAACCATTGTCTGTTACGTCAATGAGGACTTCCTGATTTCTTTTCCGGACAGATATGGAAATTATTCCTCCCGCTTTTGTGTGTTTAAAGGCGTTGGAGATAAGATTGTTTATCACTTTTTGCATCTGCTTGGCATCGTACCATAAATTGATGGTATCACTACTCTTTTCGAAGTTGAAAGTAATCTGGCGTTGTACTGCATATTCCTGAAAGAGTAGATAATGTTCATATACGAAGTCCACAATATTGTGTTCGCTAACCTTGATAGTCATGTAACCTTGTTCCTGCTTGCGAAAGTCAAGTAATTCGGTGATAAGCTCCCTCAGCTGTAAACAACTCTTGTACACTCCCAGTATTTTGTTATAGACATTGGGAGCGAAGGAACGTATCTGTAATAACATTTCCATTTGTCCGATGATGAGTGTAAGAGGGGTGCGGAACTCATGTGAAATGTTGGTGAAGAAGCGTAATTTGGCTTGGTTGAGTTTTTCGATATCTTCAGCATGCTTTTTTTCATACTTCAGCGATTCTTGTAGCTGGATCCGGTGATGATAGGCGCGTATAAGGTAATATGCAATACCTACAATACATATGAGATATACTAGGTATGCCCATATCGTACGATAGAAAGGAGGTAAGATCTCTATCTGCAATCTGCTTGGTGGAACCAGGCTTTCATTGATATCTTTGGCTTTGACAACTAATGTATATTTACCAGGGTTTAAGTTGGTGTATGTAATAACATTTTGTTCCAGACTGTTCCATGTATTAGAGAAACCTTCCAAACGGTATATGATTTTATCTTTATTGAAAGGTATATAGTCTGTTGTGGTATACTCAATACTAAATATATTTTGATTAGATTTAAGAGTGATTTTTGGAGAATAAGTTATGTCTCTAGTCAATATGCTGTCTTTATCTCCTACATTGATGTCTTTTCCGTTCACGATAAGTCGGAATGGATATATACGGTAAGAACGAGGAGACTCTTCAAGTTCTTTCTCAAAGAACGAAATAATTCCAGTGGTTCCTCCAATGAAAATTTCTCCTTTTTTGTTTTTGTAAAGTGCATTCTCGTTAATACAGCTTAATGGGAGTTCTTCATAATTTTTGAATTTTTTTTGTTGATAGTCTAATATGGAGAACCCCTTGTCGGTGGTTACAAGTAGCCTATTTGGGGATAATTCACAAATGTTGTAAATAATATTGCTTGCCAGGCCGTTTTTGCTCATATCAAAGTTTTCGAAGTCGTCCGTTTCTCTACGGTATAAATCCAGTCCATTTTCATTAGTGCAAAACCATAACCTGTTTTGACTGTCTTCGTAGATGGAATTGACGCTGTTACTGCTGATGCTGTGTTCATTGGCGCTTTTATGTTTGTATATTGACAGCTTTTGAGTATTGAAGTTATAAGCGCAGGCTCCATTGTTATTATTGGTTATCCATAAAATACCTTTGTGGTCGAGGGTTAATCCAAAGGTGGATATAGTATTGTTGAGTGCCACTTCATCGTGGAACAATGGTTTACATGTTCCGGTTGCAGGATTGAATAGACCGATTCCGTTGTTAGTTGCTAAAATTAATTGTTCTTGATAGGGTAAAATATCTTCAATAAGATTGGATGGAATAGATGTTCTATCACCTTTCTTATATTTATAATTGGTAGAACGGCCGGTTTTTAAATCCAATTTGTTAAGTCCTTCCAAATGAATACCGGTCCACACTACTTTTTGTATGGAGTCGTAGTAGATTGCTCTTATATTTCCTGTATAATTGTTGGGAGTGTTTTTATTTGTATACCATTGATAGGTTTGGGTAGTCGGGATGTATTTATTAATTCCCCCTCTCTCTGTACCTATCCATAAATTCCCCTCATCATCCTCAGTCATACGTTTAACGATAGGGGAACTTAAACCTTCTTTTTCCTTGGAAGAAGCCTGATACTCACGATAAATTTGCTTCTGTGGATTGAAATAGTTGATTCCACCGGAGTATGTTCCTACCCAAATGGTTCCTTGTAAGTCGCAATGTAACCCCCAAATAGAAGAGTTGCTCAAGCTTTTGCTATTTTCTTTTTTCTCGTAACGGGTGAACTTTTTGGTTTGTTTGTCATACTTGTTAAGTCCGTTGAAAGTTCCTATCCATATATTCCCTTGTTTGTCTTCGCAACACCTGTGTGTATAGTTGGAACTGATGGTGGAAGGATCATCCGCTTCATACAAGAAATTGTTTATCTGTTTGCCTTGTATGCAGTACACTCCGTGTCCTGATTTGGTCGTTATCCAATAGTAACCGGAAGAATCTCTGATGATATCGGAGATATTTCCTTCTTTGATAGGTTGGGTTAGTGCCTTTTGTGGGTCGAGTATATAAAGTCCTTTATTGGTTCCTATGAAGACAGAGTCGTTATATACGTATAATCTTTGAATAACGCTAGTATTTTGAGTCATCTTATAGAACAAATCGAATTTTATTCCATCGTACTTGAATATTTGGTTTGAAGTGGCAACGTATAGATGTTTAGAAAAGAATTCTGCCCGTGTGCTTTTCTTTATGATAGGAGTAAATTGCCCTTTTTCTATGTCATAAGCGGAAATCCCTCTGTTAGTCATGATATAGACGTGTCCGTTTTGATCTCCTGTGATGTGATAAATATCATTGTATAAAATACTATTTGAGTTGTGTTTCTCCTTTTGATAAATCTTGAAATATTTTCCATTATATAAACTGACTCCATTTCGTGTACCGAACCACATAAATCCTCGTTCATCCTGATATATAGAAATAATGGAGTTGTGTGATAAACCATTATCGGTAGTCAAATGTCGGAAAGATATGCTTTGTGTACTACATGTAAGTATGTGTACACATAGGAAGTAGCAGATTAAAAAGATTTTGTTTCTCATAATCTTTAGGTATAGTAATCATTATATTAAGATTTGCAAATATAGCTTTTTTGTCGTGAGGGGGAAAGTGTGATGTTGTGTTGTTGGGTGTTTTATTATCCAATTTATATGTTATTTTTGTTCATTTTTTCAGATTGGACTTATTTTGTATGTTTAGAATTCCTTTCGTGTATATATACTGCCCTTCTAATATTGTTTTATTCTTTACTTTTGTTTGGCATAGTTAGCAAGTTAATGAAATGTTGATTGATTATGAAAAGTAATATTTTAGTTCGTACGTGTATTGGTCTTTTTCTCTTTTCAATGTTTGCTTGTGTGGGAGTTAAAGGACAGAAAGATTTTATTTCAACGAACATTGAGCATGCCGCTATTCAATATAGTTTGCAGATGGATGCTCTTGAAAAGAACGATAAAATCTTAATTCCTCGTACCGTGAACGCTAAGGGCGATATGGTGTATGCACGTCGTGGCTGGGATTGGACTCTTGGCTTCTTCCCGGGAAGTCTTTGGTATTTGTATAATCTCACTGGTAATGAATATTGGAAGCAGAAAGCAGAGAAATGCACCGAATACCTATATAAAGAACAATATAATACTTCGCATCATGATATTGGCTTTATTATAGGTTGTAGTTTCCTCAATGGTTTGCGCTTAGGTGGTAAGGAGGAATATACGTCGGTTGTGGTACAGGCTGCCAAATCTTTGTCTACACGTTTTCGTCCGAATGCGGATATCATTCAGTCTTGGAATGCTGACAAAGGACGCCCGTTAAAGATGGGATGGAAATGTCCAGTGATTATTGATAATTTGATGAATCTGGAACTTTTATTTGAAGCTACCCGGTTGTCCGGTGACTCTACCTATTATAATATTGCCGTTTCACATGCTGATAAAACCTTGAAGAACCATTTTCGGGAAGATGGAAGTTCGTATCATGTGGTAGATTACAATCCGGAAACAGGAGAAGTGCTTAAACGTTGTACGGCGCAAGGATATTCAGATGATTCGGCATGGGCACGAGGGCAGGCTTGGGCTATTTATGGCTATACTATGTGTTATCGGTATACACATCGTCCGGCATATTTAAATCAGGCTAAGAAAATATATGAGTTTATATTTACTAATTCAAATCTTCCTGAAGATTTGATACCTTACTGGGACTTTGATGCGTTGAATATTCCCAAAGAACTGAGGGATGTGTCAGCGGCCGCTATTACAGCTTCGGCGCTGTATGAGCTAAGTGTCTTCTCAAATAATAAGGAATATAAGGAAACAGCAGATAAGATAATGAAAACTCTGTCTTCTCCCGCTTATCGTGCAGAAATTGGTGAAAACCATTATTTTCTATTGATGCATTCCGTAGGTAGTTTCCCAGATTGCGCTGAAATAGACGTTCCTTTGAGTTATGCTGACTATTATTATCTGGAGGCTTTAAGACGTAAAAGGGATTGGGGAAAATAGTGAATATATCTAATTATGAAAACACATTTTAACCTTTCTTCGTAATACTAGAGATGCGTTTTCTTTGTGTAAAACACCGAGAACTGGGAGGCACGTTGTGGATTTGCTACAAAATAGCTATAGCCCTGCATGCTTGATTGGGGAGAATACCTGCTGTAATATGGGGCGCTATTGTTCGTTTATGGGGCATTTTTGTACATAAATACCTTATTTTTAGTTGTGTATAATATGCTACCTTCTTCTGAATAATAAATGGATTTTAATATCTAAAAACTATTTAATTTTGTGAATTATAGATAGAACCTTTTTTGATAATATATTTTATAATACTTAAATTTAAAAAAGATGGAAAACTTCTTCTTTCCAATGAAAATACCTCAGAAGCAGGTATGGCTATTGGCGACGTTTTTGTCATTCGGACAAATGGCTTTCCCTATAGGAAATAGTGTGTTGGGAGAGGCTTCTGTTGTAAGTCCTATTGTGCAGCAGAATCGCAGAATGGTTACTGGAACAGTGACTGATAGTCATGGTCCGGTAATTGGTGCCAGTGTAATTGTAAAGGGAACTACCAGCGGGGTTATTACTGATGTGGATGGTAATTTTAAACTGGAAGTTCCGATAGGCGCTACTATCGTTATATCTTATATGGGATATAAGGATAAAGAAATAAAGTATACCGGAGAATCCGCCTTAAAAATCGAACTGAATGAAAATGTTCAAGAGTTACAGGAAGTACAGGTAGTGGCTTATGGTGCTACCAAGAAAGTGACAGTGACAGGAGCAATGTCGTCTATTACGACAAAAGATGTATTGAAAAGTCCGGTATCAAGTATTGGTAATGCATTGGCTGGTAAAATGCCGGGTTTGTCTGCCATCCAGACTTCCGGTCAGCCGGGTAGTGACGATCCCACAGTATATGTACGTGGTGTGGGGTCATTGAACGAATCCATGTCTCAGCCGTTGTTTTTGGTGGATGGAGTAGAACGCAGTTTCTTCCAACTCGATCCTAATGAAGTGGAAGATATTACGGTATTGAAAGATGCTTCTGCAACGGCTGTGTTTGGAGTACGTGGTGCTAATGGTGTAATTTTGGTGACGACCAAACGTGGGCAGGAAGGGAAAGCGAAAGTTAGCTTCTCTACTTCATTTGCCTTACAGGCACCTACTCGCTTACCTGATTTTGCTAATAGCTATGAATATGCCACGGCATATAATAACGCCCAGCTTCACGACGGATATACCGAAGCCCAGCTGGCGTTCAAACCGGAAGCTATTGAAGGGTTTCGTACTCAGAGTAATCCGTTAGCTTATCCGGATATGGACTGGATGGATTATTTGGTACGTAATACAGCCTTGCAAACGCAACATAACTTGACCATTTCGGGCGGTTCGCAGAGAGTGCGCTATTTTGCGTCACTCGGTGTGTTTACTCAAGACGGACTCTTTAATTGTTATCAAAAAGATTATGATGACAATTACAGCTACAATCGCTACAATTATCGTCTGAATTTGGATGTGGATTTGACAAAGACTACACAGCTCCGTGTGAATGTAGGTGGACGTGTCAATGACAAACACACTCCGGGAGTGGATGGAGAATCGGGGCTGTCTAGTATTGAAACTATTTTTCGTGGTATTTATTGGGCTGTTCCGTTTTCCGGTTCAGGTATCGTAGATGGAAAATGGGTGTGGGCCGATGCACGTAATATTTCTAGTTCTTTTGGTGATATGCGCGATGCCATGTACACTTATTACGGACGAGGTTATGATGTGACCTATGGTAATACGCTGAATTTCGATTTCTTGTTAGAACAGAAGTTGGACTTTATTACCAAAGGTTTGAAAGCTCATGTGAAAGGGGCTTATAATAGTTCCGTATCTCTCACTAAACAAAGGCGTGGTAAAACTCCTCATTACGAGCCGTTGATACAATCTGACGGATCGGTACTGCTTCGCCGCGTGGATGAAGAAAACATATTGGGGTATGAAGAATCTATTGGTCGTGGTAAGGACTGGTATGTGGAAGCTGCCTTGAACTATAAACGTGACTTCGGTAAACACCATGTTTCGGGACTTGTAATGTATAATCAATCCATTACTTATTATCCTAACGGACCTTCGGCATTTTTGTCAATTCCGAGAAGTTATATAGGTTTGGTGGGACGTGCTACTTATGACTATAATACCCGTTATATGTTTGATGTAAATATGGGATATAACGGTTCGGAGAACTTTGCCTCGGGCAAACGCTTCGGTTTGTTCCCTGCTTTCTCTGCGGGATGGGTAATATCAGAAGAGAATTTTATGAAGCCGCTAAAATCGTTTATGGACTACCTGAAAGTGCGTGCATCTTATGGTATTGTAGGTAATGACCGTGTGAGCGATAACTCTCGTTTCCTCTACCTGCCGGACGTATATAACGCTTCCAATGGTGGTTTCTATTTCGGTAGTGGCAGTTCTATTACTACGGGCGCCAACGAGGCAAAGAAAGGAAATCCTAATGTGACCTGGGAAACGGCTGCTAAACAGAATTATGGTGTTGACGCTTATTTCTTTAATAGCAAATTAAAGGTGAATTTTGACTACTTCATCGAACACCGCCGTGATATCCTGACTTCTCGTGGAACTGATCCCGGTTATTTGGCTGTGACACTTCCTACCGCTAATATTGGTAAGGTAGATAATAAAGGATATGAAATCAATGTGAACTGGAGAGATAAGATTAACAAACTGGGATATCATATCGGCTTTAATATCTCGCGTACCAAAAACAAGATTATTTATATGGACGAGGTGACTTATCCATATGCTTATATGCAACGTACCGGTAAATCTGTCGGTCAGCATTTTGGTCGTAAGTTTGCAGGATACTTTTCTGAGGAGGATGTGGAACGATATGCTACCGAGGGACATGGAGGTATTCCTGACCATGGCATTACTCCCAAACCTGGTGATGTTATGTATATGGACTTGAATGGTGACAAGAAGATAGACCAGAATGATATTACGGCTATCGGTAATACTAATTATCCGCAGTTGTCATATGGTATAAACTATGGTATCTCTTACAAGGGATTTGACGTTAGTATGACTTGGGCGGGTGCTGCCAAGACTTCGCGTATGTTGGACGACGTTTTCCGTTATCCTTTCGGGCAGACTAACCAACGTTCACTGATGAGATATTTTGTTACCGATACTTGGACACAAAAGGGGGATGCAGCTAAATATCCCGCAATTTCCTTCGTAAACAGAAGTAATAACTACTATGACTCTGATTTATGGTTGCGTGATGCTTCTTACTTACGCCTGAAAAACGTGGAAGTGGGTTACAGTTTCCCAAAGAAAGTTTTGAACAGGATGCATTTAGGTAGTTTGCGTGTATATGCTACCGGTTATAACTTGCTTACATTCGATAAATTGGATGTGATAGACCCGGAGTCGAAATCTGCTGCAAGAGCTAATTATCCATTGGTGATGGTTATCAACTTTGGTGTGAAAGTAGGTTTTTAATAAAAAATAGAATAATATGAAATCACTTACAAGATATTTTCAAGGATTGATGTTGGGGGCTTTATTGATTACCACAATATCATGTGAGGACTTTGCGCTGGGTGAGAAATTTCTCCAGAAACCGCCTAGTTCGGATGTTACCATTGATACCATCTTTTCTACAGCGGTATATGCGCGTCGGGTGCTGTGGAATAGTTACGGTAATTTGCCATATGCATTTTGGGCAAGTAACAGTTATGGTTACTCCACCAATATGTGGTTCGGCATTCAGGAAGACTTGACGGATTTGTGTAATTCAGCTTTGACTTGGGATGGTCCTAATAAAGCTTATTATAGTGGTGCTTACAATGCTGGTTCGGAAGAGGCGTCGGATGGAGACGGAGGTACCAAATACGGTTTTACCCGGCGTAATAGTTGGAAAAGTATCCGCATGGCTTGGGTGTTTATAGAGAATGTGGACCGTGTGCCTGATATGGAAGATGCTGAGAAGTTACGTTTGAAAGCGGAAGCTAAAATTGTGATTGCTACTCAATATGCCGAAATGCTTCGTCATTTTGGTGGTCTGCCTATTGTGGATCGAGCTATTTCTGCAGAAGATGGTTTGGGATTTCCTGCCCGTGCCACTTTGCAGGAGACTGTGAATTTTATTGTGAGATTGTTGGATGAAGCTATTGATTGTAAAGAACTTCCTTGGAATGTTACTGAAGAAGAATCTGACAACTGGAGTGGTCGCCTGACCCGTGCTTCCGCTATGGGATTGAAAGTACGTGTTCTTTTGTTTGCTGCAAGTCCGTTATTTAATAACGAGATGCCTTATTATGAAGGCGAAGCTTCCGAAAAACTGATGACTTGGTTTGGTGGATATGAACAAAAGCGTTGGGAAGATGCCGCAAAAGCAGGCGAAGACTTTTTTAGGGCATTGAATAAGGAAGGTTTCTACGATTTGGTAAAAGCCGGAGAGCCGCGTATGGCATTCCGTGACGCTTATTATACACGAGGTACGACCGAATCATTGATTTCGGTACGTCGCCATTATAAGACCAACAAAATCGGTGGTATCATGCAAAGTGCACGTTGGGGTGCTTGGGGAGTTACTAAGGAGTACTTCGATATGTTCCCTATGGCAGATGGAAGCGATTTTGACTGGAATAACCAAGAGCATGCTAAAAATCCGTTTATAAATCGTGATCCTCGTTTGTGCGAAACCATTCTGTTGGATGGTGACAAGTTCGGTAGCGGTGTGGCTGCTATATATCGGCAATATTCAAAAGATAAGACAAATTATCCGAAAGGCGAACATTATAATAATAAAAGTGTCAGTTTGGATGATAAAGGATTAACCACTAACGGTCTGACAGCACGTAAGTTTTTACTCGACCGTCAAGGGGAGTGGAGTGGGCGTGTCATTCAGTGGCCGTTACTACGTTTAGCTGAGGTCTATTTGTCGTATGCTGAAGCATTGAATGAATGTAACCGTACCGGGGAGGCTTATTCTTACATCAATGCGGTGAGGAATCGTGTAGGTTTGGGTGATCTGAAGACAGGATTGGGCAAAAAAGAATTCCGTGAAGCGGTACTTCGTGAACGTGCCTGTGAATTTGGCTTTGAGGAAGTTCGTTTCTATGACCTTATTCGTTGGAAACGTGAGACGGATTTTACTAAACATTTGCATGGTCTTTATTTCTATAAACATAAGAAAACAGGAGAATATCTGTTTGAGTTCCCGCAATTGAAAGAAAGGGCTTGGCAGAAAGCCGGTGGCTTCTCTCCCAAGTGGTATTTGAGCGCATTCCCTCCCAAAGAGGTGAACAAAGGTTACGGATTGGTTCAAAATCCTGGTTGGGAATAACATAATTTATTATTGAATAAAGTAATCATACTATCCTTATGGAAAAAAGTATAAAGCTAATCATTACAGGGCTGCTGTGTTCTTCCATTGCGGCAGCTCAGGTAGCAGACAGCATACAGCATTATGGACGGGGTATCTCGTTCAACAAGAAAGAAGCGACTACTTCTGGTGGCATGGCTACGGCTGATGAACTGAGTCACCGTACCAGTACGGTAGCTTCCAACGCTTTGTTTGGATTAATTCCCGGCCTTCAGGTTTTGCAGAATGGAGGGAATGAATGGGAAAACGGTGCTACACTCTATGTACGTGGTGTAGGGACTACCAATGGTAAGAGTCCGTTGATATTGATTGATGGTTATGAACGTAGTATTGATAATCTTGCTGTGCAAGATATCGAGTCCGTCAGTGTACTGAAAGATGCCACTTCACTGGCGCTTTATGGTGTACGTGGCGCTAACGGTGTGATTCTTATCACTACCAAGCGTGGTTGTGCAGGGAAACCTGTCATTACGTTCGATTACGAGTTTAAGATGGGTACACCACGTCGTTTACCGGAATTTGTGGATGGTTATACTTATGCTCAGTCTATGAATGAAGGCTTGAGAAATGACGGCGTCACGACATCTCGTTACAATCAGCGTGAGTTGGATGCTTTCCGCGACCAGACTTATCCGGAGTTTTATCCTAATGTGGATTGGGTGGACGAAGCGCTTCGAAACCATAGTTTCGGTAATAATGTGAATTTTTCTCTTCGTGGAGGTGGTGATGTCGTACAGTATTTTACCCAGTTGAATTACTTGAATGATAAAGGTATCTTACAACCTACAGAGGAAAATGAAGGATATTCTACGCAGTTTAAGTATTCTAAACTGAACTTCATGACCAATCTCGACATCAAGTTGGGAAATACCACTAAATTGCAGCTTAATATGCGTGGTAACTTTGCGGAGGACAATCGTCCTTATACTACTACCGCTGACATATTTGATATGTTGTACAAAGTTCCATCGGGGGCTATGCCTATCAAGACTTCTGGTGGCCGATGGGGTGCAACTTCAATTTATGGTAGTAACCCGATAGCTATGATTTCTGATACTGGTTATGAACGTGGGCAAACTCGTAATCTCTATGCCGACATAAACTTTGTACAGGACTTGAGTTTCATTACTAAAGGTTTGTTTGCTACTGCACGTCTAGGTTTTGACAACGAGGCGCGATATTGGGAACGCAACCAGCATAAATATGCAACCGAACAAGCTATTATGGGTTGGGACGGTGAAAAAAATTCTTATAAAAATTTGACTGAAGAAACTGCTTTAGACTTTAGTAGCAGTATCAAGGATGTGGTTCGCCGTCTGACTATCAATGCACAGTTGAATTATGATCGTACTTGGAAGGCTGATCATAAGTTGAACGCTACTGTGTTTTATAGTATGGACAAGCTGATGAAGCGTGGGCAGAATGCAGGCAGAGCCTTTATGGATATTGTGGGGCAAATTCATTATACTTATAAGAACCGTTACTTGCTTGATTTCTCTTTGGCAGGTTCTGCGTCCAGTATTCTCGAACCGGATGATCGATGGGGAATTTTTCCTTCGGTAGGTGCAGGTTGGATTCTTTCAGAAGAAAATGTTTTTAAAGCTGACTGGCTGAATATGTTGAAACTTCGTGCTTCGTATGGTATTGCAGGGCGCGCTGACTATGGTGTACAACTTTTCCGTGGTTCATATAGTGGTGGTGGAAGTTATTATTTTGGTGAAACACCGGCTTCCATCAGCGGTATGAAAGAGGCTCGTCTTGCTGTAGATGGGTTAACTTATGAAAAATCACATAAGTTGAATGCAGGTATTGATTTTATGGCATGGAGTCGTCTTTCTTTATCAATAGATGGTTATTATGATCATCGTACAGATATTTTGGTAGATGGAGATGGCGCTCTTTCCTCTGTATTAGGTATTGCAGCTCCTGATATAAACAGTGGTATTGTGAATAGCTACGGCGTGGAAGTTGCAGCTAATTGGAATGATAAAATAGGAAATGTTACTTATCAGTTAGGCGGGCAATTCAGTTTCAATCGTAATAAGATTAAGGAGATGAATGAGGTGTATCGTCCGTATGATTATTTGAAACGTACCGGACATTCTGTAAACCAATATTTTGGTTATGAAGTGGAGGGGATTTATCAGAGTTGGGATGATATTGAAAATCGTGAAGTGAAACAGATACTGGATGAAGTACGTCCCGGTGACTTGAAATTCAAGGATCAGAACGGTGATAAAGTAATTGATGAATATGATCAGGTAGCATTAGGATATAATAAAGTTTGTCCTGAGATTTATTACGGTTTCAGTCTTGGAGCCGAATACAAAGGATTAGGATTTACAGCCTTATTCCAAGGGGTTGCCAATTATAGTCAGATGCTTGATACACGCAGTATCTATCGTCCTCTGGTAAACAATAATACTGTTTCTCAATATTATTATGATAATCGTTGGACGGAAAGTAATCCCGATGGCAAGTATCCGCGTCTCACTTATAATGGTTCCAAGAACAACTATAATACCAATTCTTTGTGGGTAGCTGACGCCTCATACCTGAAGTTACGTACATTGGAAGTGTATTATGATTTACCGCAAAAGTGGGTAAATAAGTTACCCGGTGTGAACTATATGAGACTGTTTGCCCGTGGACACGATTTGTTCAGCATTGATAAAATGGATGGTGTGATAGATCCTGAAATGACAGGTACCGGTCATCCGTTGATGACTCAATATACATTTGGCGTTAATTTACGTTTCTAATAATTTAAGCGGAATGAAACTTATGAAATTGAAACATATAGCATTACTTATGTCGGTCTGCATATTGAGCGGATGTGACTTCATGGACTGCGATGAGTCAAACGACTATCAAAAGGAAAACATCTTTACGAGCTTTGAACGCTCCAAGAAGATGGTGACTAATATTTACAGTTATTTGCCTCAAGATTTTTGTAATACAGAAGGCGCTATGCAGGATGCGGCAACAGACGATGCCGTACATGTATACAAGTCTTCAGCTATCCATTATTTTGTAAACGGCACTTGGTCGGCAAATCGATTGGTAGATGATGTCTGGAGTGAATACTATACAGCCATTCGTGCTGCCAACCTTTATCTGAAGGAGGCTGAAGGACAGACTTTTGAGGACTGGGAAAATGCAGAGAAGTATAAGGATATGATGAAGGAATTTAATAACTTTCCTTATGAAGTACGCTTTCTTCGTGCGTTTTATTATTTTGAATTAATTAAGCGTTATCATGATGTGCCGTTGGTTACTACAGTGCTCACTCAGGACGAGGTGAACAGCTTGGAACGTGAAAGTTGTGATTTAGTAGCGGACTTCATTATAAAAGAGCTTACAGAAATTACAGCTGAAGGCAAATTGCCTATTACTTATACGGAAGGTTTTGCTAGTAAAGATATTGGTCGTATCACTCGGGGGGCAGCCTTGGCATTGAAGTCTAGAGTTACGCTTTATATGGCAAGTCCTCTCTATTCGGAAGATAATGCCGGAAAATGGAAAAAAGCTGCATCCGCTGCTTATGAGATCATCGGTAATGTTTCTGAGTTGGGTTATGAGCTAGTGGATGATCTTACAGCTCAGTTTCGTAAAGTGAACAACACATGTGCCGAAGTGATTTTAGCCCGTGGTGTAGGTGAAACGGGAGATTTTGAGAAAGCCAACTTCCCCATGGGAGTAGAGGGTGGAAAAACTTCTACTTGTCCCACACAAAACTTGGTGGATGCTTTTGAGATGAAAGACGGTTCCAAATTTGACTGGAACGATCCTACTATGGCAGCCAATCCTTACAGTAACCGTGACCCACGTCTGGCAAGAACTGTGGCTTACAATAATATGAATTGGTGTGGTGCACCTCTTCAGGTATGGGAAGGCGGTGCTAATGGTCTTCCTTTGACTAACGCTACTACTACAGGGTATTATCTGTACAAGTATCTTAATCCCAATATCAGTTTTGTGTCAGGTTCCACGACTACTAAAGCGCAACATAACTGGGTATTGTTCCGTTATGCTGAAATATTGCTGAATTATGCGGAAGCAATGATAAATGCTTTTGGAAATCCTGATTATGCGGATGCAGATTATCCTATGACTGCCCGCGAAGCAGTGAATAAAGTGCGTGCGCGTGGTAAGGTAGAAATGCCTCCTTATCCTGCAGGTATGGGAAAAGCTGATTTCATAGAACGTCTGAAGAACGAACGACGGGTGGAATTAGCTTTTGAAGGACATCGTTTTTGGGATGTGCGTCGTTGGAAAGATTTGGATAAGACTGCTGATATTTATGGTGTGAAAGTTATTAAGGGCGAAGCTGGTAAGTTTGAATATTCCAAGTTCCTGATGGAAACCAGAAACATGACGGACAACTTGTATTTCTATCCGATTTCCAATACGGAGAAATACAAAAATCCTAATTTGGGACAGAATCCGGGTTGGTAATGGTTTTTGTATATAACACAGCCTTATGTTACTTTTATAGGGCATAGGTGCTGTGTTATTAGTTTATAGCTCGTCGAGTTCGTTTAAGTCAGAAGAAGTAATGTATAAATAGTCTTTGTTTAAATTAAAATAGAAATGAAACGAATTTTGCACAAACTTATTTGGGGACTTCCTGTAACTCTTTTTGCAGGAACGTGTACACAGCTTCTTGGACAGGAGCAACGACCGAACCTAGTCTATATTTTCTCGGATCAATATCGGTTGAACGCATTGAGTTTATGGAGCGATCCGGCATATCGCAATGTTCTGAGTACGGTAGGTGATCCGGTTCATACTCCTAACTTGGACAGGTTGGCCAAACAGAGTGTTGTTTTTAATCGGGCGTGCAGTACTTGCCCGTTGAGTAGTCCTCATCGTGCCATGCTGATGACGGGTGCATTTCCGGAGAAGAATGGGGTGCCGGGTAACTGTCATGTGAATAATCAGAATGGTATTCCCGATAGTTTGGTTTGTTTCACAGATGTGCTTGCGACAGCCGGTTATGAAACGGCTTATGTAGGAAAAACGCATTGGCATCGTACAGAAGCTTTGTTTGATAAGGAAAATAACTACGTGGGTACAAACAAAGCGCCCGGTGGGCATTGTGTATACCCATACGATACCTATATTCCTGAAGGAAGAGGGCGCAAGAGTAATAAATATTGGTTCCAGCAGTTGAAAGATAGTCATTTTAACGCTACAGCCTATTCCAATCGTCCGGAACTGGTGGGTGGACAGAAGGATGGTGAACCATTTCGTTATCGTCGGTTTACCCCGGAAGTAGAAGCAGATGTAGTAATAAGCTATCTGCGAAATAGACAAGAGGAACGGGACCCATCTAAACCTTTCAGTTTGTTTTGGAGTATGAATCCGCCTCACACACCTTATCATAGGCTTACAGATTGCAAGGAAGAGGTGTTTAACCAATATTACAAGAATTTGAAACCGAAAGAAGTCTTGCTTCGTCCCAATGTGAAGTTTGGAGAGGGGACACAGGTGAGAAACCTGGAACAACTGACATTTCAAGCTAAAATTTATTTCTCTTTAGTGAAGAGTGTGGACGACGAAATAGGTCGTGTATTGAAGGTTTTGGATGAAGAAGGTTTGACAGAGAACACAATTCTGATATTTACCGCTGATCATGGAGAAATGATGGGCAGTCACGGACGTATGGCGAAGAGTGTGATTTATAATGAATCGTTCTCTATTCCGTTCTTTATACGTTATCCTGGTAAGCTGAAACCGGGAGTGGACGATCTGATGTTAGGTGCTACAGACATTATGCCGACTTTGTTGGGTATGATGAATCTTGGAGACAAACTACCCGAAACAGTGAAGGGAAAAGATTATTCGCAAGGCATTCTTACTGGTAAATATAAGAATGTAAAGAAGCCTGTCTCTCAATTCTTTTATCAGCAGAAAGAAAAGGGTGTTCGTACCGACCGTTATTCGTATTTGGTGACAAAAGATGGAAATTATCAGCTTTTTGATAATTTGAAAGATCCCTACCAAATGCATTCTCTGAAGATGGAAAAGATTCCGGCAAAACAAGCTAAGTTATTGAAAAAGGAACTTGGCAACTGGTTGAAGGTGTCGGAGGACAGTTGGGGTAAGGAACAAAAATTTCCTAATAGGATAACTTATTAAATCGATAAATTGTCATTAACCTGCTTTGAATTATTACTTAACAAAATACTAATGAAAATGAATTTAAAGAAATTATGTACACTGGGAACTCTTTTAGCGTTTTTTTCCAGCATATATGCTCAATCTTTTATCTGGATTAGCAGTACAGATAATAATGTTTGGAAAGAAGCTAAAATCAGATTACAGGCAGATAGTCAAAATATCCCTTTATTGTCAGTAGATGGTACTGAAAATATCCAGATATTCAAGAAGTGGGGAACTTGTTTTAATGAATTAGGTTGGGATGCTCTCAATATGTTGCCTCTTAAAGAACAGGATGCTGTTTTAAACAACCTGTTTTCTCCTGATGGAGATTTGCGCTTTTCCATGGGACGTATTCCTATGAATGCTAATGACTATGCCCGTAACTGGTACAGTTGTGATGAGGTGCCGGGTGATTTCCGATTGAAATATTTCAATATTAACCGTGATAAAACAACATTGATACCCTATATAAAGAGAGTTCAACGTATTAACTCCGATATGACTTTTTGGGCTTCTCCTTGGTCACCTCCTTCTTGGATGAAAGTCAATCATTACTATTCTGTGAGGAGCAAGGCCGAAGTGAACCAATTGCCGGTTAAGCATGAAATAGCTCTTTATGAAGGAGCTGATAATGTAGATAAGACATTTTATCCCAAGCAGGTAGCTGTCAATGACTATTTTATTCAAGATACTCGCTATTTGCAGGCCTATGCCAATTACTTCTGTAAATTCGTATCTGCTTATCAGGAAGAAGGAGTTACTATTTCTCGTGTAATGTTTCAGAATGAGCCGTGGGCTTATTCCATCTATCCGGCTTGTGCATGGACTCCAGAAGGTATTATTCGTTTCAACGTGGAATATTTTGCGCCGACAATAAAGAAACTGCATCCTGATGTTCAAGTTTATTTGGGTACGCTCAATACAAACCGTATTGAACTGGTAGAAAAAGTTCTTTCTGATCCCCGCATGAAAGATGCTGTCGAAGGTGTCGGTTTCCAATGGTGGGGTGGACAAATTCTCCCTGAAATCCGTAAAAAGTATCCTAATTATAAATATATGCAGACTGAAAGTGAATGTGGTTCCGGTACATTCGATTGGAAAGCTGCCGAACATACTTTCAACCTAATTAGTCATTATTTAGGAAATGGCTGTGAGGAATATACTTTCTGGAATGCTATCTTGTGTGATGCAGGGACAAGTGGCTGGGGCTGGAAACAGAATGCATTGATTCGTGTAGATTCAAAGACTGCTTCTGTTACTTATACTCCAGAGTATTATGCAGTAAAACATTTCAGCAACAAGGTGGTTTCGGGAACTAAAGTATTACAATATAAAGCAAAAGGTGAAGATAAACTGCCTGTTGTTATATTCCTTACACCGGAGAAAAGATATTTGGTTGTAGCTGCCAATTTCAATGACGAGCCGAAGAATTTAACAGTGAAGTTGGGTGATAAGTTTTTAGATGTAACTTTAAAAGCACACTCCTTCAATACATTTAGTATGAAATAATGGAAACGATGGTTTTTCTACTGCGAAATGATGTTTTATGTATTGGCTTTTCGATTTGGAAGTATAGGGAGAATCAACTGTTTCAGACTATAAAAAGACAGTTGCAGCTATGTTGCAGATAAAAGAATCTGTAACATAGCTGCAACGGGTATCTGCAACGCTATAACTGGCTGATTATAAATATATAAAAACGAAAATATCGCAGATGGCAGATAAAAAACTATGTGTAGAGAATGGGGATTATCCCAAAAGTTCTTTCACTTTTGCGGAAATAGCACGTCCTTCTGCAAGTCCTGCCAATTTTTTAGAAGCAACTCCCATCACTTTACCCATATCCTTACCGCTGGTAGCACCTACCTCGGCGATGATTTCCTTCAATGCAGCTTCCAGTTCTTCGGCAGACATTTGTTTCGGTAAGAATTTTTCCATAACGGCTACCTGACCCAATTCTATGTCAGCCAAATCCTGGCGTCCCTGTCCGATATAGATTTCGGCAGAATCTTTTCCTTGTTTCACTAATTTCTGGATAATCTTGAGGGCTGCGTCATTTGTCAGTGTATCGTTAGCTCCCGGAGCGGTCTTGGCTTCCAGGAAAAACTTCTTTATATTTCTCAAAGTTTCCAAGGCTACTTTGTCTTTTGCCTTCATTGCGGTTTTAATGTCTTCGCTGACTTGGTCGAATAAATCCATATCTTTATATGTTATGATGTTTATATGTTATAGGTTATCAGAAAGTGATGACTCCGTTGTCATCTGTTGCTTCTTCCGTCGCTACTTCCTCTTCAAGAGCCGCTTTTGTGCGAATCTTAGTCAGAGTTGTCTTGTCACGCATATACGTAGGAGAGTCCTCTACCATAGCGATGATGTCATCGTTGTCCAAATCTTCCGTGTTGAAGAGATAGATGTGGCGGCGTTTGCGGAGACTCTTGCTTCCGATGTTGCTGGCACTTTCGCCATATGCCTTGCGGATACGCTCTTTGTTCTTTTCTTTTTCCTCTTCCAGTTGCAACTGGCGTTCTTCCTCTTCCTGACTGCGTGCAGCGTGCAGCGTGTCCATTCCGGGAACGTCTTCCACACCGAATCCGGTTGCCAATACGGTAATTTTCACCTTTGTATCCAGCGAGTTGTCGATAGCAACACCCCAAATAACTTCTACACCTTCGCGGAATTTGCTCATGAACTCATGTATCTCGTTCATTTCTTCCATCATCAGTTCCGATGACGGGCAGAAAGATACGTTCAGCATTACCTTCTTGGCGTTGAAGATGTCGTTGTTATTGAGCAACGGAGAGTGCAGGGCATCGTCTATGGCCTTGGTGACACGGTTTTCACCTTCACCGAATCCGGTACTCATGATGGCTACGCCACCGTCCTTCAAGATGGTCTTGACATCAGCAAAGTCCAGGTTGACCGTACCACGCATGGTGATAATTTCGGCAATGCTCTTGGCGGCAATCGAGAGGGTATCATCGGCTTTGCCGAAGGCGTTCATAAAGGTAAGGTCGGCATATATTTCGCGCAGGCGTTCGTTGTTGATAACCAGCAGGGCGTCAACATGTTGGGCGATGCGTTCCACGCCGTCCAGTGCCTGGATGATTTTCTTCTCTCCTTCGAAGATAAAGGGGATGGTGACGATACCGACAGTCAGGATATCCATTTCCTTCGCGATGCGGGCAATGACAGGGGCGGCTCCGGTTCCGGTTCCCCCTCCCATTCCGGCGGTGATGAATACCATCTTGGTGCCGTCGTTCAGTTGGCTTTTGATATCTTCTATGCTTTCTTCGGCGGCGTCGCGTGCCCGTTCGGGACGGTTGCCGGCTCCAAGCCCTTGGGTGATGCTACGGCCCAGTTGCAGTTTCACCGGGACGGGTGATTCGGCCAGTGCCTGGTTGTCCGTGTTGCAAAGAACGAACGTTACATCATGGATACCTTCCCTGTACATGTGGTTTACAGCGTTACCACCACCACCACCTACACCAATCACTTTGATGATTTTCGGTGAATCTGTCGGGAAATCGAATTGTACTATCTCGTCCATATCCTATCTATTTTTATTTATCACTAATCACTAAAACACTAATCACTTACTTCATATCGTCGTCGGAGAAGATTTCTTTCGTCAGCGAGTCAATCTTGCGCTGAATCCAGCTCGGGCCAGCTTCCCGTTTCCGTCTTTCTTTCTCTTCTTTCTCCTTCTGCTTGCGAAGCTTTTCCGCTTCTTTGGCTGCTATCTTCGCTTCCCGTTCTTCCTCCTCTTTTTTGAGTCGGGCGATGCGGGCTTGCTCTTTCAGTTCCTGGTCGTCCTCAAACATATCTGCCGTTTTGTGGACTTCCGCCGGTTCAGGTCTGGAAGTCATCGGAGTGGGAGTAGGCTGCGGAGCGGTTTCTGTCAGGCAGCAGTTTTGGTTTCCTTCAAACAGAAGTCCGAACAGGGTGTTTTGCGAACCGTCTTTTTTCAGGATATTGCTTGGGGCATGAACCGTGTTGCGGGGAAGTTTCGCCATTCGTATTTTCTCTACTTTACTACGTTTGCGCAGCATTTCTTCGATATTTTTCAGATTGGCGGCTCCTCCCGTCAGGATGATTCCTGCCAGCAGTTTGTCATCAAAGCCGGATAGCTGTACCTGGTTCCATACGTTGGCGATGATTTCTTCGGCACGGGCTTCGATGATATTGTTGAGGTCGGCTACCTTGATGGTACGGCTGTCGTCGTCCAGTTTGCAGGTAGCTTCTTCTTGTTCCGGGTCTTCCTCGTAGAGGGCGTCACCATAGGCTTTCTTCAGGCGTTCGGCTTCTTCTTCCTCCATTTGCAGGGTGGTGATGTCGCGCGTGATGCTGTTGCCACCTAGCGGCAGTACGGTCAGGAAGCGGAGAATGTTGTTCTTGTAAACAGAGATGGTGGTCGTGTCTGCGCCGAGGTCGATGAGTGCGCAACCCGAACGGCGTTCGCTTTCCGTCAGTACGGCGTTGGCTGTAACGAGTGGAGCGATCAGTTGGTCGGCAATGTCGATTTTAGCCTGCTGGAAACAGTGTTCCAGATTCTTCCGTACGGAAGCGCGGGCAACGATATTGAGGAAACGGCCTTCGATATGGCTGCCTACCAGTCCGACCGGATTGGCTTGCAGGTTATTGCCTACCTTATATTCCTGTGGCGCTACGTCCAGTATATCCATATCGACTACCGGGATGGCGATATTCTCGTCACCGATAGCGCTTACGAGCTCTTCCGATATGATGGCTTCATCTTCCAGGTCGCGACTTACTACGTTGCGGACTGTGCGGAGTGACTGTCCGCCGATGCCTACATATACTTTGGCAATTGAGTTTTTCAACTCACCTTCCAGTCTGTTGATGATAGAAGTAAGGCTTTGTGCCGTCTTGTCCAGGTTAAAGATTACTCCTTTACGGATGAATGTAGAAGAGTCTTCCTGGGCATATGCCAATACCTGCATACTTCCGTCACTGTTCTTTCTTCCGGCCACACCGGTTATCTTCGATGAACCAAGTTCAATAGCGGCGATAAATTCTGTTGTTGCCATCTCTTTATTTACAATTTAATTATTTACAGTTTACTATTTAGAGAGACTTGTCATTCATAACTCATCACTCATTACTCACAACCTGTTCCCCATCATTCTCTTTTCGTACAGATAATCTGGTTACTGAACTCGAGGTTGATGCGTGAATACTTGTTCCAGCCTACCTGGTTGAGTCCTTTCTTATAGAATTCTTTCAGGCGTGCCAGTTTGTTTTCAAAGTTTTCCAGTTTGCCTAGATAGATAAGGTGGTCGCCTACACGCGGCACTAATTCGATACTGCGGTCGGACAGCACGTGAACTTGTTCTATCTGGGCATCCCAAAACTTATTGTTATGCAAAAATACACCAAACTTATATAAATCCTTCATTGCAAACGACTTTTCTACGTTTCCGGTGACAATTACCCGGTGTGCGACGCATTTTGCCTCCGACGGCATGACCGTTCCTTTGTTGTCGAGATAGTAATTCTCGCCGTTGGCACTCATCACCCGCAGGATAGGGATACGCTGTGTCACCTCCACGCAGACTTTGCCGCTTGGGGTCTTGTAACATTCTGCTTCATCAATCAACGGATGCTTGCTTAGCTCCCGTTCCAACGACTTGGTGGAGATGCGCTCCATCTTTTTCCCGATAGGGTAGATGCCTTTCTTCTCAAGGATACCTTTCAGTTCGTCCTTGGTGATGAAGCCGGCGTAAGCGGTATCCTTGATGACTAATTCCAGGTCACGGCAGGTCTGGTCGGCAGGCTTGCGGTTGAAGGCGCTGACAGCTACGACGAGGTAGGCTATAAGCACCAGCATGACGATGGACAGAAGGATTCTCTTTACCATAAGCTTTATCGGTTTTCGAGGATTTTACAAATTTCGGGGACATAGTTGTCGATGTCTCCGGCTCCTAATGTTATTAATACTTCAATGTTTTTATCTTTCAGAATGTTCAGTATATCTTCCTTTTTGCACATACTTTTTTCGATGCCGGGGCGTAGATTGTCATAGATTAACTGACTGGTGACGCCGGGAATCGGTGCTTCGCGTGCCGGGTAGATGTCTACAAGGATTACTTCATCGAGCAGCGAGAGACTATCGGCAAAGTCCTGATAGAAATCACGTGTACGGGTGTAAAGATGCGGCTGGAAGACGGCTGTGATTTTCTTGTCTTTGTAAAGCTCACGCATAGAAAGCACGCTCTGTTTGATTTCAGAGGGATGATGTGCGTAGTCGCTCAGGAAGACGATACGGTCGTTTTTGATTTTGAAATCGAACCGACGGTCTACTCCTCGGAAACTGGCCATTCCTCTTTTAATCTCCTCGGCAGTCACTCCGTTCAGGTACGCCAGTGCCATGGCAGCTACGCCATTCTCTATGTTGATGCTTACCGGAACTCCCAGTTGGATGTCATTGATACGGGTGTCCGGTGTTACAAAGTCAATGAATATTTCTCCGTTACCGATGCGGATGTTCTCTGCGTGGAAGTCTCCTTCGTCACGTGAATAGGTATAGACACGTACGCCGGGCTGTACTTTCGGTTGGAGGGAGATGCCTTTGCGGATAATCAGTGCGCCGCCCGGTTGGATAAGGGTGGTGTAGTGCTCGAAACTTTCCAGGTAGGCTTCCGCTGTTCCGTAGATGTCGAGGTGATCCGGGTCTGTCGAGGTGATGACGGACATAAATGGGGACAACCAGTGAAAAGAGCGGTCGAACTCGTCTGCTTCGATTACCGTATAAGGGCTTTCCTGGGAAAGAAACAGGTTGGTTCCATAATTCTTCGAGATTCCTCCGAGGAAGGCGGTACATTCCACGTGTGACTGGTGAAACAGGTGGGCTGTCATGGTAGAAGTGGTAGTCTTGCCATGAGTACCTGCCACACATAATCCTTTACTCGAATGGGTAATCGTTCCCAATACTTGGGCGCGTTTCTGTATTTCGAATCCGTTGTTGCGGAAATAGACTAATTCTTCGTGTTCCTGCGGAACGGCGGGAGTGAATATGACGAGGGTGCTTTCCTTGTCTTTACAGGCTTCCGGAATCAGGTCGACGTTCTCTTCGTAATGTATTTGTGCGCCTTCGGCGATTAGTGTTTCAGTCAATGGAGTAGGGGTGCGGTCGTATCCTGCCACTACTTTTCCTTTGAAGAGGAAGTAGCGCACAAGCGCACTCATACCGATGCCGCCGGCACCAACGAAGTAGACTGATTTTATTGTTTCGATATTCATTTCTTTTATCTTTAGTATTTGTATCAATTTCAGGTACGGATTACGTGGAAACTGCGCCTGGATATATATTTAATTAGCTCTTTGCTTCTGCCAGCTTTATTACCTCTTGGGCGATGATTCTCGCTGAATCGGGTAAGGCTAACCTGGCGATATTTTCACTTAGTTCTTTTAGTTTCTGCTCGTCGTTAACGGTGGATAAGGCTACATCCATCAAGATGCTTTCCGCTTCGCTGTCTTTGACGTAGATGGCTGCCTGCTTGTTTACCAGTGCTAATGCATTCTTAGTCTGATGGTCTTCCGCCACATTGGGCGAAGGAACTAAGACAACCGGTTTATGCAAAAGGCAGAACTCGGAGATTGACCCTGCTCCCGCACGGGAGATAACGAGGTCGGCGGCGGCATAAGCGGCTGCCATGTCTTTGATGAAGTCCGTCACGTACAGGTTCGGGAGTTCTCCTGCCGCTTTCACGGCTTCGGTCACTTGCGGATAATAGTATTTTCCTGTTTGCCAGATGAACTGCACGTCACTGTTCTCTTTGATAGCCGTTAATCCGGCTGTCAGCGTATTGTTAATGGTGCGTGCTCCCAAGCTGCCGCCTACGATGAGGATTGTTTTCTTATCCGGTTGCAGATTGAAAGAACGCAACGCGTCTTCTTTGGACGGCATCTCTTTTGTCAGATTCTGCCGCACCGGATTGCCTGTCATAATGATTTTATCCGCAGGGAAGAACTTTTCCATCCCGTCATAAGCCACGCAAATAGCTTTTGCTTTCTGTGCCAGTAGCTTATTGGTTACTCCGGCATATGAATTTTGCTCTTGTATCAGAGTAGGGACACCCATCATTCCGGCAGTCTTTAAGGTCGGCCCACTGGCGTAACCGCCTACCCCTACCGCTACTTGCGGACGGAAGTTCTTGATAACTTTGCGAGCTTTCCACTGGCTGCGTATCAGCTTGATTACCACCGATACGTTTTTCCATAAATGCTTGCGGTCGAAGCCGGCTATCGGCAGGCCGATAATCTGATAACCTGCATCGGGAACCCGTTGCATCTCCATACGTCCTTCTGCGCCTACAAAGAGTATTTTTGCGTCGGGACGCAGTTCCATTATAGCGTTCGCAATGGAGACAGCAGGAAAGATATGTCCTCCTGTGCCCCCACCGCTAATAATAATTCTAAGTTCTTTTTCCATCATAATCCTTTCTTTCTATCCGTTGTTCATCCTTACCGATGCACCTCCGTCCGTTAACTGTTCTTGTTAATATCGTTCTCGTCTTCGAACTTGGCATCGCTGTTCAGAATCGGCGCGGTCGGTTCGGCGGCAGTTTGTGCTTCGGAATTGGCCGCTGCATCTGTTGCTATCTGCAACTGAACCTGTGCGTCATGCTCTTTCAGCTCTTGCAGGTGAGCGGTATATCGGCTTACACTTAATATCATACCGATATAAGCGCAGTTGATTAATGTACTTGTTCCTCCCTTGCTGACTAATGGCAGTGGTTGTCCTGTGACGGGGAATAATCCGACCGCCACCATCATATTCAATATCGCCTGTGATACTAATAGTAACGCAATGCCCATGACCAGGAAAGCGGGGAAAGTGCGTTCGCACTTCTGGGCGATTTTTCCCGCTCGATATAGCAGGCATAAATAGAGGAATACGACGAATATACCTCCTATCAGTCCCATTTCTTCAATTACAATGGCGAAGATAAAATCGGAGAATGCCTGGCTCAGGAAGTCGCGTTGTACGGAGTTACCCGGGCCTTTGCCGACTACATTGCTGGTGGCAACAGCAATACGGGCATGAGCAATCTGTGCGTCCTTATCAATATCGAATTTGGCGGCAGGCACTTCTTCTTTCTCGAAGAAACCGGAAACGCGGTTCTGCCAGGTCTCGAAGCGGTGAAGACCGGGAGTGTTGTGTAATGTCTTTGCGGGGATAGCCATTAATATGCCTACGGCTACTCCACCCAGGAGTGCCATTATTCCCAACATTCCGAACAGCTTTTTGGAAGATACCCGTCCGATGAACATCATCATGCATACCACGCCGAATAGCAACATGGCTGTCGAAAGGTTCTCCGGTGCGATGAGCAGAAAGACGAGTCCGGTGAGAATCATGATATATTTAAAGGCGTTCGGGTTGGCTCCATATTCGTCCTGCCGCTTGGACAGGATGAAGGAGACGGCAATGATAACAGCCATCTTTGCCAGTTCCGAAGGCTGGAACTGCAATCCCATGAAAGTCATCCAACGGGCGGCTCCGTTGACACGGTCGCCTGTGATGATACCCATCAATGTGACGAACGCCAGCAGCACCAGGGAAATCGGGTATAGGAAGACTGGAAATACCTGGAACCATTTGTAGGGTACATTGTGCAGAAATACCACTACTACGGCACCTACCATGAGGATGATAGAGTGTTGCGTAATCGGCCCCCAATGGTCGCCGCTTTTGTAAGTCAGCGTCGATGCTGCCGAGAACACCTCGACAATCGAGATGAGGCAGAGACAGAGGAAGATAATCCAGATTACCTTGTCGCCTTTGAATATGTTCTTTAATAAATCCACTTCGTTACTCTCTAATTACTAATCCGTTAAACGTTATCTAAAGTTCTCTCACGCATTGCTTGAACTGGTCGCCACGATCCTCGTAACTCTTGAAGAGGTCGAAGGAAGCGCAACAAGGGCTTAATAATACGGTTTCACCTTTCTTCGCCAGTTTGTAGGCTGCTTCTACGGCATCCTTCATCCCGGTTTGCACGTCTGCTACGGGCAGGCCGAGGCGGTCGAAGAACTCGTGGAGTTTCTCGTTGTGCAGTCCCATATATACGAGAGCCGAACATTTCTCACGTACCAGGTCTTCGATTTCCGTATAATCGTTTCCTTTATCTTTTCCGCCAAGAATCAAGACCGTTTTGGTAGTCATGCTTTGCAGGGCATACCAGCAGGAGTTGACGTTCGTGGCTTTCGAGTCGTTGATGAAATCAATTCCGCGGACACGCGCCACTTTTTCCAGGCGGTGCTCCACTCCTTTGAAGTCGGAGAGGGCTTTGCGGATGTTCTCTTTGGTGATACCGGCCAGGTTGGCTGAAATACCGGCTGCCAGAGAGTTGTATAAGTTATGTTGTCCTGTCAAGGCCAGTTCTTCCTGTTCCATGTTGAAGGCAATCGGTTCGTTGATTTTCACTTCGTGGTCTTCAACGTAGGCGATAGCTCCGTCCTCTTTCACTGCGGCGAAAGGATACAGGTGTGCTTTCAGACCATGCTTTGCGAGTTCGTTTTTGATAATCGGGTCATCATTCCAGAAGATAAAGGCATCGTCCGGTGTCTGATTCTGAGTGATGCGGAATTTGGCGTCGATATAATTCTGCATACAGTGGTCGTAACGGTCGAGGTGATCGGGAGTGATGTTCATCAATACGGCGATGTTCGCACGGAAGTTATACATATTATCCAACTGGAATGAACTCAGTTCAATAATATAATAGTCATGATGTTCTTCGGCTACCTGCAAAGCGAGGCTCTTACCGATATTGCCTGCCAAACCTACATTCAGGTCTGCACTCTTGAAGATATGGTAAATCAGGGATGTCGTAGTCGTCTTCCCGTTGGAACCGGTGATACAAATCATTTTGGCATCCGTATAGCGTCCGGCAAACTCAATCTCTGATATAACCGGAGTACCTTGAGCTTTCAGTTTAAGGATGAGTGGGGCGTCATTCGGGATACCGGGGCTTTTGATAACCTCGTCGGCATTCAGAATGAGTTCTTCGGTATGGTGTCCTTCTTCCCAAGCAATATTATGGCTGTCGAGAAGTTCCTTATACTTGTCCTTGATGGCGGACATATCCGAAACAAATGTCTCAAATCCTTTGACTTTGGCGAGTACGGCTGCACCTGCGCCGCTTTCGCCAGCTCCTAAAATTACTATTCTTTTCATCTACAATAATGTGCTCTTGTTTCCAATATGCTGAATTGCTTTATTAGTTGTGCACATCCTTTAAAAGTTAATAATCGGGTTAATACTCTCTATATTTTAATTAGGCACGGATTACGCGGATTTCACGGTTTTAAGAGATTGCGCAGCTAAAACCGCGTTAATCCGTGTAATCCGTGCCTTAATCCTATCTAATCTTTAATGTTATAATCGTTATAGCTGCTAGCACAATAGTTACAATCCAGAAGCGGATGGTAATTTTTGATTCGTGGAACAGTTGGTCGGGTTTGGTGAACTTCACTGTGCATCCCGGTTCTATCAGGCTCATGGAAGTACGGAAATGGTCGTGAATCGGTGTTCGTTTGAATAGCCGTTGTTTCACTCCTTTCCGTTTTCCTGCCTTATAGTAAGCCCGTTGCAGGATAACCGACAGGTTCTCTACGAGGAATACACCGCAAAGAATCGGTATCAGCAACTCTTTGTGGATGATAATGGCAAATACGGCGATGATACCACCTATTGTCAGGCTGCCGGTGTCGCCCATGAATACTTGTGCCGGGTAGGCGTTGTACCACAGGAAACCAATCATGGCACCGATAAAGGCACAGATATAGATTACCAGTTCTTCCGAGCCCGGAATATACATGATGTTCAGATAACTTGCAAATTCGATGTGCGACGACACATAGGCCAATATACCTAGCGTGGCACCGATAATGGCGGAGTTTCCCGCGGCCATTCCGTCCATACCGTCATTCAGGTTAGCGCCGTTTGATACGGCGGCAACTACGATGATTGTGATAATGACAAACAATACCCAACCGGCTGCCTGAGCGTGTTCGCCCATGAAAGAAACTAGGTCGGCATAGTCGAGGTTGTTACTTTTGAAGAAAGGAATGGTGGTTTGAGTCGATTTCAAGTCATTCGTTCCATGTATCACTTCCATCTCCTGTCCCGGAGTATGCACTTCGATGTTTTCGCGGATTACCACGTCCGGACTTAGATACAAAGTAAGTCCGACGATTAAGCCTAAACCGACCTGTCCGATAATCTTGAATTTGCCGTGCAATCCTTCCTTATCTTTCTTGAAGATTTTGATATAATCGTCAGCGAATCCGAGTGAGCCCAGCCATACGGTGGTTATCAGCATCAATATCATATATATGTTGCCCAACTTACCCAGTAAAAGGCAGGGGATGAGAATGGCTACAATAATAATGACACCGCCCATGCTTGGCACACCTACCTTGTTGACTCCGAACGGGTCGATTTTGGCATCACGCTGTGTTTCCGTGATTTGCTTTTTCTTTAGCAGGTTGATAAATTTATCTCCCCAGATACTTGAAATAAGTAGTGCGAGGATAACAGCCATCAAAGCACGGAATGAGGTGTAACCAAACATTCCCGCTCCTGGAAAATTGAGCTTATGCAGCCATTCGAACAGATAATATAGCATGATGAAATTTACTATTTTACAATTTACTATTTACAATTTACTGTGCAGGCGACGTTATTGGAATACCTCTTTGAGTACTTCCTTGTCATCGAAGTGATGTTTCACTCCTTTTATCTCCTGGTAATTCTCGTGTCCTTTTCCGGCAACGAGTATCACGTCTCCTTTTTCTGCCAGCATGCAAGCCGTGCGGATTGCTTCCCTACGGTCGGCAATGCTGAGTGTTTTCTTCATATCCTCGGCGTCGAGTCCTGCCAGCATATCATTGATAATATCCTGCGGCTCTTCAAAACGGGGATTATCCGAAGTGATGATGACACGGTCGCTGGCTTTGGCAGCTTCTTTCGCCATGATGGGGCGTTTACCCTTGTCACGGTTGCCGCCTGCACCTACCACAGTGATAACCTTTCCTTTTCCTTCGAGTACTCCGTGTATGGCATTCAGCACATTGATAAGCGCGTCCGGCGTATGTGCATAATCCACAATCGCCGTAACACCCTTCGGTGAACGGACAGCGTCGAAACGTCCTGCCACCGGGTGAAGTGTGCTAAGGGCGACAAGTACTTCTTCTTCCTTCTTACCCAGCAGAACCGCCGCTCCAAACACAGCCAATAAATTGGAAGCGTTGAACTTACCGATAAACTGAACAGCCAGTTCGTGATTGTTGAAATCAAGCAACATTCCTTCGAAATGAGATTCCAATACCCGTCCTTTGAAGTCGCTGAGGCTTCTCAAGGAATACGTATAAACCTTAGAACGAGTATTCTGCGTCATTACCAATCCATTCTTATCATCGAGATTAGTCAGGCTGAATGCATTCTTCGGCATGTCGTCAAAGAACTTTTTCTTAGCTTTCAGATAGTTCTCCACTGTTTTATGATAGTCAAGATGGTCGCGTGTAAGATTGGTGAAGATACCGCCTGCAAACTTCAATCCGCTGATACGTTTCTGTGCAATGGAATGAGAACTGACTTCCATAAACGCATATTTGCATCCTTCGTCCGCCATTCGTCCCAACAAGCGGTTCAGTGTGATAGGGTCGGGCGTAGTATGCTCTGTCGGAACAGGCTCATTGTCGATATAATTGCAAACGGTAGAGATAAGCCCCACCTTATATCCGAAATAACGGAAAGTATCATATAATAAGGTAGCGATGGTCGTCTTGCCATTCGTTCCGGTGACACCGACCAGTTCCAGTTTGGAAGTCGGGTCATCATAGAATGTAGTGGCAATCTTGCCTACCGCATCTTCGCTGTCCTTTACTTGTATATAAGTGATTCCCGTCACAGGCTCTTCCGGCATATCCTCGCAGAGGATAGCGATAGCTCCTTTATTAATGGCGGCAGGTATATAGGCATGGCCGTCGGCTTGCGTGCCGCGCATCGCCATGAACAGTTGCCCGGCTTCTACCAAACGGGAATCAATATTGATTCCGGTGATTTCTATGTCTGAATTACCGGTTATCTGCACCGGCTGAATTGCTTTCAGTAACTTGCTTAGTAACATAGTCTCTTTTTTAATACTTCATTTTTACTTTTAATGCATCGAAAGGGTAATTGTCTGCCCCTTCTTTACTTTCGTTCCGTTGGCTATCGACTGGCTTTTCACCTTGCCTACTCCAACCAGGTGGACTTTTAATCCCTTACTTTCCAGTAGGTACACAGCATCTTTCGCCCCCATGCCTATGACACTCGGCACGAAATTCTGCATATTGCTCCGGCTTTCAAGAACCACCGCCTGAGGTGCCGAATGGGTATTTCCCCACACTTCCTTTCCTGCGTCGGCTATCTTGCCCTGTACCTGAATATTCAACTCTTCCAGTACCCGTTGCGCTTCCCTCATTTCTCCGGCCTTGACGTTCGGAATAACTACGGAATTCGTATCAACCGCATTCGCGAGCGGCAAACGCAGGTCTTTGGCATACACCCTTTCGGCAATCTTGCTGAATACGCTACCTGCCATCAAACCACCCGACGCCGGCAAACCCGGTTTCTGAATGGAAACAATCATACTATATTTAGGCGCTTCCGACGGGAAATACCCGCAGAAACTTACAAGATAGTTCGTCCTTCCCGTTTTATATCCGGCTGCTCCTTGTGAAATCTGTGCCGTTCCCGTCTTACCTGAAACATGGAACTGCTTGCTTCCCGCAGGCTTGGCCAACCCTTCGCCTACTACTTTTCGCAGTATCTCACGGATTTGTGCCAATGTCTTGTCCGAACAAATCTTCGGATTGATAACCTCTGTCGGATATTCCTTCACTATTTCCCCGTCTTTCACCGCAGCCTTTACGAACTTCGGACGTACTGTAACGCCATTGTTTGCTATTCCATTATAGAACGTGAGAATATTTATCGGCGGAACTTGCGTTTCATAACCGATACTCATCCACGGAAGAGCCGTCTTGGAGAAATAACTTCTCTCTTTCGGGCCGCGGATATTCGGCTTGCCTTCTCCCGCAATTTGCAGGTGAAGCGGCTGGTCGATACTCATACGTCTCAATCCGTCAATGAACTTCTGCGGATTGCTGCCATAGAAATGGTCAATAATATAAGATGTACCGACATTGGAAGAAACTCCCAGAATCTCGGTAACCGTTAATTTCCCGTATCCCCCGCGATGCCAGTTGTGGTCTTTCATCACACGACCGTGCATCGGCATTTGTCCGTTGCCGGTATCCACTACATAATCGGGAGTGATTTTCCCGTCTTCAAGGGCTACCATGATAGACGCTGTCTTGAAAGTTGACCCCGGCTCAAGCATGTCACTGATGGCATTATTACGCATCTCGTAATACTCGCCGTCTTTGCCCTGCATCATATTGACGATGGCTTTCACCTCTCCGGTAGCCACCTCCATCAGTACGACCACCCCTACACTGGCATTCAACTCTTTCAGTTTGTCTACCAATGCTTTCTCGCAAATATCCTGCATACCTACGTCGATAGTCGAAATGAGATCGCAGCCGTCAACCGGCGGCACATCTACGATATTCAGGTATTTGTTCATCACCTTCTGGCGGTGCGTCAATCCGTCCCGTCCCTTCAGAATCGTGTCAAAAGCAAGCTCGATACCGTTCTTGGCTCCTTTCGCGGTGTCGGCATATACATCGCCCAGCGTACGGGCTGCCAATGAGCCGAAAGGCTTTTTACGCTGGTTGTAGGGTAATCCTATAAATCCACCTTTATATTTGTTCAGGCAAAAAACAGGTAATCTCTTCACCTCTTTATATTGTATGTAAGAGATACGTTTCGGATAAATCGAATAATTACGGCTCTTTGCCTGGCGTCCTTTTTTCAGATGCGCCTTGAATTGAGCCACGCTCTTGTCCGGAAATATTTTATTCAGTCCGATGCAGATTGAATCCATGTTGGCGGTAAGGATGGAATCCCGTCGTGCCTGATCCTTCTTTCTGCGTTTTTCATCCTTTTCACCGGACATAAAGTCCATATATATCCTGTATTCGGGTAGAGAACTGGCCATTAGTTTGCCGTCGGAAGATATAATGTTTCCGCGGTTGGGTTTCACTGTCACGTTCTCCTTTACGAAACGGTCGGCCACGTCCTGCCAGTATTGACGCTCGGCAAACATGGTGATGCCTGCCTTTACGACAATTGCCACGCCTATCAACGCCATCAGAAGGAGGACGAAGAAGTAACGGGTCATTATATTCTTTTTATTAACTGCCACAGTGCTTGTCTTTTTTTAACTCTCAACTCTCTGTTGTCAACTCTCTACTTATTTAATAAGGTAAGGGGGATTTGTGGATGTCTGTAAATCACTTTCCTTACTCGATATGTAATCTTCAATGCGTGACTGGCGGCTCTTCTCCATCAGTTCCGAACTGCGCGTCAGCGCATCATATTTAATATCTATCAGTTCTTGTTTCAACTTGTCTATCTCAATCTGCTGCTGCTGACTGGCATAGCGGTTGTGGATATAGAAGATGATGAATACCATAATCAGTACCAGCAACTTCGTCTGACGACGGAAAAAGTCGGTAGCCAGAATGTCTCCACCCAGAATACTTTTCAGTGAGGTACGTTTCTTCTTCTTACTTTCTTCTGCTTTCTTGTTTACTACTTCTTCTTCCATTTTTTCTTATTTCTTTTCTGCAATACGTAATTTAGCGCTTCTCGACCGTGGATTCCTTTCTATTTCTGCCTGGTCGGGTACAATCACCTTGTTATTGACGAGGCGGAAAGGCGTCTGCAGGTTTCCGAAGAAATCCGTTTCGGCTTTACCTTCCACGTTACCTGTTTTCATGATATTCTTCACCATGCGGTCTTCCAGTGAGTGGTAGGTGATAACCACCAGTCTGCCACCCGGCTTCAACGCTTCGGTGGCCGCCAATAGCATCTCTTTCAGTGCTTCCATCTCCTGGTTCACTTCAATTCTTAGTGCCTGGAATACCTTCGCGAGCTCTTTCTTTTCCCGTTCGCGACCGAAAAGCGGTTTGATGATTTCCAGGAACTCTCCGATAGTACGGATCGTCTGTCCGCTTCTGGCTTTGACAATGACAGAAGCCAGCTTGCGGCTGTTTTTTAGTTCCCCATACAGATAGAGAACGTTTGCGAGACGCTCTTCTTCATAAGTGTTCACGATGTCTGCCGCCGTAAGTCCCGCACGTTTGTTCATACGCATATCCAAATCTCCGTCGAAACGGAAAGAGAAACCGCGCTCGCTGTCATCGAAGTGATGGGAAGATACGCCGAGGTCGGCAAGGATTGCATCCACCTGTTCGATGTCGTGATAGCGCAGGAAATTGTACAGGTAGCGGAAATTGCTGCGTACAAAGATAAAATGGGGGTCATTGACAATGTTCCGTTCGGCATCCTCGTCCTGGTCGAATCCCAGGAGTCGTCCGCCCTCGCCGAGCCGTGAAAGAATCTCGCGCGAATGTCCCGCCCCTCCGAAAGTAACGTCTACATACGTTCCATCCGGTCGGATATTCATCCCGTCAACGCTTTCCTTTAGCAGTACAGGTACATGATATGTCAGTTCATCTTTCTCCATCTTGTCTATTTTCATCGTTCATAATTTCTTCTAATGCCGCTCCGAACTCTTCGGGTGACATAAACGGCTGTTCTGCCCGCTCCTTCGACCAAATCTCTATTTTGTTGTCGATGCCGATAAAGCGTATATCCCCGTGAATGCTGCAAATCTGCAAATATCGTTTCGGGATTAATATGCGACCGTTATTGTCAGGTGTCACCACCTCTACGTCGCTCACAAACTGCCTGAAAATGAGTTGATGCTTGCTGTTCCATTTGTTGAGCCTGCTTCGAAGCTCGTTCAACTCCTCGTTCCACACGCTCTCGGGGTACAGGGTCAGACAGTCCTGAAACACGTCTTTACGCATAATAAGCCTCTCCTCAGAAGCAGCTTGTAATTGCTTCCTGAAGATGGCGGGGATGAACACCCTTCCTTTGGTGTCCGCCTTGGCTTCAATATTACCTAAAAACCGTATCATTACCTTATTATAATAAGAGAGCGTAAAAGTATGAAATTCCCCACAATTCCCCACAATTTTCCATGGAAAACTTTTAGAGAAGTTTTCAACCGATTGTTAAATGGTTATTTGCTTGAAAATGAATAGGCTTTTCAAAGCCCTTATTCGTGGGGAATCAGGGAGGATGACAGTCAAAATAACTTTTATTTGTCTATAACTGTTTTTTTGCTGTGTCGGATACGCAAAAAAAGGCAGAAGGTATTGAACTCTTCTGCCTTTTAATCATTGACACAACTAAAAAATTACATTTAAATATTTAATCTGGAATCAAAAATTATATAGTTAAGGTCGGCTTAGCGGAAGTCTTTCAATTCTTCCTGCAATTTCTGGCGTGTGAAGAAGATGCGGCTTTTCACTGTACCCAGCGGGAGATTCAGCTTTTCCGCAATCTCACGATATTTGAATCCTGAAACGTGCATGGCAAACGGAACCCTGTATTCTTTAGGGAGTTTGTTTACCACCCGGTGCATCTCTTTCAGGTCGTACGCTCTTTCTGTACTTTCCGAACTGGCGTCTTGCGGCAGATTCAGATGATATAAGTTGTCGGTTTGGTCAATAAAAGTCTGGTCGCGAACCACTTTACGGTAGTTGTTGATGAATATATTGCGCATGATGGTGTACATCCATCCTTTAAAATTTGTATCGGGCATGTATTTGTCTTCATTATCCAATGCTTTCAATGATGTTTCCTGCAACAAATCATTTGCTTCTTCGCGGTCGGTTGTCAGTTTATAGGCGAAACGGAGCAGTTCGTCCTGTACTCCTACTAAATCTTTTCTGAAGCTTAAACTTTTCATATGCGTTGCTTTTAAATTGTGAATATTCGTTCGTTAATTTCGATGGTGCAAGTTTACGGGATTTTTGAGAACCGGACGGGGGAGAATCCGGCTAAAAAACACCCGAAAACTATCCGCGGATAGTTTTTAGGTGGTATTTGATAGTTTTTAGGTGGTATTTTTTCATCTTCTGAACTTAAATCCTGCATTTTCTACTGATTTATTGCAATTAATAAAAAAGAACCGTTAATTTTGTGGCATCATTTTTATTTGAAAAGAATGACTGATGACTCTTTATTTTTAATCGATGTCGATAAGATACTTCGGACGAAAGCTCCGAAGCAATATAAGTACATCCCTAAGTTTGTGGTTTCTTATCTGAAGAAAATTGTTCATCAGGATGAGATTAATGTGTTTTTGGATGAGTCGAAAGATAAGGTAGGTGTGGATTTCCTGGAGGCATGCATGGATTTTCTGGATGCAAAAGTAGATGTGAAAGGTCTTGAGAATCTTCCCAAAGACGGTTTGTATACCTTTGTTTCCAATCATCCGTTGGGTGGTCAGGATGGTGTAGCGCTCGGTTATGTGCTGGGACGTCATTATGACGGAAAGGTGAAATACCTGGTGAATGACTTGCTGATGAACCTGCGCGGATTGGCTCCGCTTTGTATCCCTATCAATAAAACCGGCAAACAGGCGAAAGATTTCCCTAGAATGGTGGAAGCCGGATTCAAGTCTGACGACCAGCTTATCATGTTTCCTGCCGGATTATGTTCGCGCCGTCAGAACGGGATAATCCGTGATTTGGAATGGAAAAAGACATTTATTGTGAAAAGCATACAAGCGGAACGTGATGTGATACCTGTGCATTTTGGGGGTAGAAATTCAGATTTCTTCTACAATCTGGCAAATGTCTGCAAGGCACTAGGTATTAAGTTTAACATCGCTATGTTGTATCTTGCGGATGAAATGTTCAAGAACCGCCACAAAACTTTTACTGTCACCTTTGGCAAGCCGATACCCTGGCAGACTTTCGATAAATCGAAAACTCCGGCGCAATGGGCCGAATACGTAAAGGATATTGTATATAAACTGTAACTGATAGAACAACTATAACAAGAAATATGGAAGAGATTATCAAACCGATAAGCAAGGAACTGCTGAAAGCTGAGTTGACGGAAGACAGGCGCTTACGAATGACGAATAAGAGTAATAATCAGATTTATATTATTACTCACCAGAATGCTCCCAATGTAATGAAAGAGATTGGTCGTTTGCGTGAAATAGCTTTCCGTGCTGCCGGTGGTGGAACGGGCATGTCGATGGATATAGACGAATACGACATAATGGAACATCCATACAAACAGCTGATTGTATGGAATCCGGAAGCGGAAGAAATCCTGGGCGGTTATCGGTACTTGCTTGGAACGGATGTTCGTTTTGATGAAAAAGGAGCTCCGATTCTGGCTACTTCTCATATGTTTAATTTCTCAGAAACATTTATTAAAGAATATTTGCCCCAAACGATTGAATTGGGACGTTCGTTCGTTACGCTTGAGTATCAGTCTACCCGTGCCGGAAGCAAAGGCCTGTTTGCCCTGGATAATTTGTGGGACGGATTGGGCGCATTGACGGTCGTAATGCCGAACGTGAAATATTTCTTTGGAAAAGTGACCATGTATCCCAGCTACCATCGCCGCGGCCGTGATATGATTCTTTATTTCCTCAAAAAACATTTCTATGATAAGGATAAGCTTGTCACCCCGCTGGAACCGTTGATACTGGAGACTTCAGAAGAGGAGCTTCGTGCTTTATTCTGCAAAGATACCTTTAAGGAAGATTATAAAATCCTGAATTGTGAGATTCGTAAATTGGGTTATAACATTCCGCCGTTGGTGAATGCGTATATGAGCCTGAGCCCTACCATGCGGATGTTCGGAACGGCTATCAATTATGAATTCGGTGATGTGGAAGAAACCGGAATCCTGATTGCTGTGGATGAAATCCTCGAAGATAAACGAATCCGGCACATCCAGACGTTTATAGAAAGCCATCCGGATGCGCTGAAAATGCCATGTGAGGATGATGAAGCGTTTACTCCTAAAGTGGTTACACCGCAGGCAGACTGTTGCCGTTAATCTTACGATATAAATCAAGGGCAAAGACATCGGTCATTCCCGAAATATAATCAAGTACCGCCTGTATTCTTTCATAGAGTGCAGGCGCTTGTATATTATACTGGCTGGATACACGGTCAATCAGAAGCTTGGAGTAAGCCTTTTCGGGTGAGGTTACGGCATCCACCATTAATTCGAGCAGCGTGCTGATGACACGGAAGCCGGCCAGCTCGATGTCCAGTACGTCCCGTGAACGGTAAATCTTCTTCAAAGATACCTGGGCACAGTGTCGGTATGCTTCTGCCGGACGTTCGGCGATGTGTTTGATAAGTGCCCCTTCGAAAGTGCCTGATAATATTTCCTGCTCATGTTCCAGGAATATGCGAGTACATTCACGAATCAGCAATCCGATTACGGAAGAGCGCAGATAGGCGATTTGCTCGTTTGTATCATTGACAATCAGAAAAGTTTTCCGGATATGTTCCTGTCGCTTTTCATCGAAATATGCCATTAATAGCTCTTTTGTCTCTTCAGTAGTGAGTAGCTTTAGCTTGTGCGCATCTTCGATGTCCATCATCTGATAACAAATATCATCTGCGGCCTCGACTAAATAGACTAAGGGGTGACGGGCATATTTTAAGGGATGTTCGTTCAGTAAGATCAATCCCAACTCTGTCGCTATTTTCCGGAAGCTTTCTTCTTCACTGACGAAGAAGCCGAATTTGGACTTTGTTCCGGCAAGGCTCGATGAAAAGGGGTATTTTACGATAGAAGCCAATGTGGTATATGTCAGGACAAATCCACCGTTCCGACGTCCCTCGAACCGATGAGTCAAAAGCCGGAATGCATTTGCATTTCCTTCGAAATGTGTCAAATCTTCCCATTCCATCGCAGAAATTTGATCTCCATTGGACTGTTTTTCTTTCAGGCGTAGCCCTTTTCCTTCGGAGAAGAAGGTGGATATAGCCCGTTCGCCGGAATGTCCGAAGGGCGGGTTTCCCAAATCGTGCGCCAGACAAGCGGCGGATACGATCGAACCAATCTCCGGCAGGAAAGATTCTTGCAGTTCCGGCTGACGTTGCAGGATAGCTTTGGCGACATCGTCGCCTAAAGAACGGCCTACACTAGCCACTTCGAGACTATGTGTGAGCCGGTTGTGCACAAAGACGCTGCCCGGTAGGGGAAATACCTGTGTTTTGTTCTGTAGCCTGCGAAAAGGCGCGGAAAAGATAAGGCGGTCATAATCCCGTTGAAATTCCGAGCGATTCTCCTGGCGTTCTTCGTGGAACTCTTCCATTCCGAAACGTTTAGCCGATATTAATTGATTCCAATTCATCATTTTATTTGTAATTTCAGTGTTTAGCGTCCGCAAATTGGTTGCCGGTACATTATTTAACTGCAAACTTAACTATTTTTCAGTTCAAAATGTGTATTTTCGCCCGTTAAATAGTAAACATGCATTTATGAATATTCAAGTTATCAATAAATCGAAGCATCCGCTTCCGGCTTACGCCACTGAATTGTCTGCAGGAATGGATATCCGCGCTAATCTTTCCGAACCTATCACACTGGAACCGCTACAACGTTGCCTGGTGCCGACAGGATTATATATTGCTCTCCCGAAGGGATTTGAAGCACAAATCCGTCCCCGTAGCGGCTTGGCTATCAAGAAGGGTATTTCCGTACTTAATTCACCGGGAACAATCGACGCGGATTATCGGGGAGAAATCTGTATTATCTTAGTCAATCTTTCATCTGAAACTTTTGTGATTGAAGATGGTGAACGTATCGCCCAAATGGTGATAGCAAAGCATGAGCAGCCGACATGGCAGGAAGTGGAAGTGCTGGATGAGACGGAACGGGGAGCAGGTGGCTTCGGTCATACCGGAGTATGATGAATGCTTAAATCAAGAAAATAAAATGAAGATAAAAATAGGATGGCTGCTGGTCGCAGTTTGGGTACTGGCCTCATGTGGAACGATGCGTACAGGACGTACGGCGAAGTCCGCGACAGGTGAGGGAGTTTCTTTCCTTCCACAAGTACAGGTGACTGCCGAACAACAGCGGAAGTATGACTACTTCTTTCTGGAAGCCATGCGGATGAAGGAAAAGAAAGAATATGATGCAGCTTTTGGCTTGTTGCAGCATTGTCTGGATATTAATCCAAATGCTTCCTCTGCGCTTTACGAGGTTTCCCAGTATTATATGTTTCTCCGCCAGGTACCGCAAGGTCAGGCTGCTTTGGAGAAAGCGGTAGCTTACGCTCCCGACAATTTCTGGTATAGCCAGGGATTGGTTGGCTTGTATCAGCAACAGAATGAACTGGATAAGGCAGTGACTTTGCTCGAAAGTATGGTTACCCGTTTCCCGGCAAAACAAGACCCTTTGTTCAGTCTGCTTGATATTTACAGCCGTCAGGAGAAGTATGATGAGGTGATTTCCACATTGAACCGTCTGGAGAAACGGTTGGGCAAGAATGAACAGTTGTCTATGGAGAAATTCCGTATTTATCTTCAGATGAAAGATGACAAGAAAGCGTTTCAGGAAATTGAGAGCCTGGTGCAGGAATATCCGATGGATATGCGTTATCAGGTGATTCTGGGTGATGTGTATCTTCAAAATGGAAAGAAAGAGGAAGCCTATGCAGCGTATCAGAAAGTGCTGGCGGCAGAGCCGGACAATCCGATGGCTCTTTTCTCGATGGCTTCTTATTATGAACAGACCGGGCAAAAAGAACTGTATCAGCAACAACTGGATACACTGCTGCTGAACAAGAAGGTGACTCCTGATACGAAAATCAATGTCATGCGTCAGATAATTGTGGAAAATGAACAGTCATCGGCTAAAGACAGTACCCAAGTGATTGCTTTGTTTGACCGGATGATGAAGCAGGAACAGGATGATCCGCAAGTCCCGATGCTTTATGCGCAGTATCTGCTGTCGAAGAATATGGAGCAGGAGTCTGTCCCTGTCCTAGAACAGGTGGTTGATTTAGACCCGACTAACAAGGCTGCCCGCTTGATGCTGGTTGATGCTGCCAGGAAAAAAGAGGATTACAAGCAAATAATAAAAGTCTGCGAGCCGGGTATCGAAGCTACCCCAGATGCTTTGCCCCTTTATTATTACCTGGCAATTGCCTATCATCAGGCTGAACAGACCGATAGTGTGTTAAGTGTTTGTAACAGGGCGCTGGAACATATCACACCTGATACACGAAAAGAAGTTATTTCGGATTTTTACTCGATAATGGGTGACATTTATCATACGAAGAAACAGATGTCGGAAGCCTATGCCGCCTATGATTCGGCTTTGGTGTACAATCCTTCCAATATCGGCGCATTGAATAATTATGCTTATTACCTGTCGGTAGAACGACGTGATTTGGATAAGGCGGAAGAAATGAGCTACAAAACTGTAAAGGCCGAACCCAATAATTCGACTTATCTCGATACTTATGCCTGGATTCTTTTTGAAAAAGGAAATTATGCCGAGGCACGTATCTACATTGATAATGCGATGAAGAGTGATGGGGAGAAAAGTGATGTGATTGTGGAGCATTGCGGAGATATTTACTTTATGACCGGCGATGTCGAAGGGGCGCTGAAATACTGGAAACAGGCGTTGGAAATGGGTAGTGAGTCGAAAACATTGAAACAGAAAATAGAAAAGAAGAAATATATTGCAGAATGAAAAGGTTCGTTTATCTATTGTTGGTTGTAGTCGTATTGGCTGGTTGTAAGAGTTCCAAGCGTTTGGCGACTTCGGAAACAAAGGCTCCCGTATCCAGTTATCTGACTTCCAAACTTCAACTGACTATTCCCAATAAAAAGGGGGGAAGTATGTCCGTAGGAGGAACAATGAAGATGAAAACCCATGAACGGGTACAAGTCTCCTTGTTGATGCCTATTCTGCGTACGGAAGTAGCCCGTATCGAAATCACTCCCGATGAAGTATTGTTGGTAGACCGGATGAACAGGAGATTTGTCCGTGCGACTAAAGAAGAATTGAAAGGTATGTTACCGAAGAACGCGGAGTTCTCCCGTTTGGAAAAGATATTGATGGATGCGTCCCTGCCCGGCGGGAAAACAGAACTGACGGGAAAAGATGTAGGAATCCCTTCACTGGAAAAGGCGAAAGTGCAACTTTATGAGTTTTCCACGAAAGAATTCTCCATGACTCCTACGGAACTTACTGCTAAATACCGGCAAGTTCCTTTGGAAGAATTAGTAAAAATGCTGACGGCCTTGTTATGATGAAACGCTTCTTTGTTATTCTTGTCAGTTGCCTGTGGTTGGCAGTTCCGCTTTCCGCTCAGTCGAATAAGTTGATTCGTGAGTTGGAAAGTAAGCGCGGCGCGCTGCAAAAGCAGATTGCCGAGTCGGAATCTATATTGAAGGATACAAAGAAGGATGTAGGCAGCCAACTGAATAGCCTGGCTGCATTGACCGGACAGATTGAGGAACGGAAACGTTATATTCTGGCTATAAACAATGATGTGGATGCCATTGAACGTGAGTTAAACTCCTTGGAACGCCAGTTGCGGGCACTGGAGAAGGATTTGAAAGAAAAGAAGAAGAAATATGAAGCCTCTGTCCAATACCTGTATAAAAATAAATCGATAGAGGAAAAATTAATGTTCATCTTCTCAGCCAAGAATCTGGGACAGACGTACCGACGTATGCGTTATGTACGTGAATATGCCACTTACCAACGTTTGCAAGGAGAAGAAATCCTGAAGAAGCAAGAACAGATACGCAAGAAAAAAGCCGAACGCCAACAGGTGAAAGCAGCCAAGGAGAATCTGCTGAAAGAACGTGAAGGCGAAAAGGTGAAACTGGAAGCTCAGGAAAAAGAAAAACGAACCTTGGTAGCCAATCTGCAAAAGAAACAGAAAGGCCTTCAAAATGAGATTAATAAGAAACGTAGAGAGGCAAACCAACTGAATGCCCGTATTGACAAGCTAATCGCTGAAGAAATAGAACGTGCCCGCAAGCGTGCACAAGAGGAAGCCCGCCGCGAAGCGGCTGCACGCAGGAAGGCGGAGGGTAAGGAGAGCCGGTCTTCCGGAGCGGGGACAGCAGCAAAAACAAACTCAAAACCTCTGGAAGCCTACACCATGAGCAAGGCAGACCGGGAACTGTCCGGTAACTTTGCCGCCAACCGGGGAAAACTTCCCATGCCTATATCCGGTGCTTATATCATCACCAGTCATTACGGACAATATGCGGTGGAGGGACTTCGCAACGTGAAACTGGATAATAAAGGAATTGATATACAGGGAAAACCGGGTGCGCAGGCACGTGCCATCTTCGATGGTAAAGTAGCAGCCGTATTCCAGTTGAACGGATTATTCAATGTACTTATCCGTCACGGCAACTACATTTCCGTTTATTGTAACCTTTCATCGGCCTCTGTGAAAACCGGTGATACTGTGAAAACGAAGCAATCCATAGGACAAGTCTTCTCTGACGGAACGGATAATGGACGGACAGTATTGCATTTCCAGTTGCGGCGGGAAAAAGAGAAACTGAATCCGGAGCCTTGGCTCAACCGATAAAATAGATGACTGTTTCTAACCTTATAAGTGGCGTTCTCATAGCGTTCCTGTCTTATAAATATATATCGCGTAAAAAACGCGAAATGTTTAGATTCGTAGTGGTTTTGGTTAGTTTCTGTTATTTATTGGTTAATAATTAATCTTTTATTTATAGAAGATTTCCCACCTTTGTGGCATAGACTTTATCCAGATAATTGAGAATAAACTAACTGAATAAAACGAAAGAACATGAGAAAATTATGTGTATGGGGAGTTGCCGCCCTCTTGATGGCGGCTTGTACGCCCAAAGCTGAAAAGGCTACAGAATCCGGGTTGTTGCAGAGTAAATTCCAGACGGAAGTGGACGGAAAGAAAACTGATTTGTTTACTTTGCGTAACAAGGACAATATGGAAGTTTGCATTACAAACTTCGGTGGGCGTATCGTTTCCGTAATGGTTCCCGATAAGGATGGACAGATGCGTGACGTAGTGTTGGGGTTTGATTCTATTCAGGATTACATCAGTAAGCCTTCCGATTTTGGAGCTAGTATCGGTCGTTATGCAAACCGTATCAATCAAGGTAAATTTACGTTGGACGGCGTTGAATATCAATTGCCTCGCAATAACTATGGGCATTGCCTGCACGGTGGCCCACAAGGTTTCCAGTATCGCGTGTTTGATGCAGTGCAGCCGAATCCTCAGGAAGTGGAACTTACTTATGTCGCAAAAGACGGTGAAGAAGGCTTCCCTGGAAATATCACTTGCAAAGTCTTGATGAAGCTGACAGATGACAATGCCATTGATATCCGTTATGAAGCGGAAACGGACAAGCCTACTATCGTGAATATGACAAACCACTCTTATTTCAATCTTGACGGAGATGCCGGCAGCAATGCAGACCATCTGCTGACTGTTGATGCTGATTATTACACACCGGTGGACAGCACATTCATGACAACGGGCGAAATAGCTTCTGTAGAAGGTACTCCAATGGATTTCCGTACACCGACTCCGGTGGGCGCACGCATCAATGATTACGCTTTTGTCCAATTGAAAAATGGTAATGGCTATGACCATAATTGGGTCTTGAACGCCAAAGGCGATATCAACCGGAAAGCTGCTTCATTGAAATCACCGAAAACGGGCATTGTGTTGGATGTATATACCAACGAACCGGGAGTTCAAGTATATGCCGGAAACTTCCTTGACGGTTCTCTGACCGGAAAGAAAGGCATTACCTACAACCAGCGTGCTTCCGTCTGTCTCGAAACACAGAAATATCCGGATACCCCGAACAAACCCGAATGGCCTTCGGCTGTGCTTCGTCCGGGTGAAAAGTACATGAGCCAATGTATCTTCAAGTTCTCAGTAGATAAGTAATGCAATCGGTGAAAATGGTACCTTTTTCTTTGGTGTTTATAGGTGTCTTCACCTTCTTCATTGTCTCCGGCTATCCGGTAACAGGCATGAAAGACTTCTTCCGCCGGACATGGATGGTAAAAGGCGGTGTTGTGACGTTGCAATTTCTCTAGAAAAAAGATATTTTTTCCTTAACGGAAGAAGTCGGCTTCTTATCACCCTTTTCACTATTATTTATCGTATCTTTGCCGTAGAGTTATCAATGATTCACTATCGTGGTTTAATTAAATAACAAAGGTCATCTGATTGAATGGCAATTGTAGTTTGAGTGAACCACAGTAGTGGGTCATTAATAACTTTAAAGGTTTTGCATGAAAAGTATTCATTATAAAGACGTTAACTACTATGGCTATACTTTACGATTGGTATGAGAATCCCGGTGAATCCGATGATTCTGAAGAAAAGGGTTTGCATCCCCGTATTTTTTTGAACGGAAAGCTGGGGACGGATAAGCTATGCCGGATGATTCACGGACGCAGTTCCCTTTCTGTGGGTGATGTGAAAAATGCGTTTGAAATGCTTGCCCAAATCTGCGGCGAGGAACTTCGCGAAGGTCGTGAGATACATATCGAAGGACTCGGTTATTTTGCCCCCATCCTGCGGAGCACGCAGAAAGTGACTCGCAGCACCAAGAACAAATCGTCGAAAATGGAACTGAAAACAATCGGGTTTCGTCCCGATGCCCGTTTGAAGGGGGAACTTGCCGGTATTAAAGTCAGCCGGAGCAAGTATGCGCGCCATTCGGAAGTTTTGTCGGCAGTAGAGATAGATATGCGGTTGAAAGAATATTTTGCAGACCATGACGTAATGCTCCGCTACGATTTTCAGGAAGTGTGCTGCATGACACGGACTACGGCGAACCGTCATCTCCGGCGATTGCAGGAAGAAGGGAAACTGCGTAATATAGGTAAATGTATGCAGCCGATTTATGTGGCTGCGGCAGGGTATTATGGGGTGTCGCGCGATGTGGTGCGGCGGTAAGCGGTGAACGATTCTTGCCGTGTGTAATCGTCTCCGTGATGCCGTCTTGTAGAATGGTGAAACGTTTGAAAGCGTAATAAAAGGGTGTTTGTAGTGTCGCTTTCACCCGCTTTCCTGTTCTGGATGGTAGTTTAGGAAAAAAAGTGAAAGCGATGAAGACTGTAATTGGCTTCTGTTAAATCAGAAGCCCGTCCAATAACTCCAGATAGATTCCGACAGCTTCTTCTATCTCCTTCAACATGATATATTCCTCTGCCGTGTGCGAGCGTGAAGAGCGTCCCGGCCCAATTTTTACCGATGGAAAGGACATTAATGCCTGATCGGACAGAGTAGGAGAGCCGAAAGGAATGCATCCTATTTTTATAGCCTTCTGTACGAACGGATGCTTCTCGTCAATCCGTGAAGAATTGAGACGGTACGAACGTGCCTTGACATCACAAGAAATATGTTTCTTGATTTCAGCAAATAATTCTTCGTTGGAGTAAAGTTCATTACTGCGTATATCGACGACGAAAGTACATTTATCGGGAACAACATTATGTTGCGTACCTGCATTGATTACGGTAACACTCATTTTCACAGCTCCCAGTAGCGGAGATTCTTTCTCAAAATGATAATCACGGAACCAGGCGATATCATCCAATACCTTATATATGGCATTATCTCCTTCATTGCGTGCCGCATGTCCGGCTTTCCCTGTCGCGGTCACGTCCAAAACCATTAATCCTTTTTCGGCAATGGCAGGTTGCATCTCCGTAGGTTCGCCTACGATGGCGAATGAAACGGGCGGAAGTCCCGGCAATACACTTTCAATTCCATCTTTGCCCGAAACTTCCTCTTCGCAGGAAGCGAGATAAATCAGATTATACTTCTGCGAAGTACGACATAGTTGCAGGAACACCTGTAAGAGAGAGACAACACTGGCACCGGCATCATTGCTTCCCAAACCGTACAGTTTGCCGTTTTCTTCCCGCGGAGTGAACGGGTCTTTCCGCCAGCCGTTCACCGGCTTTACCGTGTCTATGTGGGAGTTAAGCAGGATAGTCGGCTTCTTCAGGTCGAACATCGGGCTGAGACACCATACATTGTTTCCCTTACGTCCAGTCTGCATACCCGCCATTTCGATATAGTTCTGCAGAAAATCGGCAGCCTGAGTCTCCTCCCGGCTGATTGAAGGGATACTAATCAATGATTTAAGCAGGCTTACAGCCTCGGTTGCCATAGTTGGAGTATCATATTTCATAGTGCAAACAGTTATTTTTTGAGTTCTTTTTCTATTTCTTCAATGCTAGGTAAACTACTCTGGAAATCTTTGGGATATAATTCTGTAAGTTCATATTCAGAGATTCCGATAGGCTGTGTCGTTGCTTCTAAAGTGTATTTGGCAATAATTTCACTTTTACTTTTACAGATTAGTAGTCCAATCGTGGGATTGTCTTCTGATGCTTTCATTTGATGATTGATTGCAGAAACATAGAACCCTAACTTGCTAATATATTCAGGCTCGAATTCACCTGTTTTAAGTTCCACGACAACGTAGGCTCTAAGACGGACATTATAAAAAAGCAAATCAATTCTAAATTCTTTATTATCAATCATCACTGGTATTTGTCTCCCCATATAAGCAAAACCACTTCCTAATTCTAATAAAAAACGGCTGATATTATTGACTAACGCGTCTTCTAGCTCTTTCTCAACATAATCTTTGTGTAGGGTAAGGAAATCAAAATTGTAAGGATCCTTGGTTATTTGTTGAGCTAAATCACCTTGTACGGCTGGGAGGCATAATCTGAAATTTGTAATAGCTTTGCCTTCTCTTTCGTATAATTTCGTATCTATGAAATTGAGTAACATATTTCTGCTCCAACCGTGTACAATTGTTTGCTGGAGGTAAAACATCGCTTCTGACGTGGTTTTACATTTTTGTATGATACGTATATGATGTCCCCAAGGTACGCAGAATAATATCTCATCTAATTGCGAAACAACTTGTTTCGCAATTAGATCTTCTTGACTATAAAAAAGATACCATTTCAGAATAAGTTCCAGATTTCTTTTAGAGAATCCTTTAGCATCAGGAAAAGCATGCGACAAGTCCTTGGAAAGCTGTGTGAGAATTCCTGCTCCCCAGTGAGCTTGCGCTTTCTTTGTGACAATATCCTGCCCGAGTGACCAATATAAACGTAATAATTCAGAATTTACCTTTATAGCTGCTTTGATTTGGCTCTGTTGAATGCGATACTTTAGCTCTGCAATCCAAGTATTATATTCCTTATCGGTCTTTACTAACCTTTCCATAAATCTGCATTTTCGTACAAAGATAGTCGTTTTGCGCAATAGTTTCAAATAAAACTAATACCTTTGTGCCATATTTACTAATACAAAGAGTATGGCTTATCATCATTTATCTGTCTTAGTCCATCGTCAAGCTGAAAAGTATGGCGACAAGGTAGCCTTGAAATACCGCGACTACGAGACAGCACAATGGATTCCGATTACCTGGAATCAATTCTCCGGAACTGTGAGACAGGCTGCTAATGCATTTGTTGCATTAGGAGTGGAGGAACAAGAGAATATCGGAATCTTTTCGCAGAATAAACCCGAATGGTTTTATGTAGACTTTGGCGCATTTGCCAATCGTGCCGTTACCATTCCGTTCTATGCTACGAGCTCTCCCGCGCAAGCGCAATATATTATTAACGATGCACAAATACGTTATCTTTTTGTAGGTGAACAATATCAGTATGATTCTGCTTTCAGTATCTTTGGTTTTTGCACTTCCCTGCAACAGTTGATTATCTTTGACCGTTCGGTGGTGAAAGACCCTCGTGACGTATCGTCTATCTATTTTGATGAGTTTATGGCGATGGGAGAAGGACTTTTGCAGAATGATGTGGTGGAAGAACGCACGGACCGGGCTTCTTATGATGACTTGGCGAATATCCTCTATACATCCGGAACAACGGGTGAGCCGAAAGGGGTGATGCTTCACCATTCCTGTTATTTGGAGCAGTTTCATACGCATGATGACCGTCTGACTACGATGTCCGATAAGGATGTATCCATGAACTTTCTTCCTTTGACTCATGTGTTCGAGAAAGCATGGTGTTATCTCTGTATCCATAAGGGAGTGCAGATTTGCATTAATCTTCGCCCGGCGGATATTCAGACCACCATAAAGGAGATTCGTCCGACACTGATGTGCAGTGTTCCCCGTTTTTGGGAAAAGGTATATGCCGGTGTACAGGAGAAAATAAATGAAACGACAGGTGTGAAGAAAGCGTTGATGCTCGATGCTATCCGGGTAGGCAGAATTCATAACTTGGATTATCTGCGTCAGGGCAAGACTCCGCCGGTGATGAACCAACTGAAATATAAGTTCTACGAAAAGACTATCTATTCTTTACTGAAGAAGACTATCGGTATTGAGAACGGTAACTTTTTCCCGACTGCCGGTGCTGCCGTGCCCGATGAAATCAATGAATTTGTTCATTCGGTAGGCATTAATATGGTGGTTGGCTATGGACTGACAGAGTCTACGGCTACTGTATCATGTACGTTGCCGGTTGGTTATGATATTGGTTCGGTAGGTGTTGTGTTGCCGGGAGTTGAAGTGAAGATTGGCGAAGACAATGAGATTCTGCTCCGTGGTAAAACTATCACGAAAGGGTATTATAAGAAAGCGGAAGCTACGGCTGCCGCCATTGAACCCGATGGATGGTTCCACACGGGTGACGCGGGATATTTCAAGAATGGGCAGCTTTTCCTGACGGAACGTATCAAGGACTTGTTCAAAACATCGAACGGTAAGTATATTGCGCCACAGGCTTTGGAAACGAAGTTGGTTATCGACCGTTATATCGACCAGATTGCCATTATTGCCGATCAGCGTAAATTTGTCTCTGCTCTGATTGTTCCTGTATACGGATATGTGAAAGAGTACGCAAAGGAAAAAGGCATCGAATATAAAGATATGGCTGAATTGTTGCGGCATCCTAAGATTGTCGGCCTGTTCCGTGCACGGATAGAGACCTTGCAGCAGCAGTTTGCGCATTACGAGCAAATCAAGCGTTTCACTTTGCTTCCCGAACCGTTCAGCATGGAACGTGGGGAACTGACTAATACGTTGAAGTTGAAGCGGTCGGTCGTTTCGGAAAACTATAAAGATTTGATAGAAAAAATGTACGAAGAAAACGCATAGTCCGCTGTTCCTTTTTAGTAGCGGATTTTTGCTTATCTTTGTGCCCGATATCAGAAATTTGTAAATAATAAAATTCTAAATCAAATGATTACTATTGAACAACTTGAAGACGTGAAAGAGCGCACTGATGCGCTGAGGAGGTATCTTTGACGTCGACGGGAAGAAAATTCAAGTCGAAGAAGAACAATTAAGGACACAAGCTCCGGGGTTCTGGGACGACCAGAAGAGGGCTGAAGCTCAAATGAAACTGGTGAAAGACCTGCAAAAGTGGATTGACGGCTATAACGAAGTCAAGACGCTGGCAGACGAGCTCGAACTGTCATTTGATTTCTATAAGGAAGAATTGGTGACTGAGGAAGACGTGGACACGGCTTATGCGAAAGCTTACGAAGCTGTGGAAGCACTCGAACTCAAAAATATGCTTCGTGATGAGGCTGACCAGATGGCTTGTGTGTTGAAAATCAACTCCGGTGCCGGTGGTACGGAAAGTCAGGACTGGGCTTCCATGCTGATGCGTATGTATCTGCGCTATGCCGAGACGAACGGGTATAAGGCTACCATTGCCAACCTTCAGGAAGGTGACGAAGCCGGAATAAAAACCTGTACAATCAATATCGAAGGGGATTTTGCTTACGGTTACCTGAAAGGGGAAAACGGTGTGCATCGTCTGGTGCGTGTTTCTCCATATAATGCACAGGGCAAGCGTATGACTTCTTTTGCCTCTGTATTCGTCACTCCGTTGGTGGACGACAGTATTGAGGTGAATATCCTGCCTGCCAATATCTCATGGGATACCTTCCGAAGCGGTGGTGCCGGTGGGCAGAATGTGAACAAGGTAGAATCCGGTGTCCGTCTGCGTTATCAGTACAAAGACCCTTATACGGGCGAGGAAGAAGAAATCCTGATTGAAAATACCGAAACCCGCGACCAACCGAAGAACCGTGAGAATGCAATGCGCCAATTACGCTCTATCTTATATGATAAGGAGTTGCAGCACCGCATGGCTGAACAGGCAAAGGTGGAAGCCGGCAAGAAGAAAATCGAATGGGGCTCGCAGATACGAAGCTATGTGTTTGATGACCGCCGTGTGAAAGACCATCGTACCAACTATCAGACTTCGGATGTAAACGGAGTGATGGACGGTAAGATAGAAGATTTCATCAAAGCTTATCTGATGGAATTCTCTTCACAGGAATCATAAAATGCAAAATTAGCGAGTGTTATTTTTGGAAAGTTAAAAGAATTGTTCTTACTTTGTTAGCGTTGAACTTTAAAGCTAACTATTATGGGTAAGAGTAAGAAAAAAGCAGCAATAAGTAAGAAGGAAGAAGAGAAAGCCCAGAAAGTTGTCAAAATAGTATTCGTCTCATTAATTATTTTGGCGCTGATTATGCTGATAGCATATTCCTTTTTCGGCTGATTGATTCACTACAGATTATAGAGATGGTGCGGAGAGAATGAAACAGTTGCGTTTCATTTATTGAAAACTCCGGTAAATCATATAATCTGTGGTGAATTTTGTTTTGTAATACTTCCGTAACTCATGTAACGGGAATGTAACTTTTCCGTAACCTATCCGTATTCAAATTGTCATTTTTGTGTATCCTCGCAGTTGTACTTTTGCCACGAATTAAGTAGCAAACAACTGAAATGAGTAGAATTACAACAACAGTCGTTACACTTCTGCTAGCGACAGCAGCCTTCGGGCAGGCCAAAGAAGATGCCGGGGATGGCAAGAAACTGGAGATGGAAACAATGGAATTTAAGGATTATCTACCCGAAATTCATGGAACAATCCGGGGAAAATACGAATTCCAGACAGAAACGCAGGAAAGTCGTTTCGAAGTGCGTAACGCGCGTTTCAGCGTTTCGGGGAATGTACATCCTTTGGTAGCTTATAAAGCCGAGATAGACCTTTCTGACGAAGGTTCTATTAAGATGCTCGATGCCTATGCGCGTGTCTTTCCGATGAAAGACCTGAATTTTACGCTTGGACAGATGCGTGTTCCTTTCACGATAGACGCCCATCGTTCTCCTCATCAGCAATATTTCGCCAACCGTTCGTTCATAGCCAAGCAAGTGGGAAATGTGCGTGATGTCGGTTTTACTACTGCCTATACAAATAAAGATGGTCTTCCATTTATTCTTGAAGGCGGATTATTCAATGGTTCCGGTCTGACTAATCAGAAGGAATGGCATAAGACGCTCAATTATTCGGTGAAAGTACAGCTATTGCCTGATAAGAACTGGAATGTAACGCTCAGCACCCAAATGATAAAACCGGAAAATGTACGGATTAATATGTATGATGCCGGCATCTATTATCAGAACAATCGTTTTCATATTGAAGCGGAATATTTATATAAGATGTATGGACACGAAGCTTTTAAGGATGTACATGCAGTGAATAGTTTCATTAATTACGATTTACCGTTGAAAAAGGTATTCAATAAGATTTCTTTCCTTGCCCGTTATGACATGATGACAGACCATAGTGACGGCAAGATGGATGAAACAACCAAGGCCTTAATAATCAATGATTATGCCCGCCATCGTGTGACAGGCGGAATCACACTAAGTCTTTCTAAAGCTTTTATTGCCGACCTGCGGCTGAACTTTGAGAAGTATTTCTATAAGAAGTCCGGCATACCTAAAGAATCGGAACAGGATAAAATCGTAATTGAGTTTATGACGAGATTTTAATTTTTATGGTTACTTTTGTGTCATGGCACAAGAAATAGAACGTAAATTTTTAGTCTCCGGAGAATTTAAATCTTTTGCATTTGCGCAAAGCCGTATTGTACAAGGGTATATCAGCAGTGCTCGCGGGAGAACTGTCCGGGTACGCATTCGGGACGATAAAGGCTATCTGACTATTAAGGGCGCTTCCAATGCTTCCGGCACTAGTCGCTATGAGTGGGAGAAGGAACTTTCTTTATCTGAAGCGGAAGAATTGATGAAACTTTGCGAACCGGGTATTATTGATAAAACTCGTTATTTGGTGCGCAGCGGCAAACATGTATTCGAAGTTGACGAGTTTTATGGTGAAAACAACGGTCTTGTCATTGCTGAAGTAGAACTGGAATCTGAAGATGAGGCTTTTGTAAAACCGGACTTTATAAGTGAAGAAGTGACAGGAGATATACGCTACTACAATTCCCAACTAATGAAAAAGCCGTATAAAACGTGGTGAATGTTAACAAATAAACCGTATATTTGTTCTTATCTAAAAAGAACGATGTATGGATATGGAACAGTTGTACAATTATGTGCCGCGTGAATTGGTTACTTTTATTCTGGTGACTTTGTTTTCTTTGCTAATCGGCCTCTCGCAGCGCCGGATCAGCTTGAAACGTGAGGGTGAAACCACTCTTTTCGGAACCGACCGTACATTTACTTTTATAGGTATCCTGGGTTATCTGCTCTATATATTGGATCCTGCCGATATGCGTTTGTTTATGGGAGGTGGTGCAGTGTTGGGTTTGCTGTTGGGCTTAAACTATTACGTGAAGCAATCCCAATTCCATGTCTTTGGCGTTACCACTATTATTATTGCCTTGATTACTTATTGTATGGCTCCTATCGTAGCTACACAGCCTTCCTGGTTCTACGTTATGGTAATAGTGACAGTACTCCTATTAACTGAGCTCAAACATACTTTTACGGAATTCGCCCAACGGATGAAAAATGACGAAATGATTACGTTGGCAAAGTTCTTGGCCATCAGTGGTATTATATTGCCTATGCTTCCAAATAAGAATCTGATTCCCGATATAAATCTGACTCCTTATTCTATCTGGTTGGCAACAGTTGTAGTATCCGGTATTTCTTATCTTTCGTATCTGTTGAAACGGTATGTATTCCATGAATCCGGTACTCTGGTTTCAGGTATTATTGGTGGATTGTACAGTAGTACGGCTACCATCTCCGTACTCGCCCGTAAGAGCCGGAAAGCTTCGGCGGAGGAAGCTACGGAATACGTTGCTGCCATGTTACTCGCTATTAGTATGATGTTCCTGCGCTTTATGATATTGATACTAATCTTTAGCAGAGAAATCTTTCTTGCTATTTATCCGTATCTGCTGATTATGTCGGTAGTGGCTGCTGTTGTAGGATGGTTTATTCATTCCCGGCAAAAACGTCCGAAAGGTCAGCCTGTCGATGAAGAAGATGATGACAGCAGCAACCCGCTAGAGTTTAAAGTGGCATTAATTTTTGCCGTACTCTTTGTTGTCTTTACTATTCTTACTCATTATACATTGGTCTATGCCGGTACAGGCGGATTGAACCTTCTTTCTTTTGTATCCGGTTTTAGCGATATCACTCCTTTCATATTAAACCTGTTGCAAAACACGGACACTGTCGCCGTACTGATTATTACGGCTTGTAGTATGCAGGCTATAATCAGTAATATATTGGTTAATATGCTCTACGCACTGTTTTTTGCCGGAAAGGGAAGCAAACTTCGTCCATGGATTTTGGGAGGATTCGGTGTCGTGATTGGCTGTAACCTTGTTTTATTACTATTCTTTTATCTTTAAGAAAAATATTGCTATTCTATTTGTTCTGCTAACTCATTTTCATTCTTGATATTATAACTTTTTTGGGGTAAATAGTACTAAAATAAGGAAGTTTGGACTTGTATTTTAAAATTCTTTATATTAAATCATCAATTTTATTTGTTATATTACGGCATTTGCCATACATTTGCGGTCAAAGTAGCATTGTATTAGGGAACAATGCGGACAAATAAACAAAAATAAGGGCGCAGACGCGAATTATGGGAAATGAGGGCGAACATAATGCTTTCCTTGTACAAGGGAAGCAAGTGTTATTTGTAGACAAGTACGTAAAGAAGGGGGAAAATTGTAGGATAAGAATACTGTCTTGTATTCTATTTTCTTTATTTTTCTTCACAGGAGTGGAGTGTTATGCTCAATCTCCGGCTATGCGTAAAAAGGCAGTAGAGAACAAGGATTCAATAATGCCTTTCAAGTCTCGACTGGCATTCAAGACGAATGCGGTCGACTGGCTTGTGTTACTACCTAATATTACTGCCGAATTTGATCTGTTCGGCTCTCCTTATAAACATTACACATTAAGCCTTGGTATAAAAGGTAATTGGAGTACTTCACAGAATTACAAGCCTAGTATAGTATATAATCTGTTTGATACTCGCCTGGAATTTCGGAATTACTTCCGTACAACTCAGCGCAACTTCCACCATTTGGATTCAGCCAGTTTCTTTCAACGTTTAAAAGAAGAGGTGTTTACGATTAAGCGTTTCCATCCCCGTTATTGGCGTGCCTATTATTGGGGTGTATATGCCGATTATGCTAACTATAATTTTAAGTTCGGCAAACGTGGTATGCAGGGTTCTGCTCTAGGGCTTGGTGTATCGGGTGGTTTCAGCATTCCTCTATATGGCTATCGTGACAATTTTGTGGATCTGGAATTGGGAGCCAGCGTAGGGTTAGTCTATACTAAATATGATGCTTACCGACATGACGAGGAAAGTAATTGTTATCCCCGTTTACCTGAAAAGAGCAAGGGAGGACACCTGGTTCCATTTCCGGTAGTTAGTGACTTGCGTGTAGCGTTTGTCTATCGTTTCTCGACTTCTGTCAAGAATAAATATAAACTGATTGATTACGATAAGATTAATGCCCGTACGGAAGCCAAGCGGCAGAAACAATTGAGGCGTGACTCGATAAGTGAAGCTAGGACAAAGATCAGGGAGTTGAAAAAGTTACAGAAAGATTCTTTGAATCTGGCTAAGGACTCTTTATCACAAATAAAGGATTCACTGAAGAAGCAGGAGAAATTGATGAAGGACTCTTTGGAGCAAGTTCGCAAACTTGATAAAGAACAGGCTAAATTAATGAAAGACTCTTTGGAACAAGTTCAGAAATTGGAGAAGGAGCAAGCTAAGCTAATGAAAGATTCTTTGGAAAACGTTGCCAAAGAGGAAAAGAAACGTTCGAAAGAAAAGAAAAAAGATAAAAAACAGGAAGAAGGTGTGGAAACACCGGAGATAAAAGAACAATCCCCAGATGAACAGCAACCTGTTCAGGAGAAGCAGTCTACGGAGTCGGAGTCGTCCGACCCGCAGGCTGTGACTCCACAATCTTCAGGAATTCGAGAGGACAATCCGGAAATTACTAATGAGGGAGGTGAAGAATGATGAAAGCAACTACTATTATATATCAGGTCATATTTGCGTCGTTATTGCTGGTCGGTTGTACGAAGGTGGATTTATGTGATGAGGGAACGCATCCTCATGTGGTGGATGGCTTTTCTGTCACATATAATTGGAGTGATTTAAACTTGTCAGCCGCCGAAACACCTGAACGTTTGTATTTCGTGGCAACCCGTATTTTGAATACACGACATATGGTTTATCAAACGGATAAAGACGGGAGATTTTTGGTCGAAAAGAGTAAAGATGAAGAACCGGGAACTACGCCTGGCGGTGACAGTTCTGAAACTCCCGGAGATGATTCTGTGATTCGTGACGATAGCGGAACTGAGACTCCTGACGGCGGTACAGAACCGACAGATGAATATCAACCGGATATCAAACTTCCTGGTGGAGAATACTTTATGATGGCTTTTACTGATCCGAAATATCCGAAGGTAAAAGTAACGAAGAAAGACGATAAAGGAAATGACTTGAAAGATAATGATGGTAAGGTTATACAGGTAGAAGAGGAAGACAAGAGAGTATCGCTGGTTGGTTTAGATGAGTTTAAAGCCGATGAAGCTATTCCGGTCAGGCAAGTTAAGATGCGCCATAAGGAGGTAGTACAGAAAGATGTAAGTAAAGAACTGGTAGACAATCGGAAATGGGCGGATTTAAATCCTGGAATCGGCTATGTAAAGGATGCTGGCCGTAGATTGCTGGTAGCTCGTCGTGACTATTTAGAATTGGATGCCGGGAAGAATTATATACAGCCTTTTGATTTTACATCTCTTACCCAACATGTTGATATCCAGTTCACAGTTCAATTAGCAGCAGATGAGAAGAATAATCAGTTAGCAGAGGATGATATTCAAGATATTTATGTAGAAATGTCTGGTATTGCGCCGGAAGTCTCTTTATCTACAGGTATTTTGAATATTGCAGAGTTGAAAAGGGTGATTGTAAAAGTGATTGAAAAAGAAGTTTCCCAATCTGCTGAAGGAGAAAAGCCAGTTGTAACTCTTTCATGTAAAGCGTCTTTAGAAGTATTCGGATTGATAGGTGGTGTGGATAGTTACACAATAACAGGGCCGGGCGTTTGCTGTATCGTTTTGTATGTGAAAACTCCTACAGATGTTCGGGCTATTCATGCGAAGTCCAATCTGTCAAAACAAATCAAAGAACAGGAGATTACGGTGGAAACAGGACAGGTGAATGAGCGCAAGAAAGTGAAAGACCGGGCTGCGTTGAAGATTGAGACGCCTTTCCGTATTGTAGGATTAAACCCGGAAATGGGTAGTGACGGTGTATGTGGATGGGAAGTTGTAGGTGATATTCATGTAGACATATAATGGAATGATGAAAAAAGAGCAGATAATATATATGAAGATTAAGCACTGTTTATTGATCGGATTTTGTTCGATACTGTTGTTTAATTGTTCCGGAGATACATATGTAGGAGAACTGACGACAGATGACGATGCTCCCTTAGTGGAGCCGATTCCTATTGTATTGAGTTTAGGTATGTCTGATTTTGAGATATTGACACGCGGAAGTGGTGAGGTCAATAATGGCAATGATGCGAGTTTCTGGGACAATGTGAAATTCTATGTATATGCTTTTAATAAGGATCCGCAAACGGATTTGTCCAAACCCTGGAGTGAGACAAACCAGGATTTCTGCTTGTTGGATGGGCATAGAACCGGAGGAGCAAATGTACAGGTTTCTGAGCACGGGAAAGAAGTAGGCGTAAAGAAAGAAGATTCCAATTTAATGCTTTTCTATCCGGATGAGAATTCTCAGGAGATCTATTATAATATGAAGAATACGAATCAGCCTTATAACTTCTTTGCTTATTATTTGGATGATTGGATGGGTGAGTGCCATCGTGAGAAAGATCATATTTATTATGATGTCGAACTGGATGGACGCAGAGACTTCATGTCTTCTATGGCAGATCCAGAGACCCAGAAAGATAAATACAAAGATAATCCATATGGGGATAAAATTCTGGGGCGGGCATTTAGTGCATATTCTGCCAATCATGGACTAAATCCGGTATTTCAGTTTGAGCATCATTTGGTTCTTCTCCGGTTTGTGGTTTGTAGGCCAGATGGCGGTTCAAACCAGAATGGTAGTGACATACCTTCGTTGGACCAGACTTTGACAGTTAAAAAGATCGAGTTGAATTCAAAATATAAAGGACGGTTTACAGTAGCGGTAAGTGACCCTGATGCGGATGATATGACAAAGCCCAAGAGGGGGATATCTTTTGATAACGAGGATTATACTTCTTTTGAACTAAGAAAGAAAAACGGGGAACTCGTTGGAAATGCCGGATGGTGTTTGGTAGCTGATTGTCCTATCTATGAGAATGTGACGGATGATGATAAAAAACATTATCGTTATGTTCTTGATAAAGACAAAGATAACGACCGTGATAGTGGTACAAGTTTATTGGTGGCACCTGCTGATTCTTATCAGGTAAAAATTACTTTGAGTGCGGAACAGGGACTAGAAGGGGCGTTGTATACGGAAGTTGATGTAGAACTGGAAAATAAAAATGATAATGGAATTTTTAGTGCAGGGAAAGCGTATACTATTTACTTGACAATTAATAGTTTGTCAGATATTAAGTCTGAAGTTGAAAGTGGTGTTTGGACAAATGGAGGAGATATAAATATTAGCCCCGATGATGAATACAAGGATGAATAAAAAGTGAAACTTACATATTATTATTAATTTAAATTTGTGTGATTTATGAAACGATTTTTTCTTTATGCAATGGTGGCAGCCGGAGTGTTGGCATCTTGTTCGCAGAGCGAAAATGAGGGTGTACCGGGAAATGAACCTGTAGATTTGACACCTAGCGCAGATGCTATCTTACTTTCTGCCGCCGCTCCTTCTGTAACTGTTAATGCTACCAGAAGTGCCGGTACTATCGGAGGTGATGGAGCTGTTATCTCTAATGAATGGAGTGGACAAAAATTGTATATCTATGCTTGCCAGAAGGATTCTAAGACAGGCGTAACGATGAGCGATAGAATAGCAGATCTGAATACTTATGCTTTGCGTGATGAAGAGGGTACAGTTGGAACTGATGAACAGATTTCAGGTGTTAAATGGAAAAATGACGAATCTCGTTATTTCCCACGTAGTGGCGCTTATGATTTCTTTGGTTATTATGGAGATGATGCTGTAACTGGAGAAGCAAGATCTGAGGCTATGAATGGTACAAACGTACTGTATAAATCTTTTGTGATTAATGGTTCTCAGGATTTGATGATTGCAAAAGCTGAACTTTCTGAAGCAGATAAGGCCAAACTTGATGCTGAAGATATAAATAAGGCATACAGTTCTTATACAGCTCGTAGAGAAGTTCAGCCCTCAATGAAGTTTGAACACTTGTTGACTCGTCTTGTATTCAACATCAAAGGTATGGGAAGTTCTAAACCTGAGAATGTGTATGTACAATCTATTAAAGTAAAATCAAAAACTACCGGAAAGTTGGTATTTGTATATGCTGCAGATGCAAATAAGGGTATCAAATGGGATGGAAATGATGAAGGCTCTTTATTGTCTCTTCAGGAAAGAAATGGTAATGTAATGCAGCCGTTAACAGATAAAACGTACTATGCTTCGGCAGCTGATGCGGCAACTCCGACTGCTGTAGGTGAAGCATTGTTAGTTGAACCGGGTGTTGAAACCTATGATATTGAAGTTGTTGTTAAACAGGAAATTGATGAATCAGGTAATACGGTGCCTGTTGAACAGCAGACAGAAACATACAAGTTGACTTTGAAAGCTAGTGATGTAACTAAAGATGGTGCTGCTGCCGGTATTACTACTTTCGCTGCATCTACTTCTTATAATGTCACAATTGCTGTTTATGGCATCAAGAAGATTGAGCTTAAAGCAGAACTTGGTGAATGGATAGATGGTGGTGATATCAATATCAATCCTGATGATACATTTACAGAATAATAATAAACTAAATATCTGAATATGAATAAAAAATATCTATTTATACTGGGAGCGGCTGCAATATTGGCAAGTTGCTCAAATAATGACGTGGTAGATCAAAAAGAAGAGGTTAATATTCCTTTTGACGGAGCAGTTTCATTGAATGCCGGTTCTAACATTTCTATTACTCAAACAAGAGCCGTTGTTAGTAAATGGCAGGATACTCCGATTCGTGTGTGGGGATTAGACAATGCAGGCTCCGGCTGGAATACAGCTTCCGGTAACTTGTTTTCACCGGCTAATTATGTGGATGGAAAAGTTGCAACGGACGGAAAGGTCAAACTGGGAGGTGACAATGATGTCTATTTTTATCCTTTGAATAGCGATGTGAATTTCTCATTCTATGCTTGTAGTCCGATTCCGACTAACCCATCCTTATCTTCCAATAATGCTACCGTTACTTATGAAGTTACTGGTAACAAAGATATTCTTTGGGGCGAAGCAATAGCTGAAGATGTGGATTCTGCTGACGGAAAAACTTACTCTGGCTATAATGCCCGTTATTTCCGTAAAGGCGGGGTAACACCTGAATTAAAGTTCAAGCACTTACTGACCCAATTACAGCTTTTTGGAATAGGTGGAGATGAAGGTTTGCTTGAAAATGGTAAAGTATGGCCTGTGAGCATTAAGAATATAACTGTGACTTCTCAGAAAACAGCTTCTTTGGCTGTTGCCGGTGTCAATAAAGGAATTCTGACTGGTACAGGCGCTAATGAGGAAATTCCTGCATATTTTGGTGATAATAAGTATACAACAAATGTAGCTTTGGAAACGAAAACTGAAAAAGATGCAGGAAATGTAATGTTATTGCCTACAGCATCCGGGTCTTATGTGCTTAATGTTACTTTGTCTGCAATGGTAAATGGTCAGGAAAGAACACAGACCAATGAAGTTACCATCACTTACAAAAATGCGGAAGGTCAGATTTCTCCGTTTGAAGCAGGTAAAGCTTATAAGGTTAAGTTGACAATTTACGGTTTGCGTGTAGTTGATATCAATGCTACATTGGAAGAATGGAAGGATGCAGACCAGACTATTGATCAGGAAGTAAACTAATTCTTATGAATAAATGGATGATAGCAGGCGTAGTGTTGTCGTTTTTATTGGCATCATGTAGTAAGGATGACGATAATACGCCTCAATCAGGAAATAATACTAATGTAAATGGTGGAGCTGTAGTTTCTTTCAGCTCCAACATTTTCGCTTCTGTTGTGGTTGAGGTAACAGGGCCGGGTACTCGTGCACCGATAGCTGCTTTTGAACCGAATGCACAGTTGGGCGTTTTTGGTATTCCTGCCATACAGGGTAATCATAATAGCGACTGTGACTTGTTCAATAAAAAAAATGAGAGTGATTTCCAGGCAAATTTATTTAATGCTTGTTACACGTATGTGCCAGGTTATGAAACGTTACAGACGGAGAAATTGGCAACTTTCCCTAATACGAGTAATGCGGGCTTGATGATGTATGGCTATTACCCTTATACGGAAGAAGCGGAATGGCGTGAAGTGAACAGAGTAGCACAATGGGCTATACCTTGGAAACTTACTCCGAGTGATATGTCCGAAACGAAAGACTATATGTTCACCGGTCAAACACCAACATGGTATTCAGAAGTGGGTACAAATCCGATAATGTTGAATTTCCAGCATGCATTCGGACGTTTGGATTTCAGTTTCTATTCTACCAGTAAGCAAGTATGTGATGCTGGATATCGAATCCAGTCAGTAACAGTGTATTGTAATACAGGTGAATCTGGTTGGATGGCTTTGACAGATGGTACACTTTCTTTTTCTCCTAAGGATTTGATTTGCCTTCATTCGACAAATAATGCCGGAATTACATACAATACTCCCGGAGAGTCTGTCGCAAAGTTTATGTTCCCACCTGAACAAACCTTGATACAGAAAATCACCTGTCAGGTAAAAGATGGTGGTAACAATTTGCGTGAGTACACTATCTATGATTACAAGTATTATGGTTATGATATCTCAATAAAGAAAGGTAAGACTACATTAATGCGCATTAATTTCTTGCCTAAAGATGCCACGCTTTCCGGACCGGCTAATGTGGATTCTTGGACAGGAGGTAATACCGTAGACGAAAATGTAAAGTTACAATAACGACATGACACGAATCGTAAAATATCTATTCTCCTTTGTTTTTCTGCTTCTTGCAGGAGCGCAGAGCTTGTGTGCCCAGCAAGTGGCAGTAAAAACCAACGGCTTGTCACTATTGGCAGGAGTGCCCAATTTAGGATGCGAACTGGTAGTAGGTGAACGTTCCAGTATTGATTTAAGTGTCTACGGGGGATATAAACCTTATGGAACAGACATCAAAATCATTGGAGTGCAGCCCGAATATCGCTATTGGTTCAATGGTCGTCCTATGGTACGTGAATATATAGGTATATCTGCTTTAGGTGCAAGTTATGACATTCATTGGGGGAAACATATTTACGAAGGAGATGCAGTAGGAATCGGTATAACGATGGGATATTCGATGGCATTGGGAAAACGTTTTAACCTCGAGTTTTCGGCAGGTTTCGGAGCTGTCCATTTCTGGCACCAACAATACTTTGAGAATGATAACTTTGAGGATTATGCAATCAATAATCCGGGGAAGACGAACGCGCATGGATATAAGCTGTTTCCGGCCAAATTAGCAGTTTCTATTTCTTATATTATTAGGTAGAAAGTAAGATTGTGGATATGAAAGTAAGTTTGATAAGAATAAACAGAGCTATGAGAATAGCTTTTCTTTTGACCTGTTATTTGGCTGTTTGCATTCAGATGAATGCGCAGGCACCCAAGTTGGTAATGGGACGTGTGTTGGATAAAGAAGCATCAGAGAAGAAGAGAAAACCAGTCCCGTTTGATATCTCTTCTATTGGTGATATAAAGATTTACTACTTCAATACCGTTCAGGAAGGAAAAGATATGGAAGCCGCTTTGAATCAGGACAATATCAGCCTTACCCTTTCTGCCATGTATGAAGTGCCCGACGCTACGGGAGCTTATCAGATTACTTTGCCGGAAACCGGATCGTTGGTTATCAAAGTAAGTACGGCGCCTGCCGTGTTTGAAGCGATCAATGGACGGCGTGAGATTACTACATATGTAGACATGGGACACATGATTAGTCAGGTGACGGTAGTAGGACAACGCACAGAGGTCACGTCTATGCCCGAAACACCTGACCAGTATGGTGATATGATTATCCTGAACGGTGCAAAAGTCGCAGTTCCTCAGATGATTGGCAAAGATAATGCCCGGATGATCGTTCAACCATATGTAATAAATAACAGTAAAGGAAAGAAAGTGGAAATGTATCGATTGCCACGCGTGTATGATGGCGTTCAGTATGCACTGACGCAAGAAAGAAGGATGGGATATGACATACAACATGATTCACTGTTTAATTTTATAGTTGAGAATGAGCCGCTTTCGGCGGAGAAGGCTTCCTATATGTGGAATGACACAATCAAACTTTCCAATGCACAGGATAATTTCCAGGTATTAGCCCTCATGCAGATGGAGGACTATACACGTCCTTATTATGAACGCCTGTTGGAGCTTTCCACACGTAGCCCGAGACGTCCGTTACGCTTTCTGGAATATTCGCTTGACCAATATGAACTGGATCCTAAAAAATACGAAGAGAAACCGAAAGTGGAACGTCGGACCGGTGTAGAGGATATCTCTCTGAGCTTCTTGTTGGGAAAAGCAGAATTGGATCCTGAAGATCCTAACAATGAAATACAACTGGATAAACTGAAAGCGAAACTGTTGGAGGTGGTGAATGGAGAAAGTTCTACTTTGAAGGAACTCCATTTATATAGTGTATCATCTCCGGAAGGTTCTTATGCGTCTAATATGGCTTTATCCCAACGCCGTCTGGCATATGCCCGTTCGTTGGTTTATTCGGTTATTCCGGCTCGCACAATGCAGCGGCTATACACTTATACGCCGAATGACTCACGAGTAGCTACCTGGTTGGAAGTTGCAGATTTATTGGAACAGGACACGCTGCCTGATGAAGCTGCCGCCATCCGCGAGATTGTCGAAAAATATCCGAAGAACCAGGACTTGCAGTATCGGCAAGTGGCTGCCCTGCCTTATTATAATACGATCATTAAGGCACATCTTCCAAAGTTGCGTTCAATGAAATGTGAATACACAGCCGAAATCTATCGTGCGCTGACAAAAGAAGAAATACTGAACCGTTATCAGAATGATCCTGATTATCGTTCGGGAAAGAAGAATTTCGCCTTATATGAATATTGGCACTTGTTTAACATGGTGAAAGACCCCAAAGAGTTGGAGGAACTTTACCGTCGTGCATACAACTATTCTAAAGAATTGACTAACGGAAAGCCGTGGGTGTTGGCTGCGAATAATCTGGCAGTATCTTATTTGAAACGTGATACGGTCGATACGGAAGTCCTAAGGCCATTGGTTGACTTTTCTGTGAGAGGCTGCAACGTGGAACGTACCTTTGACGGGCGAGTGATTGGTGTAGATAATGTGGAAGAAGTAGTAGCCAATCAGTTGGCTATGTATCTTAAAAAGGGAGACTTCTCCGAAGCCAGCCGTTTGGCTCAGTTATTGTCTGATAGTGAAAAGAACAAAAAGATAAAAGCATTTGCTTTCTGTTTGGGTGGATATTATAAGGTAACCAGCGGATTGAATGATGCGGAAATAGCCCGGCGTCTCGAAACATTCGAACTGGTCAGAAACAGTTCACCTATCAATAATGTAGTGATGTGTCTGGCGATGAAAACACATGCATGGAATGAAAAGGCGGAGAAAGCATTGGAAGATTTACCTGCGGACGATCCGAAAACACTTTATCTGAAAGCAGTCCTTTATTGCCGGAAAGGTGACTTTTTTGCCATGCAGGCAGAAGAGGCTCTGACGAATTGTTTCAAAAAAGACAGCAGCTATATCTCGATAGCCGAATGGGATGGGGATATTAGTGAAGACTGTTTCAAATATGCCAAGATGGGTTATGAAGACGAAATGGCTACAGGAGGAAATGAGTAGCTTAAATAGATAAATAATGGTGATGAGAAGATATATATTGATGTATGTTTGTTGTGGAATGCTTGCCGGAAGTGTAATGGCTCAGCAACAGGATTCCATTGCAAAAATGCGAGATGCCGCTGCTGCCCAGGATTCCGCAATGCAACGAAGAAGTCAGGCGGATACAGCCTATCGTGTGAAGTACAACGCTCTGAAATATTCGATGCAGAAACGTTATCAACCTCAAGGCAGGGAGTTTGTCAATAAAAAGTTCCTTGACAACTTCTTTGTAAGTTTCTGGGGCGGATACAACCGTATTATTCCCCAAGGTGGGATGAATCTTTCCGGCGGACCAGAAATCGGATTGTCCGTATCAAAATTCTTTTCTCCCAAGAACGGGGTACGGTTGTATGGGAACTGGCAGTCTGCTAACCGGCAGAGTGATAATGAGAAATGGACTAACTATACTTTCGGCGTAGATCATATATTTAATCTGAGTACTGCCCTTGCCGGCTATAATCCTTATCGCATGCTAGAACTCTCTACGGTAGAGGGACTTGGAGTCCATCTCGCTTCTTTGGCTGGAGAGAAACAGAAAGCAGCCGATTTTCATCTGGGATTGCAAATGAAAATATCTACCGGGACCCGTCTGGATGTGTTTATGGAGCCGGGGATCTCTTTTTATACAGATGGAATTGATATTTCCGGAAACAATAACTCGCATGGCTATGATATCGGTTTCAACGCCCGGGTAGGTATGAATTATCGTTTAGGAACTTTTACCCCGCGTGGAAGTACGGAAGCCGGGGATGAGAACTTTCTGGATAATACATTTATCAGTGCGGGGATGGGTTTGCAGGCACAGAATTCCTCATTGGCCAGAGAGCAAGGACTGTTAGGCTCTACAGGCCCTATCTTTAGTGTGGCGGCAGGTAAGTGGTTTCTTGATTTGTTTGGTTTCCGCCTGTCTGCATTCGGCTCTTATGATGTGTGGAAGGCAAATCAGAAGACCGGAATTGACAGAATGACCTTGTATGCAGGTGGACGGGCTGAAGTAATGCTGAATCCTTTCGCCTTTTTCAAGAAAGATGTGCGCTCGATGAAATGGGGAATTGTCCCGATGTTTGGTGTTGAACTTGGAATGATGAAAAAGCAGGATGAACGCGAACTTGTATCCAAATCGTACACCGGAATGACTGGTGGACTTCAATTCAAGTACTACCCGACGGAGAATCTCGCTTTCTTTGTAGAGCCCCGTATGTCATTCGTACCTTATACATTTACGGAGAAAACAATTTCCGGAAAAGTGAATGAATATTCTTTCATGGATAAATTGATGAATGTAAGTGTAGGTGTTGAATTACGTCGCCCTACTCGTTCGCAATGGCAACAGTTGGCAAAACTGAGAGGTGATTTTACACCTTATTATTATACTTCCTATGCTGTCGGCATGACAATGCCGCAGCAATTGAACCGTCCTACTTCACGACGTCCGGGATTTATAATCGGAGCTGCAGTCGGACGTCAGTTCAGTTCACTTTCCGGAGTGCGCTTGGGGCTTGATTTTAACAATGCGGCTACCCGTATGGCAGATGACAAGACTGACCGTTATACTTTTACGAGCCTTTCTTTGGATTATATGTTTGATATATCTAATTGGGTGATAGGCTACGACCCGGAACGCAAGTTCGGTACGGAAGTCTTTGGCGGGCCGGTCATCACCCGTTGCTTTGAACCCGGTAAAACATATGTAGGAGGAGAAGGTGGTGTACGTCCTTATTGGAGACTGGGCGAACAGTTTGATATTTTTGCAGAGTCTAAGCTACGCCTTTATACGAAACGCTATATGAATTCCCGGGGAGGGGCGAAAGGGACTCCTTTGCAACTATCTTTTGCTCTAGGAACATCTTATCGGTTTAATCCGCTTCTACGTAAGAATTTGACGGAGAGTGGATTCGGTGACGGTACAATCTGGGGAAATACATTTATTAGCGGCGGAGTCGGCTTCCAGTCGTTGGTTGGCTCAAATCGTTCTATGGATGCTTTAGCTTCGGCAGGTCCGACAATGAGTATATCAGTCGGTAAGTGGCTGTTGCCCTTTTGGGGACTGCGTTTCTCTGGTTTTGCCGGAATCAGCAGTTGGGGGCAGGCTTTGAGTGAATATGGAATCCTTTCCGACAAGCGGACGATGCAAGGTGGAATACGGGTGGAGAGTATGTTTGATATCCTTTCTTTCTGGAAGTATGATAAAGAGCGGCGATGGGGGATTGTCCCGATGCTTGGTTTGGAACTGGGAAAAGTCCGGAGACAGAGCGAGAAGATTAAAGTTAGTGCTGCGGGAGCCGCATATGCAGGTATAACAGCCGGCTTACAATGCAAATATTACGTATCTGACGCTATGGCATTGTTTATAGAACCTCGCTTCTCTCGTGTACCTTATTCTTATAGAGACATAAACGTAGAAAATAATTATGTAGGTCCGCGTACTCCGGCAGCAGACAATGTAATGAGTGTTCAGATAGGACTGGAATTCCGTCGCGCCGGTGGCAGGACGTTGAAGGAGTTGGCAGCGCTTAGAAAAGAATTTGAGCCTTACTACTTTGCTTCGTGGAATGTAGGCGCCAATATGCCCGTTCATCGTGTGAAGTATGATTCGGGTACGGGACTTGGAGTATTGATAGGTGTATCGGGCGGACGTCAGTTCTTTCCATGTTCCGGAGCACGGGTTGGTTTGGATTATACAGCTTTGCCGGGTAGAAACGGTGCAGATGCGCGTAAATTGATTAGCGTTTCGGCCGATTACCTCTTTGACATCACCCATTTTATGGGTGGTTATAATCCTGAACGCAGATTTGGAGTAGAGATTTTGGCAGGTCCGGTACTGGCTTTTGGTTCAGAACCTAATAAGACAACCTTTGGTCTGGAAGGCGGCTTGCATTGTTATTATAAATTAATTAAAGGATTCGGAGTCTTTGCAGAACCTCGCTTGCGATATTATTTCAAGGATATCTTTGCAGGTGGCGACTTGACCCCTGTACATGCTGCGTTTTCGGTGGGGACTTCTTATCGGTTCTGAAAGAAATCTGATTTTATCTACATATTCTTATTATACTAAAGCATCCCTATCTGCGATTGAGAAGATAGGGATGTTTAGAATAATATCATAGAAAATTAAATGTTTTACCAAGCCCAATCACTTTCTTTGTAGCTTCTTTCAACCTCAGATTCAATATTGTCAGGTAAATTGTGATAGAAATCAATACCGGTTATACTTTCTAATTCATCAATGGATTTGGCGCATTGTTTTATATTTTTTGATTTATCATATGTATGCTCTATGTAAAATCCTATTGCCTTATATTGTCCATTTTTATAAGATAGAATTGTAGAGAAGTAGTATTTAGGTATTTGTACTCCGTTCTTGCCCGTTGCGAGGATTGCATAATCTATAGAAGTTCCTTTTACAATATAAGTTGTATCCTGAGAATTTGATACTTTCCCCCACTCTTGTACTTTATTCTCTATAGCATCCCAAGTGCTGCCACCTTGGTTAAACCCGCTTATTAATTGTGGACTAATGTTAGAGTAATAAAAGGTTTGACTGTTTGCTTCACGATTATATAATCTATCGCTTGAGGCAACCATATGTCCTCTATTATATGGTTCATAGTAGTCACTTCGATCAGTTCTGTATTGCGCTGGAATGTTGGAATCTGTTTGATAGGCATCTTTGCGGTCTACATTCTTTTGAGAAGTTACATTGTCGAAGGTAAATGCTACCCATCGTACATGCTTTTTCGTACAGTCATATTCATAACTGTATGTGACAGTTTCTTTGCCATTGACTTTGGTAGTCCATGTATGAAATATATTCATACTTCCACCCTTTAATACAGGAATCTCAATTCTTCCTGCATATCCCGAAGGTCTTTCCGGATCCGGATCGGGGTCTGGTTCTGGGTTTGGATCTGGATCAGGATTAGAACCGTTGCCAGCCAACTGCTTGATGGTGAATGTTGCCTTCTCTTTTCCTGAAGTTATTGTAATAGTTACATTACGTTCTGCACTGGTATTTGCTTTTATGTAGCCACTGATCGCCCCGTTTCCGCTACCGGATGTCCTACTTAATGTACACCATGTCTCACTACTTGAAGCGTCCCACGTTCCGCTTGCTTTTACTCGAATGATAAATCCACCACCGTTGGCATTGATTTGTGTTTGGTCAATGGAGGCGATACCTTGATTGGTATTACCCGGATTTTCTGGTAGGTCCGGAATATTCTGTTCGCTACAAGATACAACTGTGCTACAAACTATGAACAGAATAAATAGTTTAAATAATCCTTTTGTCATTTTACTTCTTTAATTAAATAAATTATGGTAGGTAAGTGATCGCTATATCCGTTTAGCCATACACCACCTGCTTGCGTTCGTTTTGGATATCCCTTATATTTCCCTTCTTTTTGGAACATGAAATCCCGACGGAAAATTTCATGTTTATAGTATTTCAATGAACTACGGTCGTTACCTAACAGATTTCCAGTAAATACAATTTGGTCAAATAAGTTCCATTTACCTCTATACATTAATGTTCCGTAGCCTTTTTTCAGTGTATCCCACCATGGATTGTATAAATCCCCCGGACCAACATCTGCCGGTTTCCTCTTGGCTCCAAGTGCCACTGCCATACTTTTGTCCATCGGGTCATCATTCATGTCTCCCATGATAACCACTTTTGCAGCAGAGTCCTCTCTTAGTAAGGAATCTTTTATTGCTCTGACTTGCTCACCCGCACGTTCGCGAGCAGCAGACGCAGCAGCGCGTGAAGGCCAATGGTTGACAATAAAATGCATTTTTTCTCCAGCTATATAACCGCTGGCAATAAGGAAGCCGCGTGTTTTATGTACTGTATCATTTATATATACATATGGAACGAGTTTGCTGTTTGAGAGTTCAAATAATTTCGGGTTGTAGAAGAATGCGCAATCTACGCCACGCTTGTCTTCGCCCTCATAATGAATATACTTATAATCTCTATCAGCTAAAGCAGGCTGTTTCAGAATATCTTCCAAAACTCTGTAGTTCTCGATTTCAGATACACCGATAATGGCAGGTCCCATTGGTAGCTTGTCCGTTGAAAGTTTACTTAAAATTTCCGACATATTCTTCAGCTTTGCCTTATATTTCATCGAATTCCATTGGTTCGTTCCATTGGGCAAATACTCATAGTCGTTCTTACCTTCATCATGGATTGTGTCGAATAAATTCTCCATGTTGTAGAAAGCTACACTGTAGAGGGCATATTTCTTTTCTTGTCCATAAGCCATTAGGACAAAAAAGACAAGTAGGCCGAGAGTCATTAAGTTTTTTTTCATCTTTAAAATTGATTTTAAAAGTGGGTAATTTGACATTCGTATGACAAATATCTAAAAAGAAAACGGAAAAACCGCCTATTGCAGTGACTTTTTTCGAAAAAAACATTGTTATTCATAAAATTCTTTGTTATTTTGCGTAACAGCTTATTTCATTTGTATTGCAAAATGAAAGACCAATTAACATTAATATAAATTAAATTATGAAACAACGACTAGGGTTAGCGATCGTGCTATTTTGCTTAACACCAGCACTTTTGGCTCAGCAAAAGGCGAAGCAAAATGCCCGTGAAGACAATGCTTCTTTCATGTTTACAGAATCACAATTGAACGAAGATGATGATGCAGCTCAGAGTACCTCTGCGTTAGTCACTTCCAACAATGATGTTTATCTGTCAAATGTAGGTTATCTGTTTAGCCCGATGAGATTTCGCGTAAGGGGATATGATTCCCAGTATAGCGATATGTACATCAATGGGGTACAATTCAATGATGTAGAAACAGGACGTTTCAGCTACGGATTAATCGGGGGATTAAATGACGCGACCCGTAATAAAGAAGGTATCGGTCCTTTTGAAGTCAATAATTTTACTTTTGGAGCGATAGGGGGAGCTACTAATATTAATTTACGTGCGAGTCAGTATGCTGTCGGTTCAAAACTCACATTATCAGGTAGTAACCGTAATTACATTTTGCGTGGAATGTACACTTATTCCACAGGTTTGATGAACAATGGCTGGGCGTTTACCGGTTCATTGGGATATCGTTGGGGAAATGAAGGTAATATTGAAGGTATTAAGTATAACTCTTTCTCTTATTTTCTTGGTGCAGAGAAAGTATTTAATGAACGCCACAGTTTTTCTTTAGCTACATGGGGAACACCTACAGAGAGAGGTCAACAAATGGCAGCTACTGAAGAAGCTTATTATTTAGCCAATAGCCATTATTACAATCCGAACTGGGGGTATCAAAATGGTGAGAAACGAAATGCACGTATTGTGCGTCAGTTTGAACCATCGGCTATTGCTTCTTGGAACTTCAATATTGATGATAATAAGAAATTGGTGACAAGTGCCGGATTCAAGTATTCTAATTATGGCAAGAGTGCTTTGGGGTGGAATGGTAATGCAGCAGACCCACGTCCAGATTATTATAAAAAGTTGCCTAGTTCTATTTTTGATGTATGGGAATCAGTTCCTACTCCTGACGAGTTGCAGCAATTTAATGAAGTAACTGATAACTGGAAGAATAATAAGGCTTATCGTCAATTGGATTGGGATGCTCTTTATTTTGCCAATAAACAAGCCAATTCATTGGGTAAGGAAGCGCTCTATTATGTAGAAGAACGTCATGACGATCAGTTAGCATTCAACTTCAACTCAGTATTCAACCATCAATGGAACGAACGTAACAGTTATGTTGCAGGAATCGCGGTGAATACAACGAAAGGTATGCACTATAAAAAAATGAAAGATTTGTTGGGTGCACAACTTTATACAGATGTTGATAAGTTTGCAGTGCGCGATCATGGTGCAAGTTCTACTATGGTACAGAATGACCTCGATAATCCGAACCGTCGTATCGGTGAAGGCGATAAGTTTGGTTACAATTATAATATTTATGTAAATAAACAGAGTGCTTGGATACGCTATCAAGGAAACAATGCCGGTTCGCTCAATTATTTTGTATCCGGTAAGATTGGGTCTACACAAATGTTCCGTGACGGACAAATGAGAAACGGACGTGCTCCATTGAAGTCATTGGGTAGCAGCGGTACTGCCAAGTTCTTGGAAGGGGGAGTGAAAGCCGGATTAAGCTGGGCTATCAATGGCAACCATTCGTTTACATTGAATGCAGGATATGAAGATCGTGCACCGCTTGCCTATAACTCTTTCATTGCTCCGCGTATTAAGAATGATTTTGTGAAAGATTTGAAAACAGAACGTATTTTCGGTGGTGATCTGACTTACAATTTCAATACTTCATGGGTAATGGGACGTTTAACCGGTTATTATACACGCTTCCAGAATCAGGTGGAAATGGATGCATTCTATAATGACAGTGAAGCACGTTTCACTTATCTTTCTATGAACGGTATTGAAAAGGAGCATTGGGGGATAGAAGCGGCAGCTACATTTAAGCTGACAAGTGAACTTTCATTAACTGCTATTGGTACTTGGAGTGATGCTAAATATACAAACAATCCTGATGCTGTGTTGACATACGAGAGTGAAAATGAGTCAAATCTTGATCGTGTTTATGCAAAAGGTCTGCATGCTAATGGAACACCGTTGTCTGCTTATAGCCTTGCCCTGGATTATAACATAAATGGTTGGTTCTTCAACCTGACAGGTAATTACTATGATCGTGTATACATTGACTTCTCAAGCTATCGTCGCCTTGGAAGTGTATTGGATAAGAACGGTGCAGGTGTAGATGCTAACGGTAATCCGGTTCTTAATGTTCCGGGACAGGAAAAACTGGACGGAGGATTTATGCTTGATGCTTCTATCGGGAAATTTATTCGTTTGCGTAATGGCAAGAGTATTAGCCTTAACCTGAGTCTGACTAATATCTTGAATAATACAGATCTCCGTACAGGTGGCTTTGAACAAAACCGTGATGATAATTACAAAGACGGTGACGCGCGTATTTACAAGTTCTCTAAGAACTCCAAGTATTTCTATGCATTCCCGTTCAATGCTTTCTTGAATATTGGTTATAGATTTTAAGAATGTGTAGTTATCAATCCAAAACAAAAAGAAAGGAAGAAACGATTATGAAGAAATTACTATCTATATTATGTACCGGATTGCTGTTATGTGGTACAGTTCTTACTTCTTGCGAGAACTATGATGACCCGGTAACAGGTAATGCCTATGGCAATAATTCTATTCCGGAAGGGCGCACGATTTCAATCGCTGCGTTGAAAGAAAAATATAATGACTTTATTGATACGAGTAAAGATACTTATACTACTATTGAAGGTGAAACCCGTATTGAAGGTGTAATTACCTGTGATGACGAGAGTGGTAATCTGTACAAGAAGTTGGTCGTGGCAGACGAAACAGGTGCTATTGTTATTGGCGTTAATGCAACCGGTTTGTATGCATTTTGTCCGGTAGGCCAGAAAGTGGTAATCGATTGTAAGGGTTTGCAGATCGGTAGCTACCGTAAGCAAGCGCAAATTGGTACTGTTTATAATAATTCAGTTGGACGTATGCCCGAGTATGTATGGAAGCAGCATGTTCGTCTGATTAATGAACCGAAGTTGTATTATGAGGAATTGAAACCGATTGAGGTTAGTACGCCTGCCGAGCTTGCTGCTATTGATTTAAAGGCAGCGCCGGTATTGGTGGCTTTTAAAAACGTAAAGCTTTCCGAAGCAGATGGAACAGCAACCTACGCTCCTGGCGATGAAGGTTCCGTAAAGCGTTATTTCACTTATGCTGATGGTACAGAGAGTGGAAGTAACTTGTTCCTTTATACTAGTGCTTACGCAAACTTCTCAATGGAGGTAATGCCGCAAGGTAGTGTGAATATTACAGGTATTTTGTTACGTTACAATAACCAGTGGGAGGTTGTTGTTCGTACTTTAAGCGATATCAAACGAAATAATTAATTCAATTAACACATATAATTATGAAAAAGATTCTAAATGCTTTATTCTTAACACTGCTTGCGGTGTTTACATTTAGTTCATGTAGTGATGTTCCTGCTCCTTATGATATATTGGGAGAAGGTGATGCTCCGGGAGTCGTAGGAGATGGTACTAAGGAAAATCCATATAATATTGAAGCTGCTCAGCAGAAACAAGATGGCTCTATCGCTTGGGTGCAAGGGTATATTGTAGGAGCAATTGAGAATGTATATGATGATAAAGGTGAATTTGCAGGTAATAAGGCTAGTTTTACTGCTCCTTTCAATATTACATCTAATATTTTGATAGCAGAAAGTCCTGACGAAACTAATGAAAGCAAATGTTTGCCGGTTAAAATAAAGAACGGAAGTGATTTGGCAAATGCTTTAAATCTGAAAGATCATCCGGATAATAAAGGAGGTCTGTTGTTGATTCAAGGTGAGTTGAGCAAGGGCTTTGGAAAGGCTGCGTTGATTAATACAACAGCTGCGGTGTTTAATAATCAACCAATTGGTGAGGAGCAAGGTGGTGAAGAGCCTGAACCACCGGTTGGTAATGTCACATTCTTTGAGGAGACATTTGCTTCAGACAAAGGCTCTTTTACTATCGAAGATAAAACACGTCCTGCTAAGGTTGAAGAAATCTGGAAGTGGGAATCTTATACACCGGAAGCTGGTGGTACTACTAGTACATATATGAAAGCTAGTGCTTTTATTTCTGCAACAGAAAAGGAAGTTTCAGAAAGTTGGTTGATATCTCCTGCTGTAGATTTGACAAAAGCAACAAGTGCTTCATTAACATTTGAGCATGCTCATAAATTCTGTGGCGATCCAACAAAAGAGTTAACTGTATGGGTGAAGGAAAGTACAGCTTCTGCCTGGACTCAAGTTACAATTCCAACATATGGAACCAATTCTGATTGGAAATTTGTTTCATCTGGTAATATTAACCTTTCTAGCTATGTAGGTAAAAATATTCAATTTGCTTTCAAATATATGAGTACTACTTCTGATGTAGGCACATGGGAAGTGAGAAATGTGAAAGTAACAGGAGAAGGTGAAGGAGGTGGTGAAGAACCAACTCCACCAGTTGAAGGAACTAAGATTTTCGTCGAAACATTTGGTGCAAAAATAATAGGTAAGGATGAAGCTAAACCGGCTATTGGAGAGTATACTGGTTGGGATAATACAAATTTGACCTTTGCTGCAACGAGCGGAGATGTTCGTGCTATTGCTCATAAAACTCCTGAACTCACATCAAATGCTCCTATGGTAAATCATGCATGGTTTACTAAGAATAGTGAGATTGATTTCTCTATTTCTAATATAAACGCTTCCGGTTACAATAAATTTATTGTAGCTTATGAAGTTGCTGCTAATGTATATAGTGCAGGTGAGACAGCTGATTTAGCTGCCATTAAGGTCGTGTTGAATGATAAAGAAGTAACGCCGGTAAGTAAGGTTGTAAGTGGGGATAACAAAGAAGCTAATATTTTTCATACTATACAAGTAGAGGTCGAGGTTGTTGGAACTGATGCTACGACATTAAAATTTGTTGCGAATGGAGATGAAAATTCAGTTGGTTTCCGACTTTATAATATAAGATTATATGGTGTGAATGGTGGCGGAACTGATCCTGAACCTGAACCAAAACCTGAGGATATATATAAAAGTAATATAGATTTGCCTACTACTGATAATTCAGACGCAAGTTATTATAGTGGAGAAATATATATAGGTGATGGTAAATATAGTATGTTAAAACTTGGAACAAGTTCAAAGATTGGCTCTTGGACCTCTCAAAGCTTAGGAAGAAGTGCTACTAAATTATCATTTTATGCTTTAGGTTGGAATAAGCAAACAGCAAAATTGATTGTTACTATTGAGGAGGGTGGAACTTTTGAAGGAGGTAACACGAGTCAGACTATTTCATTGAGTGGTAATGCGGGAATAACAGGAAATCCGCCTTTTACAATTGAGGCTCCTACAAATTCTGACTTCTTTGAATATACTTTAGATGGGATAACTTCAAATTCGAAAATAAAGTTTGAGACAGATGCTGGTGAAACTGCAAAGAATAGGCGTGCAGTGGTATTTGGTGTTAATATTAAATAATCTAATCCTATTATAGGGAAGGAGAGGGGCTGAATATCAACCTCTCTCTTTTTCTTAATGGAACAATATTATTAATGTATGAGAGTTATGAGTAACAAAGTATATATTTATTCGAGTTTGCTATTTTTGCATATTGTATTATTTTCCTGTAGTAAAGATGACAATTACGATTCCAATAATTTTGCCACCGGTATCGTAGAACTTCCGGCTCTTCGCAATAGTACAAATGATGTATTCATAACTCACTCTACTACTTTCAACGGGCAGAAAATAACCTCTTTTAGTATGGAATATGATAAAAGTAAGAAACACTCCCGTTGGATTGCCTTTCGATTTGATAACCAAACAAAACAGCAAAATGTAGATCGTAGTAATGAACCGTTTGACGCAGACCCTTCTGTTGCTTCAGAGTATCAGCGTGTACAAGCAGACTTTGGAAGAAAAGGTTATGACCGGGGACATCTTTGCGCATCCGCCGACCGACTTTATTCTCGTGAAGTAAATGAACAAACATTCTATTACACCAACATGAGTCCGCAACGGAATGCATTCAATACAGGTGTTTGGTTAGCGTTGGAAGGGCAAGTACAGGCGTGGGGACGTAGTTGCACAGCTTTGGATACTTTGTATGTGGTAAAAGGTGGAACGATTGATAAAGAAGAACAGGTTAAGGAGTATATAGGCGGTGACCGTAGCAAGCCCGTTCCAAAATACTATTATATGGCTTTGTTGTTTAAGAAGGGAGATTCTTTTAAAGCGATAGCCTTTTGGATGGAACATACCGACAGCAAACCATCAAAAACAATAAAGCTAGCCGACTATGTATTATCTATAGATGAACTGGAAGAAAAAACAGGAATTGATTTCTTTCCCAATCTTAATGATAACTTGGAAAATGCACTTGAAGCCACTTACTCAACAAAAGCCTGGCCTGGGTTAGAATAAATATTACCGTGGATAATAAAGAGTTTCTCTAGTAATACTTTTATAAATGGATATAGTGACCACTTCCCGGCCTTGATTTATTTTGTGAAAGAAATACGTTAATAGTATTCTTATTATATTGTAAATGCATAGATTTGAATAACTTGATGTTGTTTTAATCTATGCATTCGTTTTGCGGTATCTTTTTTAATCCCTATATTTGTCTACATTTCATTTTAATAAAGATAGGCATTATGGATACAACTTTCAGAATATATCCGATAGGAATACAGAATTTTGAGCGGTTACGCAATAATAATAACGTATATATAGATAAGACGGAATTGATTTATCGTTTGGCTAATACCAATAACATTTATTTTTTGAGTCGTCCCCGCCGTTTTGGGAAAAGTTTGCTGGTATCTACTCTTGATGCTTATTTTCGAGGGAAGAAAGATTTGTTCCAAGGATTGGCGATGGAACGTTTGGAAAAAGAATGGAATGTCTATCCGGTGTTGCATATAGATTTCAGCATGACAAAGTACACTGCGCTTTCCGACCTTGTGGGGCAGCTAAATCTGAACCTGTATGATTGGGAAAAACTTTATGGAAAGGAAGAAGTGGAAGAAACGCCGGCCGAACGTTTCCGGGGAGTGATTCGTCGTGCTTATGAAAAGACGGGCAAACCGGTAGTAGTGCTCGTTGACGAATATGACGCTCCTTTATTAGACAGTAATCATTTGCCGGAACTGCAAAATGATCTTCGTGAAGAAATGCGGAAATTCTTCAGTCCTTTGAAAGCACAAGGGGAATATCTACGCTTTCTTTTCCTGACAGGTATCAGCAAATTCAGTCAGATGAGTATTTTCAGTGAATTGAATAACTTGCAGAATATCAGTATGCGGGATGATTATAGCGCTATCTGTGGTATTACCGAGCAGGAATTGCGTACGCAACTGAAAATTGATATTGAGATGATGGCACAGGCCAATGATGAAACCTATGAGGAGGCTTGCATGCATCTGAAACAACAGTATGACGGTTATCATTTCAGTAAGAAATGTGAAGATGTTTATAATCCGTTCAGTTTGTTTAATGCATTTGCTCAAAAGAGTTATGAAAATTTCTGGTTTTCTACCGGAACGCCTACTTTCTTGATAAACATATTGCAGCAAAGTAATTTCGATATTCGTGAATTGGACGGTGCTACGGCTACTGCCGAGCAGTTTGATGCCCCGACGAGTGCTATTACTGACCCTCTTCCCGTACTTTATCAAAGCGGTTATCTCACTATCAAAGGATATGACCCTGAATTTCAGCTTTATACACTTGCTTATCCCAACAAAGAGGTGCGGAAAGGATTCATCGAATCTCTTATGCCTGCTTACGTGCATTTGCCTGCTCGGGAAAACACATTTTATGTAGTTTCTTTTATTAAGGATTTGCGAGCCGGAAAACTGACTGAGTGTTTGGAACGGATAAGGTCTTTCTTTGCTTCTATCCCCAATGATTTGGAGAATAAACAAGAGAAGCATTATCAGACTATCTTCTATCTATTGTTCCGGCTGATGGGACAGTATGTAGATGTGGAAGTAAAAAGTGCGATTGGGCGTGCAGATGTAGTCGTAAAACTGCATGATGCCATCTATGTCTTTGAATTCAAGATGGATGGCACCCCGGAAGAAGCGTTGGCGCAGATAAATAGTAGAGGATATGCTATACCTTATCAACCCGATCATCGGAAAGTTATAAAGATAGGAGTAAACTTCGACAGTACGACAAGAACTATCGGAGATTGGATAATTGCTGAGGAATAATGATTCCTTAGTATTGTAACATCCACTTCCAGGCGGGAATAACGGAAATCGTTATCCCTTCTGTTTCTATCTTATCTTCCTGTTCGAAAGTGACAATTATGCAATTTTTGCAACCGGTAGTCTTGTAAGCTTCTAATATTCCGCCGATTTCCCGTGCGGTATTATGTGAGTTTAGTAGCCAGGTAACTTGTATAAGTGAGGAAACATGCTCATCAGTTTGAATTACAAAATCACATTCTTTCTCTCCTTTGTAATAGTATATTTTCTCATTCGGTGCCTTTCTTCTGCGTAAATGAAGGTATACAGAATTTTCTAATAGCTTTCCTTCATCTCCACTTTGAGGTAACAATACGGATGAGCGCAACCCATTATCTATAATATAATATTTGGAAAGAGAGTTATTCTCTTGTATCATGGACGAAGTATATTTGGGGACTTTAAAAAACATAAAGATGGAACAGGCATGTTCCAGTAGTTCATACAAAGTATCCTTAGCCACCTTTATCCCTTGCGATTTCAAATCATTGAAAACACTATTGGTCGAAGTCGGTTTTGTCAGGTTAGACATGACTCTTTTTAAAAAGTACCGGATCATGCCCGGATTGCTCAGGTCATAATGCTCTACCAAATCTCTGAATAACATTGTGTTAAAATAACTTTGCAATTCCCGGTCTTTTATAGACTGTTCTTTTTGAAGCACAACTTCGGGAAAAGCACTTCCGCTATTATATTCCTTAAAAGTAACCTTCAACTTAGCTCTTCCACTTTCCGTGTAAGAGTCTATATTAATCTTTTTAAACAGGCAGAATTCTTTGAATGAAAGAGGAAATTCCTCATATTCGAGTGGCCACCCCCGAAGAGCGGTAGCTAATTCTTCCGACAACATTTGTGCATTACTACCGGATACATAGATATTCTTGCAGTAACTCTTGAACAGGCGCAGGACGAAAAGTTCCCAGTCTTTAACCATCTGTATCTCGTCAAAAAACATATAGACAGAATTGATAGGGATATCCGGATACATTTCCATATAAGCCTGGATGATTTCGTCTAAATCTTTAGTTTGCATATTATATAGACGTTCATCATCAAAGCCTATCCATAGAATTTGTTCTCTACGAACACCGCTTTCTACTAGTGCATTAATTGCCAGCATCATTAAAGATGATTTGCCGCAACGTCTGACCCCGGGAATTGTAATAATCTTCTTACTGTTTAAGGGCAATTCCAACTCACGTGGGATAACTTCGAAAGGGAGCTCTTTCTGCTTGAGGGCAATAAGTGATTGGATAATTTGTCTTAGGCTCATATGGCAAATATTTTAAGTTTTCGTTTTCAATGGATAAAGATAATAAAAAGTTTCCGTTTGAAAAGGAAAGATTTGAGGAAAAGTTTCCGTCTAAGAAGGAAGCTTTTGTAATCCGCAAGAAAAGGAGGCAGATTCTAGTGTTGTTTTTGAGTTTCAGTGGGTACATATTGAGAGGATTCCATACATATTCTAGATTTCATTCCTTATTGATTTCACCAATTCCTCTTTCAACCTATCACCACCCCTCTGAAACTCCTTATCCATCGTGCTTACAGAGCGGTGATAGGTTGTTGCTAACCTATCACCTCATCTGTCACCTATCACCGTCCTGAGAACTGTATATTTATTCCCTTTTCGGCTTGATCCGAACCACTTTGTAGACATTTCCCCGTTTGGCATGCACGGAAGGCACTTGATTCCTCTGTAATATTCTGCCGAACTGAATAATATTGCAATTTGAAACATGAATCCTGCTGTCATGCTGCACCTGTTCCAGTATCTCGATGGCGAGAAGTTGCTCGTATTCTTCTTCATCTTCCCGCGCAGCCCGGAAATATTGATGGAATAATTGCTCGGCGATGGGGATGACCTGAAATTCCTGATTGCTTTCAGTCATCAGCTTTTCATCTTCGTGGTCGAACCAGTAACGTTCTCCCCTGTAAATATCATGCATTGCTTGTGCATAAAGTTGTTCGTAATCAATCGGAGAACAGTCAATCGGGCCGGTCACATTGATAACAATGTAGCGTCGGCTTCCGGAAGTGTCAGTCAGTAAGTCCTTGTGGTTGCTTGTTCCTATAAATGAAGCGTAACGGCGCATCTCTTGTGTGGCTGTACCATGGGGGCGACGGATATTAACTACAGGCTTTTGCAGGATATGCTTCAGGAAAGCCTGTTGACTCACTCTGTTTTGATCGAACTCATCCATGTTAATGAGCGCGAAACGATTTAGAGCCAGCTCGGCATCCCTTTTGTTACTGAAATCAATGCGGTCGGTATAGTATATCTGTAATTCCGGTGGCAACAAACTCCGGCAGAAAGTCGATTTTCGATAGGCTTGCGGCCCGACTAATAACGGTACTGTACAATTGGCATACTTGCGATCGGTGTGACGCCAATGTTCCACCATATTTAGAAACCAACGGTAAAATAAATCCGGCCAATGAATGTTGTTGCAAGGAACACGGGAAGCCAGTTCACGAATCCGGTCGCGTCCGTCCCAACGGACATCTACTCCGAAAAGAAAATCCTCAATAGGGCTGAATATCGGAATACGGTCGGAATCGAGGTAACGGATCACGTCCCGATCCCATAGGTTGAGGCCTTCCAGGCGTGCGTTCATGGCGATACTGTTGCGTATACGGTTGGTGATGGGGCGGAAACAAAAACAAAAGGTGTTCCGTTCGCGAAATTCCGTAACAGTCGTCATTGTGTTGTAACGAAATTCGTATCGGCGTTGCATAAACTCTTCCGTTCGGAATTCCAGTTCCTGCTCTGTTGATAAAGGTGATTTTTGTCCGAATCCTTTGGCTCCGGTATATACATTTTGTACAGTTTGCCGGATAAGAAATTCTTTCTTTTTGGTATAGAAATGAGCGATTGCCCAACGGGCTGTTTCTTCTTCCGGTATGCCTGCCTGAAAACAGTTTTCCGCCAAGTGGACCAATAATGGCTTGAGATCTTCGTCGGAATGTAGGTGTATGTTTGGCTGGAGTTCGCTTAATGAATGGTAAGCCTTGTTCAGGGCTGCTTCGAAGAGTGCGGACAAAGTATCAAAGCTGTCGTAACCGGGAATCAGCCGTTTGAAAGGAGATGTTTCTGCCTGTATGGATTCTTTGTAGGTTGTGTCCGATGGCATTTCCAGTGGCTGACGCATATAAATGACGGTGGAGTCGGGATTATAGTAAAGTTCCGGATCACACGTTTGTCGGCAGAATTGCTCTAATGTCGGATTCTTGAGTTCGATGGAGTAGGAGAGTACCGGTTGATAAAGACTGACGGCTTTTCTGTAGGCGTGAGCTTGGAATATTTCTGCTTCTTCCCGGTCTTTAGGAAGTGATTTGTCCGGGCGGGTGAAGCGTAGCCATATTTTTACGGAATGACCGCTGGAACCCATAAAAGCGGCAAAAGTCTGTGTAAGTTCTGCTGCCTCTTGTTTGATGCGGTTTACTTCTGTCCGGTTTGCCAGATGATTCACTTCTATTTGTATAATGCCGTTATATCCGGTCATTTGTGCGCCATTTGTTGTTTTGCGGAAGTTAGCCGCAGGGATGACTTTGGGTAGCTTTTGAGCTGCTTCCAGTTTACTGTCCGGTGAGGCATAACGTATGCTTGTCCGTAGATTACTGATCGGGCGGGCTTTCGTTTCATGCTTCATC
>ERZ791802.40-NODE-40-length-164408-cov-8.177599_pt1 | contig 164408 bp, 170 predicted proteins | sample MGYA00510308_ERZ791802 | MGnify/ENA primary metagenome ERZ791802 (study PRJEB30046, sample SAMN00792028) | human gut metagenome | study: EMG produced TPA metagenomics assembly of the A metagenome-wide association study of gut microbiota in type 2...
CTCGCCCGCACATTCGTTTTTGGTTATTGTTCAGTTTTCAAGGTTCTGCCTGCCGTTTTTGACGACTTGTATAGTATATTACATCTTTTCGATGTTGTCAACTACTTTTTTCATCTTTTTTAACGGTTTTTTTCAGTTATCAACTGCCTTCAATCGCCTCAGGCGACTTTCATTATCTTACTAGATTTTATGAAAAATTTCAAGTGCTTTTTTCATTTTTTTTATTTTTTAGCGGCAGTATAGACTACCGCTAAAAAACATCCTGTAATTTATTTATGTTCTACCTCATATTTGAAATTCGTTATCTCGGGACGCATATCTTTACCTTCCTGCGCTTCTGCGGCCAGAATCGCCTGCAGCACGATAGCGCATTCCAACCGTTTTTTCTGCAATTTACAGCCATATTGATATGGCTTGCTGATGTCACCATTGATAAGATCAGCATTAGCATGACAGCCTCCACTACAGAAAAATCTAGCCCAACAAGTACTGCATTCTGTCTTAGTCATCACATGAGTATGTCTGAATTTTTGTACCAGATCAGGTTTTACGACACCTGTTTCCAACGTTCCTAATTTGTATTCTTCTCTGCCTACAAACTGATGACATGGATAAATGTCGCCTTCGGGCGTTATGGCAAAATATTCATGCCCAGCACCGCAGCCTGCTAAACGTTTAGCCACACAAGGTCCGTTATCAAGAGCAACATTAAAATGGAAAAAATCAAAAGCATCGCCTTCACGGCGCTTTTGCAGATAAGCCCTTGCCAGTTTATCATATTCTTCATATAGTACAGGCAGATCAGCTTCGGTAAGTACATAAGGTTCGTCAATTCCTACAACAGGTTCTACAGAAAGTTCTTTACCGATCTTTGTCATATCGAGAGTATCTTCAGCAAAATGCGGATTAAAATGAGTATAAGTACCACGCAGATAATAATTTTTTCCATTCCGGCTTTCAATAACTTTCTTAAACCCGCGAACAGCTGCATCATAACTGCCCGTTTTATTTGGGAACGGCCTCATATTATCATGAGTTTCTTTTTTGCCATCCAAACTAAGAACAAGCATGACACGATTATCATTTAAAAATTGAATAATATCATCATTCAAAAGTGTTCCGTTAGTAGTGAGTGTCAATTTGATATTTTTGCCTGTTTCAAATTCACGACGACGCACATAGTTTATGACATGTTTGACAACCTCAGGATTCATCAGCGGTTCACCGCCAAATAGATCCAGCTCTAAGTTATGACGCATTTTACTGCCAGCTATAGCAAACTCCACAGCCTTTTCAGCTGTTTCTTTGCTCATCATTGCACGATATCCTCCAAAATCTCCTGTCCCTGCAAAGCAATATCCACAGCGCAGATTGCAGTCATGAGCTATATGCAGACATAACGATTTTAGTATTGGTGTTTCTGCAAAAGTCTGGGGCACTTCAAATTCAGGAGAAAAAAGTAATCCTTCTGCCTGTAACTGATGAAGTTCTTCTAAAGCTTCACGCAAATCTTTTTCCGGATAGCTTGTTTGTAAGGCCGCAATGGCTTCATCATCATTAGTTCCATCAAAAACATCAAGCAAATCATAGATGACATCGTCTACCAGATGCACAGCTCCACTGTTAACGTCAAGTACAGCCATATATTCATCAAGACGCATTTTATGAATAAGCATGTATTTCCACCTTTCATAGTAAAACAGCCCCCTGTAAAACAGGGAGCTGCAAATTAAACAAATATACTAGTTAAATAAAGCCACAGCCTGAATTATTTTTGCTCACAAACCTGATTGCCAACAGTGCAGGAAGTTTTGCAGGCAGATTGGCAGGAAGCAGGACATTCGCCGCAGCCGCCGGTTTTTAAAGTTTTGTTCAGAATTGCTTTATTCACGGTTTTAATGTGTTTTCTCATTTTAAGATACCCCCAATATGTTTTGCTTACTGATTTATTTTACCGTTTTTTGCAGATTTCTGCAAGTGTTCTCCTGATATTTTCTTATAAGCTCTTGAAAAAATGTATGTTAATGCCTCGTTCTTTCAAGTATCCAACCCAATAAGAATAACGCAATCTTTCTTTAAAAGTATTGATATTTGAATCGTCAATATAAATACGTCCTAATTCCAACGGCTTTTGTTCCATAGTTTTTTTACTGACAGTGCCGGCATTCCCAGTAACAGCCCAGTAATAACCGTATTCTTTTACCGCCGCTAAAATTTTTGAATTATACATACCATTAGGATATGAAAGTGAACGAACTACATAACCATTATAATCTTTTTTCAGAAAATACCGCGAAGTAGCAAGCTCCCAACTCAAATACTGAGGATCTATATCCGTAAGTATCTGATGATTGATTGTATGAGAACCAATTTCCATCCCATTATCTATCAAAGACTGTATCTGATCGTGTGTCATATATCTGTAATGCCCTATTTTACTATGAACAACAAAAAAGGTCGCTGTAGCGTTATATTTTTTTAAAAGCGGCAGAACATTAGTATAGTTATCAAGATAGCCATCATCGAAGGTCATAACAATTGTTTTTTCTGTAGATTCACCATTGGCAAACATCTCTGCCATTTTTTTCACTGATACCATTTTATAACCATTGTCATGCAAATATTGCAAATGCGTTTCAAAAGTTTCTTTAGAAACAAACAGTTCTTTCATCCAGCCATCTGCCGACCCGATACCATGATATTCCAATATCGGCACAGCCTCTTTACAATACTGTTGATAGTCATACCTTACATAAAAAGCTGTTAAAGCAAGCAATACTATTATACTAATACCAGCGGCAGCCATATATTTTTTATACTTTTTCCAAAGATCACTCATTCTTTATCATCCCTAGTTCTTCAGCTAAATGCTGTATTTTTTTCAAGCGGTGATTAATTCCTGATTTTCCTATTTTCCCTTCGGATAGATCAGCTAATTCATTTAGAGAAGCGTCGGGATGATTTAAGCGTAATTCTGCCGTTTCACGTAATGTCAGCGGCAATTTTCCCAATCCCAGATGTTTTTCTATATAACGTATGCTTTCAAGCTGTTGTACAGCCGCCTGCACAACTTTATTAAGGTTTGCCGTCTCACAGTTAACTACTCGATTAACATTATTGCGCATTTCTTTAACAATACGTACATTTTCAAATTCCAACAAAGCATTATGTGCTCCGATAACTGATAAAAACGAGGTGATACCATTTCCTTCTTTCAAATAAACGATATAATCATTTTTTCTGTCTGTTATTTTTACAGGCAATGAAAATCCTTGCATAGTTTTCATGATCATTTTCGCAAAATCCTGGTTCTCAGTTACCATTTCCAAATGGTAATCACTGGCAGGTCTGCTGATCGAGCCACCCGCTAGAAAAGCTCCGCGCAGAAAAGATTTGCGGCAGCAAGGAGTTGTTAATAAAGATGCTTTGCCTCCTTCATTTTCTGCCGGCAAAAGCTGTAATTCTTCCAAAGCTTTACCAGCCTCTGGGGAAGGTACTACTTTTACCTGATAGCGATTGTTTTTTTTAAGGCGACGTGATCTTGTTATTACTACTTCTGTTTTAACATCGTAGTTATTTTTAAACAACTGAAGCACACGCCTGGCTAAAGCAGCATTTTCGGTCGAAAAATGAATACCCATATTTCGGCCTCTTAAAATAATAGCACCACTCATTCTCAGCAAACCAAACAGTTCGGCTTTTTCACAGCACTGTTTACCGTTTTCAAGCCGGGCTAATTCGTTTTTCACTTCGTTAGAAAAAGACACCGGTCATTCTCCTTCTATAAAATAATTGATATATCTATTTTTTCTTTAATTCACGCATGCTTTGCCGCATAAAGAAGTAATCAAAAAATTGTATACCTTTGCCAAATAAACGTAAACGATAAACTAAAGAAATAATAACCTGCGCCAGTTTCTGCGGATTATGCCGCACTAAATCTTTATTACTGATAAGACGCGTGGGAATAACCTGGATCCCAAGCCGTTCTATTTTTTTGATATCGGGCGTAACAGGCATAGAACCTTTTTCGTTATATTGCGCTAATTGCGCCGCTGTAACCCGCTGGTCATTAACAATAACATAATCTAGAAACTGGGTTCCAGCCTGCTGAATAAGTGCCTGTACATGTTCGAAAGCCCCATAACCATCTGTTTCTCCGGGCTGCGTCATTACATTGCATATATAGATTTTCACAGCTTCTGATTTGATAACGGCATCACGAATACCTGTTACCAATAGATTAGGTATGACACTGGTATAAAGACTGCCCGGACCAAAAATCAGGATATCAGCATTTAGAATAGCCTGCACTGCACTGGCAGTTGCCGGTGCATCGGCTGGTTCCATAGCCATCGTTCTGATTCTTTTATGTGCTTTTGGTATCTCCGATTCACCGTTAATAATACTGCCATCCGTCATTTCTGCTTTCAGTCTGATATCACGCAGCGTTGACGGAACAACTTTACCGCGCACATTCAAAATCTGACTCGTAGCAGCAAGGCCTGCTTCCATACCGCCTTCAGCTTCAGCCATGGCAGCAATAAACAGATTGCCAAAACTGTGTCCCGCCAGCGGCGAATCGCCTTTAAAACGGTACTGCATGATCCGTTCCATCAAAGGTTCGCGATCCGCCAAGGCAACCAGGCAGTTGCGCAGATCACCGGGCGGTAAAATACCCATTTCTTTCCGCAGCCTTCCTGAAGATCCGCCGTCGTCACCTACAGTGACAACAGCAGTACAGTTATTCGTAATATATTTCATACCGCGCAGCAGAGTTGAAAGTCCAGTGCCACCACCAACAACAGTAATTGCCGGACCGCGTGTCAGCTTGCGCTGCGTAAAGATTATTTCCATCAGCGACGCATTATTATCTGGCATAACAGCCTCAACTACAGAACGAATAATTTTACGAGTTGCATAATACATAATAAATAATCCAGCACATAGGGAAATAAAACCTGTCAACATCGAGACGGTATTAGAATATTTACCAGTAGTAAGATATGACATACGAAAAAGCATTTCTTCAACAAAACCCATAAATTGGTAATTGAAAAATAGTGCCAGCCCAATAGCACAGCACAGCACGCCCCCTGCAAAAAGCAGCAACCAGCGTTTCAGGTTTATTCCCGGACATAACCAACTGATCCAGCCCATAGGAACCTCCTCTTATTTGTTTTTCCGCTGCAGATCACGATGAGTAAGCTGTACGGCATAGCCCTGTGTACGCAAAAATTCATACAATCGATTTGCTATAAATACCGAACGATGCTGTCCCCCGGTACAGCCTACACTTATAACAAGCTGGCTTTTGCCTTCGGAAATGTACTGTGGCAACAAAAATTCAAGCATTTCTTCTTCTTTTTTCAGAAACTGAAACGTTTGAGGGAAACGACAAATAAAATCGGCAACCGGCTGGTCATTGCCAGTTAAACGCTTTAAATCTTCTTCATAAAACGGATTGGGCAAAAACCTGACATCTAAGACCATATCACTATCTAATGGCAGTCCGTGTTTAAAACCAAAGGACTGTACTAAAACAATCATGCGCTCTACACCGCCATTGCCTGAATACAACTTCCAAATTTTTTCTTTCAGCTCTGCTGTAGGCATATCAGTAGTATCGATAATGTGTGTAGCCCTGTTGCGTACTTCAGTCAATCTCTCACGCTCTACAGCAATATTTTCACTGAGGCTTTTACCCTGCCCGAGCGGATGACGGCGACGTGTTTCTTTATACCGCCTGATCAAGCTATCATCGGATGCATCAAGATACAACAATTCATATTCATGTCCCATAGCTTTCATTTCGTCCAATATTTCTATCAACTCGTCAAAAAAACGACCACCGCGTACATCTACTACCAGAGCAGTATTACGGGCCTGCGTTTGACGACATAATTCGGCAAACTTAGGAATAAGTGCCGGTGGCAAATTATCAATACAGAAAAAATTCATATCCTCCAACGTCCGCACAACTTGTGTTTTACCTGCACCGGACATCCCTGTAATGATCAGAAACTTTGATTCTTCCATAAGCTCACCTCCATATATACTAAAACCATAATAAATGACCCTATAAGGTTTATTATACCACAAGGGTATATATTCTCAACAGAATCGAAAATACCTCGTCAAGTTATCATATTATATCACAGTAATCAAAAAAGACGCCCCTTTCAGGGCGTCTTAATCAGCAAAACTTAAAATGCGCAGGGATCAGAAAATTTAATGTTACTATGCAGATCGACTTTCTCAAAAACTTCCTGCATTGCTTGTTCCAGTATACTCAGCATTTCTTCTATCTGCTGTACCGTACTTACCAGCGGCGGCATAAAAATAATAACATCACCAATATTCCTTACAATAAGGCCATATTTCCTGGCTGTCTGGCAAATTCCCCCTGCCATCAAAAGAGTTGAGTCAAAGGGTATTTTTAAATTTTTATCATGCATCAGCTCAATACCGGCAAGCATACCGCATTGGCGCGCATTACCAACATATTTCATAGTATTCATCTTCTGTATATGTTCTGCAATAACCGCCATTTTGGGCGGCAGATTTTCAATAACATCGTCTTTTTCAAAAAGCTCCAACCCGGCAACACCAGCTGCACAAGCCAAAGGATTACCGGTATATGAATGTCCGTGGTAAAAAGTTTTATATTCGGCTGCTTCACCTAAAAAAGTATTGTATATCTCATCAGTCACCATTGTAGCACCTAATGCCATATAACCTGCGGTAATACCTTTGGACAAGCACATCATATCCGGACAGATACCTTCATTCTCACAGGCAAATAATTTCCCGGTACGGCCAAATCCAGTCGCAACCTCATCGATTATCAGAAGCACATTATATTTTTCGGTAAGTTCACGTACACCTTTGATATACCCCTTAGGCTGCATCAACATTCCTGCAGCCGCCTGTACAAGAGGTTCTATAATCATTGCAGCAACTTTATCACTGTTTTCTTTCAAATAATCTTCCAACTCCTGCAGCAAAAAATCCCGGAATTCTATTTCACTGTTTATCCCCTCTATACTGCTGTGGTAAAACGACGGGCAAGTCATTTTTTTAGTATTAAAAAGCAAAGGTTTGTAGACTTTATGAAAAACATCTATATTACCAACGCTAACCGCACCTACCGTATCTCCATGATAAGAATCTCCCAAATTGATAAATTGCTGTTTTTCAGGCAAACCTTTATGCTGCCAGTATTGAAAAGCTATTTTTACTGCCGCTTCCACAGCTGTAGATCCGTCATCTGAATAAAAAACTTTATTCAATCCTTTAGGCGTTACCTCAACTAATTTTTTCGCCAATTCAGCAGAAGGCTTATTAATAAGACCAAGCAAAGTAGTATGGGCTATTTTATCAAGCTGTTTTTTTACAGCTTCATCAATTTCCCGACGGCGATGTCCATGTATATTAACCCATAAACTGGAAATACCGTCATAATAAGCGTTTCCTTCAACATCATACAATTTGACTCCTTCGCCATGATCAATTACCAGCTGCTTATTTTCGTTCCATCCTTTCATTTGTGTAAAAGGATGCCAGATATATTCTTTATCCATAAATTCCCATTGATTCATTTTACAGTACCTCCTGCTAATGATAATATTCTATCAATATCAATGTTCGCCTCTGTAATTTCAGCTAATTCACGACTATTAAATTCATCAAGCAAATGCTGAGATAGGACTGGCAATTTTCCTAAAATTGGTAAACCGGTTAATTTCTCATAATAATAAAGATTGCTTTGCTCCAAGGCACCAGCTTTTTTTCTGTCCCAACCGTTAACTATCAATCCCACTACTTTCAAACCATGTATCCTTGCATATTCAGCCGTCAATACAGCATGATTAACATTACCTAGAACAGCTTTAACCACTATAACCAAAGGCAGCTTCAGTTCACCGAAAAAATCTTTAACCAAATATTCATCAGTCAAAGGCGCGGAGATTCCTCCTACGCCTTCAACTATACTGATTTGACTGCCCAAAAGCATCTCCCTTGCTCCTGCCAGCATTACACACGGATCTATTTTTACACCAGCAAGACGGCTGGCTTCAGCAGGAGCCAAGGCAGCCTCCAATACATATGGTACGACCTGATCATGTTTTTCCACATTTAGCCCCGCGCAGTGCAGTAAAAACTCGGCATCTGTAGAAATCAACTTCCCGTCACTATTCTTAACACATCCTGAAGCAGCAGGTTTGTAAACGCCAGTTTTATAACCGCGGTGCCGCATAGCTGCCGCCAAGGCTCCACTTACTACTGTTTTACCTATTTCAGTATCCGTTGCCGTAACGCCTATTCCCAACATTTATTCAGCCTTCTTTCTTTTCACCATGTTTTAGTTCCTGCCAAAGCGCAGTAATTATTTGAGCCGCCTGACGCAACTGCTCTTCGCAATGAGCAGCTGTAACCGTTATCCGAAGGCGGCTTTCGCCACGAGGGACTGTCGGCGGGCGAATACCTGACACTAAAATACCTTTCGACTTCAACCTGTCAGCAAATTGCATCGTAAGCCCAGCCTCCCCAATGACAACTGGTATAATCGGAGTAATACCTTCAACAACATTCAATCCACCTTCCAATAAAAGCCGGCGCATTAGTCTTGAGTTCGCCCGTAAAGAATCAAGGTATTTGGAAGCCTGAGTTTGTAAAAGTAACAACGCTGCATTAGCTGCCGCTAAAGTAGCAGGAGCTAATGCTGTTGAAAAAATAAACGGTCGCGACCTGTTAATAAGATAGTCAATAAGTATTTTTTTACCAGCTACATAACCTCCTTCTGCTGCCAACGCCTTGCTCAATGTTCCTACCTGCAGATCTATTACATCCGTTAAACCGTAATGAGACGCCGTTCCGCTGCCATCATTTCCAATTACGCCCACTCCATGCGCATCATCAACTATAAGGAAGGCATTGAATTGTTTTTTCAGCACCGCCAAAGAAGGCAGATCAGCAATATCACCATCCATACTGAAAACTCCATCTGTAACGATAAATCGCTGACCAGTAACAATTTCCGTCTCTAAAAGCCGCTGTAAATCTGCCATATCATTATGTTTATAAACAACCACTTTGCAACGGCTAATACGGCAGCCGTCAATAATACTTGCGTGATTAAGTTCATCACTGAAAACAACATCACCAGTTTGCAGCAAACCATACAAGACTCCCAAATTGGTCATATAGCCTGTATTAAAAACCAAAGCACTTTCACTATGCTTAAAATCTGCCAGTCGCTTTTCCAGTTCACTTGCTATGAAGGTCCCTCCAGTAGTCAGTCGTGAACCACTGGAACCAGTACCAAATTTTAAAGCCGCTTGGGAAGCTGCTTCAATAACTTCCGGAGCATGAGTAAAACCAAGATAATTATTACTTGCCAATACCAAGTAAGTCTTACCGGTTCGATCCTGTGCCTGAGCTGGATTTACAAAATACAGCTCAGTAATTCTACGCGCCAGCCCTGCTTGACTGATATAAGCCAACTCTTTTGCGATCCTTGTCTCAAGCATCTTATTTATCCTCCGGTCTGATCAATACTACCTGATCCTGTAAATAGGTGATAAGTTTCTGAACATCAGTTCCATGCTCTACAAAAAAAACTCTGCCACCAATCGGGTTGCCATATTCTTTCAATACAGGAATACGTTTATATCCATATTTTGCCGAAGCTACATAACCAGTCACATATTCAGGATCATCCGACCAGCATAATTCAGCGACAACCCCAACAGCACTGGCCACTTTAGATGCCAATACCAAAGCCTCACGGACATGATCCCCAAAAAGCCCTTTTTCTAAAAGTCTCGCCTCATATCTTTCTGAATTGTCACAATCCATTTTACTGACTCTCACACCACGTTCACCTAAAGAGTCTACTCTTAGCCCTGTATCCGCATCCAAAAGCATCGCTCCACGCATACTGTCCCGCAGATTGATTATACGGGAAATCCCAGCCGCTGCAGCTTCAGTACTCACTCCGGCTTTAACAAGTTCCTCCACAGCCGCTTTCCTGCCTGCCATAACACTATCTGCCTGACAGCTTGAAAGCGGCAGCAACGGACGATAAAAAATATCCGCAGTTTTTACCGCTTCTACTTTTAAGCTTATAAAATCCGCCATTCCACGCTGATGCTTTTGTGCCCTATGCAGCATTGCAACAATCGCCTGTTCTATTTTTTCTTCACTTAAAATACGTTCGGCACCAGAAATATGGCGTCCGCCTTGTTCATGCGGACCTCCTTGCGCAGAACGCATTTTGACACTGTAAAGCATATTCTCACCTTCTTGGACTTACAGTACCGGAACAGTAACTTTACGTCCCAAATCTTTAATCATCTGTTTATCAGCATCTGTACTGCGTCCGCCCGTAGTCAGATAACCGCCTATCATAATTCCGTTAAGGCCGCCGTTAAGTGCCAAAACCTGCAAATCACGTAAATTTACTTCGCGTCCTCCGGCTGTTCTAATCAGTGCTTTAGGCAAAATGAACCGAAACACTGCATAAGCACGCAATATTTCTAAAGGAGTTAAAGTTTTATTATCGGCAAAAGGAGTACCGGGGATGGGAGTAAGTAAATTAAGCGGCACTGAATCTATTCCCAGCCTCTTCAATTCGAAAGCCATTTCAACACGCTGTTTTGCTGTTTCATTAAGTCCAAAAATACCGCCGCTGCAAACTCTTAATCCTGCTTTCTGAGCATTCCGGATCGTAAACATTTTATCTTCATAAGTATGAGTACTGCAGATATCCGGAAAATGGCTGGGTGCAGTTTCAATATTAGAATGATATCTGGTGACACCTATTTTTTTTAATTCAAAAGCCTGTGCTTCTGTTAATATTCCTAACGACGCACAAATTTCAATACCAACTTCCTCTCTAATTCGAATAAGCGTTTTACAAATATTATCAAAATCGTCTGCTTTACTTTGTCCGCGTCCACTAGTAACTATGGAAAACCTTACAGCACCTGCAGCTTTAGCCTTTTTGGCCGCATCAACTATCTCATCTTCCGCTAGCAATGAATATTCTTCAACACCAGTATTATAATGGGCTGACTGAGCACAAAATTTACAATTTTCAGGGCAGCGGCCGCTGCGGCCATTGATGATAGCACAACAATCTACAGCATCCCCTGTAAACTTTTGTCTGATTCTATCTGCCATAGCTAAAAGCAGCATCGTATCATCATCGCTAACATCAATAAGCTGTTCAGCTTCTTGACAGGTTATTGATCCACCCTGAAGAACTCTATCCGCTAAGCTTAAAATTAAATTTTTCATTTCTCCAGCTCCTTCGTAAACCTTTATTTTTTTTTAGTTAACAATCAAATTATAGCTCGTCAACGCTTTTTAGTCAACTAGTTAACTTAAGATGGTTAACGTATAATAAAAGGCACCGCTGTAAAAACAGCGGTGCCTTTTATTATTTTTCTGTAAATTATCTTATTGTAAATTTATCTCAGCCTGCCTGGTAAGTATATTTTCGATAGCCAATGCCACGCCATCATTATCATTACTAGCAGTAATCAATTTTGCCGCCTGCTGGACCTGAGGTTTTGCGTTAGCAACAGCAACGCCGATACCAGCATTGGCAATCATCGAAATATCATTATTTGAGTCGCCTATACACATGATTTCATCCGGTTTAATACCAAAACTTTCCGCCAATTCTTTAACAGCAACCCATTTATTAACCGCAGGCTCCATCAGCTCCAAAAAATTGTCCTTAGAACTGGTTACGTCAATACGTCTATCAAAACGATTCGCCACATCTTGCCAAGCCGCTGCAAAATCACTGCTTTCAGTCATCAGTAATAATTTATACGGAGCTTTGGTTATATGATATACAGCTTCACCAACAGCAGTCGTAGGAACACCGGAAATACGGCTATACATACGAGAATATTCATTTTCTTCCTTTACAAGCAGTTCATCATCTATATATACCTGAACATAATAGTCTTTTTCTTTGCAATAGGACAGAGCATCTAAAGCAGTTTGCAGCTGCATTGGTTTCCGAACGTATACTTTTTCTGAAAGCGCACCCTTTACCAATGCTCCATTATAAGCGATCAAAGGAACATCCAATTGTAATTGTTCAGCAAAGGGCTTGATAGATCTGTACATTCTGCCCGTTGCAAGAGTAAAAACAATTCCTGCAGCTAATGCTCTCTTAATAGCAGCAAGGTTACGCGGAGATATTTTCCGCTCATTATTGAGCAATGTATCATCCATATCACTGGCAATCATTTTGATTTTCATTCTTTGATCTCCTTTTTAACTGTTAGTTCAGTAACACCTAATACCATCAGACAAAATACCGCCAGCAAAACTAACGCACCAAATTTATCAGTCACTGTATAACCTGGCAGCAAACGCATAATATCCATAGTTAGACAGCTACTGCCCACAAACAGCAAAGCCCGCTTCCGTAAGATAGAACCACCAAGTTTCCATACTAAAATCTGGACTAAGGCACTGCCAATACCAGCAATACATGCCCCTGCTATCAGACCGCCCAATGTGACGACCTCCATAACATCAGTCCAGTAAATCAAACAAAAATAAAGCACGCTCAAAGTTACGGCGCGCAGAAAAAATGCATACATACCATCACCCGAGATATATTATACCACAAGGGTACGTATTCTCAACAGACTAGAAAGCACCTCGTCAAGTTTTTACACAGTACTATAAAATAAAAAGAAGTTTCGCATAGCGAAACTTCTTTGATATTATTATTTATTGTTTACTGAACTGGTCTTTGCCAACACCGCACAAGGGACAAACCCAATCTTCCGGTAAATCTGCAAAAGCAGTGCCTGCCGCTATCCCATTATCAGGATCTCCTATTTCCGGATCATAAATATACCCACAAACATCACATACCCATTTTTCCATTTGTTTCAACTCCTTAAATTGATATTTTCAACTACATCAGCGACCTGCTGTAAAACAAAACCTTATTTTTTCAAGCTCTGTTAATTAAGCATTAACTACGACATCAAAAAGCAAGTCCTGTTTTACCACAAAATTACCGCTAATTGTTCTTTAATAATATTATACCATCAATACAGCAAAAGTCATCAAACAAAATTTACATAAATGACGATTTAATTTATTTAAGCACTTCTCGCTTTTCTGGCAAATCTAAACGAAAAAAATCATAAATACGCTGTGCTGTTGGATAATTCATACCTTCTACTTCTGCTAATTCTTCTACACTGGCAGCTTTCATCGCATCCAGCGACTGAAAGCGTTTCCATAAAGCCTGACGTCTTTTCGTGCCAATACCTTCAATATGATCAAGTACCGAAACCAAATTCCGCTTACTACGCAATTTGCGATGATATGTTATGGCAAAACGGTGTGCTTCATCTCGAATCCGCTGTATCAAATGAAGAGAAGCAGAATCTCGATCCAATAAGATACTTTCAGACGAACCCTCTGTAAATATTTCTTCTTCCCGTTTAGCCAAGCCAATAACAGGAAGTTCATGCAGACCTAAGCCACGAATAACTTCCAGCGCTGAACTCAGCTGTCCTTTACCACCGTCGATAATGACAAGACTTGGCAGTTCCTCATAATCTTTATAGCGTCGGTAAACGACTTCCTGCATTGATTTAAAATCATCTGGTTTCCCTTCTGTAGATTCAATTTTATAACGGCGGTAATCTTTTTTACAGGGTTTCCCATTACGAAAAACCACCATTGAAGCTACCGTTTCTGTTCCCTGAGTATGTGAAATATCAAAACAATCTATTCTTTCTAATGCATTTGACAATTGCAGAGCTTTCTGTAATTCTTCTGCCGCCTGTTCCTCTGTTTTCAGCGAAACCTGACCTTTGCGCAGCCTCTCTTCAAGAAGTTTGGCTGCATTTTCAACCGCAAGATGCAATAATTCACGTTTAGTTCCCCTCCGGGGCTGTAAAAACTCAACTTTACGCCCGGCTCTTGCTGTCAGCCACTCTTCCAGAACGATCAACTCATCCGCTGCTGGAAGAACTGGCAAAAGTATTTCCCGCGGTACAAAAGATGCCTCGTTATAATATTGTTTAATAAAAGCAGTCAAAATTTCCTGATCGCTGTCATCATCATTTTGTAAAAAGAAATTATCACGACCAATCAACTTGCCGCCACGAACAAAAAATATCTGCAAACAAGTTCCGGTACTATCTTTGGCAAGACCTACTACATCAAGATCACCACCGCTTGTTACAGCCTTCTGCTGTTCGTTCAGTCTTATTACAGCCTGCAGTTGGTCACGTACCCGGGCAGCTTCTTCAAAAGCATAATTTTCAGCGGCCTGCTGCATCTGCAGCTTTAGTTCACGTTCAAGTTCAGACGTACGCCCATCTAACAGTAAACACACGGCTCTGATCATTTTTCCATAATCTTCTCGGGAAACATACCCCGCACATGGAGCAAGGCAACGTTTAATATGATATTGCAGGCAGGGCCTATCGGTATTCATTTTTCGGCAATTGCGCAAAGGAAACATTGACCGCAGCAGTTTAACAGTAGCGTGCATTGCCCCAGCATCTGCATAAGGACCATAATATTTAGCACCGTCACGAAGCTGTTTGCGCGTAACATAAATACGCGGGAAATCTTCCTGCATCGTTACCTTCAAATAAGGATAAGTTTTATCATCCTTAAGCATAATATTATAGCGCGGACGGTGCTTTTTTATTAAATTGCATTCTAAAATAAGCGCTTCAACTTCGCTGTCTGTAACAATGGTTTCTATTTCAGCAACTTTTGCGACTAATGCTTTAACTTTTACAGTATGTGATGCCAGATTACGAAAATAACTGCGTACACGATTTTTTAATACTACCGCCTTTCCGACATAGATAATTTTCCCATGTTCGTCACGCATTATATAAACGCCAGATTTATCCGGCAGTACAGCTAAAGTTTTAGCAATAGATTCATTCATTACTGATACCACCCATGTTTTTTAGCCTGAGCCAAAGCTTGTTTAATATATTGACCTGTATATGATTTCTTGTTTTTAGCTACTTCTTCAGGAGTACCACAGGCAAGCAGAGTACCTCCCTTGTCACCGCCCTCAGGACCCAAATCGATAATATAATCGGCAGTTTTGATAACGTCAAGATTATGCTCAATAACAACGACGGAATCACCTGCTCCGACCAGTCTTTGTAATACCTCTAATAATTTATGTACATCTGCTATATGCAGGCCGGTTGTAGGTTCATCTAAAATATACAGAGTTTTCCCTGTGCTGCGCCGTGATAATTCTGTTGCCAGTTTCACGCGCTGCGCCTCACCACCGGAAAGTGTTGTTGCAGCCTGCCCTAACCTAATATAACCTAAACCAACATCTTCAAGAACCTCAAGCTTACGATAAATACGTGGCAGATTTTTAAAAAATTCACAGGCTTCCGTTACAGTCATGTCTAAAACTTCGGCAATAGTTTTTCCTTTGTAATGTACCTCCAGGGTATCACGATTATAGCGGGCACCATGACATACCTCGCAGGGAACGTATACGTCAGGCAGAAAATGCATCTCTATTTTATTCATACCATCGCCGCGGCAAGCTTCACAGCGTCCGCCTTTAACATTAAAGCTGAAGCGCCCTGGCTTATAACCGCGCAGTTTTGCTTCATTTGTCTGGCTGAACAGTTCACGAATAAAATCAAAAACTCCGGTATAAGTAGCCGGATTTGAACGAGGGGTCCTTCCAATAGGAGACTGATCAATATTAATAACCTTATCGATCTCACTCAATCCCAAAATTTCTTTATGGTCTGCTGGCCGCAGACGTGCCCCATGCAGTTTCGCAGCCAATGCGTTATAAAGAATATCGTTAATCAGCGTTGACTTGCCACTACCGGAAACACCAGTCACAACAGAGAAAACACCTAAAGGAATTTTTACATCGATGTTCTTAAGATTATTTGCCTTGGCTCCTTTAATTTCAATAAAACGACCGTCATTACTTCTGCGTTTTTTCGGTACAGGAATAAATTTGCGTCCGCTAAGATACTGACCGGTAATTGATTGCTCTGACTGCTTGACGACTTCAGCAGTTCCCTGTGCTACTACATTACCGCCATGCTCACCGGCTCCAGGACCAATGTCAATAATCTGATCAGCAGCATACATTGTCTCTTCATCGTGTTCAACTACCAGCAGCGTATTTCCCAGATCACGCAAATGCTTCAATGTCTCAAGTAATTTACTGTTATCACGCTGATGCAGCCCAATACTTGGTTCGTCTAAAATATATAATACGCCTACCAAACCAGAACCAATCTGTGTTGCCAGACGAATACGCTGTGCCTCACCGCCAGAAAGCGTTCCGGCAGCACGATCCAAAGTAAGATAATCCAGTCCGACATCATTCAGAAATTTTAGCCGGGCCAGAATTTCTTTTAGGACTTGTTTTGCTATAATCTGCTGTCGTTCAGTAAGTTTCAACGCATTAAAAAATTCTATTGCATCACGTACGGTCAACGCTGTGACCTGACAAATATTTTTACCGCCAACAAGAATGGCAAGAACCTCTTTTTTCAACCTGGCACCATGACACACAGGGCAAGGAGTACTTGTCATAAACCCTTCAATATCCAAACGCATCCGTTCGGAAAAAGCTTCTCGATGGCGACGGCGCAGCATAGGAATAATACCCTCAAAAGCAGTAGTATGTTTTTTTACTTCTCCCTGCATATTTTCATAGACAAAAGAAAATTTTTCTTCACCGCTGCCATACCAGAGCAAGTCTTTTATTTTTTCCGGTAAATCGTTCCAAACCGTACCAAAATCATATCCATAAGCCTTCAGAACCGCTCCCAGCTGTTTCATATGATAAGCTTCCATATTCGTGCTGAGTGCTGCAATTGCACCTTCCGCAAAGGTTTTAGCGCCATCTGGAATAATCAGCTCTTTATCCAATTCCATATTCATGCCCAACCCAGTACATTCAGGACAAGCACCATAAGGGTTATTGAAGGAAAAGAGACGCGGCTCGATTTCAGGCAAACTTATACCACAATCACTGCAGGCAAAATGTTCGCTGTACAATTGCGTTTCACCATTAATAACATTTATTTCCACCAAACCATCAGCCAACTTTAAAGCCGTCTCTATAGAATCTGATAACCTCTGAGCGATACCATCACGTACAGCCAAACGATCAACTATCACGGATAAGTCGTGCTTTCTTTTCTTATCCAGAGATATTTCTTCATCTAATGTGCGCACCTCACCATCAATATACATTCTGGCGTAACCAGCTTTGCGCATAGAATCTAAAATTTTCTGATGTTCACCCTTACGGCCGCGCACCAAAGGTGCCATAACCATAAATTTAGTATTTTCAGATAGTTCCAGAACATGATCGACAATCTGCTCAACTGTCTGCCGTTCAATAATTTTTCCGCAATTTGGGCAATGAGGTTCTCCAATACGGGCAAACAACAAGCGCATATAATCATATATTTCAGTTACTGTGCCCACTGTTGAACGCGGATTACGACTGGTAGTCTTCTGGTCGATGGAAATGGCAGGGCTGAGCCCTTCAATATAATCCACATCCGGCTTATCCATCTGTCCTAAAAATTGACGCGCATAAGCGGACAGCGATTCGACATAACGACGCTGCCCTTCCGCATAGATAGTATCAAATGCCAAAGAAGATTTACCGCTGCCAGATAAACCGGTAACTACAACCAGCTCATCACGCGGTATCTCAACTGTGATATTTTTCAGGTTATGCTGCCTGGCACCTTTTACAATTAATTGTTCTTTCATTACTTACTCCTGTTTTTAGGTTTAGGCGACAATTTCTGGCCTAACTGTCCTTTAATTACGATCAAACGGTCCCTTAATTCTGCAGCAAGCTCAAAGTTAAGTTCCTTGGCAGCAACAGCCATACGTTTTTCAAGTTCTTTCGCCATTTTCTGCAATTCTTTTTCCGACCGTTTTTTTATCGCATTATCACTGTAATCTTCCGTCCCGTCATCCTCGGCAATCTTCGTCAGTTTTATCAGCTGACGTTGTTCTTTATAGATAGTTTTTGGTGTAATCTGATGCTCTTTATTATAATCTTCCTGCAGTTCCCGGCGGCGGTTTGTTTCATCAATGGCACGCCGCATTGAATCCGTAATACGGTCAGCATACATTATAACCCGTCCGTGCTCATTACGGGCAGCTCTGCCAATGGTCTGGATCATAGCAGTATCACTGCGTAGAAAACCTTCTTTATCGGCATCTAAGATAGCAATCAGAGAAACCTCGGGTAAATCCAGGCCTTCCCGCAGCAGATTTATTCCAACCAGTACATCAAACTTACCATTACGCAGATCATCAATAATTTCAGCACGCTCAATAGTAGCAATCTCAGAATGCAAATAACGGACTTTTACCCCAGCTTGTTTCAAATATTCAGTCAGATCCTCAGACATCCGCTTAGTCAGAGTTGTAACTAAAGTACGTTCTCCTGCTTCAGTAACTTTATGTATTTCATTCAGCAAATCATCAATCTGACCTTTGATTGGCCTGATTTCTACCTGCGGATCTAATAAACCAGTAGGTCTGATAATCTGCTCTACCACCTGCTGCGTCTGCTCCATTTCATATTTTGCAGGAGTTGCGGAAACATAAATCACCTGATTTATCTGCTGCTGAAATTCATCAAAGGTAAAAGGCCTATTATCAAAAGCAGAAGGCAGCCTGAATCCATGTTCTACAAGCATCTCTTTACGCGAACGGTCACCAGCGTACATCGCCCTGATCTGTGGTAATGTCACATGTGATTCATCAATTACTAATAGGAAATCCTTGGGAAAATAATTAACTAAAGTAAATGGAGGTTCTCCTGCCTTACGATTAGCTAAATGCCGTGAATAATTTTCGATTCCGGAGCAGTACCCCATTTCATTCATCATTTCCAGATCATAGTTAGTACGTTGTTCCAGACGTTGTGCTTCCAGCAATTTATTATGTGAATTAAGATATTCAAGTCGTTCTGCCAATTCTACTTTAATGTCTTCCATTGCCCGATCCAGGTTTTCACGAGAGGTTACATAGTGAGAAGCAGGGAAAATAGCAACATGGCTGCGTTTAGCCAAAATTTCTCCAGTCAGTACATCAACTTCCAATATCCGCTCAACTTCGTCATCAAACATCTCAATGCGTACTGCTTTTTCATTATAGCCAGCAGGAATAACTTCGATAACATCTCCGCGAACACGGAAAGTACCACGTTGAAACGCAATATCATTACGATCATATTGAATCTCGACTAATTTGCGTAAAATAGCTTGTCTGTCAATCTTCTGTCCTACACGCAGAGACAGCACCATATCATAATATTCCTGTGGCGCACCCAATCCATAAATACAAGATACACTGGCCACAATAATTACGTCACGGCGTTCAAATAAAGCGCTAGTAGCAGAATGTCGGAGTTTATCTATTTCATCATTGATCGATGCATCTTTTTCAATATAGGTATCAGATTGTGGAATATAAGCCTCCGGTTGATAATAATCGTAATAACTCACAAAATATTCCACTGAATTTTCAGGAAAAAAAGCTTTAAACTCACTTGCTAACTGTGCCGCCAATGTTTTATTATGCGCAATAACCAATGTTGGTTTATTCACTTTATTAATAACCTGCGCAATAGTATAGGTTTTCCCAGTTCCGGTAGCCCCGAGCAAGACCTGTGTCCGCAGTCCTTTTTCTATACCTTCTGCCAACTTCTCAATAGCCTGAGGCTGATCTCCATCCGGCTCAAAAGGTGCTGTTATTTTAAAATCCATATTTTGACCTCTTGTCATTACTAAAAATTTATTTCAAAACTAATCCGACTGGGCAATGGTCACTGCCCGTGATATCAGCATAAATCACGCTGTCTTCTATTCTGTCAGCCCATCTGTCAGAAACAAGCCAGTAATCAATACGCCATCCCGCATTCTTTTCGCGCGCTTTAAACATATACGACCACCAGGTATAAGCACCTTCTTTTTCGGGATAGAGATGGCGAAACGAGTCAGTAAACCCCGCCGTTAACAACTCCGTCATTTTTGCTCTCTCTTCATCAGTAAACCCAGCATTATTACGATTAGTTTTCCAGTTTTTCAAATCTATCTCACGATGAGCAACATTAAGATCTCCGCAAACAAGCACCGGTTTAATTTGGTCAAGCTTCAACAAATAATCACGAAATGCATCTTCCCATATCTGTCTGTAATCCAACCGTTCCAGCCCGCGCTGTGAATTAGGCGTATATACATTTACCAGATAAAACTCCTTATATTCGGCAGTAATAACACGCCCTTCTTTATCATGTTCTTCAATTCCCAAACCATAGGTGACAGTAAGAGGCTTGACTTTAGAAAAAACAGCCGTACCGGAATACCCCTTTTTTTCAGCGCTGTTCCAGTACTCCTCATATCCAGGAAAAACAAACTCCGCCTGCTCACGCTGCATTTTTGTTTCCTGAACGCAAAAAACATCTGCGTCGACGCTGTCCATAAATTCTTTAAAGCCTTTATTCATACAGGCCCGCAGCCCATTTACATTCCAAGAAATAAATTTCATCTCAACACTTCCCATCTGCAGTTTTTTTGACTAAAAAAATTCTTTAATAGTAATATTTTATCATTTATCATAGCTTTTTTAAAGAGACTTCACCGAACAGGATTTGACAATTCTGCAAACAAACGTACACCCAAATAAAAAACCTCGACCATATCAGGTCGAGGCATTAAAACTTAATTTCATTGAATATGAGAAACTCTATCAGCGGCTTCTTTTTTCTTAGCATCGTTAAAACGCGGCAAAGTACTGAGATAACCGGTAATACGGCGTACACGCACTATGGTGTCATAATGTGGTTTAACAACTACATTATTACCGTCAAGCCCTAAATCCAAAGACAACAATGTTTTATGCGGCATTACCTGTAATTGATTATTGAGATAAATGGCGGCTTCTTCTTGCGAGATCCCATCCGCGCAATTAATTTTTATACCATGCAGTTCATAGGTCATGTTAACCAGCTCCTTAGATAAAATTCCATGACCTAATTATAAATCAATAATAATTATTTGTAAAGCCCTTTCTACAATATTTTGTGTTTATTTCACTTATTAACTTTTCCATATACAATATTTAGTACATCATTTTATGACTTCAATTAATAACAGGACGATTTTCCATGATATTTACCTGTTTGCTGATTGCCCATTTCATAGTTTCTTCCGGAGCAGTCTGATTCCCCAATTCTTTTATCTCATTTTCCCTAATCCGTTTTTTAGAGAATCTATCACCATCTTTTCGGTAAACATAGATATCAGCATTTAAAACCGTTCTTACATAGGTTGAACCGTCTTCATTACGCCATATCATTCCCTGCACCATCTGCTCGTACATGTCGTGCACAATGACCAAAACTAACGCTTCCGCTGGTATTTCTTCTGCTATCTTCCTCGTAACAGATTGGTCGACAACGCTTTTTCCATGTCCCGTAAAAATATTTTCTTCAGTCACCTTTTTAGTCCGATCTGTATCAACCAGCTTAAAATCAGGGAAATGATACGCCCAACGTACAGGCTCACGCCACATTTTATAAACCTGCTGCGTTACGTTACCACTGTTATCAAAAACTACAAAGGCTACAGGCTGATCAGCAAAAGCGGCAGCCGTATTAGGAACAATTGCCACTATTGTTAATAAAACAGCCAACAACAGCCCGTTAAATTTTTTCATTAATACTCCCTCCTATCAGCGTAATTCAGCAGCTTTACCATTGGCAAGCCGCTCTATACCTAAATGAACAGCTATTGTCTGACCGATATCAGAAAACGTCCGCATGGGTAGTAAAGCCTTACTAACAATATTTTTACCAAAAAACAAGACCGGAATTTTTTCACGTGTATGGTCACTGCCACTCCAGGTTGGATCACATCCATGATCTGCAGTAACCAGCAACAGGTCATCTTGCTTTAATAACCTAAGCAGTTCAGGCAAACGATCATCAAAATATTCCAATCCTTCCCCATAGCCTTCAACATCACGCCGATGCCCGAAGGAAGAATCAAAATCCACAAAATTTACAAAAACCAGGCTATTATCAGGAGCTTCTTGCACAGCCTGCAATGCAGCGGCAAATAATTTATCAAGACCACTGGCAGGATAATGCTTCGTAATTCCGCGGTGAGCAAAAATATCAGCAATTTTACCCACCGCATAGACACTGCCGCCTGCGGCTACCAGTTTGTCCAGCAACGTATCAGCAGGAGCAGGCACAGCATAATCATGCCTGTTGCCAGTCCGCACAAAATCTTCTGCACGAGTGCCCACAAAAGGACGCGCTATAACGCGCGCTATATGGTAAGGCTTAACTAGTTCATAGCAAATCTTACATAATTCATATAATCGTTCAAGACCAAACACTTCTTCATGCGCCGCAATTTGCAAAACACTGTCTGCGCTGGTGTAAATAATTGGCTTGCCAGTCTTTAGATGTTCTTCACCCAGTTCTTTTATTATTTCAGTTCCAGATGCATGCTTTTCCCCCAATACCCCCGGCAAATTTCCCTGTTTAATAATTTTCTCAACTAATTCCTTTGGAAAACATTTTAGCTGCTGCGGAAAATACCCCCAGTCAAAAAGTACCGGGACGCCTGTAATCTCCCAGTGCCCGCTCAGAGTATCTTTACCATGGCTTATTTCCTCTGCATAAGTATAAGCAGCATCGATTTTACTATCGTCACTGCTTAGAGGATACGCCAGCTTTTGACCACGGCTGAGCTCTGCCGCACCTGCCAGTCCTAACCTTGCCAGATTAGGCAGATGTAAATACCTGGGACTTCCATCCGCACTTTTGCGGTTTGCAGCCATCCACTCACAAATATGCCCTAATGTATCTGCACCGCTGTCACCAAACTTTTCAGCGTCATGGGCATAGCCAATACCAAAAGAATCCAATAATAAAATAATACTTCTTGCCATGTTATTTACCTGCCTTTATTAAATCCTGCAAAGTCTTTTTTACTACTGCCTGAAATCTTTGCGAAGCCAATTCGTAAAGATCCGGCGGCGCAACCAGTTCGCTGTCAGTCCTTTTAGCAACGACGCCGCAAATTGAAGCCGCTTGCAAACCAAAACTCTGAGCAACTATAAACAGCGCCGCAGTTTCCATCTCATAATTTAAAGCTCCTAATGCCTGCCACTCTTGTAGACTCCCCTGCAATGATTTTCTCACATAGCCTGTATAGCTGTCATAACGTTCCTGACCAGGCCAAAAAGTATCACTGGAAACAGAAATACCAGTATGATATGGAATTGACAGACTTTCTGCTGCCTGCTGCAGGGCCAGAGTTAACTCAAATGAAGCCACTGCAGGAAAATTCAAAGGCGCATAGTGCTGTGACGTTCCGTCTAAACGTACTGCCGCTTTATTGATAACAAGATCACCAAGTTCTACATCTTTCTGAATAGAACCAGTTGTTCCGACACGAATAAAATTCTTTATGCCAAGACGTGCCAATTCTTCCATTCCTATGGCGACAGAAGGTCCTCCCATGCCTGTAGAACAAACCAATACCGATGTTCCTTCAACATCCGCCAGCCAGCTTGTATATTCACGATGACAACCGACAGGCTCAGCGGTGCCAAGAGCTCTGGCCAACGCTTCTACACGCCCTGGATCTCCAGGCAGCAAAGCATACTCTGCTCCTTTAATCATTTCTGCTGAAATACCAATATGATAAAGAACTTCATTAGGCATTACTTTATTCCCCACGCTACTGCCTCGCTTTCTTAAAATTATACTTCTACTTAATCTATATATTCGCCATTTTCATACTTGCTCCTGCTAAAAGATATTACAGCAATGTGAAATAAAAAACTGCCGCAGCAAATGCTGAGACAGTAATATTTTTAATAACCCAAACTCTCGCCAACTAAAATCACTTTGATTTTTCCTTTAGGTTTACAGCGTCTGGTAGTCAATATATAATTGCAAATACAGTCAGGTGCGTTACAATCTGCACAAAGCCCTGTTTCCATACAAGGAGTTTTTAACTGAGGAAAACGCTGAACATTAATAGGCGCCGCCAACATTCTCACACGTGCCAAAGCATCATCCTGGGTTTTGACGATTTTATTGATCCCTGCAATAACAATTACACTTTTAGGACCATACACCATAGCTGCCACACGATTTCCAGTACCATCAATATTTACCAGCTGTCCATCTTCACTAACAGCATTACTGCTCATTAAAAAAGTATCACACAACAGTGCTTTACGCATCAGCTCCGTTCTCTGCGCAGGTGTTTCTGCCGTGTCACGGTCAATAACCTTATAGCGTCCGCTTCGCATTACATCTAACAGTCCAATTTCCTGTATGGTAACGGAACCGCCCCAGGATACAACGTCGTCTTCAGATATAAGTTCTAATGCTTTGTCTAAAGCCGCAGGCTTATCCGAACAATAAAAAGCTTCAAAACCACGTCTTTCCAAATTTTTCAAAACTGTTTTACATGCAGCTTCACTGCGTAATTGAGTAGGAGTTTTTGCCATTCTGCTCACCTCTTATTCTGCAACTACTTCCCCTATGAATACTTCATCAGTTTCATCATGTTCTTTTAAAGTAACTTCAATAGTTTCCTTATGAGCAGTTGGTACGTTTTTACCAACAAAATCAGCGCGAATAGGCAATTCCTTATGTCCTCGATCAATAAGCACTGCTAATTGGATAGACCGTGGGCGTCCCATGTCAATGACAGCATCCAGCGCGGCTCTAATCGTACGACCAGTATAGAGAACATCATCTACTAAAACGATATTCTTCCCATTCAGATCAAAATCAATATCAGTTCCATGTACGATCGGATTATACCCCAAGGTAGAAAGGTCATCACGATATAAGGTAATATCAAGCATACCCACTTTTACTTTTACGCCTTCAATAATTTCAATTTCCTGTGCAATCCGTTGTGCCAACGGCACTCCTCTGGTTCGAATACCAACAAGCACAACATTATTGACACCCTTGTTCTTTTCGATGATTTCATGTGCGATACGTACCAACGCACGACGCATTGCATCACTGTCCATAATAACATTTTTCTTAACTACTTTACTCATACAGCTCACCTCAAAATATTTTAGAATTGTCCGTTACGTAAACGGGTAATAATTTTCTGCATATCTTCCGGCAGCCCCGCCTCAAACCGCAGCCGTTCTCCTGTACGCGGATGTGTAAACTCCAGTTCCTGTGAATGAAGTGCCTGCCCATGAATCGCAAATGGAACCTTCATCGGAGAATATTTAGGATCTCCTACTAAGGGATATCCCAAATAGTCCATATGGACACGTATCTGATGTGTTCGACCTGTTCTCAAACGGCAGCGTACAATAGTAAAACGTCCAAAACGCTCAAGCACTTCATAATCAGTTACTGCGGTACGCCCACCCTCTTGTACTACCGTCATCTTTTTACGGTCATTTTTATCACGAGCTATCTTCGCCGAAATTGTCCCGGTATCCTCTTTTATATTGCCCCTGACAATAGCAATATATGAACGTTTGGCAGTTTTGTTTTGAATCTGTTCCGATAAAGATATATGTGCAGCATCATTCTTAGCTACAATCATGATGCCTGAAGTATCCTTATCCAAACGGTGCACAATCCCCGGCCTGATTACATTATTTATCCCTGATAAATTTTGGCAATGATGAAGCAGTGCATTAACAAGAGTACCGGTATAATGGCCTGGTGCTGGATGCACCACCATCCCACGACTTTTATTAACAACAACTACATCTTCATCTTCAAAAATAACATCCAAGGGAATAGCCTCAGAACGAATTTCTAAAAGTTCCGGCTCTGGCAGCATAACTGTGAACACATCGCCGGCCTTAACTTTATAGTTGGCTTTAAACACTTTTGCTCCACGAAATACACGCCCTTCCTCCAAAAGTTTTTGCATATTGGAGCGCGACACCTCTAGTTTTGCAGCCAGATAAATATCGAGTCTTTGACCAACATCATTTTCTGCAGCAGCAATATTTTCTACTTCTTCAGTATTTCTGTCTGTATTAAATTCCATATAATAAAACCCACCCCTACACAAATAGCAATATCTGCCACATTAAAAATAGGCCAGATACGAAAATCAAAAAAATCTACAACCATACCATTTTCAGCTCTGTCTATCAGATTACCGACAGCCCCACCAATAAAAAGTGCTGTTCCGGCCCGCACACACAAAGGTTCTGCTAAGATTTCTTTTCTAAACCACCAAACTATGACCAGCACCAGCAAAGCTACACAAATAAAAAAAGTTCTGTTATGAGCAAACATTCCAAAGGCAGCCCCTGGATTCAAAATATAAGTTAAATGGAAAATGTTAGGAATGATGGGAATACTTTGTCCTTCAGCCATCATAGCTACAACTATATTTTTTGTCAATTGGTCAAGCAAAACGACTAACGCCGCCAGCCAAATCAAAATCATAAGTTACTCCTATATTTATAAAAATTACTCTTATTATTATACCTGTAAAATTATCTTTTTTCAATGCTTCTTTGCCATAGTGTAATGAGAATCACTTGAGTAATCAGTCTTAATAATTAAAGTATATATTTTTTTACATTTATGCATAAATAATTTTGACAGTCCTATATAAAAAACCCGGCACCAAATAGTACCGGGTTTTATAAATAAACTATTAGTACAGAATTTTATTAGCTATAACCAAACGTTGAATTTGGTTTGTGCCTTCATAAATCTGCATGATCTTAGCATCACGCATCATTTTTTCAACCGGATATTCACGGGAATAACCATAACCGCCCATTACCTGAACAGCATCAGTAGTCACCTGCATAGCCACATCAGCAGCATAACATTTAGCCATAGCCGCCTCTTTGGAAAATTCCAGCCCCTGGTCACGCATCCAGCATGCTTTCAGTACCATCAATCTTGCCGTTTCAACCTTCATAGCCATATCAGCAATCATGGACTGGATCATTTGGAAAGAAGCAATCGGCTGGCCGAATTGTTTTCTTTCTTTAGCATATTTTACAGCACAATCTAAAGCAGCCTGAGCCAGACCAACGGATACTGCTCCAACAAAAGGACGTGCAGAATCCAAAGTATTCATTGCTATACGGAAGCCCTCGCCTTCACGGCCAACACGGTTAGCTTCTGGAATCACGACATCCTGTAAAATCAATTCACAGGTATTAGAGGGGCGGATGCCCATTTTATCCTCTTTTTTACCAACAGTAAAGCCAGGTGTTCCTTTAGGTACGATAAATGCAGTCAAACCACGGATACCACCGGATTTGCGGGTATTAGCAAATACAAGATAAGTATCTGCAATTCCACCATTAGTAATAAACGCTTTAGTACCATTAAGAGTATAAGTTCCGGCTTCCTTGTTTTTTACAGCTGAAGTAGCGACACCACCGGCATCTGAACCTGCACCAGGTTCAGTTAATGCAAACGCAGCCAGTTTACCATCATTAAGTAAATCACAATGCGCTTGTTTCTGTTCTTCAGTGCCGGCAATCAAAATAGGATAAGACGCCAGGGAGTTCGCAGCCATTGAGGTAGCAACACCTGCACAGCCTTTGCCCAGTTCTTCATAAATAACGGCAACTGTAACGCTGTCCAGTCCAGGTCCGCCATATTCTTCTGGAACAATAACATTCAAAAGCCCCATATCAGCAGCTTTTTCAAGCAGCCCGGGCATAGATTGATTATTTCTGTCCATTTCGGCAGCGTAAGGGGTAATTTCTTTTTCTACAAAATCCCTCACCATTTCCTGTAATTCAAGTTGTTCTTCATTAAGTGCAAAATCCATTTTGTCCTCCTTGTGTTAAGGCTTAAGCCAAATTGCTTGTTAAGGCGACTTGCCGTCAGCCTTTACCATTTACGGGGTATATCCTTAATTGTTTCCACAACAAACAAAGTCGTCAGTACCGTTGCCAACAGAGTATCATTTTCATCATATACCTCAGCTTCGGCCACAAGAGTCATTCGTCCGCAATGGCAAATCTTACAGACAGCATAAAGTTTTTCAGCTGCTGTGTATTTTACAATGTTACAACAAAAATTTAATGTTTCAGCTTCGACACCAACGCTGACAGCGCTGATTTGCAATACAGATTCAAGAAGACGATAAATAACGCTGCTACGGACCTTACCACGATGATCAAGGTCAATACCGGCCGTCAGAGAAAAACTTATCCGTATCTGGCCGCAGTTTAACTGTTCTATACTCAGCGCCGGATCATCTAAAAAGCGCCTTTCCAGACAAGCCGATTGCACTAAGAAAAGTATTCCCGATACATTTTCAGTACTCACGAACTACTCATCTCCTACTTGCCATAATCTTACTAAAACATAAACATATTTTGGACATTATACCTTGTGTATTTTACCACAAAAAATTTACTAACTCAATAGTTTTCAGACAATTTTATGCGATTTATGTAAAAAAAATACCACAACAGCTTCCAACGCCCACAAAACTGACTTGTCAGTCATTTTTGTTCAAAAAAATCCGCCAAAGTTTTCTTTGGCGGAAAGTTATTAATGATGGAACAAACGTAAACCAGTAAATGCCATTGCGATATTATATTTATCACATGTTTCAATAACATTATCATCTCTGATACTTCCGCCTGCCTGAGCAATATAATCTACACCGCTACGGTGAGCGCGTTCAATATTATCACCAAACGGGAAAAAAGCATCACTGCCAAGAGAAACTCCGTGCAGCTTATGAAGCCATACTTTTTTCTCTTCACGTGTCAGCGGAGCTGGTTTTTCGGTAAAGAACTGTTCCCAAATTCCATCTGCAAGTATATCTTCATAATCGTCAGAAATATACACATCAATAGTATTGTCCCGATCAGGACGTCGAATACTGTCCTTAAAAGGCAGTTCTAAAACACTGGGGTTCTGGCGCAGCCACCAGTTATCAGCTTTATTTCCGGCAAGCCTTGTACAATGAACACGAGACTGTTGCCCCGCACCAATACCAATCGCCTGTCCATCTTTAACATAGCAGACGGAATTCGATTGCGTATATTTCAAAGTAATCAACGCAATCAGAAGATCACGTACTGCATCCTCAGGAATTTCTTTATTGACAGTCGGACGATTTACCAGCAGCTCTGACGTAATTTTAGCCTCATTACGGTCCTGTTCAAAAGTTATACCAAATACATCTTTCGTTTCCTGTATCTCTGGAATATAAGACGGATCAATTTTTATAATATTATAAGTGCCCTTACGTTTAGTTTTTAAAATTTCCAAAGCTTCCTCTGTATAGCCGGGGGCAATAACGCCATCTGAAACTTCTCGAGCCAGCATAGCTGCAGTCTCCCTATCACAGATATCTGATAAAGCAACAAAGTCTCCGTAAGATGACATACGGTCAGCACCCCGAGCCCTGGCATAAGCAGTAGCCAACGGAGTCAGAGCTAAATCGTCAACATAATATATTTTTTTCAGTACGTCGCTCATCGGCAATCCAACGGCAGCACCGGCTGGACTTACATGTTTAAAAGATGCTGCTGCAGGCAGGCCGGTAGCTTCCTTTAATTCTTTTACTAACTGCCAGCTGTTAAAGGCATCCAGAAAATTAATATAACCAGGGCGGCCGTTCAAAACCTCAATTGGCAGTTCACCTATTTTACTATAAATACGCGCCTTACTTTGATTTGGATTACAGCCATACTTCAATAGCAGCTCTTTCACGACTATTCCTCCTTAAAAATATATAAAAAAACCGACACTTCTGGGGTAAAACGCCCAGACGGTCGGCAACACCGGTCATACTCCACGTGGTTAGTCCACTTCCGTCAGTTATATGACCTACTTCTGCTTTAGATTATACTTTTTACCGCTCTTTTTGTCAATTATCCTTTTATCTCTTGTCCAACTATGCTACAATTTAGAAAATACTCCAAAGGAGATGTTTTAATGACTTACTGTTACGTCTGCCCACACCGCTGCGGAGTTGACAGGGCAGAAACAATGAACAGTACAAATGGTATTTTCGGTTCCTGCGGCTGCGGTATGCAGCCAATAGTTGCCCGTGCGGCACTGCATATGTGGGAAGAGCCATGCATAAGCGGCACCAAAGGTTCAGGCACTGTTTTTTTAGTGGCTGCAATTTACATTGTGCATTCTGCCAAAATTACGAAATCAGCTGTTTAAATAAAGGACAGGAAATATCCGTTGAAAGATTAAAAGAAATTTATTTTGACTTAATTAAACAAGGAGCCCATAATATCAATTTAGTTACAGCAACACATTTTACTGAGACTATTATCGCAAGCTTACAGGAACCATTGCCAGTCCCTGTAATTTATAATACCAGTGGTTTTGAAACTGTCGATACAATACACAGATTGAAAAATAAAATACAAATATGGCTTCCCGATCTAAAATATAGTGACGATTTAGCCGCAATAAAGTACAGTAATGCGCCTAATTATTTTAATACTGCTACAACGGCCATAAAAACCATGTACAAACAAGTCGGGCCCTACCAAATCGATGAAAATGGTTTATTAAAAAGTGGTGTAATTATCAGGCATCTGCTGTTACCGAATATGTTAGAAAATACACTAAGAGTAATAGACTGGATCGCTGACAATTTTGAACCGGGGCAGGTCCTGTTTAGTCTGATGCATCAATATATTCCATGCGGCCGAGCCGCTGAATACCCTGAAATAAACCGTGTTGTTACTGCAGAAGAATATCAAAAAGTTGAGCAGTACCTTTTCAATTCCGGTATTGAAGACGGCTTTGTTCAGGAAGATACCGCTGCCAGCGCTGATTTTATTCCCATCTTTGATGGGACTGGAGTTTAGTTGACAAAGATTTTATAATCCTATATTATAAAAATATAATTATGAATATTGAAAGGACACTTGAACGAATGAAAAACTGATCCAATTTCGCACCTTATCTGAAAAAGACACAAAAACAGCTTAAAACCAAAAGCTTTGTTAAGTGTTGTCTTTTATCAGTAAGTCAGAATGGATCATTTTCTGCGATTTGAGGCTAAGTCTACCTTTACACCTCCCATTCTGTCTTGAATCGGGAGGTTTTTATTGTCTTCGAAAGTTAGGAGTTGAAATTATATGTACATCCTCGAAACCAATTCATTTAAATATTATTTAGGCGAAAGACTATTATTCAAACTGCCTGCTTTAAAACTACATACAAAAAGCCGTATAGGCCTGATCGGGCTGAACGGAAGTGGAAAAACAACTTTATTAGAGTTATTAGCAGGTATAAGACCAATTCCTGCAGCCGCAAAAATCATTTGCAAAACAACAATGACTATACTACCGCAATTAAAAGAAAGGCTCTCCAAAAGCGGTGGCGAAACGACTCAAGCCTACATCCTGCAGGCGCTCAAACAACAATCCGGTTTGCTGCTGGCAGACGAACCAACTAATAATCTTGATATGGACCATTTGTTATGGCTTGAAAAGGAACTTCGGCATTACTCAGGAGCCTTAATATTAGTTTCCCACGATCGTGATTTTTTAGATGCATTATGCAATGAAATCTGGGCTTTGGACGATAAACAACTTCAAATATATCAAGGTAATTACAGTAATTATCAGCAGCAAAAGATAATTTCTGAAAAAACTCATGATCAAGCTTATCGTAAATATATTATGCAAAAAACTCATTTAGAAACAGCTTTTTCTGCCAAACAGCAGCAAGCGCAAAAAGCTGTTAAAACCACGAAGATATCTTTATCAGAAGCCAGGATTACCGGAGCTAAACCCTACTTTGCTAAAAAACAGAAAAAGTTACAGCAAACAGGTCAATCCCTACTGACGAGGTTAGACAAACTTAAACAGATAGAAAAAAGACAATCCTTACCAATAATAAAAATGAATTTACTGTCTTCAAAACTATGGCAGGGACAAATTTTAGTAAGAGCACATAACTGGTCTTATATTATTGATAAAAAACCGCTCTGGCAAACAGCAAGTTTTTCAGTAAAATCCGGCGACAAACTTGCCATCATCGGACCAAACGGCTGCGGGAAAACAACTTTACTCAAACAATTTTTAAAAGCACACAACAAACACTTGCCAAATGTGCAAATAGCCGGCGGAGCAAAAATAGGTTACTTCAGTCAGGATATTGATATTCTTGATCCTGATAAAAACCTGCTCCGTAACCTACAGTCAACGTCTTCACAAAGCGAAGCTTTATTACGTACTGTTTTAATAAGACTTCGTTTCAAACGCGAAGATTTTTTTAAACCAATACAGCTTTTAAGCGGCGGTGAAAAAGTCAAAGCTGCTTTAGCAAAAATATTAGTCAGTGACTGTAATGTACTTATGCTAGACGAACCAACCAATCACTTGGATCTGGATGCTGTAACTGCTTTAGAAGAATTATTATGCAATTATCCAGGAACTTTGATTTTTACAACCCATGACCGCCGCCTGCTTAAAGCCATTGCTAAAAATTTATTAGTCTTTGATGGAACAAAACTGAACTTTTTCCCTGGGCCATATGACGACTACTCAAATAAACAAATAAGCACTGAGTATATTGAAGCAACAGCAGATATTTTACTTATAGAAAATAAACTGGCTGAAATTATCAGTCACCTTAGCCTCAATCCAACTGAAAAATTAGAAGCAGAGTTTCAATCATTACTGGCAAAAAAACGCCTTTTATTGTCAAAGCAATCATCTTGATTTACAAAATAGTTTGCATTAGTCGAATTTAGCTGTTAAAATATAACTCACAATGTATTTTATTTTGCAATTTGTATTCAAGGAGAAAGATGATAAACAATTCACATAATAAATATATCATTTTCATATTGTTGCAAAGTTTTCTATACGGCTTAGGTAATCCACTCACTAAAATTGCTTTTGCCAGTATCACACCTTTATGGTGTCTGGCCTTTCGTTTTGGTCTGGCTTTTTCTCTCTTCGCAATTTTCTTTGCAACACGCTTAAGGAAACAGCTGCAGGCACTTTCTGCAAGCCAATATCTGCCAGCAGGATTATGTATGGCTTCAGCTTATATTTCATGTAATCTGGCATTAGAAGGAACTACGGCAACGAATGTTGGCTTTATTATGTCCTTATCAGTAATTTTCGCACCGCTTTTGTCAATAATAGTCTTACAGCGACCTTATAAACTTTCACATCTTCCTATACAACTATTAGTCATTCTCGGTATGTATCTACTCTGTAGTAATGGAGGAATGTTTTCTTTTAACCAGGGAGATTTATGGGCATTGCTTACAGCAGTCAGCGTCGCAGGAGCACTGGTCTTTGGAGAAAAATCTCTGAAAGCAACAGATGCTATCACTATTTCTGCTATTCAAACCTTTATTACGGCAGTTATCAGCATCGCAGGAGCTTTATTATTCGGCGATATCAGCACTATCACTAAAATTCAACCAGAAGCCTGGGCTGTTGTTATCTATCTGGCTATTACATGTACCTGCCTGGCTTATTTTCTGCAAAACGCTGCCTTGAAATTCTTATCTTCCTCCTTAGTATCAATGCTGCAATGTACTCAACCTATTTTAACTGCTGCGGCCTCATACTTTTTACTTAATGAAAAATTAACTTTTACAGGTATGAGCGGAGCTGTAATAATTTTAGCTTGTATAATTTCTGAAAATATTTTAGAAAAAAAGTAAAACCGCGGTAAACCGCGGTTTTACTTTTACTTTTGTACTTTATTACGTCTTTCAGCTTCCATCTTCTTAAAAGCTTCTCTTTCCTGGCAAAGTTCCTCATATAAAGCCAGGCCATTCCAACTTTTATTATTTTCCGTAATCATCGCTTTTAACTCTATTCTTCCTACCCCTACACGCTGCAAAGCAATTAAAAATTTTTGTAACTTGCTGCCGTCAAATCCATGCAGCACCAACATTTCTTCCTGAAATTCTTCTCCCTGATAAACTTCTCCGTGATTTTCTATTCCAGAAATTCCCAATAAAGCTCCCAGCGGCTGCTCATACTCTGCTCTTGCAACCTCTTTAAACCTCACCTGCATCATCATACAGACCATTTTAATCATTTTTAACTTTTCTTCATTGAAATTATATAATAAAGCAACAGAATTGTTCATACAATACTCCTTTTCGATAATAATTATTGTTACCGCTATTATAGCATATTTTTCGCACTATTAGCTAACTCTACCAAAATAACTTTCAAGACGGACACAAAAAGACGCCTGCCAAAAAATTCCGGCAGGCGTTATTTTTATTCAACTGTTACTGATTTAGCAAGATTCCTAGGCTTATCAACATCACAGCCACGAGTTAAAGCAGCATAATAAGCTAACAGCTGCAAAGGTAGGACAGCAAGCAACGGAGCTAGATATTTATCTGTTCTGGGAATGAAAATAACATGATCAGCATATTTTGCAATACTGTCATCCCCTTCAAAAGCAATTGCAATGACCATCGCTTCACGCGCTTTTACTTCCTGCAGATTGCTGACTGTTTTATCATAAACATCAGGCTGTGTAGCTAAAACGATTACCGGCACACCTTCAACAATCAAAGCCAAAGTACCATGTTTCAGTTCTCCCGCTGCATAAGCCTCGGCATGGATATAAGATATTTCTTTAAGCTTCAAAGCACCTTCCAGCGCAACAGCATAATCAAGGCTGCGGCCCAGGAAAAATGCATCTTCACTGCTGCCATAACGGGTTGCAAAAACTTTAATCTGATCTACATTTTCCAGTAGCTTATGAATCTGCTCAGGGATATCGTGTAACCCTTCCACAAGCTTATGCGCTTTGGCAATATCTAAAGTACCGCGCAAACGTCCAACATAAATAGCCAGCATCAGCATTACTAAAAGTTGTGTAGTATAAGCTTTAGTAGAAGCTACAGCAATTTCTGGGCCAGCATAGGTATAAACAACCTGATCAGCTTCTCTGGAAATAGAAGAACCTACGACATTTGTAACCGCCAAAGTACGGGAACCAAGGCGCTTAGCCTCTTTCAAAGCAGCCAAAGTATCGCTGGTTTCACCTGACTGACTGATAACTATCGTCAAACTGTTGCCATCAACTAAAGGACTGCGATAACGGAATTCACTGGCAATATCGACTTCTACCGGAATCCGTGCCAGCTGTTCCAAATAGTATTTTCCAACAATACCTGCATGATAAGCAGTGCCACAGGCAACAATAAAAATCTTATTGATACCTGCCATTTCTTCTTCTGTCCAGCCAAGTTCAGTAAATTCAATTCCGTGAGAATCTTTCGGTACGCGCCCAGTCATTGTATCACGGATAGATTTTGGTTGTTCGTAAATTTCTTTAAGCATAAAATGTTCAAAACCGCCTTTTTCAGCAGCCTCTGCATTCCAATTTACTTCAAAAACCTTTTTACTGATCGGTGTTCCATTTATATCCTGTACCCAGACACTGTCTTTAGTGACAGTAGCAATTTCACCATCACTCATAATAAACGTACGGCGTGTCTTAGCAATAATAGCCGGTATATCGGAAGCAATAAAATTTTCGCCTTCACCAAGTCCAATAACCAAAGGATTATCTTTTTTTGTGCAAATTATTTTCTCCGGTTCTTTGGCACACATAAACACCAGCGAATAGGATCCTTCAATAACACGCAAAACTCTTTTTACAGTTTCTTCAAAGTCTCCATCATAATATGCAGCCATTAAATGTGCCACAACTTCAGTATCTGTTTCAGAAACAAATTTGTGCCCTTTGGCAATCAAATCTTCCTTCAGAACCAGATAATTTTCAATAATACCATTATGCACAACAACAAACTCCCCGCTGGCATCAGTGTGCGGATGAGAATTACGGTCGGACGGACGTCCATGCGTAGCCCAACGGGTATGTCCTATACCCATGGTGCCTTCAGGCATATGACCATCCAATTTTTGACGCAAAGAATCAAGACGGCCTACACATTTCTCAACAGTGATCTTACCTTTTTCATAAACAGCGATACCAGCGGAATCATAACCGCGGTACTCAAGCTTGCTCATGCCGTCCAGTAAAAACGGCGCTGCTTGATTATTACCAATATAACCAACGATACCACACATAGTTGTATCCTCCTAAATGTATATTGCCAATTCTGCCACAGACATTTTGTCACCGTCGTTACCGCCGGAATTTGTAGTCTGCTTACGGCCTGCAGCTAGCCGAGAGGTACCCGCTGACTGATCGATAAACCTCTCCCTCGTCTGCCGCCAAAGGCGGCACTTGCGCTTATGGTAACAAGTGTATGCTGAGCACACAACATGCCGCGCAGGCTTGGCTTGTCCCACGCGGCACGTCCTTGTAACCATTGTTATTGTACTATATTTTGACTCTTAGGTCAATGCTGACCAGTTATCCCAGTTCGCTGTTGACAACTTCGGCAATAGCACTTGCTATCTCTTCTAAGCGTTCTTGCTGTGGTCCTTCAGCCATAATACGGATCAAAGGTTCGGTTCCAGATGCCCGTACCAAAATCTGGCCGTTGTCACCAAGCTCTTCCTGATATTTTTTTATAATATTCTTTATAGATTCTTTTTCTTCCCAGCCATGCTTGTCAGCAACACGTACATTAAGCAGAATCTGAGGATATTTTGTCATCATCGCCCCCATTTCTGAGAGTCGTTTGTTATTTTGAACCAACGCCCCGAGAAGCTGTACGGCGGTTAAAATGCCATCACCAGTTTTTGCAAAGCTTGAAAAAATAATGTGCCCGGACTGTTCCCCGCCCAAACTATATCCATTTTTCAACATTTCTTCTAACACATAACGATCACCAACAGCTGTTTTTACACAGGAACCGCCATATTTTTTCATAGCTTGATGCAACCCGACATTACTCATAACAGTTGTAACGAGCACATTATCTTTCAGCTGTTTCTTTTTCATCAGTTCCAGTGCGCAAATCAACATCATTTGGTCACCGTCAAGAGCTTCCCCCTTTTCATCTACAACCAAACAACGGTCTGCATCACCATCGTTGGCAATACCAACATCAGCACCAACCTCAACTACTTTAGCCTGTAATGCTTCAAGATGCGTTGATCCACAGCCATTATTGATGTTAATGCCGTTAGGCTGATTAAAAATCGTTACAACCTCAACCCCTAAAGAGCGTAAAATAACCGGAGCAATGACACTGTTGGCACCGTTAGAGCAATCCATCACAACCTTCAGTCCATTAAGTTTACATGGAGCAGCTGCAATAACATGATCTATATACAGCTTATCAAGGCCTTCTTCCACAATAACCTGCCCAACAGAAGAACCGCGGGGATTCTTACTGCATTCTACAGGCAGGCTTACCAGTTCAGCAATCTCATCCTCTACTGCATCCGGCAGCTTATGCCCAGTTTTAGAGAAAAATTTAATGCCATTATCTTCAAAAGGATTATGCGAAGCAGAAATAACTACTCCAGCATTGGCCTTCACTTCCGGTGTCAGAAACGATACTGCCGGAGTAGGCATAACGCCTAAAAGATGCGCGTTACCACCAGCAGAGCAAATACCAGCTGCTAAAGCAGCTTCCAGCATCGTACCTGATAAACGCGTATCACGACCAATAATGATTTTCGGTGTAGTAGTTTCCCTTCCAAAATAAGTTGCCGCAGCGCGCCCTAATTTAAAAGCGAGTTCCGGCGTTAATTCAACATTAGCGACTCCACGCACACCATCAGTACCAAACAAACGAGCCATTTCAAGACCTCCGAACAAAGGATTTTTATTATCAGCTTATTATAAACTTTTTATCACCAAGTGACAAGCCTTTAAAAAAATGGTGTAAATTTTGCCATTACAGCCCTGGCGACATGATAACCATCTAAGGATGCACTCATAATTCCCCCCGCATAGCCGGCACCTTCACCACACGGATATAATCCGTTATGAGTAATTGATACTTTAGTATCATTATTACGCATAATTCTTACCGGCGCAGAAGTCCTTGTTTCGATACCTGTAAGCAAAGCGCCGCCATCCGCAAAACCTTGAATTTTTTTGTCAAAAGCAAGTATTCCCGAACGTAAAGTATCTGCAACAAAGTCAGGAAGAACGCTGTCTAACGCACAAGCGGTCAATCCAGGTCTGTAAGTAGCTTTAATATTACACCGTAAATCAGGCTGCAAATATTTCAAAAAGCTTGCAACATTCTGTGCCGGCGCATTATAACAACCTCCGCCAGCCTTAAACGCCAGCTTTTCATAATACCGCTGAAACTCCATCCCGGCAAGCGGATCCGTACCAAAATCCTGAGGACCTACATTTACAACAAGTGCACTGTTGGCAATCCCGGAATCACGCTGATACATACTCATACCATTTACTACTACACCACCTGCTTCAGATGCTGCCGCAACGACCATACCACCAGGGCACATACAAAAAGAATATGCAGTTCTACTCTTATCCGGAGTATGATGGACTAATGCGTAATCTGCTGCCCCCAGACGTGGATGCCCTGCAAAATCACCATACTGTGCCTTATCTATAAGTTCCTGCGGATGCTCAATCCGTACCCCTATGGCAAATGGTTTTGCTTCAATACCAATTCCAAGCTGCAGCAATCTGGAATAAGTATCACGCGCACTGTGACCACATGCTAGAATAACCGCATTGCTCATGATTTTTTCACCGTCAGAAAGAATTACTCCGCTCAAACTATTTTCTTTAACTATAAAATCAACGACATGGGCATTATAACGTATTTCACCGCCAAAGACACGTATTTCATTTGTCAAGCCCATAACCATCACACGTAATTGATCTGTGCCCACATGCGGCTTATGTTCGTATAAAATTTCCTTAGGAGCACCCGCCTGCACAAAATCTTTTAAAATTCTTCCCATCACCGGATCATTGACACGAGTGGTCAATTTACCATCGGAAAAAGTACCGGCGCCTCCCTCACCAAACTGGACATTAGAATCTGGATCAAATTTTCCGTCTTTCCAAAAACGCTGCACATCATCCACTCTTTGTGCTACAGGTTTACCACGTTCCAGTATCAAGGGCCTATAACCATACCGAGCTAACTCCAATGCAGCTAACAAACCAGCCGGCCCCGCTCCAATAACCAACGGCCGTCCAACTATTTTTTCCACACCCAAATCAGGTTCAACAAGACTTTCTTCTGCCAATAAAGTGACATCTTTATCCTTAACCAATCTACCTGACTGCTTAGAAGATATTTCTAAATCAATCAAAACATGGTAATTTAAGGAAATATTATTTTTACGGCGGGCATCAACTGCCCGCCGTACTATTTGCAAATTATCAATATCCTGTTTTTTTAATCCCAGTTTTTTAGCGGCTGCCTCTTTAACAGATGTTTCCTCCAAAAGCGAAACCCTGACATTATTCACCTTTAACCTCATTAGTAATCCTTTCTCATTCCGCCTCAATATGTACCTTTACCGTATGAGTATCAGCCATTGTTTTTTCAGGCAACAAAAGTACTGCTTCTACATTGCCATTAGCACTGAATTTACCTAAATCTACTGGCTGTGTCTTTACTTCTGTTATACTTTGCAAAATGGAAGGTTCGGCTGTCAATTTCACTGTTGCAGGTTCACAGACTGCACGTTTCATGGTCATTCCGCCAGTTAATGCTCCAGTAGTTTCTACAACTACCGGTACTTCAACTGTAATCATCTGACGTACTAATGAAGCTTTTACCTGTGCTTTAGCAGGTGAAATCTGCAAATCAGGCATTTCCAAACCATTAGCGCTCATAGCTATCAATGTACTTTCAACTTGAAAATCATTTTCTCGCTCACTGACATCAACAGGTGCCACAACTCTAGCCATCTCATTGATACGATGCGTAGCACCTTTTACAGTTACACTGTCAGGAATGACCTCTCGTTTACTTAAAGTAAAATCAGAAGCAGGTATACCGATAACACGCGTATCAACCTCCATTACCTTTTCTGTAACAGAATCAAGATAAGCATAAATATTATTGGGATATACTTCCAACACGGTCCCCTGATTAAACTGTGCTTTAACAGGCAAGGCCTGCTGTCCTATATTTTTGTCAGCAAAATCAACATAGGCCGTAACTTCTTTTTCCGTTATATCACCTAAAACCGTTCTTTGAGCCTGAACCTTAACACGCACTTTATCAGGAGTATTAAGTACAATCATACCTTCCGGGACATTACGCAGTTCCAAATTAACCACATAATTACGTTCTACAAGTGGGTTCTGTTCATTCATAACATACATCCATAACGCACAGGCAATAAGAAACGCGATGACCCGTGCCAACATATTTTCACGATCAAAGAAATTCCCCATCATTTGCCACCCCGAATCTCTTTGATTTTATCATTGATAACCTGTTTCCAATTCAGAGAAGGCTGTACTACAGCAGCTCTTAATAAGCTTTTAATATCTTCGCCGGTCAGATAGCGATGCAATTCACCGTTACGGGCCAGAGAAATCGTGCCGGTCTCTTCGCTGACGACTAAAACCAGAGCATCTGACTGTTCGGAAATACCGATAGCAGAACGATGGCGCGTTCCCAACTCCTGGCTCAGATTACGTGCTTCTGTTAAAGGAAGCAGGCAGCTTGCTGCTACGATACGATTACCGCGTATAACAACAGCGCCATCATGTAAGGGTGTATCCGGTTCAAAAATATTGAGCAGCAAACTATCTGAAATCAAACCGTCAATCGGCACGCCGGTTTCAATTCTCTCTTCCAAACCTGTCTCCCGTTCAAAAACCATCAATGCGCCTATTTTTCTACGACTCATAATTTCCGTAGCATTAGTAACGGCATTCAGCATATCTTCCAGTTCTTTTTCATCAAGTTCGTTATGCTTATGAAATAAACGCCCGCGACCAATCTGCTCAAGCGCACGACGCAGTTCCGGCTGAAAAACTACAGGCAGCGCGACCATGACTACTGTCATACTTTTTTCCAAAAGCCAGGTAATAACATGCAGATTCAGCCATTTACTGATAAATAAAATAACAGCTAAAACCAAAAGACCTTTGACTAAAGTTGCGGCCCGAGTGTTTTTTAACATTAAGTATATACGGAAAAGGAAATAAGCAACAACTAAAATATCCAAAACATCTAAAATGCTTATCGTTTTTAATAATCCCTGCAGCTGCAATAACAAACTCTTCACCTGTTTCCTAAGTATTTTTTAGACAACAATATTCTAATATATATTATAACAAAAAACTCGTGTACTTCGCTATGCGAAATGCACGAGTTTAATATATTTTGCAAAAATTTCTTAAATTAATTATATTCTTGCTTTTAAATCATCTAATACTACCTGCTGTTCTGCCAACAGTACGTCTCCGCGTGAAAATTGTTTAGCATTTTCAGAAAAAGCAGGTCCGCCATAAGAAGTTCTTGCCGCAACACAGTTTTCCGGCTGCAAAGCCTCTAGTAGATCTTCTTCAAACAACGCTGAAAAAGTTTTATATTCTTCAAGCGAAATCTCCGGCAAGAATTTTCCCTGATGGATAGCATAAGCCACACACTTACCTACAACTTCATGGGCCTGTCGGAAAGGTAACCCCTTCCGAACGAGGTAATCAGCAAGATCAGTAGCATTAGAGAAATCTTTGCTGACAGCCTGCTCCATTTTTTCTACATTGACAGTCATCGTAGAAATCATATCGCTGTATACTGCCAGACTGAATTTAACAGTATCGACCGCATCAAAAAAACCTTCTTTATCCTCCTGCAAATCCTTATTATAAGTCAGCGGCAAACCTTTTGCTGTAACCAGCATCGCTTGCAGATGCCCATAAACACGACCTGTTTTACCACGCACAAGCTCGGCAATATCCGGATTTTTTTTCTGCGGCATCATCGATGAACCTGTAGCAAATGCATCATCCAGTTCTATAAACCCGAATTCTGTACTTGACCACAGACAAATCTCTTCACTCAAACGGCTCATATGCATCATCAAAACGGAAGCAAATGACAAAAATTCGATAATATAATCGCGATCGCTGACAGCATCCATGCTGTTGGCATAAACACTGCCGAAATTCAGCTGCTCAGCCACATCAAAACGATCAATAGGGAATGTAGTTCCAGCAATGGCTCCTGCACCAAGAGGCATCATATCAGCGCCAGACCACACCCCCTGCAACCTGCGAAAATCACGCTGCAGCATATTAAAATAGGCCAGCAGATGATGTGCAAAGGTTATAGGCTGAGCACGCTGCAGATGTGTGTAACCAGGCATCAGCGTTCTGTCATGTTTTTGGGCAACTGCCAAAAGCGCCTTCTCAAACTGCAGCAGCAATTCACCGATCTCTACAATCTCACGTTTCATATACATGTGCATGTCTAAAGCAACCTGGTCATTACGGCTGCGGGCAGTATGCAAACGTGCCCCAGCAACGCCAATCCGCTCAGTAAGGCGTGCCTCAATGTTCATATGAATATCTTCTAAAGCCACTTCAAAACTAAAATTACCGGCTTCGATATCAGCAAGAATAGTTTCCAAGCCGGCTACAATCTTTTCCACATCTTCAGCAGGAATAATACCGCATTTGCCCAGCATTTGCGCATGGGCAATACTGCCTCGGATATCTTCATGATACAGCCGTTTATCAAACTCAATAGATGCATTAAATGCATCTACGAGTTCATTGGTATTTTTACTAAATCTGCCGCCCCAAAGCTTAGCCATTATTTCAGTTTTCCTTGTTTCATCAATGCACGTACAGTCAAAGGCAAGCCAAACAGGTTAATAAAGCCGCTGGCATCTGCCTGATTATAGACTTCATCAGCACCAAAAGTTACATATTCCTGGCTGTATAAGGAATACGGAGATTTAGCGCCTGCAGAAATGATATTGCCTTTATACAGTTTCAAACGTACTGTACCTGTAACAGTTTTTTGTGTTTCATCAACAAAAGCTGCCAAAGCTTCGCGCAGCGGAGAGAACCACATACCGTCATAAACGAGTTCAGAATATTTAATGCCTACCATTTGTTTATAGCTCATAGTAGCACGATCAAGGCAAAGATTTTCCAGTTCATTATGAGCATAATAAATAATAGACCCACCAGGAGTTTCATAAACACCACGGGATTTCATACCAACCAGACGATTTTCAACCATATCACAAATACCAACACCGTTACGGATACCAATCTCATTAAGATTTTCAACGATAGTGGCCGGACTCATTTTTTTACCGTTAACAGCAACCGGCACACCCTGTTCAAATTCCAGTTCTACATACTCAGCTTTGTCCGGCGCAGTTTCAGGAGTATTAGTTACAATAAAAAGTGCGTCCTTAGGAGCATTCCATGGATCTTCGAGATCTGAACCTTCATGGCTCAAATGCCACATATTACGGTCCATAGAATAATCATGTTCCTTGGTAACAGGAATAGGAATATTATGTGCTTCCGCAAAGTCAATGGCATCTTCACGGGAACGGATGCTCCATTCGCGCCAGGGAGCAATAATTGCCAGCTGCGGAGCCAGTGCTTTTACAGAAAGTTCAAAGCGAACCTGGTCATTACCTTTGCCCGTAGCACCATGAGCAACAGCATCAGCACCTTCTTTTTCAGCGATCTCTACTAATCTTTTAGCGATCAGAGGACGTGCAAAAGAAGTACCAAGTAAATATTTCTTTTCATAAACTGCGCCGGCTTTGACAACAGGCCAAACATAATCAGCAATAAATTCTTCCTTCAAATCTAAAATATAACATTTGCTGGCACCTGATTTAAGTGCTTTATCATGTACGGGATCAAGTTCGTCACCTTGACCAAGATCTGCCGTAACTGCTATAACTTCACAGTTATTATAGTTTTCTTTGAGCCAGGGAATAATTACCGAGGTATCCAAACCACCAGAATAAGCAAGCACGACTTTTTTAATGTCTTCTTTTTTCATTGTAGATACAGCCTCCTAAGATGTTTAAATATGTAAGATTTCATGCATAAACTTGTAACGACGAATATGATTATACCACATTTTCCAGAAAATGGAAGAGTTTTTATGAATGTATACCGTATTTTTACTTATAACACTTCATCACTCATCAAAAGTGCCATAATCGCTTTTTGTACATGCAGACGATTTTCTGCCTGATCAAAAATTTTTGATTGCGGTCCTTCCAAAACATCCTCAGTTATTTCCTCCCCGCGATGTGCAGGCAAACAATGCAAAACCATAGCGTCAGGCCGGGCCACTGCCAGCAATTCTTTATTGATCTGATATTCACCCAAAGCTTCCTGACGGATAGATTGTTCTGACTCTTGACCCATACTCGCCCAAACGTCAGTATAAAGTACATCAGCACCTTTCGAGGCTCTGAACAGATCATCGTCAACCTCAATCGTACAGCCTGTATGGACTGCATCTTCCTGGGCTGTCTTAACGATAACAGGATCTGGCTGATATCCCTGCGGACAAGCACAGACCATATTCATACCAACTTTTGCACAGGCATACATCAGTGAATGAGCCATATTATTACCATCACCTACATAAACAAGTTTCCTGCCTTTCAGGACCTCTTTATACTCCATAATAGTAAATAAATCAGTCAAAGCCTGACAGGGATGCAGCATATCCGTTAAACCGTTAATGACCGGAATACTTGCATATTTAGCCAATTCTAAAACAGATTCATGTGAAAAGGTACGAATCATGATCCCGTCAACAAAACGTGATAAGACTCTTGCCGTATCACGTACTGGTTCACCACGGCCAATCTGAGAAGCAGAATCGTTCAAATAAATCGGGTGACCGCCAAGCTGCCAGAAACCAACCTCAAAAGAAACACGTGTACGTGTTGATGCCTTGGAAAAAATCATCCCAAGAGTTTTGCCTTTAAGATATTGATGCGGCTCGCCATTTTTTTGTTTACGCTTTAACTTTTTAGCGACATCTAAAATAGTCGCAACTTCACCCACCGATAAATCGTGAATAGAAATCAAATCTTTATTTCTTAAACCCATTCTCCACCCTCACAAACTTGGTTAAAATTCAGCCAATGCCGCATCTAAAGCAGCTACTGCCTGATCTATTTCTTCTTTTGTAACGATCAAAGGAGGAACTAAACGAATAACGTTACCAGCCGTACAATTAACAATGACCTGGCGCTTAAGACAAGCTTCGACAACCTCTTTGCCATCTTTAGCCAACTCCATGCCTAAAATCAAGCCGCAGCCGCGTATTTCAATAACCTTATCCGGATACTTAGCCATCAGAAATTCCAGTTTCTTTTTGAAATAAGCTCCTTTTTCCGCCGTCTGTTCTACAATATTTTCATTTTTTATTGTAGTTAAGGTCGCATAAATAGCCGCGCATGCTAAAGCATTACCGCCAAAAGTACCACCATGATCACCAGGCTTAAAAACATGCGCCAACCTTTCTGTGACGACAAAACCACCAACAGGAAAACCACCGCCTATCCCTTTGGCAAAAGTCATAATGTCAGGTTTTACACCACTATGCATATACGCAAACCATTTTCCTGTACGCGCGACACCTGTTTGAATTTCATCAAAAACAAGCAGTGCGTCATATTTATCGCACAATAATCTTGCCTCACGCAAGTATGTATCACTGGGAACATGAACGCCGCCTTCCCCCTGAATAGGCTCGAGCAAAACACAGCAAACATCTTCATCCATTGCTTCACGCAACGCTTCCAAGTCACCATAAGGAACATAATCAAAACCTGCAGGCAACGGCTCATATCCTTGCTGATATTTAGGCTGACCTGTGGCAGTAACAGTCATCATAGTCCGACCATGAAAGGAATGTACAGCCGTTATAATACGATATTTCCCCTCATTTTTTTGATGACCGTATTTACGCGCAAGTTTTATGGCGCCTTCATTAGCTTCAGCACCGCTATTTGCTAAAAACACCCTGTCAAAACCTGTAGTTTCAATGATTTCTTTAACAGCTTTTGCCTGAATATCAGTATAGTAAATATTAGAGCAGTGCATAAGTTTCGCAGCCTGTTCACTAATAGCTTTTACCAGTGCAGGGTGTGCGTGTCCCAAAGAATTAACTGCTATCCCTGCTAAAAAATCCAGATATTCATTACCGTCAGCATCATAAAGCTTACAGCCTTTACCATGGGTAAGTGCCAGCTGATATCGACCAAAGACCGGCAAATAATATTTTTCTGTTTGGTCGATAATTGTTTTTGCGTCCATTGCGATCCCCTCTAATCCTTTTATTCTCAGCAGCCTTTACAGCTCTTTTACTACTTCTGTCCCCACGCCTTCATCACTGAATATCTCCATTAAGATTGTATGCTCAGCACGTCCATCAATAATATGCGTTTTTTTCGCACCGCCGGAAAGCGCCGTGATGCAGGCCTTCACTTTTGGAATCATACCTCCGTCGATGTTGCCGCGGATGATCAGTTCCTGTGCTTTTTCAAAGCTCAGCGTCGAAATAAAGCTTGCTTCATCACGATAATCCGCATAAATACCTTTAACATCAGTTAGAACCAGTAATTTTTCAGCTTTCAGTGCACCTGCGATCTCACCGGCAACACTGTCTGCATTAATATTATAAGTTTCTCCATTAGCACCCACTCCAGTCGGTGCAATAACCGGTATAAAATCATTATCAAGCAGTACTTCTAAAAGCTCTGTATTGATTTTTTCGACATTGCCGACATAGCCAATATCAACTAAATTTACCTCACCATTTTCATAAACATCTGCCAAATGCTTTTTAGCACGGATAAGTCCGGCATCCTTACCATTCAAACCAACTGCGCGGCCACCCAGAACATTTAAACGGGCAACAAGGTCAGTATTGATCTTACCAACAAGGGCCATTTCAGCTATCCCGACGGATTCTGCGTCAGTAACGCGCAAACCACTGACAAATTGTGTTTTTTTGCCAGCCTTGCCAAGCATAGCAGTGATTTCAGGACCGCCTCCATGTACAACTACAGGACGTAATCCGGCGCATTGCAGGAAAACAATATCCTGCAGCACTTTAGTCTTAATATCATCATTAAGCATAGCGTTACCGCCATATTTTACTACTACAGTTTTTCCTTTAAAATCGCGCAGATATGGCAGCGCTTCCACTAAAGTTTTAATTTCTTCGTTACGTAACATTGACAGTTCCTCCTGTTTTTACGGCAGTACCGGGCCCTGGACTGCCTTTTGTTATTTTTATAAATTTGAGGCGGCCAAAGCTCCCGACTCAGTACGTCAACAAATCTCAGGTATGGTATTCACCATTAATTTTGACATATTCATAGCTGAAATCACAGGTCCAGACTGTAGCACACTCATTCCCTGCCGCCATATCAATGGTCATTGTGATATCATGTTCACTCATGATATCAGTCAAGCTTGTCAGCGGTATATTACAGTTCATACCATTTTCAACTAAACGTACGCCGCCGATTGACAAATTAACTTTATCTGCATTCATTACTGCACCACTATAACCTGCGGCGCAAACAATGCGTCCCCAGTTCGGGTCTTCGCCAAAAAAAGCAGTTTTAACAAGCGGCGATTTGGCAATTGCCATAGCCGCTGCTTTGGCATCTTTCCATGTAGCCGCACCAACAACATTAACTTCCAAAAATTTTGTAGCTCCTTCACCGTCTCTGGCAATCAACTTAGCGAGATCCTGTGCACAAGTTACCAAAGCTTCAAAAAAAGCCGGATAATCTGGATGTTCCTCTGAAAATATAATTTCATTTTCAGCCAGTCCGTTGGCCAGTACGATCATACTGTCATTGGTACTGGTATCTCCATCAACGACTACCATATTAAAAGATTTATCAGCAGCAGCCTTAACAGCTCTTTTTAAAACATCTGGAGCGATTGCCGCATCAGTAGTTAAAAAGGTGAGCATTGTCGCCATGTTAGGATGGATCATCCCTGCACCTTTAGCAATTCCAGCAATCCTTGAAGTCTTCCCTCCAACCTCAAATTCATAAGCAGCACGCTTAATAAACGTATCAGTTGTCTGAATTGCCATAGCACAGCTTTCACCTTCGTTTTCATCCATAACATCGACAGCATCGGCTAAACCATTTTTTATTTTATCCATAGGCAAAAAATGACCTATAACACCAGTACTGCAAACATAAACATTCTGCGGTTCAATACCAAGTAAATCAGCTGCAAAAGCCTGCATTTCTCTGGCATCAAGTAAGCCCTGTTCACCTGTACAGGCATTCGCACAACCGCTGTTGACTATAATAGCCTGAGCCACAGCCTCTTGTGCAACTTCTCTGCTTACTAAAACAGGAGCCGCACACATTTTGTTTTGAGTAAATACAGCACCGGTAGCTGCCGGAACTGTACTGTAAATAACAGCCACATCATGATTGCCACTAGCTTTAATACCGGCTTTAACCCCGGCAGCAAGAAAACCCTGAGGCGCTGTTACCCAGCCATCAATTTTCTTCATTCTTCACGCCTCCTCATGGATAGATAGGTAATTGAGTCAAACCAGTATTTTCCGGTATCCCAAACATCACATTCATATTCTGCACAGCCTGACCTGCCGCACCCTTCACTAAATTGTCCAGCACACTCATAACGATGATACGTCCAGTACGCTTATCAATCTGCCAGCCAATATCCACATAATTAGATGCTCTGACATTTTTTATTTCCGGGCAAGCACCCTGACCGCGCAAACGAATAAAATACTCATCAGCATACATTTCTGCAAAAGCTTCCTGAACCTGAGCTTCGCTGACGTCATTTTTAAGAGAGGCATAGCAAGTAGCTAAAATACCACGATCAACAGGCAACAAATGTGGTGTAAATTGAATCACAACATCTTTTCCGGCATATTCACTATAAACCTGCTCGATCTCAGGAGTATGCCTGTGATCAGCAACACCATAAGCGTGAAAATTTTCATTCACAGAGCAATAGAGACTACCCAGCTTCAAACCCCGTCCTGCACCCGTTGTTCCAGATTTCGCATCTATAATAATTCCCTGGGTTTCAATCAAGCCTGCTTTCAGTAAAGGTACCAAGGCTAAAATACTGCAAGTTGTATAACATCCTGGGTTCGCTAAAATTTTAGCATCCTTTACCTGTCCCCTATATAATTCGGTCAGGCCATAGACTGCCTTAGTTTCTGGATCTTCGTGCTTTACTTTATACCATTCTTCAAAAACTCGTATATCCTTAAATCTATAGTCTCCGCCCAAGTCTATTATCTTTGTATCGTGCATTTTCAACTGCCTGCCGATCTTCATCGCATGACCATGCGGCAAAGCAATAAAAATAACATCGCTTTTATCAGCAATTTGCTCAATATCCTGTAAACTGCCCAATGCAGTTTCAATTCGTACAGACAGATGAGGATACATAGCAGCAATATTCTCACCGGTACTGCTTTCAGATGTTATCGCAGCAAGTTCTACTTCCGGATGTCCATCCAATAATCTCAACAGCTCGGCTCCGGCAAAACCTGTAGCTCCAATGACACTTGCTTTCATATCCAGCCTCCCTAAAACTTATGATTTGTAATTATACAACTTTATCGCATAAACACGCAAGTATTTCTCTGAAAAAATTTTTTAAATATCCTACTAAAAAAAAATCTGTCTATTATTATAAACACTAACCCTATTATATTTAATATTGTACTACTTTAGAGGCCTTTTTTCAAAACATTTTTCAATTTTTTATTCATTGGTAAGTGTTTTTTATTTTATTATTTCTAAAATCTCTGATACAATATAATCAATAATTATAATAATTTAAAGAGGTACCTTATGTTCAAAATATTCGTTATCATCATTATAGCTGTAGGTATCTTTTTTTGGTATCCTACCAGTGGTGACCCCATCAAAAAAGAGATTCTATCGCCAACTACACAGCATTCTGTGCAACTGCCGCCTGCTGAACACAGTAAGGCAACCGTTTTTTTACTTTCTATCTTACCTCCAAAACAAACTTGGCCAGATCCGATACAAAAAATCTGGCTAAGCCTAAATATTGAAGAAGCTGTCCAAGAACGCACTAACGATATTGAGTGGGTTCCTATCACAGATATCCCTATTGAAATGCAGCAAGCCTTACTGGCCATTGAAGATCACAATTTTTACAATCATGGCGCCATAGATGTTGACGGTATCCTGCGTGCTACATTAGTAAATATTACTGCCGGAGAAGTAGTTCAAGGCGGCAGTACAATTACGCAACAGCTCACAAAAAACCTTTTTCTGTCACAAGAGCAGACTTTGATCCGTAAAACTGAAGAAGCGCTGCTTTCTCTGGTTATGGAACAGCATTACAGTAAAGACCAGCTTTTAGAGATTTATTTTAATACAACTTATTTTGGTGCCGGTGCCACTGGCATCAAGTCTGCAGCACTTACCTATTTTGATAAATTACCTCAGGAAATGCAGCTTGCCGAATGTGCTATTATTGCGGCTCTTCCTTATGCACCATCTGCACTCAATCCACTAGAAAATCCTGAAGGCTGTAAAAAAAGACAGCGTTTAGTTTTGCAGACAATGGTAAAACGAGGTTATATTGGCACAACTTTAGCAGAAAAAACCTCTGCCGAACCAGTATTCCTTGCAAATGGAGCAACATTCTAAATAACAAAAACGTCATCTTAAATTTAAGATGACGTTTTTTATTTATCTGTCATAATCTGATATTTTTCTCCGTCAGTCCTCAAAGTAATTTCACCATTTTGACTGGTGACTTTAACAGGAATCTGTAAATACTCAAATGTTCCCAATACCTTTTTATTAGGATGATTATATTTTTCTTTATCGCCACAGCTTATCAGTGCCAGCTGTGGCTGTACCGCTTTTAAAAAATTATAAGTGGAAGACGTACTGCTTCCGTGATGTGCTACCTTCAAAACAGTGCTCTGCAGTTTTTTTCCATATCTACTTACCAAATCATTTTCGGTCTTTGCTTCAATATCTCCTGTAAAAAGCATTGAAAATTCACCATACTGCAATTTAAAAACCAAACTATTATTATTTAAATCTTTTTCAGGGAAACCATTTTTACTAGCAGGTGCTAAAAACTTTAAATTTATATTGTCTGCAAACTCCAGTTTTTGCCCAGCACTTAATATTTGGCGGCTTAAAATTCCGTTAAGAATCAATTTCTCTACATCTTTAGAAATTTCACTTTGAGGATTTACAATACCGTTGTCATAAAAATTTTTAACATCAAAATTATTTAATATTTTTATTACTCCTCCTAAATGGTCTAAATGATGATGTGTAATAATCAAAGCATCCAGTTTTCTAACCCCTAAAGTCTTCAATCTGCGAACAAGTATATCACTATTTTTATAATCACCTGTATCCACAAGTATTGCAACAGCCTGATTTCTCAATAAAATTGCATCCCCATGCCCAACATCCAACAATTTTACCTCAAGCTGGCCTTGCAAAAGTGAAATAGCTTCATGAGCTTCTGACCCAAAATCATAAGCTTCATAGCCATACGCTGCGACTGTTATGATAATCGTTAAAATAAATTTCCAAAACTTTTTCATATTTCCTCACAAAAACAAAACGTGCCGTAAAATATCGGCACGTTAAAATTCTACTGGTGGGACATTTTCTGCTTCATGATTTGCTTATAAGTTTCAACACCCGGTTGATCGTAGGCGTCAACATCAGCCAACTCACCTTCATATGCTACGGAAAGCATCAGAAAATAAAGCAGCTGTCCTAAATAATATTCGTCTATCCGAGGCAAAATATATTTCGCATTTAACCGCCCGTCGCTATTCAAAGCCTCTTCATTAGCAGCAAGTGCAATTTTCAGAGCATGGTCAACAGACAAGCCGTCATATTTTTTTAATGAGCTGATATGAGTAAAGGGATTGTTTAAAACAATCTGCTGCTCACGTTCCAATATTTCAACAAACTGTATTACTTTATCTTTTTTTCCATCCTGATGCTGTTGTGTTTGAGCATGCATATCAGTGGAACCAACAGCTGAAACCGGAGTACGTCCATAATAAACAACATTGCCTTCACGATCTTTACGCTTCCCAAGAGATTCAGCCAAAAGCTGTACATACCATTCACCAACAGATTTCATTTTCGCCGCATATGGCATAAAAACTTCAATATCAACGCCTTTTTCGGCTGCTGCATACTTCAAGACTGCGTTCAAGAGCGCCGGGTTTTCTCCAAGCGAAGCTGACTGACATGCATTTTCCATATCCCTTGCTCCACATAAAAAGGCATCTATATCCATTCCTATAGCGGCAGCAGTAATTAATCCTGGATCGCTGAAAATACAAAATCGGCCGCCAATACCTTCTTTGATATCAAAACACTGCCATACATTCTCCTTGGCCAAGTTATATAAAGGAGATATATCTTCATCAAGATCGGTTACAACCGCAACCTCCATTTGCAATAACGAAGACTTTTGACACTGCTCATAAAAATAAGAAAACGCTGCTAAAGTTTCTAAAGTCGTACCAGATTTGGAAATAGGAACAAGCAATACTCTGAATTGCTCATTTTTCCCCAGCCTGTGCGTGGCAAGATACTCCACTTCATCCACAACTTCACTATACTGATCTACATCTAAATTATTTCCCGAGAAATATACCCTAGGATAACCATGCCTGCTTTTTTCACAGCCTACATTCCAGCCGGAACCGGCAAAAATATCAAACAGAACTTTATTGCCAAGATAAGATCCCCCTACTCCTAAAAAAACAACAGCATCTATCTCCTGCTGCAGATAACTTCCAAACTGCTTCAATTTAGCAATAGACTCCGGCGTATTAGGATTGCCATTCTTAACGAAAGGCAGTTTCGTAAAAAGCACATGCTCCGGCGTACCATCTTTAGATAAATGTGCCTTTGCCATACCTTGCTCACGTATTAACAGTAAAGCATCTGCAGCATCTTTAGCCTTACTCTCCAAAGTTTCAATAACTGCAGGTGTTATTGTATCAGTATTTATCATATTGCTATAATCAAAAATAAAACCACTTGCTAATGCTATTTCTCCAGATAATTTCATAATATCACCATATCAATTATTTATATACTTAAATATTTTATCATAAAAATATAACAAAAGCAAAAGAACCAATGCTTTAGGGCATTGGTTCTTAAATTATTATTTCTGCAGATTACGTAAATAGTTCTCTGCCGTTTCCAGCTGTATATCCTTTGTGGGCTGTTCGGGCAGTTCCACAACTTCATCAGGCGTAATACCCGTACCATTAATAGATCTTCCAGAAGGAGTATAATATTTAGCCGTAGTTAGCTTTAACCCAGTATTCTGAGGTAGCCTATATACAGTTTGTACCGACCCCTTACCAAAGGTCCGAGTACCAAAAAGCTTCCCGGACTTAGTGTCCTGCACAGCTCCTGCAACGATTTCAGAAGCACTTGCACTGCCATGATCAACTAATACGGCAAGTGGATACTTCACTTGCTCCAAATAAGATTCTTCCGTATATTTGCGACCTTCCCTGTCGATAACGGATACGATCGGTCCCTTAGGAACTAAATATTGTGCAACACGTACAGACTCTCCTAAAATTCCTCCAGGATTCTGCCTTAAATCCAACAGCAGTGCCTGCATCCCCTGCTCTTCCAGTTCCTGATATTTCTTCGCAAACTCTCCCGATGTATTCTCGTTAAAAATAGCAATCCTGATATAGCCAATCTTGCTATCTGGCAGCATTTCTCCTGCAACTGACTTGATCTTAATATCGCCACGTACAACTCTTACCGTACGTTCGTTACCTTTATTATCGTCCAAGACCAGCTCGACTTCTGTTCCCTGCGTGCCTCTAATCATTGCAACAACATCTTCAAGCTGCATCCCAGCCGTCTTTTTTCCATCGACCTGAACTATTTTGTCGCCGGCTTTGATACCGGCTTTTTCTCCAGGCGTTCCCTCTAAAGGTGCAACTACAACAAAATTATTCTCCTTTTTACCGACTACTACGCCGATACCGCCAAAAAAACCTTCTGTTACATTACTGATATCTTTAAAACTCTGCTGATCCAAATACACAGAATACGGATCATCTAACGCTTTTACCAAACCTGTAGCTGCGCCATCAAATAATTTTCCATCACTTGGCTGTTCTACAAATTTTTCCCGGACCAAAACTAACGTCTTGAGAAATTTCAAACTTCCCAAAGCATCACCGGTAATGCGCTCCATACTGTAAAATATAGCTCCAAGCGTAACAACTATAGCGCAAAGGCAGGCTACAAGCACTGTCATCATACTAAAACGTTTTTTTAACATAACTTCCCGCCTCGCTTATCTTCCCTTAAATCAAGGTAAATAATCCAACGGTTCAGTTACCTCGCCGTGGATACGTACTTCAAAATGACAGTGCGGGCCAGTAGACCAGCCAGTACTGCCGGCATACGAAATTACCTGACCCTTATTTACATATTGTCCTTCGCTGACGGCAAGTTCCTGATTATGGCCGTACAAAGAAACAAGTCCTCCGCCATGATCAATCATCACTGCATAACCATAACCGCCCATCCAGCCAGAATAAATTACTGTACCAGAGTCAGCCGCTACAATCGGTGTACCATAATCACAGGCAATATCCATACCGGAATGATATCTTGTTGTGCCAAATACAGGATGTGTACGCCAACCATAATAAGAAGTTATCTCACCTGTTACTGGCCAGATAAACTTACCGGTTCCACCGCCCGTAGGCATAGAAGAACTACGTTCCAAGCTTCTCAACATACTCGCAATATTCTCAGAAATGGCAAGTAAGCGGTCATAATCTTCATCAGCCTGGCGACTTTCTTCTTCAGCCCTATAAAGCAGCTGAGCACGCTCTTCCTTGCTGGCTTCAGCCTTCTGCTGCTTTTCATCAAGATCACTGCGCATTTTTTCAATATCAGCCATCTGCGCATCCAATTCTTTCTGACGCGCTTCAATTTCAGCAGTTTCCTTCATGATTGTATCCATCATTGCCAAATCGCGGCTGATAATTTTTTGCAACAAAAACATTCTTGAAGAAAAATCTGAAAAATCTTTTGCACCTAACAATACATCAAGATAATTGATTTGTCCATTGATATAAATATCGCGCAGACGCTGGCGATAAATCTTCATACGGCCTTCCATTTTAGCTTTCTTTTCAGTTAAAACTTCTTGGTTTTCGTCAATCAGTGGCTGTAATTTATCACGTTTGGCTTCGATCTCTTTAATCTCTGCCTGCAGACGATTCAATTCAGCAACAATCTCTTCCATTCTGTCACTGGCAGCTTCTGCTTCACGACGAGCACGTTCTTTAGCTATTTCCATTTGCTGCATTTTTTGCTGTACGTCATCATATTCCGCTTGCTTATCTTCCAGCTCATTTGCAAAAGCCGGCAAAATTTGCATAACAGCGAATATCAACGCCAATACAGCCATTAAAACTTTCTTTTTTGGCATAATCGGCCTCCGCTGTTAAACTTTTAAAAACTTGCGCAAGGAAATATAACTTCCTGCAGCACCAATTGCCATTCCGGCTAAAATAATAGAAATATCGACATAGGTGAGCATTGGATATGCCGGAACCATTGGTAAAAAAGCCAGTGTCGCATAAATACGAGACAAAAGCGCCGCATAGGTACCGTTAATAACAAAATTAGCAATCAACGCCCCAAAAAAACCAAGCGTCATACCTTCCAGAATAAAAGGCCACCTGATAAACCAGTCGGTAGCGCCAACATATTTCATAATATTGACCTCTTTTCTCCTGGCAAAAACAGTTAACCTAATAGTATTAGCAATAATAAACAATGTTGCAAGAGCCAGTAAAATTACCAGAACAACACCGCCAATACGCAGTATTTTCGTCATCTGAAAAATATGTTCTACTATTTCCTGACCGAATTTAGCTGTTTCTACGCCTTCCATTTCGTGTATCTGCGGCGCCAGTTCATTAATTCTATCAGGTCTGTCTACCTGCACTTCAAATGAATTAGGAAAAGGATTATCAGTTCCTAATGAATGCAGCAACTTTTCCTGCTGCCCCAACCGTTCCTTAAATCTGGAAAGAGCTTCTTGCTTACTGACCTCTGTCACGCTTAGAACACCGGGCAAATTCTCCAGTGTCTGCTTCATATCGCTTAGCCCAGGGGCTTCAACAGAATCTTCCATATAAACAGTAATCTGCACTTGACTTTCGAGATATTGCGCTAAATTATTGGTATTGATAAAAATCAGCAGAAACATACCTAAAACAAGTAATGAAAGTGCCACAGTAGACACCGAAGCAAGGCTCATCAAGCCGTTACGTTTGATAGATTTATAGGTTTCCCGGATAAAATATTCTTTTGTACTAAGACTCATAACCGTATACCCCTTTTAAATCATCACGAACAATCGACCCTTTTTCAATGGCAATAACTCGTTTTTCCATATTATCAACGATTTCTTTATCATGTGTCGCCATCACGATAGTAGTTCCACTTTCATTGATTTCACTGAAAATACGCATTATATCCCAGCTTGTTTCCGGATCAAGGTTACCTGTCGGCTCATCAGCAATTACAAGCAGCGGATCATTAACAATCGCACGTGCGATCGCTACACGCTGCTGTTCGCCACCTGATAATTCCGTTGGATAAGAATTGGCCCGTTTACGCAATCCAACTAAATCCAGCACACTCATCACGCGGCGCTTGATTTTACGATAGGGAGTCTCTATAACCTGCATAGCAAAAGCAACATTGTCATAAACAGTGCGATCAGGAAGTAACCTGTAATCTTGAAAAATAATCCCTAACTGTCTGCGCAAATAAGGAATTTCCTTTTCTTTAAGCTCCAATAGATCCACACCATTTACATATATATTGCCAGTAGTTGGTATTACCTCACGAAAAAGCATCTTAATAAAAGTGGATTTTCCGGCACCGCTCGGCCCGACAACAAAAACAAATTCGCCAGGCTGGATATGGATATTGACATCACGCAAAGCTACTGAACCGCTTGGATATGTTTTACTGACATCGGTCATTAAAAGCATGGTGAAAGCTCCCTTCTCTTCAACACTCAAACAATTACGTCAGTCTTTATCATCACGACAAATCCCAATTCATCGTTTTTCTTCAACCTTTTTTAGCAAAGCAAAAGCTTTATCAGAGTTGATCTGCGCTTTATGCCGCAAAATTTCAATATTCTTATTTTGTTCAAGCGGAGTTTTCTGCCAACCCGCTACAGCAGCCTGAACAATCGTATCTCTATCAATTTTTTCAACCGTTCCAATAGGTTTTTCACCAATAGCGTTTACAAAGCTATCTACTTTAGGGTCATAAGATATTGCCAGCAGCGGCGTTTGCATTACAGCAGCAAAAACCAGTGCATGCAGCCGCATTCCAATCAAAAGGTCAAAATTTCCTATGATAGAAAGAAATTCCTCAGTATTATATTTTTCATTCAATAAAAATATATCCTTTTGGCAAACCAAAGCTTTACGCAGTTTCTCACAGGCTTTTACATCAACAGAATACTGCAGCGGCAACAAAATCAGCTGCGCCCCATAGCTCTGCTGCAATTTGGAAGCAGCTTCAGCCAAAACCTGAAAACATTGACTGTCACCAGACCAAGGACGTACAGAAATACCTATGACGGGCTTGGTTAAATCTACACCAGCCTCCTGCAGCAGATACTGCCCGCATTCTTTAGTTACGGGATTAAGCGAAAGTACTGAATCAGCCGTAACCGTTATCTTCTCGGGTTTTACGCCCATTTCAATAAGTTCCGCTGCAGACTCACTATCTCTTACTGTAATCAAATCTGCCTCATTGCAAACCAAACTTGTCAATTTTCGAGCCCATTTGGCTCTAATAGGTCCAATGCCTTGAGCAAAAAGCATTACTTTTTTCCCAAAAAATTTTCCCAATCCAATAATGCTAAGATAATATAATAAACTTCGTTTACTGGTCACGTCCTGAAGCAGGCTTCCGCCTCCTGAAATAATCAATTCAGAATCTTTCATCGCCCGAATAATCCCTAACGGATTGAAGCGATATACACTGCAAACCTGGTGTTTAGCCGCAGTGTCTTCCGGATTGCCTGACAACACGGTCAGTTCTACGTTTTTCTCCACTTGCCGCAACGATTCTATAATAGCAGTAAGCATGGCTTCGTCACCGGCATTAGCAAACCCGTAGTAACCGGAAATCAAAATTTTACTCATGCTCTAAGAATCTCCTTTGCCATTTCTGCACATAAGGCAGCAAAATAGAAACGGCGATAACAGCAATGATACCTAATACAGCACCCAGAGCATAGCCGTCGACGGCACGAATATAACTCATGATAACAGGGGTACGCATATGTGCAAAAGTCTGCACTAAAGACCCCTGCCCAATAGTAGCTCCAACCACTAACAGCATCTGCCATAAACGCGGTGCCTGTTTATATGCCGCAAATGCCGCTAAATAAAACGCGGGATGTCCAATCATAAATTCTTTTTCACGCGGGCGTGCATACATCATCTGCTCAAGGAACAGACGCATTTTAATTTCAAGAGCCGGAACCGGAACCCCAGCGGTATGACCGCTGCGACCAACAAAAATATATGCTACAAAAGCCAATACACCCAAAAATGCAACATGTTTTACTGTTATCCTGGTACTGAAAAAATTTTTCAGGTGCACAGCAATATTTCCAATCTGGCCTTTGCTGAGAACATTAAATCGCTGCATATACCATAGAGAAATCAACAGCACAGGTAAAATAAACGTTAATTTTACCCCTTTATAAATATCAATTTCCAGGAAAAACCTGCTGTCGCCTAAAACAGCCGCTACAAAAGATGCTCCAATTAAAGAAAGTATCACAGCCAAAGCCAGCTGCCATGTAGCACTGATAATAATCTTCAGCGTGTTTGGGGTATTTTTTTTGCAGGACTCCCAAAGTTCGACAATAACTGTCATCGATAATACTGGGAAAACAGTTGCCGCAATCAGAGCCAGTAACTGACGTGTAAGGATTCCGCCAAATTTCAGCAAAGTTACACTGGCAACAATACCGCCAGTCAGCAATAACATATACTGTATTTTTTTACTGAAATTAAACAGCAATGTTAAATACATAATCCCACCGGCCAGAATAGCAAATGCCAGCGGCACTAGCCAGGCCCGTTCTGGGAAATATGGAGCAAACTTACCGTCAGCAGTATTTTTAGAAAAAACTCCTGCCGGTCCAAGCTTATATCCTCTTGCCTGCACATCGTCGGCAATTTTCGAAACATAATCTAAATTAAGCTCTAAAATATCCCTGCCTTCCTGAGGGATCATAAACGGTTTGATATAGTTGATACGGATATTACGTTCTTCATCTGTAAGAGCCCAACGTCTCAAAGCTTCTGGCATTTTCAGTTTTCTCTGCTCGGCTTTGTCAATAATATATGTACGTGCAACACGATAATCCATATGCTCAGCTAACGGAAGGAGTCCGTCCATTGCAGCAAACTGCAGCTGTGTATAATGTTCTACCATTCCAAAAGTCATATTCTGTTTCTTTAACTTATGAGCCATATAGGCAATGTAATCCGGATAACCAACTACTTCACGACCACAGCCTATATACCCGGTTACATTGGCACCAGACTTATCGATCCTACGAAAAATACTCCTGATTTTATCATAATCATTAGGCAAATAATTCATTGGTCTGACGATAACATTAAAGCCGAAAGCTTTTGCTTTGCGCATTTCTTCTGTCGAAAGGCCTAAAGGAGCTTGCATAACGCCAGGCTTGCTGTCATAATTTTCTTCTGTAATGACCATTGGATTACCTAAAATCTCAATTATCTGCGGTTCGTTGTTTACTATCCGCAAACGGTCCTTGCCATAACGCAGATACAGATCCTCCACCACTTCTGTCAAAACATCATATGACGTCCCGACAGTCACATAGACAGCATTAGGCACTACAATACCTTCGGAAAGTACAGGAGCAAATTTACCACCATCGCCGCCCAAAGCAGAGCCTTTTAGCAGCTCCTCCCCAGTAACAGCTACAATAGAACCGTTGTTGTTAAGCTTCTCTAAGGTAGTATCAAACACTACCAGACTTGTAACTCCGGCCTTTTTAAATCCTGCCAGCACGTCATTTAAAGACAAGCCTTCCCAGTTCGCTATATGTTCCAGCCCTTCATATTCCATTGCCATTTCGACAGTATCGTTGCGCTGCTCAATTTCATGACGCTGATAGTTCAACCATAATGAAACTATCAGTCCTATAGCTATTATCGCAATAAGTACCGGGTTATAACGGCTTTTCATCAGCTGATCTCCACCTAATTCAAAATTTCTTTTTCAATAATTACAGTTTCTTTTGCTGGCTGCGCAGATACGCTTCAACAAACATTTCCAAACCACCGTCCATGACAGCCTGCACATTACCTGTTTCAGCATTAGTACGATGATCTTTAACCAGTTTATAAGGCTGGAATACATATGAACGGATCTGACTGCCCCATTCTATGTCCTGATAGTCACCGGCGATATCGCTTTTTAAAGCATCCTGCTTAGCTCGTTCATATTCATATAGCTTTGCACGAAGAAGCTGCAAACACCGTTCCCGGTTCTGGATCTGTGATCTTTGCGTCTGGCACTGTACGATTATTCCAGTAGGAAGATGCGTCATACGCACAGCAGAGCTCGTTTTATTTACATGCTGTCCACCAGCACCACTAGCTCGATAGGTATCAACTTTCAAATCTGCAGGATTGATGTCAATTGCAACGCTGTCATCCAGTTCCGGCATAACATCCACCGCGGCGAAAGAAGTATGCCGGCGGGCATTCGCATCAAACGGAGAAATACGCACCAGACGATGTACACCCTTTTCACTTCTCAAATATCCGTAAGCATTATGTCCATTAATCTGAAGCGTAGCACTTTTAACACCAGCTTCATCTCCCGGAAGATAATCGAGCATTTCCACTTCATAGCCTTCACGTTCAGCAAAGCGGGAAAACATACGCAGCAGCATAGAAGTCCAATCCTGCGCTTCTGTTCCGCCAGCACCGGCATGTAATGTAAGAATAGCATTATTGGCGTCGTACTCGCCATTCAAAAGCATGCCTAATTCTAAATGTTCAACATCAGTACGAATAGAAGCCAGCGTTTCTTCCATTTCAGGTAACAGACTTTCGTCATCTTCTTCCAGCGCCAGTTCGCACAAAACTTCCATGTCCTCTACTCTGGTTTCCAAAGAACGAAATGTTTCTACCTCTTCTTTCAACTGCGTTACAGCCTGAGCAGTTTTCTGCGCCGTTTCAGGTTCATCCCAAAATCCAGGTGCACCCATTTTATGTTCTAATTCTGCAATACGGTCCTCTTTGACAACTACGTCAAAGAGATCCCCTCATTTCCTCTAGTTTCTGTTTTAATGCTGCAATCTCCGGTTTATATTCCTCAATCAACACTAACTTCACATCCTCTCTTAATAACACCAGTAAAGTTGAAACTTACCGCTTCAACTTTACTGTAACTAAAACCAACTATAAATTTCTGTAAATCTTACTTATCCTGCCCGCAGCAATTTTTATATTTTTTACCGCTGCCACAGGGACAAAGATCATTTCGTCCGGTCGTTTCACCTTTTACCAGAGGCTGTTTTTTAATATCATCGCCTTCCCCCGGGTTGTTAGTGGATGCGTTTTCCAACCGATTTTCAACCTTAGGCTGCGCCACAACATTTACACGGTAAATATAGCGTACTACATCGTCTTGAATAGCGTCAATCATCGCCTGGAACATATCATAGGCTTCAAATTTATATTCAACCAACGGATCTTTCTGTCCATAAGCCCGCAGACCTACACCTTCACGCAGCAAATCCATAGAATCCAGATGCTCCATCCAATGGTTATCGACAACTTTAAGCATTACAAGATTTTCCAGTTCGCGCATTAATTCAGGTGTAATAGCATCCTCGCGTTCAGCGTAATGTTCATCGGCAACTTTATGCAGATATTCTTCCAGCTCTTCACGGCTGAGGTTTTGCAGATAATCAATCTGCAGCAAATCAGCCGGAGCATAGAACTCCTCAGCATAAGCAATTAATGCCTGCAAATCCCAATCCTCTGAATAAACTTCCGGCGGCGCATACATCGCCATCGTACGGTCTACAACTTTATGTATCATATCCATAATAGTATCACGCAGATTTGCCTGCTGCAGGATCTTTTTACGCTGGGCGTAAATAACCTCACGCTGCTGATTCATAACATCGTCATATTCCAAAACCTGTTTACGAATAGCAAAGTTTCTGGCTTCAACTTTTTTCTGAGCCGATTCGATAGAACGGGTAACAAGCTTATGTTCAATCGGTTCATCTTCCTCCATCCCCAGTTTGTCCATAATACTGGAAATATTATCAGAACCGAACAAACGCATCAGGTCATCTTCCAAAGACAAGAAAAATTTTGAAGAACCAGGATCACCTTGACGAGCGCAGCGGCCACGCAGCTGATTATCAATCCGGCGGCTTTCATGCCTTTCCGTACCAATAATGTGAAGACCTCCTAATTCTGGAACGCCTTCACCCAAGACAATATCCGTACCACGGCCAGCCATATTCGTAGCAATGGTAACAGCGCCATATTGACCGGCTCCGGAAATTATTTCAGCTTCTTTTTCATGATATTTAGCATTCAAAACATTATGCGGAATCCCGCGCCGTTTCAGCATCGCCGATAATTCTTCTGACTGAGCGATGGAAGTAGTACCCACCAGTACCGGTCGTCCAGACTTATGGCATTCTTCAATCTCATTAACAGCGGCTTTATATTTAGCGCGTTTCGTTTTCAAAATAACATCAGGATAATCAATCCTGACCATAGGTTTATTGGTAGGAATAACAACAACGTCAAGTCCGTAAATTTTCTGGAATTCCTGTTCTTCTGTTTTAGCAGTACCAGTCATACCGGAAAGTTTTTCATACATACGGAAATAGTTCTGGAAGGTAATAGTCGCCAAAGTCTGACTTTCACGCTCAACTTTAACACCTTCTTTAGCTTCAATAGCCTGATGCAAGCCTTCCGAAAAACGACGGCCAAACATTAACCGGCCTGTAAATTCATCAACAATGATAACTTCGCCGTCTTTTACAACATAATCTTTATCACGGTGCATAATAGCTTTGGCCTTCAAAGCACACATCAGCTGATGTGAAAAATCAACGCCGTGTTCAGTATCATACATATTTTCTATGCCCAGCATTTTTTCAGCTTTAGCAATACCGATTTCAGTAGGGGCAACTGTTTTCAGCTTTTCATCAACAGTATAATCTTCCCCTTCATCCATTTTAGCAACTACCTGAGCCAAAACTTTATACAAATCAGTAGATTTTTCGCCAGGTCCGGAGATAATAAGCGGAGTTCTCGCTTCATCAATCAAAATACTGTCAACTTCATCGACAATACAATAATTTAAAGGCCGTTGTACCATTTGATCTTCGTCAACGACCATATTATCACGCAGATAATCAAAACCGAACTCGTTATTAGTGCCATAGGTAATATCAGCAGCATAAGCAGCTTTGCGGTCCGGATAATCAAGCGCATGCGCAATAAGACCTACGGAAAGGCCTAAAAATTTAAAAACACGCCCCATATCCTCACTGTCACGGCGAGCCAGATATTCATTGACCGTAACGACATGAACGCCCTTTCCTGTCAACGCATTCAAGTATGCCGGCAAAGTAGCTACCAGAGTTTTACCTTCACCAGTGCGCATTTCAGCAATTTTACCACGATGCAGAACACAACCGCCAATAAGCTGCACATCAAAATGGCGCATGCCTAAGACACGTTTGGCCGCTTCACGGACAACTGCGAATGCTTCAGGTAAAATATCATCTAATGTTTCACCTTTAGATAACCGTACTTTAAAATCAGCTGTCTTAGCGGCCAGATTTGCAGAGCTTAAGCCTACCATATCTTTTTCTAATGCGTTGATTTTATCGACAATGACTCCGATCTCTTTTAATTCTTTTTCATTCGGGTCACCAAAAATTTTTTTCAACAAACCTTCGAGCAAAATAATCACTCCTTAAATTTTTACAATAAAAAACACTATACCTAACTTAAAATTTTAGCAGAAAAGCCTGCAAAAGTCAAAAAGCCCGGGGCTTCAACCCCAGGCTTTTTGTGAACTTTCAGTAAATTATTTTCCTATTTAATATTGCCGCTTATTTTAATTCCGGAGCCAACAAACCGTAATTACCATCTTTACGACGATAAACCACGTTCACGCCACCAAAATCAGGATCATAAAAAACGAAGAAATCATGATTCAAAAGATTCATTTGTAAAATAGCTTCTTCTGCAGTCATTGGATGCATAGCAAAAGATTTATTCTTAATAATCTTGAATTCACCATCATCTTCTGCAACTGTTTCTACAGAAGCTGGGACCACGGCATCCTGGAAGTTATTGTATTTTCTCTTCATCAGGCGGGTTTTATATTTGTGGATCTGGCGTTCGATTTTTTCTATTACCAAATCAATGGAGGAATACATATCTTTGGTCGTTTCCTGTGCTCTCAGCAAGATCCCACTCGCCGGTACAGTAATTTCCACAATATGATTACCTTTTTCCACTTTCAAAACTGCTGAAATATCACCGACAGTTTTAAACTGTTTCGTTACTTTCGTAATCTTTTTTTCGACATAATCTTTTAATGCCGGAGTTACATCAATGTTTTTACCACGTACGTTTACGTTCATAATTCATACCTCCTTGAATTCCCCAAGGTGATGGGATCGCAAGCTCTCTGCTTGCTTTAATATAGTAATTCGCCGCGCTCCGCAAATCTCCTGCTGATAAAGTAACAAAAAACTCGCATGTCTCAAAAATTTCACATGCGAGTTTACAATTGATACTAATGTAACACTTCGGGTAATAAAACACCCAATTAACCTTAGTAACACTTATAATATTTTGGATAAAAAGCTGCGCGTGCGTTCTTCTTTCGCATGCAAAAAAACCTCTTCTGGTTCTCCCTGCTCTACGATAACTCCGCCATCTACAAAAATGACCCTGTCACCGACTTCACGGGCAAACCCCATCTCATGAGTTACCACTGCCATTGTCATACCTTCTTTGGCCAGGCTTTTCATGACATCCAATACTTCATTGATCATTTCCGGATCGAGAGCAGAAGTGGGTTCATCAAACAACAATGCTTTAGGTTTCATTGCCAAAGCCCTTGCAATCGCTACACGCTGCTGCTGTCCACCGGAAAGCTGATCAGGATAAGCATTTGCTTTATCATCCAAGCCAACTTTTATCAACAGTTCCTGTGCCGTTTGTTCTGCCTCACTGCGGCTGATACCACGCACCTTCATTGGCGCCAGCACTAAATTTTCAAGAACAGTCATATGCGGGAACAGATTAAAACGCTGGAATACCATCCCGACTTCTTTACGTATTTCATTAATATTTGCTTCCCCTGTCAACGGTATACCGTCAATAACTATACTGCCGCCTGTCGGTTCTTCCAAATAATTTATACAACGCAGTAAAGTACTTTTACCACTGCCAGATGGTCCAATAATTACCACAACTTCGCGTTCAGCAATTGTCAAATCAATACCCTTTAAAACATCTAGATTACCATAACTTTTTCGCAGATCAGTTATTTTAATCATTGCTTCATTCATTTCGTATCATACCTCCGTTCCAACATCCCTACGAGACGGGCAACCGTAAAAGTCATAATCAAATAAATAACAGCTACAGCCATCCAAATTTCGAAGGATGCATATGTACGGGCGATAATCAACTGACCACGACGCGTAAGTTCTTCAAACCCAATAACAGAAACCAATGAAGAATCCTTCAACATTGCAATAAACTCGTTGCCCAAAGGCGGAATAATGCGTTTAAAGGCCTGCGGCATAATAACATAACGCATAGTCTGCGCCCAGCTCATTCCTAAAGAACGGCCAGCTTCCATTTGACCATTATCAATTGATTGGATACCGGCACGGAAAATTTCCGCAATATAAGCACCACTATTGATAGAACAGGCAGAAATTGCTGCAAAATAGGGATCCACGCGGTGCCCAATAATTCCCGGCAAAGCGAAATAAACCAAAAATATCTGTACCAGAAGCGGCGTTCCACGAATAAAATCCACATAACAATTAGCAAAATAACGCACCGGTTTTATACTGGCAAGACGTGCTATACCGACTGTCATACCTATCAAAAGGCCAAAGCCTACGCTTAAAGCCGTTATTTCGATCGTAATACCGGCACCAGCCAGCAGCAAGGGCAAGGCATCCCAAATCAAGCTGAAATTAATATCCATGCAGTTTGTCTCCCTTTCATTGTCAGCTCTTTAAAATTCACCAAAGAAAATACGGAGCACACCACCGTCACCGTTGATGTACTCCGCATCCAGATATGACCATATTATTTCTTTACTTCACCAAACCAGGTTTTGTAAATCTTGTCATACTCGCCGTTTTTCTTCAATTCGGCCAGAGCTTTATCGATTTCAGCAGCTAATTTATCATTGCCTTTTTTAACTGCAATGCCGTATTCCTCAGCTTCAAGCACATCGCCTACAGTTTTGGCATCAGCACTACCGCCTTGTGCCAAATAATAGCCAACTACCGGGCTGTCGTTGATAACAGCATCCACGCCGCCATTCTTTAATTCCATAGCAGCTTCTGTATTCGTGTTGAATGCCGTTACTTTGGCATCTTTTACGCTTTCTGCTTTAGCTGCGCCGGTAGTACCGATTTGGACAGCAATTCTTTTACCTACCAAATCCTCGATACCTTTAATGGTATCATTGTTCTTCTGTACCATAACTACCAAACCGGATCTGTAATAAGGGGCGGAGAACAGTACTGCCTCCTGACGCTCAGGAGTAATACTCATACCAGCAATTACGGTATCAATATTACCGGAACTCAATGCAGGGATCAACGCATCAAACCCCATATTCATGATTTCAACCTTGTAACCCATCTGTTTGCCAATGGCCCGGATAAGGTCCATATCAAAACCAGTATATTCTTTAGAGCCTTCTTTTTGGAATTCAAACGGTGCAAAAGTAGGTTCAGTGCCTACACGCAGAACTTTTGCAGGTTCAGCTTTTTTAGCTTCTTCTTTGCCGCCGCAACCGGCTACCATTAAGGACAAAGCTGCTAAAACAGCCATTGCCATAAGTAAATATTTTTTCATTTTACAACCTCCAGAAAAATATCTGGACTGCACTCAACACGCAGCCCTTTATATTTGTTAATTATATAACTAAAAACGGCCTGGCGCAACCTAAAGTTATACGAATATTATTTCTTTTCTTCACCAAACCATGTTTTATATAATTTATCATATTCTCCGTTTTGTTTCATTTCGGCTAAAGCTTTATTAATTTCAGCAGCCAGCTTATCATTGCCCTTTTTTACTGCAATACCATAGTCCTCCGAATTCATGACCGCACCAACAACCTTTGCGTCAGCGCTCCCCCCCTGCTGCAAATAATACTTCAAAACAGGGCTGTCATTAATTACAGCGTCGGCACCGCCGTTTTTCAGTTCCATAGCAGCAGCAGTATTGTCGTTAAACGCGGTTACCTTGGCATTTTTAACTTCGCCTGCTTTATTAGCTCCTGTGGTCCCGATCTGCACAGCAATTCGTTTTCCTTCCAAATCACTGAAGCCTTTGATTGTATCATCATCTTTTTTTACCATTACGATCAGGCCAGAAGTATAGTATGGGTCAGAAAACACCACTACTTTTTTACGTTCATCAGTAATACTCATCCCAGCGATCGCAACATCAATATTTCCTGAATTCAACGCCGGGATCAAAGCATCAAAGCCCATAGAAGAAATCTCTACTTTATAACCAAGCTTCGTGCCAATAGCACGAATAAGATCCATATCAAAGCCAGTAAATTCATCCGAGCCTTCTTTTTGAAACTCAAATGGTGCAAAAGCCGGTTCGGTACCAACCCTTAATACCTTTTCCGTTTCTGCCTTCTTGGGAGCTTCCTGTGAACCGCCACAGCCGGCAGCCAGCAATGCAAGCATTGCCAATAAAGCCATCATTAAAAATCCAATCTTTTTCATTTTTACCCCTCCAAATCAATTCAGCAGCTTTCCAACCGCTTCTATTTATAATATTTTCTTATTATAGTACTAAATATCACGGCAGGCAATAAAAAAATACCGTTATTTTTAATAACGGTACAAATTTCACAGACAACTCAGCTGACCTGGTTTTCGCCCCCACACTCGCCTGCTGGAGGGTTCGCTCATAAGCTTTTCAGAGCTCCCCACTACTACCCCTCTCGCCTTTGCGGCAGGACTTACTTCTAAGCTGCGCCGTGCTCACAATACTTTGATTGCTTACGTGGATCGTTTTGCCCGCAACTGGCCTCGACTTGCAACCACAGACCTGAGTTGTATTTATAATTATACATTAAGCAAAAATTTTTGCAAGTGTCTTTGCTAATCAACTTTTTCGTAGTATACTATTATCACCATGTGAATGAGGACGGATTGTTTATGATTGCCATACCCCAATTCTTAGATTTTCCTGACGACGGACAAACTTCGGAAATCTGCGAATTCTTTTTGAAAATGCTACAACATAAGAATAAGGCGCTTTATATGCACAGCCAGCAGGTCGCCAACTATGCTGCCAGCATCGCCGCCAAGCTGGGATTACCGCCGGCAGAAGTTTCCTGTATCAAAACCGCAGCATTGCTGCACGATATAGGCAGTCTTTCCGTGCCCAACATGATCCTTATGAAAGCCCCTTACCTGAGCACCCGCGAAATGTCTATCTACAAACGGCATTGCCAGGCTGGCGCAAGCATGCTTGAAAATATCCAAGGTTTCAGCCATATTATCCCCATCATTCATGCCCACCATGAAAAATGGGACGGCACCGGATATCCCAAACGCCTTAAAGGCGTAAACATTCCTCTGGGAGCCAGAATTATTTCTGTAGCAGACCACTATGATAAATTTATTAATCCCTGCACCCAGCAATGGCAGAAAACACACAGCGAAGCAATTATCGAACTGCAAAACAAAGCAGGGCTTGATTTTGACCCTAATGTTGTAAAAGCGTTCATGCAATCAGTTATTCCCAGTAAAATTATCAAACAAAAAAAATAATAATATCAACTACTTGTACTTGCTGTCAGACACTGGCAGCAAGTTTTTTATTGTATTTGTCCATAATTTTCGATACTGCCGCAAAATGCAAGTCCATAAACTTCTACAGCTCCAGCATTTTTCAAAGTTTGGGCAGCCTCTTCCATTGTCGCTCCAGTAGTAAAAATATCATCTACAACAATCACAGTTTTACCGGTAACATTTTGTGTAACAGCAAAACAATCTTCTAAATTCATTTTTCGTTCCTGCGGGCTTAAATCATACTGGTGAACAGTTTCACGCCTTCTCGTCAGAGCCGGAGTCAAACAATATTCGGCATCAGTATTTTTAAATAAAACCAGCGGGATCTCGAATCCCCTCGCTCTTGTCCTTTGCCTTGACGTTGGTATTGGTACAATCATTACATCACGCTTACTTAAAATATTCCGCAGAAATTCCGGCCAGCCGTCAACACTAATCCGGCAGCATTCTTCTGCCAACAGCTCCAAAATATCCCTGCGGTTCTTAAACTTTACATTTTGTAATGCCGTTTTTAAAGCGCCGTTATACCTGAACAACATCCCCACACCATCTAAAGCTTCACGACCCGACAGCCACAAAGGCTGCAATAACACTTCTCTGCAAACACTGCAAAACAAACCGTCTTCAGCGATCTGACCGCAGCCGGCGCACTTTCGTGCCCAAAACACCGATAGTAACAGCGCATACCAGTTTTTTATCAACCGTATAAACATGGGTGATTATGCATCACCTTTCCCTAAATTTATAACGTCCTTAAAAAATATCTCCCTGCTCCTGCAGTCGTTCCGCCAACAGCGAATAACGTTTTCTCGTTCTGTCATTATCCACCGCAGTCTGTACCGCCGCTTTCGTTCCTACTAAAATAACCTTCTGCCGTGCACGCGTTACTGCTGTATACAGCAAATTCCGCTGCAGCATGATATAGTGCCCTGGAACCATCAGCAAAATAACCGTCGGATACTCGCTCCCCTGCGATTTATGTACGCTCATCGCGTATGCAAGCTGCAATTCATCAATTTCATTAGGTGTATAAGTTACATACTCACCATCAGCACGCTCAGGATAATCAACAGTAACATTGCGGCCATTTATATACACGATCCTGCCAATATCACCATTGAAAACCTCTTTCTCATAGTTATTGCGAATCTGCATCACCTTATCACCGGCCCGCAGAACATTTCCAGGCGTATTGACCTCACTTTTATTCAGCTCCGGAGGATTGATCCGCTGCTGAAGCAAATGGTTAAGGTTCTGAACGCCACAGGGATTCTTATGCATAGGCGATAAGACCTGTACGGACTGCCAGTCACTTTGCTGCGTCAATCTAGCATAAATATTAGCCACATATTCCGCCGCATCAAATTCATTATCGATCTCTACAAAAGTAAAATCGCTGCTCGGCTCCCACTCAGGCATCTGCCCGCGGTTTATCCTATGTGCATTACGCACAATAGGGCTTATCTCAGCCTGACGAAAAACATTTTCTAATCTTACAACAGGCATTTTCTGCGAACGGATAATATCCTTTAAAACAGATCCGGCACCAACAGACGGAAGCTGGTCGACATCGCCGACAAAAATCAGCCGACAGCCGCCCTGAACCGCTTTCAGCAAATGATAAGTAAGCGTAATATCCAGCATCGAAGCTTCGTCGATTATAATTGCATCGGCATCCAGAGGATCACCGTCATTCTTGCCAAAGTTAAAGCCGCCGCCATTCGGCGTATATTCCAGTAACCTATGTACTGTCACCGCAGGATGCCCGGATGAATCGGCCAACCTTCTGGCAGCGCGTCCCGTAGGCGCTGCTAGGAGTATCCGACAGCCAGCTTTTTCCAGCACTGCCAAAATCCCCTTGATTACAGTCGTTTTACCTGTACCAGGCCCGCCTGTAAGAACAAACACACCATATTTTAAAGAAGCATGAATAGCTTCTTTCTGTGCCTCAGCCAATACAATACCGGCTTCAGACTCCCATTGCCCAATAATCTTATCAACATTGACTTTTTCCAACGTATCAGCCAGATCGCGTAATTTAAGCAGCCTTTTAGAAGTCTGAACTTCCGCCTGATACAAATACTCAGGATAGATCAGCCGTAAACCGCCAACTTCTTCCGTACGCAGCATGTCCTCTGCCAAAAGCTTTTGAAAAACATCATTGACAACGCTGCTGCTGACCTGCAGTAGCCTCACTGTTTCGCGCAGCAGCAACTCCTCAGGTACACAGGTATGCCCTGCTGAAGCAGCCTGATTTAGCGCATATTCCAACCCGGCTTTAATCCGTTCCTCACAGGCGCCGTCCATCCCGGTCGCCAAGGCAATCTTATCTGCAGTTCTAAAACCGATACCGGTAATATCACTAGCCAGGCTATATGGATTCTCCTGAATCCTTTTCATCGCCGTAGCTCCATATTGCGCCTGAAGCTTCGGTGCATAATTAGCACTGACGCCGTGCGATTCCAAATACACCATCAATTCCCGCATATCCGACAACTCTGCATAAGACATCCCAATAGCTTCGGCCTTCTTTCTGCCGATACCTGAAATCTCGGTCAGCCGATGCGGTGATAAAGATAAAACATCCAGCGTATCTGAGCCAAAATGCTCAACGATACGGGCGGCCATAGTTTTACCAATGCCCCTGACCGCACCTGAAGCCAAAAAACGCTCCACACCATCGGTAGTTGAAGGTTTTATAGCTTGGCAGACCTCAGCACGAAACTGTCTGCCGAACTTGGCGTGTTCGCCCCAGCTGCCGCTGAGCTCCACCGACTCTCCCAAAAAAGGAGCCGGTCCCCGGTAAACGACACTTACCTTACCTTCATGGTCTGTTTTCACCCTGAAAACACTGAACTGGTTATCTTCACTTTGAAAAACTATATTATCAATAACGCCCTGCAATTCTTGCATTATTCCACCACCGTACAAAACAAATGTTCTCGTTTATTATAACACGTTTTCAAATAAAACAAAACTTTTCGCCATATTCTTTTCACACCTGTAACCCTGAATAAACTTTGACAGCAAGCTATTTTTTAGCTATAATATATTAAGTTGTTTATACTCCAACCAACATTTTATTTTAAAAATTAAAGCTCGCCTCTTTGAAAGGAGAACTACCTTGAAATCAATTGGAACACAAATAGCTATAGATATGTATAACTGCAGCGATCTGCTTTTAAGCGACGCTTCCGGCGTTCAGGCAACCATTCAAAGCGCAGCCGCAGATTTCGCCATGCAGCCGCGGGAAACCTATATCAACTGCGAAGAAGGCATCAACGAATATTCTGTTTTTTCACATTGCAAGCAAGGTCATGTGACCCTACATCTATATCCGGATCTTGGCTTTGTCACTATTGATGTTTTCACCTGTTTCAAAGATGCCGACCCAGACGGATTAGCGCGTTTCCTGCGTAATTATTTTGATCCTGACAAATCGAAGATCACTTACCTTGACCGCGGTGATTTCGGCAGTGAAAGCGATATGAAACCACGCCGTAAATCCAACATCAAAACTATACGCCGTGCCCGTACTATCGGTAATAAACTTTCTAAACTTATGATGAAACCACGTTCAATGTAAAAGCTGCCTTCAGGCAGCTTTTTTCTTTTTTTCTGTTCCTAGAGCAAATTCTCTGTTAAAATAATAGGTAAATATATAATTAAACTATTTTGGAGTAAACTATGAAATATATTTTTTGGGACATAGACGGTACGCTTTTGAAAACAGGATTAGCTGGTGTCGACGCTTTGCGCAATGCAATCAAATGCCGCTTTGGCATCGAAAATTTTCAATTCTCTCATCCGCTAGCCGGAATGACAGACTCCTTTATCTTTAAACAAACAATAAAGGATATCAAGGGCAGCTGCAATGCCGCCGACGCCGCAGGCCTTTTGATCCATTATCATCAGCTGCTGGAAAAATATTTGCCCTCGCATCACGGCAGCCTGATGCCTAACGTCAAAGAAACTCTGCAGTATTTTTCCAAGCAGCAGACGAACTATAAAACATGTCTGCTCACTGGTAATACTAGGGCCGGTGCCTTTGCCAAACTGCGTCATTACGGGATCGCACAATACTTCGACAGCCGTTACAGCGCCTGCGGTGAGTTGAGTGAAGACCGCTGTGAGCTTGCAAAAACAGCCTATCAAAGACTTTATTTGCTCGAACCTGACCTTACACCAGACAACGTTATCATTGTAGGTGATACTCCTAACGATATTCTTTGTGCTCAAGCCATAAAAGCACGCAGTTTAATAATCCTTGCCGGTTCTACGTATAACACAGAGGAGCTGAAAAGTTACAACCCTTGGCAAATCATCCCTGAACTGCCTGATGACCCCAGGGATTTTGCAGCTTTACTTGACAAAAACTAACATGTATTTTAAGGAGATAACTATGAAAAATCTTTTCTACGGACTGCTGCTGACTTTACTATTTACTACAACGCCGGCAGCTGCCTATAACAGTTCTGACCTTAACCAGCTCATGAGCAGCGGCAGCTGCGCCTACGGTGATTTATCGGGTGCTGATCTAAGCAGCCTGGATCTTACCGGAGCAAATCTCACCGGCAGTAATTTGACAGGTGCCAGGCTGATTAAAACAAAATTAGCAGGAGCTGTTTTCGATAAAGCAGTACTGACCAAAACTGTGCTGACCGATGCTGAACTTGCCAATACCAGTTTCAAAGCAGCACAGCTGAACTATACAAATTTCAGCGGCAGTGACTTAAAAACAGCAGATTTTACACAAGCAAATGCTTTCAGAGCTAAATTCGCCAACTGCGATTTACAATTTGCCGTCTTTTATCTGACAAATCTTCAGGAAGCAACACTTGACAGCAGTAATTGTCTGGAAGCCGATCTTACACAGGCTAATTTATCTTATGCCTGGCTTTACAACACCAATCTGCACGAAGCCGTCTTGGTCTACGCCAATCTTTTCAACGCCAAAATGAACAATGCTAATCTGAGCAATGCCAATCTTACCGGTGCTACATTGAGTCAGGCTTTGCTACAGAACGCCAATCTTAATAATGCTATGCTGGACAAAGCAGTGCTTGATCAAACCGATTTTAAAGGCGCCAGCATGAACTTTACTGACTTTGGCACAGCCTTTAAAACAGAAGCAATATTTGAATAAATACATAAAATCACCTTAAAATAATTCTTATAAAACTAAAAGTGCAGACCAATATGGTCTGCACTTTTAGTTTAAACAAATTTCATGAATATAATTTCTCCATATTCCCCCGCAAGACATTTACTTTTTCGTGTAAATAAAACCATTTGTGTCTTGCCGGTAAAACAGATAATATTAGCCTTTTATCCTTGCAAAATTACTGTATATATTAAAATGTAGTACTTAAAGCCCCGGTTTCCGCTGCAAACGGAAACCGGAGCCAACACTTATTCCACAGTCAGTCTAACCACCTGACTGTTTTATATAGTTGTCAGACACTGATGTCTTTATTATGAGTAAGCTTAAAGAAGATTAACAGTGAAATAATTGACGTTAAAGTAAGTACTGTTGAGTAAGCTGCCGCATTACCAAAGTTACTGCGAATAACCTCGGTATAGATTGCTACCGTCAGCGTACTGGTTTTACTTGTATAGAGAATGATCGAAGAACTGAGTTCACTGATCAGGGTGATCCAGCTCATAATCGCTCCGGCTAAAACTCCCGGAAGCATCATCGGCACGGTTACTTTCCAGAAGGATTTAAATTCTGTCGCGCCCAGACTGATCGCCGCTTCCTCGATACTGGGACTGATCTGTGTAATGATAGCCGTACTGGAACGAATCGTATACGGCATCCGGCGTATAGCCAGGGAAATAATAATGATCAGCGCCGTACCGCTTAAAATAAGCGGCTGCTTATTAAAGGCATACAGGAACGAGATACCTAAAACCGATCCGGGAATAATATACGGGAACATCGTTACCGTATCCAACACTTCCGTAACGTAGGAACGCTTCCGCACTGTAAGATAAGAAATAAAAATACCCATAAAAACAACGATAAAGATCGCGCAGATACCAAAAAGATAAGTATTGGTAATCGAATTATTGTCTTTAGCAAATAAGGTATTCATATAATTCTGCAGAGAAAAATTACCTGTGTACACAGCACCGCCGCTGACCTCAAGGAAAGATGTAAAAATAACCGTCAGTTGAGGCAGCATTGCCAAAAAAGTAACGCCATAAACAAAAAGATAGGCAAAAATTTTTTTGCTGCCTTTGGCCTCTACAGCTTCCATTGGCTTCAAAGCTGTCATCGAATAGGAATAGTGCCCGGCGATATAACGCTGGAGGAAAAACAGCAGTAAAGTGATAACAATAACTATCACACACAAGGATGCAGCAAAATGGTCATCGGTGCTGACTTCGCCCATAAACTGAGTATAAATCAATACCGGAAAGGTTTTAAACCCTTCCCCAATCAGCATCGGCGTACCAAAGTCAGAAAAAACACGCATAAATACCAGTAACGAACCTGCTAAAAGCGACGGCATAACTAACGGCAGAATAATCTGACGCACACGCTGAAAAGCGGTCAGTCCCAGGCTTTCAGCCGCCTCATTCAGCGAATTATCCAGATTCTTCAAAGCCCCAGATACATACATATAAATCAGAGGGAACGACTGCAGAGCAAAAACAAGAACGATCCCTGCAAACCCATAGATACCGTCAAGTTTAACGCCAAAAATCGAATTAATAATCTGTGTTACAAAACCGTTACGTCCTAAAAGCTGAATCCATGCATAGGCTCCAATAAAAGGCGGTGACAAATACGAAATAACGATCAGTATATTAAGGTATTTACTGCCGGGGATTTTGACGCTGCGCAGCACATAAGCCATCGGTAAGCCGATAACAGAAGCAATAATCGTAGAGCATATGGTTACATAAAAACTGTTGACTAATGTACTCCAGTAATATTTCCGTGCAAAAAATTTAGTAAAATAGTCCAGCGTCAGTTTTGATGATTCCGGATCTATCACGCTTTTATATAATATTAAAATCAGCGGATAAACAACAAAGATAATAAAGAAACACAGAATAAGCAGGGCGATGCCCATCCAAAGATTAAATTTTTTGGCAGTATTCATCAGCGGTTCCCCCTAACTATCAGGGGAGTATTCCCATCCTCCGTAAAAACATTGATCTTAGCCGGCTGTACCAGCAAACGTACCGTGGTCTTGTTGGGGATAGTATCTTCAACGCCTGAATTTTGAACTACTTCTATTTCCTGCCCATTTTCCAAACGCATAAAATAATGCGTGGTAACACCTAAAAAGACGCTGTGCTCGACTACGGCAGTCAGCCCATCAGACCCTTTAAGACAGATCTCAAACTCCTCCGGGCGCACAGAAACCAGCACTTTGCTGCCTGCGGATATTTCCGGAATCAAATTATCCATCGGCACTTCATAAGCACCAAAATCAAGTATTTTAGCAGCGCCTGTAATTTTGACTTTCGCTTCCAGAATATTAGAAAGACCTATAAATGTAGCCACAAATACACAGTTCGGACGTTGATAAATTTCTTTTGGCGTACCTATCTGCTGAATGATACCGTTATTCATAATCGCGATCCGATCAGAAACGGCCAGCGCCTCTTCCTGATCATGCGTTACATAAACTGTAGTAATACCTATTTTCTGCTGAATAAGCTTGATGGCATTACGCATCTCGACTCTGAGCTTGGCGTCAAGATTGGACAGCGGTTCGTCCATCAGCAATACCTGCGGGTGAATAACAATAGCCCGAGCCAAAGCAACCCGCTGCTGCTGACCACCGGAAAGCTGCGTCGGCATCCGGTCTTTCAGATGGGCAATCTTTACTGTTTCCAGGATTTCATCGACTAATGCATTCATTTTTTCTTTGGCTACCTTACGGTTTTTCAGCCCGAAAGCAACATTATCTTTAACTGACATATGCGGAAAAATAGCATAGTTCTGAAAGACCATGCCCATATTACGCAAATGCGTGGGTATATCATTAATGATCTGGTCATCTATTTTGATCGTACCGCCTTCGATAGAGTTAAAGCCGATAATCATTCTCAGCAACGTAGTTTTGCCACAGCCGGAAGGTCCCAACAACGTAAAAAATTCTCCGGGCCGGACATCTACTGACAAACCGTTGATAATAGTATCCTTGCCAAACCGCTTAACGACATTATCGATAGTAATCGCTACACTCATAAAATAACCGCCTTTTTATTTTAGTAAGACAAAAGGGGACTCTGCGAGTCCCCTTTGCCATTTATAACATTTACACTTGCTTACATAGATTTTTCCATATGCTCGCTGAACATTTTAGTAATCTTGGCTTTATTTTCGGAAACCCATTTTTCATCATAGTTAGGAGCTAATTTGATTTTATCATTAGGAGTCATATAATCAGCCAAGGTGGCTCCTTTACGCAGTGGACGTACTGTCAGATTCATACCGACAGCATTCTGCACTTTTTCGGAAAGCATATAATCGACAAATTTCTTAGCATTTTCCGGATGCTTACAGTTTTTCAGGATCTGTACGGATTCTCCGGGGAAAATAGCGCCCTCTACCGGGAATACTACTTTTACCTTAGCGCCATTTTTCACAAGATTAGCTGCCGGGTCTTCCCAGGTAAGACCAACGACATATTCGCCGCCGGCAACGCCTTTGTAGACCTGACTGGAGCTATTGCACATTTTACCGCCCAGATTAGCGATAAATTTATCAACATAATCCCACGCTTCCGGAGACATCGGGTCGCCGTTTTTTCCCATCCCATACAGCATTGCCATCAAGCTTTGGAAGGCCGAGCTGGAGTTGACAGGATCGCCGAAAGCGATTTTTCCTTTTAAAGCCGGATTGAGTAAATCTTCGAAACCGTCAATTTTCATGCCGTTAGCAAGCTCAGTATTAACGATCATAACTGTTGGATCAGCAAAGGCCGGTGTAAAAACACCTGCTTTATTTTTAAAGCCATCCATCATTTTATCGTTTTCAGTGGAAGTATATTCCATAAACAGATCTTTAGAAGAGGACAGCATCGTTTCGTCGGCCGCCCACAAAATATCACCCAGCGGATTATCTTTTTCAGATTTAGCACGTTTAAGGACTTCACCGGTACCTGCTACAACAAGATTCACCTTTATACCTGTATCTTTTTCAAATTGAGGGATAACTGCATTATTCAGCTGCTCGCTGCGGGCAGAATAAACTGTCAGTACTTTTTCCTCCGGGCCTCCGGCTTTTTTCTCTGCCGGTTTGTCACTGCTGCAGCCTGCCGCAACAAGCATCAGTGATGCTAAAACTGCTGAAATGATTTTAGTTGACTTTTTCATAAAAACCCTCCATTCTTGTCCTTTGAGTGAATTTTGTTCTTAATTTTCGCACTTTTCTTACTAATTTGATTATAACCCTTTTACAAAAGGGGGTCAAGCTCAGACACATCATAATACACCACAAATAATTTATGCTATAAAAAAACAGAACTGTCTGCAGATAATTTTACTCAACCAGTAAAAGCCCATATATTTTCAGCTCAGGAACCGCCGCCTGCAGAATTTCCGCCTGATAACCATTATCATTAGCCAAAGCCATAATATCAATTCCGCATGCTTCCAGCGAGGGTCTTGCTTTTGTTGGATTTACACACTGCTTTAAATTACATTCTTTGCACAAACGACAGCGTCCCGCCTTTAAAGCAAAAGCTTTATAATGATTCTGAAGAAAGGCTTCCCGTTCCAGGTTTAATAAAATCTCCAGCAGCCCATTACTCATTGACAGATCGGCCGCAGCAAAATTTTCAACCGCCACCCCATTCAAAGGAAAAGTGTACTGAATGATAATCCCTCTGATAAATTCCTGTAAAAACCTCTGCGTTGCCGCATAATCAGGAACAAATGGCGGACAGCACAATGTTTTTCCATAATTAGGGCAACCAAACTGGCACTTCCAGCGTGTCCAGGCCCCAGTCCTGATACTGGCAACGTCAACTGTTTTTGCGCCTGAAGCGCCTAAAGCCAAAGCTTTTTCAACCAGTTTATGCAGATCATGTTCCAACGCAGTTTTTTGCATACGACGACCTTCTTTCACTCACATATATTATTTTCATATTTTTATTATACACCTTAATCATATTCTGATGTTTCTTAAAAACAATGTTCAAAAATTACACTTTCAGCAGTAAAAAAATACATTATAAGTAATTATTAAAAGAATTATAAAAAGCATTTCCCTCGCCAAAGTTTCTTTGCTATAATCTAGTCAATATCGTTAAGGAGGCATCACCCATGACAACAGCTTTCGATAAAGACCTGGAACTTATTTTTCAAAAACTGACTTCTGACCGACAAGTTAAACAAGCTTTAGATTTTTTTAAACAGGATGCGCCCAATACTATCGCACAGCAAAAAGAACTGGTAGTCATAGAAGCGCCAACATTTCAGGAAAAACAACGCAGCCTACACTACGCTCAAATGCTGAAAGCTGCCGGTCTGCAGGATGTGACCATAGATGAAAAATTTAATGTTTACGGAAAAATCTACGGCAGTGGTAAAACCGGTAAAAGCGTTCTTCTTGAAGGGCACTTAGATACAGTGTTCTCCTTTGGTACCGTTACAGATGTTATCGAAAAAGACGGCAAGCTTTATGCTCCAGGTATTTGTGATGATACCAGAGCTTTAGCGGCAAATCTTTCAGTTATCAGGGCTTTGGTCAACAGCGGCCTGCGCCCACATCATGATATTATGATTGCAGGCACTGCGGCAGAAGAAGGCCTGGGAGCTATGAGCGGCATGAAATATTTGGTTAATAATAAAGCTGAAGAAATACTCGCAGCCATTTCGATTGACGGTCCCAGTAATGATGTAATGTATTTTAATGCTACGGGCATGATCAATTATGACGTCACCTATACAGGTCCCGGCGGTCATGCTTATCTGGCTTTCGGTACCCCCAGCGCAGTGCAGGCTATGGGACGAGCCATCGCCGCTTTAAGCGATATGCAGGTGCCTGAAACTCCTAAAACTACTTTTACAGTCAGCCTTGCCAACGGCGGGCAGGCCATCCACGGCATTGCTCAAAGCGCTAATTTTAAAATCAATATGCGTTCCGACAGCGCTGAAGTTCTGGCGCAAATGGAACAGCAGGCACTCGCGATTTTCCAGCAGGGTGCCGACGCAGAAAATGCCCGCTGGCAGAAACCCGGCGCTGTAAAAGTTACTTTCAGTAAAATCATGGACGTCCCCGCCGGCAGCCAATCCGAAAACTGCCGTATGGTCCAGGCGGCCAAGCTGGCAACCTTAGCCTGCGGCATCACGCCGCAGCCGCGTTTAGGCGGCTGCACCAACAGCAATATGCCGATCGCAGTCGGCATTCCGGCTGTTACCTTAGGACGCGGCGGCGCTGAATATGGTACCCATACCGTAGACGAATGGTTTGACCCAGCCGGAGTATATGTATGTGAGCAAAAATCACTGCTGCTGCTTTTGGCTTTAGCAGGTTTGACTGACGTTACTGCTGCTCCACAACTTTAACGGCTGCTTCAATCAACACAAAAAGCTCTGACATTAGTCAGAGCTTTTTGTGTTGATGTGTAAGTGTCCAAACTCAATGGGAGGATCAAAATATCTATATATCTATTGTCAGAAGCCATGCTTCTATTGCTTCCAAAATTTGCTGAAAGTTATGCTGCAGTTTTGCGATATCGTCAGAGTCCGCATCATCTATATGCAAGCCTGCCGTTACGGCAACATTAGTATTAAATTTACTCGCCAGGCGCAAAGCCGCCTCTCTGGCAGGCAAATCATCCTTATGTCCCAGACGGCATAAAACAGAGGCACTGGCGGAAATCTCAGCAGTATTTTTCAAACTCGGCCTGGGAGAAGCCAAGGCTGCAGCACCAATATGCGAAGCCTCGCCTCCGCCAATCACTACTGCGATATCTTTACCGCATAAAACCACACATGCCGTAACTGTATAAGGTTTGTCCCCCTCGCTTAACGTTACTGTCTGCATATGTCTTCTCCCTGCCATGAGACAAATTTCTTATACTCGATCCCAAACTGCATCAAAATCTTACCGATAATATGATCGATCTGCTGTTCCAGTGAATTGGAGCCATTATAAAAAGTAAGCATCGGCGGTACTATAGCGCAGCCGTTATCAGCACATTCTTTTATATTGCGCAGATGGATACGGCTCAACGGCAGCTCGCGCGGTACTAAAACCACCTTACGGTTTTCTTTAAGACAGACATCAGCCGCACGCAGCAGCAGATTTTCTGCAAACCCTGAGGCTATCCCGGCAACGGTTTTCATACTGGCGGGAATAATTATCATACCATCCGTAACAAAAGAACCGCTGGAAATACTTGCTGCCAGATTTTTATTACTGTGAGTAAAATCGGCCAGTTCTGCAAGTCTGCTGATTTCTATATTAGTTTCACATTCAAAATTCTTAACAGCACCTTCCGTAATTATCAGATGCACTTCCATATCAGGCAGCTGCTTTAGAGCCTTGAGCATCTGATAACCCATAATGACACCGCTGGCACCGGAAATTCCTACAATCAAGCGCATAATAACCAACCTTTCTTAAACTTACTTTTTAAGACAAATCACCACAGACCGATTACTTTCCACCAGGGTACAGCAACGCCGACAGTAATAATGAACAGCACGATCGTAAACGGTACACCGAATTTGATCGTTTCTTTTTCCGTATACATACCGTTGTCTTCACCTACGCCGACCAAAATCGCCAGATTATGGAATGGCAGTATAAAGTGAGCGTTGATAGCAATATAGGCAATCATAACAGGAATGATCGTACTGATACCCATTGAGCCCGTAAAGGCCAGCATCGCCGGGATAACGATCCCCATAACTGCGATAACGCTGCCGAACAGCATATGGATAGCAATAGAAACGGCTGTAATAAATGCGGCCAGGATGAACATATTTTCCGGCACACTGCTTGGCAATACAGTTTGCGCTATCCATGTATTCATGCCTGTAGCACCGCCCACACGGCCAATAGCGACAGCAGCTGTCAAAAAGATCAGTGTTTGTACCGGTACACCACTCCAGCTTTGCGGAGTCAAAATGCCGCCGATCTTAGGCATTGCCATCCCCATAGCAATAAATAACGTTACCCAGCCAATATCAATGCCATGCAGCGTGTCAGTCATCCAGAGGATAATAGCCAGTGTTACCCAAACGGCAGTACGTAATTCTTTGCCGCTCATCGGTCCCATAGCTTCCAGCTTCTCTAAAATTTCAGTTTTATTGACATTGACCTCTTTGGTTGGCTTGAACATAAACAGTATCATAACCATTGTAATGATACTGGTAACGATCATTGGCAGACCCATAACTTCGAACCATTTGAGCCAGCCTACCGGTTCCGGGTCACAGCTGGCAGCCGCCAGTGGATTGATCGACGCATCACCAGTCAGAAAGATCATGGAAACCGGGATAGAAGCCGTAAAAACAGTAAAACCGATCTTAACCGCGTCTTCACGGGGAATGTCCGCGCTTTTTACCACAACAGCCATGACCGACATAATGAGAAAAGCGCGCGGCCAGGGATGCGGAATCAATAAGGCCAGAATGAACGTCAGAGCAAAGATAGAAACGATAATACTTTTAAAAGACGAAACATATTTTACGATGAACTTATAAGCGATCCTCTCACCTAAACCTGATTCTTTCACCGCCACCGCAATAAGATAAGCGCCGATGATCAGATACATCATAGAAGTAGTCCAGGTAGAAAAAATCAATGTTGTTGGCGCAACTTTAAAAACTGCTAAAAGCAAAAGATACAGACCTGAGACATAACCGGGCTGAGCAATACCAAAAGCCCAGAAAATCACTGTCATCAGAGAAAAGGCCATACACATCTGTCCTGTGCGTTCCAAGCCGGGAATGTTAGCAAAAAAGATGACCACAGCTACGATGATACCTAAAATAAAACCTATAATCGGTTTATTCTTTCCCATAATTGTCCTCCTTAAAAATATCCAATCAAAGTCAAATAATGTGGTTAAGGCGTTTAAAACGCCTTAACCAGCAGAATCATTCAATCCTGTACGGTAAAATCAGGCAAGAATTTTTTTACATCGACTTCCATAAATTTTGCGCGTTGGAATCTTGCTTTCTGATTAAACGGAATTGTCGCGTCATAAATAGTTTTGCAGGCAATACCATGATCGCGGATCGACCAGCTGCAGGCAGGATCATTAGACGGATCAAGCGGATGGCAGCGTACGCCGGGGATTGTTACGATATCGACATCGGCCTGCATCCTGGTAGTCATCGCCCATAGCACATCGTTAGTATCAAAAATATCGACATCTTCATCAACTAAAATCACCTGCTTCAATTCCGGGAAAGCAGAGAAAGCAAGCAGCGCAGCCTGACGCTGACGACCCTCGTCACTGGGAACGGTCTTTTTGAACTGGATAACGGCAATAAATTTACCGCCGCCGGAGGAATGTGCATAAACATTTTGTACACGGCCCGGCATAGCTCTTTCCACCATATCAAGGATCGACGCCTCAGTCGGGATACCGGCCATGCTTACATGCTCTTCGGAAGGTCCAATGCAGGTTTGCATAATCGGATTTACTCTGTGAGTAACAGCTTTTACTTTGATAACAGGTAATTCTGCATTGGCAGGCCCGGTATAACCTGGAAATTCCGGCATCGCTTTACCGGTATTGGAATTCTGGTCCTCGCGAACGCGCGCGCCTACCAAAAGCTCGCCTTCAATGACGTATTCGGCGTTGGCGATACATTTTTCATCGATCGTCACACAGGGAGCTAATTCAACAGCCTTACCGCGGATTGCTCCGGCAATAGATAATTCATTGAAGCCAAGCGGAGTTGTCGGCGGCTCAAAGCAGGAAGCGATCTCAATAGCCGGATCGACACCGATACTGATGGAAATTGGCAGCGGTTTGCCTAAAGCTTCGGCCTTTTCACGGAAAGCGCCCAAATGCCGGGCCCCCGGTGTGAAAAACATGGAAATTTCGTCTTTGCTCTGCAGGCAAAGTCTATGGATCGTAACGTCAGATTCACCGGTTTCGACATCGGAAGCATAGCACATACCTAAAGTTACATACGGTCCTGCATCTTCCGGAGTATTGGTAGGAGCCGGGATCAATTTACGGATATCAAAGCCTTCGTCAGTAGCCAGATGCACGACTTCCTGGCATTGAGCTTTCGCTTTATCAACGACCACTGGAGCAATGGCATTTTTTACAGCGTCACGCATCATAAAACCTAATTTTTCAGGTTTACTATTCAAAAGATAGCCTACACGTTTACGGCTGGCTAATAAACCAATAACTACTTTTGCACCTGGGTGTCCTTTCACATTTTCAAAAGTCATAGCCGGCCCTGTTTTAGTAGGACGGGCAACAGTGCCGCCTGCACCCACATAACGATAAACGCCAGCCAGTTCTGCAGAAGGGTCAACCTCTACATCAGTATGTACCATTTGTCCGGGAATGCTTTCCAGTAATTCCAACGCAGATCTTAAATCAATAACTTCTTTAGTCATAAAAATAACCTCCTGACTTTTTGTTGAGTGTTACCTCACAATTTGATAATAGATTGTGGTGTAACAATACAGTCAAGAGGTTTTTAAAAAAATTTTTATTTATTTTTTTAAGGTAACAGGAGCCTGCAGCATACAGAAATCTACGCCTGTTTCCTGCTTATAAAAGGTAGTATCAAGCAGACACACGTCGATGATATCCCCTGCCAGTTCATAATCATTTTTAGCCAGCCACTGCATCAGCTTTTCCAGATGCTCAGTATCATAAGGCATACCATACTTATACATGCACACATATTCTCCGGCCGGGATCGTAAGTGTATTTTCGTGCTCCTTGTTCCATACCGGCAAAAATATACAGGACCCAGCTCCCTGAAGCCACTTATTTTTTTCCACACCAGACTTTTTGATGATAGAACCAAAACCGCCTGACGGAACCATTTCACGTTCAAAGATACGCTGCCACAAATCCATTAATGTTGTGTGCAGATTATCTTTATCAATAGGCTGCAGCCACTCTTTAAAAATCGCCTGACGTGCATCTATATAGCGTACAAAAGGCAGCGACATCCTCATCATCCCTGCATCTACGGCTTCTTCATACAGATCGATCCTTTGATTTAGGTATTCGCGCAAAGTATTGAGCTTGGCAATTTGATTCATAATATACTGTTTTTGTTTCTCCAAAAGATACATTTCGTTTTCCGGCGTCCGTTCCTGAAAATGCTGTTGGATATCTTTCAGACTGATTCCCAACGATTTAAGGAAACAAATCTCTCGTAAATATGGTATCTGGTGTTTACAATAATAACGGTAACCGTTGGTATCGACCTTCGCCGGCTTAAATAAATCAATATTATCGTAATGAATAAGGGTCTGTCTGGTAATTCCGTGCAGTTTTGCCATTTCGCTTATAGAAATATAAGTGCTCATCAAGACCACCTCACCCCATTTTTTTATATTATATAATAGTTTAGGGTGTATTGTAACAATACAGTTTATGAAAAACCTATTCCAAAATAAAAACCCTCTGACCTAAGTCAGAGGGTTTACTGTCAGTTTGGTAGCGCAAAAAAGCATGAAAAAGAATTTAGTGTTCTATAATTCTCATTTCGAATATACCTTCAAAATAGCTTAATCCTGTTTTTTTCCGCAGTCACCAACAATAACAATCTAGTAATTATTATTTTATTAATCTTAGCATCGTAACTAAACAACAGCAACATTCATTTATTTTTTATTTATAAAGAAAAATATAAAATAAAAATTACTGTAGAGCCTTACTATATAAATATTATGCCCACAAAAATAAAACCGTCCTGAAAAAATCAGAACGGTTTTATGGGGAATATTTTTAACAAGGCCGAGAGGGTTACTTAGCCTTGATAAAAAACTGTTAAACTATTTTAGAACGACCACTGGGCGCCGACATTAATCTGCCATTTTTTTTGGATATCAGCACCAAAGCTACGTTCGATGTCACCGTAGAATTGGCTGTTTTTACCCATACTGATATTACCACCCAGTCCCAACTCAAACCATGTGTCACCATAATCACAGCTCTTACTTAAAGTTTCACCATTCGCCGCAGCCATTTTGATATCTCGGTCGCCACCGAATTCATGCAGCAGGTTTGCTTTAAGGTAAAAATCATTACCAACAGCCCCTTTTTTACCTGCAACTACACCTACTCGTCCGATATAACTGTTGACACCGCTAAGATAAACATCGGTACCGCGGTCAGTCGTATAGCTGCTACTACCCAAACGACCAAGTGTAAACTGAATTTGCGGTTCAATAAAGGTTTTTCTCTTTTCACTCATTTCAATCGTTTTTCCATATTCAACACTCAGGCTATAGGCATGATTTTTGGCACTGCCTTTATCAGGATAATCACCGAACGAATTGATGTCTGTATCGAACATACCTATACGTGCAACTATATCAGTATACTCGCCTCTTTCTCCATTCCAAGTGCCATAAATGCTGCCGGACCATAATTTATCTTTTCCGCTGCCAAAAGAATAATCGGCGTGACTGGTGCCACTATCTATAGCAAATCCATAAGTGCTTTTAGCGTTCTCAGACTTGTCATAACCCAGCTGATACATATTATAAGAGGCTTCAAAACCACTGCCATCAAACTTGCCTCCTGTATAACGAGCCCAAATACCTTCGGAATCATCTTGGTTGCCGCGATACCGAATATCACCCAACCGTTTGCGCAGACTGTCATTAGTATTACGCCATAGAGCATAACTGTTATCGCTGGCCTTCAGCAAAACTTCCGTATCTTTATTAACAGCCTTTCTTAATTTTGTCAAATACCACTGAGAAGAAGTGCCGACCGGATTGCCTACTGCATCCAAAGCAACATCACCGCGCTCTATAGTTGGTGTAACGTCCCATAAACCACCACTATTTAATGCCGAACCTACGAAAGTCGCATTTTGACTAGCATCAGTAATTATCAACAGATTTTTAACTCCTGTTACTTCTCCATTTATCAAGCTGGCATCCTTAACCTGTACAAGATTGTTTCCTACTTCAGATGTAACGATAGAAATCTTATCACCATAGATCTCACTGCTTAAATCTGTATCAAAAATGTAAGTACCAGTACCTTTCAATGAATCAATCATCAAAGTTTCATAACCGTTGCTTTTAGAAGACATATCAACAATACCGTTTCTGTTATCTAAACAATGAAGGTTATTTACGCTTACACCACCTGCAATATTCCATCTGCTGTTATTATCCATCGTCAAATCGATATCTACAGTGGAAGAACTACTAAAAACACTTCCATTCAACTCGGAGGCGTCCATATTAAACGTGAATCGCCCATTGGTTCCTGTATCGTTGGCGTAAACATTGCCTGTCAAAATACTACTTGCCGCATTTAGAGTGCTAAAGCCCGAAGACAATATCAGACGGCTTCCATTAACCCCTTCCGCCTGCACATTCGTTAGATTAATTACCGGATTATTTGCACCTGCATCTGCATCGCTATACAATCTTAAAGCAGCTGAGCTACTATCGGCAGAAGAAACATATCCGCCGCCGATGGTAATTGCTGACTGCTGTATCGTCCCTATATTGGTTACCGCTAAAGCGGCTGAACCAATCCCTGTAGTTTTGATGTCAACGTAATCGGCAGTAATCGAACCGCCATTCTGAGCATAAACTCCGCGAGAAGCCTGACCAGCCATATCCGCCCATAAGTTTTTTAAGATAACTGTACCATCGCCTCCGGCGGCATGAACTCCAAATGCCTGTATGCCACTGCCGTTTAATACAACATTATTCGCTTCAACAATACCGCCAGAACTTATGCCGTAGCTATAATTCCCTGTTGTAGTCACCTGAACATCCTGCAGCATGATTTTACTTTTTCCGCTTTGGGCTATGATGCCATAAGATCCTTCACCTTTCATCATAATCTTAGCCGCACCATTTACGGTAACCAAAGTCTCTTTAGAATCAGTATTATTACTTAAAACATTAATTCCCCTTGAATATTTCGTATCCAGCTCAGCGTCAAGCGATCCTAAAGTAATTTCACCTCTCGCGCCAGCTAAGACAGCCGAAACAGAACTGCCTGTATCGCCGGCATTTTTATTTATGACGATCTTTGCTGTACCAAGGCAATTTATAGTACTGTCGTCGCCAAAGGCGCTTAAAGCCCTTTCATTCGTCAATGCATCGTTAACAACAATATCAAAACTACCGGCAGTGATACTCCCCCCAGAACTACTACCAACCACATCACTATCACTGGTGCTGTTTTTAACAACTTTGACCAGTCCATCAACTGTGACCGTTGACTGATTCAGAACAGAAATAGCTTGAACCTTAGTCTTGATATCTATGGCCCCTGCAGTAAGAGTAGTCGCTCCCAATGCTCCATTAGCCCATATTCCTTTACCCCATTGCCCCTGTGTATCAAGTTTTATTTCACCTGCAACGTTGACTGTTGCACCATCTTGTAACCAAATGGCTACATTGTTCTTATTGTCAGGATCAGATGTAACAGTTACGTCTACCGAGCCGATATTTACAGTTCCTTGTCGGGCCATAACCACTGAATTCCGGCTATCGGAAACACCTGTCAATTTTCCTGCGATATCGATAGTAGTATTGGCCGACTCAATCCAAATATCCGAATAGGCCAAACCGCTGACATTAAAATTAACATCGCCGTCGACTTTAACAGACGATAAATCTGTACCTGTTCCTGTTACGAAAATCAAGGTACCATAATTATCGTGCAAACTGGACGTAGGTTGTATATAAGTAACATTAACATCACCGTTTACATTCAATGCAGCAACATTGCCAGCCGTACTGCGCGCATAAAGAACCGCTTTGTAGTCATCATTGGTAATTGTGTATGTAGGCGCCGCCGTTACAGTATTAGTTACACCAATTACCTGCTCAATACCAGAAGACGGACTGATTGCAAATACAGTGGAAACATTCCACCCCAACACTAAAACCGCAGACAGCACGCTATGTCCTAGAACCCTACTTAATGTTTCCCTGGCAATCCTGTTTTTTACTGTTTTTTTCATAAGTGCTTCTCCCCTTTATTGGTTAATATGTTCTTTTAATATATAGCAATCATAAGACATATCTTTTTGCCTTATTATTACTAACTTAATCGTGCTAGTAACCGTAATAACACTTATCGCCAACCGACATTCTTTGTATCTATACAATTATGCTTTTTGTTTAACTCGTATTATGATATCACATTTGTCCCCCCCCGCAAGACATTTTTGTTTTGAATAAATTCACAAGTTCGTAAGTCTTGCAACTGGAAAAAACCTTCTTTTAATATGTGTATGTAAGCCAGACCCCTGCCTTTTTCTCGCCCCAGTCATACTCTCCCCTCAGACCTATGTACTTACTCCCTATGCGCCTGCTGACGCCATAGCTGATACCACTCACATAGTGATCAACGTCAATCTTCGCTCCAATCTCCCGAAGCACCACGGGCACGGATGGCGGCAATGATTTCAAGATTTCTTTCTGAAAGGTTTCTTGATTCTTCGACGAGGCTTCCAGCTCGATTAACTGCTTCTGCAGCTGCTCTTTCTGCAGTTTGGCTTCGGTCGATTCCTTCTCCGATGCTTTCAACTGTTTTTTTGCTGTCTGTAATTCCTGCGCTAATTGACTGCTGATTTCCAATTGCCTGTTGGAGTTTTGTTCCAACGTCACCAGTTCCGTTTCCGTTATCATGTATACCGGCTCGGCTGAACAAATAGCAGGCAAGAAAAAGAACTGCGCCAACACCCAGACCAATAAGAAAGCGATTATTAGATATCCAAGTTTTGATTTTTTCATACATGTTATTCCTCCATAGAAAAAAGCACTCTGCTTTCGCAAAGTGCTTTTTGTCATTTTTTTGAGATACGCGCCTTATTTTTTCGAACTAAATATTTTCGCCATTAAATATTTTAAACGTTATTTTGTATACCTAATTGCGTTTTTATTAATTCTAATTCTTGCCGTAATTTCTGATTTTCTGATTTAATACTTGTCATTTCTTCCTGCATTGTATACACACTGCTAATAGGCCCCTTTTGATATTGTTGCGGCAACGCTTTCTTAGCCCCGCCAAACTTCCATGTTACGCCAGCATTTACCATAAAATCATTACCGTTAGACGATGCCCCCATGTGGAGGATCGTTCTTTCATTAGTATAATGCGCTACACCAATTGCCATCGCGCTATGACCTTTATAGTTGCCCAAACCTGCCATTATCTGAGTTGGTTCATATGGATCATACGCAATTGGGTTCAAAGCGGCAAGAGCTGCTCCCAATGCGTCGCCTCTGTCAGAATCAGTTTTCACCGAATCTATCCTGCGATTTGTTTCACTTAATCCAGCGCTGAAATTTGCTTCAGTCAAACGCAGTTGTGAAACATTAACTGCATCAGTTGCTTCTGTACCTGCTGCAATATTAGTAAGCTGGCGTTCGCCACCAGCATAGCCAAAAGAAACCGTATTCTCTCTGTCGGCAATGGAATTAGTGCCTATGGCCACAGAATGGTTCTCTCGTGCCTCCGAATTCATTCCCATTGCCAAAGAATAATTACCTGATGCTTCGGCTCCATAACCAAAAGCTGCAGACATTGCACCGCTCGCTTTGGCTGATTCCCCTATAGCCTGCGAAGAAAATCCGCTTGCAACTGCAGTATTTCCCACCGCAATTGCCATATCGCCACTTGCAATTGCTCCTTCACCAGCAGCAACTGAAAAACTTCCGCTTGCTACTGAGTTATCACCTATTGCAACTGCCTGTGTTCCTGTAGCACTTCCTTCAGGAATAGCTGCATAGCCTACTGAAAATACAGTTCCAACTGAGAAAAGCACACCTAAAGCCAATATTTTTTTCATTATAATAAAGCCCCCTTGATAATAATTTTTTCTTGCTTTTAATTATTAAATCATGGCAATTCTAAATTTTCAAGTTTCTTAATTAAATAAACCTTTAAGCTGATTATTATAATTTATTTAATATTTAAAACATGTTATTTTTTTATTTTATAACGGTTAAAACAACATTGTTACCGCCCTCAATAATCATTTTACTTAGCTCTACACCGTCAGCGTTCTGCATTCGCAAGCAGCCATATGTCGGTATCCACCCTTGATAATCTGCATAAGGGTCAGGCAGTCCAGTACCCCCTCCGTGAATGTCTCTCCCTCGCGGGTCATTGCTGGTAATATAGAAGTTGCCATAAGGGGCTCCATATTTACCATTAGTGACCTCTGCCCATACGCTCGTATACGTTCCGTCCGGCAAACTCCCCCGTGGGTCTCCTGCGGCGTTATAGCCGGGTACAAAATCGTCTTTGCACGGCCACTGCCCAATCACTTGATATTGTTCGTCCATTGCAAACATCATCTGTTTGCTCCGCTGAAATTGAATTTCTTTTATCATCTTTATCCTTCCTCTCCATTAAGTCAATAGCCATGCTCAATGCTTCAACCTTCATGCGCTCTCTATCCCATGTGAGAAAGCGAGGGTCTAATGCGTTAAGCATGGCCTTTAGTTCTTTTATGGCTTCTTCGTTTGTAATTTTCATACTAATTTTTTAGTGTCTTTAATCGCCGCAAGTTTTTCACGAATCCACGCTGGGAAGATGTGACCCCAGCCGCCACGATCTGCGTTTTCGATAATGCTCATAGCTTCCATGATCCCGAACCCCGCAATAGCTCCGTACCTTGCGATATCTGTTTTAAGCATCACATCTACACCAGCGCAAAAGGCCACTACACCTAAAATGCTAGCTTTTTTGAACAAGCCACGGAAAGCCTTTTTGCTCCAAAGGTCATGCTCGTGCCATGCCGCATACATACCGGTCATGTAGTCAATGAACATAAAAATAAGCAGCCCTATAAACTGATTATCAAATCCGCCTACGGCCTTAGTTACTAACCCACCAACAACACCGCATACAATGACAATCTTGATTTCATAGGCCGCATAAAGCCCTAAAACAAACTCTCCAAACTCTTTTAAATACGACATTCTCAATCCTCCAACTCAATTGTATTTAATTCTTCTGCGCTTTGAGCTGCTTCGATTGCTGCTTTTTGTTTTCGATACCGCTCGTGCAACGCATTACTTCTGACTGCGCTGGTTACAAAAACACCCATAATATCAGCAGCAGTAATTACAGCTGTTGAGTTGTCTGCCATTGCCCAACCGATTGTTGCGCCTTCGCCCTGCACTGTCAATGCTTTTAACGCAATATCCAGCCTGTCACGGCTTTTTGTGTCAAAGTCATATGTATTGCCCTTGTACTCAACCGGGGCGACCTCTGCGGTATCCCTACGCAGTTTAGCGGCATTAATAAGCACTTCCTTACAGCGTTCCAGCGGTGGGTATTCTTCGACCTTTTCAATCCCTAAAGTCGAAAGAACATCTGCATCTGCTCCGACCGGAAAGCTGATATAAGGATACGCCTGTTTTAGCTGCGCAAAGCTGTCATATGTATTTCCTTCGTATTTATATTTGATAACCTTCTGTATCATTCGTACCACTCCAATTCTAAAGGAAAGTCTAATATCGGACCCGCCGTCAGGTTTGTATAGCCCCAATTAGCCAAGTCTTCGCTGAAAATATTATAAGAATTACTGTTAGGATCAAAAAGACTGTCCACATTATCTATTACAAAAGGACTTCCGCCTGTCGAAGAGCGAACAATAAGCCTTGACAACCCAGTAAACCTTTTTGACGCAGGAGGGACAGGCTCCGGAAGATTGTAGAAATACAATGCTGCTTCAATTAACAGCATGTTAGTTGGGTCTACTGCAAGAGTTACATTATAAATTTGAGTATCGCTTTTAATTGTTTGCAGTAAGGGAGACAAAGAGCCTTCTCCTTCATCTTGATAAGCACGAGTATAGCTGTATACATATGCGTCTAGTCCTGCATATGTCAAAGCAAGGCTTACGCGTCCCTGCCAGTTTATAAGCGTTCCTGCTTTCTTTGACGCTAATATCAATTTGCTTGACAAGCCCATTACAACGCCACCTTTCCAAGGATATAGATAAAGATAGCATTCGCAGGCTCATTCACTTCCATAGCGATTTTCAATACTTCGCCATCATCAATATCAGGCAATGCACCATCCATCATGTAAACTGTGGGAGTATTAGCTCCAATGCCATTGTTAGAACCAATACTGAACGTGCCAGTTCCGCCTGACCGAGAAACAGAAATAATAAACGTTTTGGCATATCCAGTCATATCACCAGTGTCTCTAAATACTACACTTCGGCTCAAACTGTTATTAAGGGTATAGGTCTGAATATTTGAGTCCCCTCGTTGTAAGACTGTTGGCAATACGCCGACTGCCTGCATATCGGATTTTGTTTTTAAACCTCCATTAAAGGTATTTGTAGCTGTAAAAGTGTTATCGGCAGCAGCGACTACATCACCTGCTCCTGTGCCGTCTTTGCCTTTATCACCTCTGGGTATTGTTATATTAAGTACGGCTGCTGTGTCTGTTCCGACGTTGGTCACGCTTGCTGTAGTTCCCGGCTCTCCTGTTGTTACAGTTCCTATTGCGACTGTAGCAGCTGCACCGTCTTTACCGTCAAACCCTGCCGGAATCCCGAAATCTAACACAGCTTTTTCAATAGTGCCACTGTTCGATACCGTTGCTGCCGATCCAGCTTCAAGAGTTTCAACACTACCAATCGTCAGCGTTCCGTATTGGACTACATTGACGCCACCTGGAACGGGCGTGAGCTTTATTGTCGGTATTTTAACTACTGGATCACTCACTGTGAACCACCGCCTTTATGTGTAAATTTGCAGGAAAAAGTAGCGTCGTGACTTGCCCTTCGCTGCGCAAGACAAGATCGTACACATACGAACCAACTGGTATATCCGCAAATGTCGCAGCCGGTATACTGACATTGATTAACCGGTCTGAAACGTCGCACTTCGCCTGATGTATTACATCCGAACTATTGGCTGTAGCCTTTACGGAAAAAGTAATATCATCATCAGCAGACACACCTTCAATTTCCCATGCACAGTTAAATGTATCCCCGTATGAGCATATAATATCCAACCCATTTGCGATAATCATCAGTTCACCCCCAGTTCGATCACGCGATACCAACCTGCTCCGCCGCTACCACCATATGAACCGCCAGCTCCGCCGCCGACGCTGGCAGTACCGGAACTTAAATTACGTTCGCATACTACGAGTATTACACCACCGCCGCCACCGCCGCCACCTGTCTGTATTGCGCTGTCCACTGTGACGCTTGTGCCATTTAAACCTGTAGAAATATACGATCCTATATTTTTATGTGATTTTGCTACAATGCGGATCATGCCGCCACCATTACCGCCAACCGCGCCCGAAAGTGTTTCCGTGCTGCCCCCCTCGGATATCGAATACACCCCGGGGCTTGATCCGCCGCCACCGCCGAGAATTTCTTCGCTATAGCAACCTGCTAAAACACCTGCAGCGTCAAGACTAAGCCTTGAACCGCCTATTTTAGTTCCGCTGCTATTAACTCCATAATACCCCGAATCCGAACTGGAACCAGCCGCGCCACCAGCTCCGCCGCCGATTGCAGGTTCGCCCGGATTTCCGTTAAGACCTATATTTGCCCCATATAAGTTTCTTATTTTTACCTGTTGCCCGGCTAGCCCACCGCCCCCACTGGCATTTATAGTTCCGGCATTTATAAACATTCCCTGACAACGAATATCTATAAACCCACTGACCGACACAGTCACCCCGGCGGGAATATATACACTGCGGTAATTCTTGCGGCCACTGATCGTTACGTTACCAGTAGGGTAGAAATCACCGTCGCTGCCATCACCACGGTCGCGCCACCATGAGGGGTACATATTGCAACTTACTCCCGTCAATGTTCCTTTGGCTAAATAAGTTACCTCGACCCCTTTCCCGGCATCTGCCGCCGAAAACTGTATCGTGCCTGTATTCCACGTACTATCATAGGCACTCGTATTATAATCGGGAAAAAACTGCCCTTCGATTGGTGTTGCTGCCACTTCGTCAAAATCAGCTCCGTAATGAACTGCCCCGTCACCGATATCTATAATCCTTACTATCGTAGTAGTCGGGCTATTCTTGACCGGAACTTCATTCAAGCAAATCGTATAAGGTGATATGCTTGGGATTAAATGTCGTTCTGTTAAAGTAATCGATGTCGGTACGTCCATAAACGGATCGTGTCTTATATCACTAGGTTTCGCCATTTTTTAACCTCCTGTCTTTAATTGTTTAGTTGAAGCTTGCTGAAGTAATTCTGCCATTCTTGCATTACGTTCGATATCAAAAAAATACTGTATTATTTCAAAAGGCTGTTCGCCGAGTTCCATATTCATTTTGATACCGACAGCTGCCGAAACTGTATATTTCAATTTAGATATCGGAAACGTGTACAGCTCCCCATGAGTAGCCGTGATCGCAGCCTGACCTTCTGTAGAAAGTTTTCGTACAAAAAAAGAACCGTCCGGTTTTGGATATTCAAGTTTTACTCCTGTCACCTTTGCCGATTTTGTCGGTTCTTTGTAGCGTTCTATTTGATTTTTTCCCCAGCGGTAAGCGTCTGATTCAGAATAAGCAGACGGAAGACTTAAAACCTGTTCCTGAATTCCGTATTTTAACTGACTTTCGACATCTTCAACGTATGCAAGCCATTGTTCACCGCGATCGTCTACATTGCCGCCCTTTACACGTCCAACGTTCACGACTTTTTCAACGTCCCATGTCGGAACAAAAGTGTCCAAATGCTCACCTACCCAAAAGCGCGCCTGTTCGTTTATGTCGTTGATTCTCGGTTTAAAGTACAACTGCCGATATTCGTTAACTCCGTATACATAATCAACAGCAAAATCTGATAACTGCTTCAGTGCTTCCTTCGCTGTTACACCGTCAAATTCGATGTAAGAAGCTGTATAACCCGTGTTAATGATGTTGTTCGCGTTATACTGTAAACCTATCTTACGTTCAACCTGACGAGCTATGTCAGCCACTATAGAAGATATCTCCCATCCGTTATAAGAACCAAATATCAAAACCTTTTCAAGCAAATTGAAATATCCATGTCCGACAAATTTGAAAGTGTTTTCCGTAGTACCCTCAACAGGCCGAGTGATAATATACCCACTCCACCATGGACGCGGATCATTGAACAAATGAACATCAATCCGCTGCCGGTAATTTAGTTCCCCATAGTCAGGCAATTTATTAAAAGTTATTTCAATCTTGCTGCAACCATTTTCTGATAAATCGAATGTCATTTTATCAATGGACGTTCCTTCGCTTCCCGCGCCGAAGATTGCAGTTTTTGTTCCGTCTGCATTATACGCAATAACGTCATAAACCTCGGGTAAATAACCGATTAAGTCGTCCGGCGTGACATTCGAACCGTCGTCCATGATATTTGCCGCGTGTATAAATCTACCGTGTGGGCGCAGTCCGTAAAGTAAATTACTCATACAAACCACCTTTCAGTAAACTGTATATCAACTTCGCCAGCTGACCCGGTATATTTGTATGTATTTCGTCCCGGGGCAGCGTGTAAGAACAGCCCTGAAAAAGTATTCAAACTGTTAGCTGAACCACGTCTTACTGTACCAGTTTCGCCATTAACTACAGCCGCCGCTGGTGCTGTCAAAAGAGTGTCCCGCAGTCTGAAACTTTCGCCACTTTCCACATGGACGATAGAAATATCCGGCATGGATTGTCCTTCAAATGGTCTGAAAGTAAAAATCAGAGGCACGTCTACAGACGCTTCGCTGTGGATACTTATTTCCGTACCGCTCTGAAGTTCTTCAAAGACTGTCTTTCGCAAAGTAGAAGCCGTTGCATATCTGAAAGGATCTGCAAGCAACAATGATATTTCAATGTCGCTCCACCTTTGCTTAAAGCCTTTTTGATACTTGTGTTTCAACTTACTGATTCCAGCGACTTTGAAACAACGATCAGGACGACCAGTGTGTAAAACATAATCCCTTTGAGCAAAGGCCTGATAAGCTTCATTGACTATTTGATCATGATCTTTTTCGGATTCACGTTTCAAATCGAACGAGACTTTTATACTGCGCCCTTTTACATAGCCGTCGCCTACGGCATAACTACCATGAGCAAAAGCCCTGTCCTGTAACTTCAAAGAAAAATCATAACTGCCTACGTCGTCAAGCTCCCAACCGTCCGGCAAAACATAAACCCGATCGTTTTTTATGATTTTTAGTCTGCCGTCGTTTTTAAAAATATTACGATCCATGTTTACCCCCTTCTTCCGGACGCTATTATGTCATTGAGTGCTGCGAACAAGTCGTTGACATCTGCCGCGCTGTTAATATCGCCGTAAATGTTTTGTTCGATCACTGTTCCACCGCCTCCCAACGTATCAGGATCAATCCCGAGCAAATCGGCAAATATACCGTTTCGAAGTGGTATAACTGCCTCATCGCTCTTTCCTTCACCCATCAGCGCGAACATCGGTGCTGTAATAACGCCGCCAGTAGCAAACGCCCCGCTGCTCATGCCAATACTCATCATCGTTTCTGTCGCAGTTGCATATGCTATCGGCCCAGCGACCGGCCCGACCTCTGCGATAGACTTTTGTACAGCAGGCGCAACCAAACTGGCTGCCAACGCTTTGTTTTTAGCGATTTCCTTTGTACGAAGCTTGTCTGATAACGCACCCGCCATCATACGGCTAATTTGCCACTGAATAAACATCTGCGCGATCTGTTTGCCAGCACTTTTAAACACATCTGAAAGTTTGTTTCCGTTAACGATGGCGTCAGCAATACCGGAGGAAAGATTATCTTTCAAAGTCGAGGCAGCTTCAAGTGCAAAATCCATATAGCTTTGTTCTGCTTCCATACGCCACTCGTTATAAGCTTGCATTAACGCCTGCTCCTGCTCGCGTTCAGCCACTTTCTTTTCAAGTTCTTGCATTCTAAGGGCTTCTTCTTCACTCATTCTCCCTTGAACCATTGCCAGCATTAAAGCTTGATGTTCTTCTTCATCTTTTCGAGCTTCATCATGATACTTTTCAAGAGCATTTTTATTTTGAAAAAAAGTGCTTTCTTTAATAGAAGCCGCTTCTGCTTCAGTCTGTTTTAATAAATCAAGACGATCGGCTTCGGTTTTAGCAAGCAATTCAGCGGCTTTACTATTGCCGTCGGCTTCAGCTTTAAGCCGGGCGGTCTGTGCGTCTTCATACGCCTGACGCACCTTATCAACTTGCTCGTCGACATTTCCAAAAAGCGAATTATCAGTGTCGCCCTTAATAGAATCCCAAGTGCTTTGAAAATCTTCAACTTTTCGTGTAGCGTCGTCGAATAAAGCAAGATATTCCCGGGCGTCCTGAACCGAAGTGTCCCGAGCTGATTTAGAAGAACCTCCACCCCCACCTCGTCCACCTGATCCCATGAAGTCAAGTGTCCCAGGGGTAGTATCAGTTTGCGCTAGAACAGCGTCTTGCAACATTTTAGACGGATCAAAATCAGAACTAACCTTGTCATAATCATCGCTATCATACGAAGTATACGCAGATCCTTCTTTTTGAGTGACGTTCCCTAAATCGTCATATTCAAAAGAACCGCCGTTTTGGGCATGTTCATAATCTTTCACACCTTTGTATACGGCCGCACCAGCCACAACAGCCGCTCCTATACCGATAGCCGCAACAGACAGCGCAGCCGCTCTTGCTGAAGTACTCAACGCAAGATACGCTTGTGACGCCCTATCTATCGCAGAAATCCACGGACCGGCTACAGCAATAACGCCTTGAGCTGCAAGAGAAATCGCAGCCGCTCCTGCTGCCACTTCTAAAGCTATCGCAGCATTCTGCCTTTGCTCTGGTGTAAGATCTGCGAACCATTTTGCAACATCTCGCGTTCCTTCTGCTAGCGCTTTAAATTGCGGTAACATTTCAGCTCCAATGCTTACCGCTAAGCCTTTCATAGCCTGACCTGCTGCGTTGATTTCAAACTCTGCGTCTTCAAAAGCCTGCGTCGTCGCATGATCCAAAACAAGACCTGTTTTTTCAGCAGACTTATAAACTTCTTGAAATTGGCTTTCTGTAAGATTTAAAAGGTCATTAAGTTTTGCACCGCTTCGCCCGAAAATCTCCATTTCCATCGCTGTTTTTTCTACGCCGTTAGCCATTGCCCGATGTTTATTTGTTACATTGGTCAATATTTGCTCTGCTGACAATAATCTGCCGTTAGTATCCAGTATTTGAATGCCGAATTTTGTAAATACGTCCATGCTTTCATTCCCGGACGTCGCAGCGGTTTCTATAGATTTCGCAGCAGTGTAAGCAGACTTCGACATCTTCGCCATAGCGTCAGACATATCTGAAGTAGCAAGACCGACATATTCGCCAACTGCTAATAAACGACTTGCACTTTCAGCCGACATATTCGTTTTATCTTCAAGGTCATTTACTGCGGCCGCCCAATTTCTAACTGCCGCGACAGGCATTGCAACCGCACCAATAGATAATAACTGACCTCGCATACTGTTGATTTTCGAAACTGTACTTTCGATAAGGCCTTCGCTTTCTTTCAAACCTTTCTTTAAATCAGTATTGACTGCGCCGAGTTTTACATTCATATTCCCGACAGTACCCAATAGTATCACCCTCCTTTCTGTGCAAGTTTAGTGAAATATTCTTTTTCATCTAAAAGTTCTTGACGACTTTTTTTCTTTCTATCCTGCAAAGGCTTCAGTATTTTTTCAGGCGTAACCGAATTCTTTTTCACATGAGGGGCAACAAGCCAGTACGCAAAATAAGCCGCTACAGCGTTTTTCCTGTCTGTACTGACCTTATACCCCTCGAACATCGTTTCAATCTCTTGTGGCTGCATTTGCTCTAATTCTCGGGGCTTTAGATTGAGTAATCCATAAGCAGCAGCTTCAATACCATTAAACCATTCTGTCGCAGAAAACAGTTTTACTCTGCCGTATTCGTTTGTTTTGTATTCTTCTTTTGAGCAGGTTTTTTCTGTTCCTGCTTTTTTCCAAAGATACCTGTTTCCAAAATCGCCTTCATAATGGGCAAACCAAAGTCTGTAATCGACGCTCCGTTTTCAAGTGCGGAATCAATAAGATTAGCAACAGTCTGTTTTTCCTCTTTGTCTTTAGCACACTCATTATAAGCGACAGGTAATATTTGATAAATTGACGTAAGTGTATATACTCCGTGCGTAAAGTTTCTGAAAATTTCTATGATCGACAATCCCGTTATAGATTCGATGGTCATGAGATCCTTTATGTTCAAAGTCAAATAATCTTCTTTATTTCCGAATAATTCAAATGATACTGTTTTTCTCATGTTTTAAATCCTCCTTATAAAAAGAAAAGCGGGCAAGATCGCCCGCTTAAAATTATTGTTTTTCTAACTTACCGTTACCGGTAATAGTACAGCTGATAGTTGCGACATCGTCATGTGGTGTTTCCATACTGTAATCGGTTACACTTCCCCAGCCGATAAACTCGTCACCATTCGGATATACGAATTTGCAGTTTACTTCTACACCGTTTTCAAAAGCATAGTCCATTGCGGCCGCGCCTTCATCGGTCAAGACAACAATGGTTTCAAGCTCCATGCTCCAAGAGCGTAAGCCTGCTTTTGTAATTTTCCAACCGCCTGTAGTCTTATGAGAACAATCGATTTCATCAGCAGTTCTACCTAAAGATGTACTACGTTGACCACCGACCGGTGTCCACTGGGGGGTGTCTACTGATCCTGTGTTTACATAAAGTAAATAATCTTTACCCAAAGACGCGTCTGCGCTATTAGGATTCACAGGTAAATTTGTAATTGGCATTATATTCACTCCTTATTTTGTATTTTTGCTAACATGGTTATAACTCCGTGATAACCGTTATTGTCTTCCGGGAACGCTTCGAAATAATCGATCGTTGTTCCCATATGATGAAACCCGTCTTCTGATAAATCAAATTCAGCTGCACATAACAAAGTTATTATGTCATTAGCAATTTGATTGACCTCTTTTTTTCCCTGATACTCACTCCAAACATCAATGTTTAATGTTACATCGACAATGTCGTTGACCTTAGTCCCCGCTTCCTTACAGGTAAATAACCCGAAAGTAATATAAGGGGCTTCAGCCCTCGGGGACACGTCATCATAAACCGGGACGTCTTGATATTCTGTAAGACGCGTATAAACAGCAGCACTAATGGAATTCAGCGGTATTCTTTTCATCGTTTTTTCTCCGTTTCTGCTCGTACTGCGGCTTTGATATTATCAATATAAACTTTACGTTCCTGAAGATACGCTGGCTGCAAAAATGGTTTCGGCTTTGATCCGGGGTGTTTGATCGGCCCGGAAACAAAGTTGTCGCCGATTTTTATAGTCTTACCTTCCGGAACAAGAAGGTGCGATTTCGTACCGAATTCCACAAGATGAGAATGCGGGGCTTTACTCCAAACAATACCACCGGCGCGACCTTTGCTTAACTTCGCCCGTTGTACAGTAATCCTTGATTTCAGATCCAGTTTTCTACCGCCGGAATTCACCCTAACGCCTCGGCTGCTAACACGTTGTTTCGCCCCCCGGGATATTTTCCCTAAGCTCCGATTTGTAATTTTTTCAAGCTGCTTCTGTACATTCTGATCAAATATCTTGTGATTCTGCATGATCGCTTTAACCGTTTTAATATCAACTGCTACAGACATTTTCATTTTTAAGACCTCTTTTGAATTTCTCGCACCTGTAAAACTGTGGCATTATCATACCCGTCATACGAATGCAAAACATTGAAAGTCTTTCCCTCGTGCAGTACACGCCAGCCCGGAACGATTTGATTGTCCCTCCGCAAAACTATTTCATATGTTAAATCAGACGAAACCGCCCCTTGAACGTTTAAAACAGAGCTGCGGGGAACTTTAATACTTGCCCAAGGCATAAAGGCCGTAACCCATTCACGATTACGGCCGCCCTGTCCGTCAGGAACATCAATCGGTTTTAAAATGGTTATTTGCTTGTCAAGCTTACCAATCAGCATTTAACCACCGCCCCAATACTGCATTTGTGTAATCATTGTTCGAACGGTAAAACCGTAATCTTTCGGTTCTCGCCCGCCTTGATTACGGTTTTCATAAAGCTCGGCGATCAGTGCCATTTGACACATTTCTGCTTTTGCTTTAAACCGATCGTTCATTATTTTTTCATCATACCCGGTAACGGCGTCACTGATAATTCCTTCAGCTACACTCATCATTCTTTCAAGTAAGCCATCTTCAACGTCATTTGTAATACGCAGATATAACTTCACTTCTTCAAGATCCATACTGTTCCCCCCCTTCGCAGGTTTATAACCCGCGGTAGATTAAGCCGGGGTGATTTGCAGATATACCATTGCTTTAGCATCAGCTTTCTGAACATCGAAGCGTTCAATAGCACGAACCATAGAAGCATTCATGCTGAAACCTGCGTCCGTAGACAGGTCAACAGTAACTTGTTTGCGATCGAAGAATTTGCAGAACTCTGCCATATCGCCGACAAAGAATGGGTGTGCGCCACCTACATCAGAAAGTTGTTCGTTTTTAACGACGTGGATAATACGTCCAGCGAGCTGTTTTTTCGTCAGATCCGTCAGTACAGGCTGAAGCAAAGGCAAACCGTTGTCCAGCTTTACTTGATCGAGATAATCAAATCCGTTTTGATTTGTGATAATAACTGCTGTCGCCGAAATAGCAGGATCAAGAGAAACATTCAGCGCAGTTTTGATATCATCATAACTCTCACCGACTTCAGGGGTAAGAGTTTGTAACAATGCGATAATTTTAGAGTTTTCGGTGTTAACGCCTTTGCGAACAAATCGGCGGCCGATCACACCAATGAGATCAATGTCGATGTCTTCTAACAGCTCATTAGCAACAGGGATAATTTCACCGTACGTTCCAACGTTAAAAGAGATCTGCGCAAAATTGATATCTTTTTTATTAATGTCATTCAACTCGTCGAAATTAATCAGTTCGGAATTGTCTTCGACAGTAGTCGGAATCGAACCGCTACGACGTGTTACCGGGATAACTTCGCATAAATCTTTCAATGCGATAAGACAGCGGCGATATTCAATCAAACGATCGAACTGTTCTTCCGGAAGCAAATAACCGCCCTTGCTCTTAATGCCCCCTGCTTGACCGGGTGTTCCGACTGCATTAGTGGCATATTTCTTTTCATCTTCAGTCAACGGCATATTTAAAATTTGCTTATTAAATACACGGTTTTTCATAACAGAATTATCAACAGTCACAGCATGTTCTACAGGGTTACCTGCGAAGTTTTCCATTTCTTCCTGTTCAATAGCTTCTTGAACAGTAACAGCGTTTTTCATGGTATTTAACTCGTCAAGTTTACTATGTGCTTCGTTGACCTTTCCGGCTGCCTGTAACGTTTTAATTTCATTTTTCAGTGCGTCAAGTTGTTTTTTCATTTCTACAGATTTTCTCATATTATTATTCCTCCTTAAATTAAAGCCAAAGTGATATCAATTTCCCTTTGCTTTTGCTCGTTTTTATTTTTTTCAGGTTCAACACGGTTTTTAATAGCAGCCGGAACATTCTTGAAATGACTTAAATCCCCGGCGTAGGCCACAGCTTCAAACGGCTCTGTAACATTGACTTTGAATATTTCAGCGACCTGACTGCCTGTCAACCAAGTTTCAGAATTGACCATTTCAATAATGGTTTCCTCTGTAACACCATCGTGTACGTTTTCCATGTACAACGAAATAAGCCCCTGCTGAATGACGTCAAGCGCGTCAGCTGTCTTTCGCAATTCATTAGCGTCGCCCCACGCTCCGCCCGCTGGTTTATGAATCATCAAATACGCATTCGAAGGGATTTCCAGCTCGTCACAAGAAAATACTATTTGTGTCGCAATGCTGGCAGCAATGCCGTCTACAACTGCTTTAGTGTGTCCGTCGTGGCGTTTCAGCATGTTAGCAATAGCAACACCAGCAAACACATGCCCGCCGTCGCTGTTGACGTAAACAGTTAAGTTTTTACCTTTAACACTGTCTAATTGCTTTTTAATTTCTAAAGGATATACGTCGGGATCATCTTCCCAGCCCCAATTCCAACTATCGTCCCTTATAACACCATAGATATAAATATCTGCACTGGTTTCTGTCTGATTTCGAATATCCAAGAAATTCGTTTTTTCTTTCAATTTATTCACCCCCTTTCGCATACGCATTACCTAATTTATCAAGGTCAGTATATGAACCGTTGACAACAATGACGTCGCCGCCCGGTGCGGGTGGCAATCCAGCTTTCTTTCTTGCTTCGTTGATCGTATAAATACTGCCGCTGACGTAGTTTCGCAAAGATTCAGACTGCGTTTTAATGTCGCCCCGTAAAATAGTTCCGACATTAAACTGATAGCTTAACCCTTGTTCAATTTCTTCATTGGTTAGAAGTTTGTAATTCAATTCTTCCTCCCACTGCGTAAGAATGGCCAGCAACGTATCGACATAAAAAGTCAAATTCTGCATTTCGCTGTTGCTGTAACTACTTTTATCGTAGTTATTCAAATGATTCGGCTTTATACCGAAAGCCGCTGCAACTTGCAGACTGCTGAATTTCTTCAGCTCATAAAACTGACTGTCAGTAAGTTTAAGATCCAGTGGGACAATGTCGAAGCCTAGAGGCAGGGGAATTATTCTGTCGCCACCTGCCCCGCCAAACCCGGACAATTCTTTCACTAAAGATTCTTTTTTCTCTTTGCTTAAATCACCAACAAATTTAACTACAGCACTAGCAGTCAAGCCTTTTTGGTATAAGTCATTTAAAAAACCTTGTGCGGCTTTATTCCCCTCCATGTTTCTCGCCAATACCTCACGAACACACATTCCGACAAGGCCGTCTTGTGATAGTCCACCTTTTAAGTGCAGTACATCAGAAGGATTTAACCAGTAATTTCTACCACCTTTAGGATCAAAATACCGATAAAAAAACGCCCGACTTGTAAAATCCGGCGTATCAGCTACCCACATTTGAACTTGTCTGCTGTCTAATGGATACAGCCCTTCTAATTTTCCCGCGGCGTCGTGTTTGATAAAAGCATATGCGTTACCGTAGTGATTTCGCGAATACTCCATTAGCACCTTGAAATTAAACGGTGTCATATACTTGTTAGGCCTTACCTTCACTGCCCGATAACTGTCATGCGTTGTTATCCGGTTATTTTCACCGTCGTGAAGGTGGATCGATAATTTCCCCAACGCTTCAGATAAAACTTTTAAACATGTGAAATATGTTATTTCCGATAGATCCGTACCGGTATAACCTGCTGCTCGCGATTGAAAAAATGAATTTAATTCTGATAAACTGACGCTATTACTAACATTCAGCTTTCTTTTCGCTTGAAACACATCGATTTTTTCGACAAGCTTATTGAATAAACTCACGTTTTAGCACCCTCCTTTCTCTGTTTCATAATGGCCTCCCATGTGTCGAACTCCTCGTTTGCGTCGTATGGTGTTCTGTCGCAGTTTAAGAACATTATTTTCCACGCGTCTATAATCGAATAGATCGGATCAATTCGCGCGCCGACAGTGTCTTTGACAATTTTAATTTCACCAAAGCTATTTTTTACAAGTTCTGCATTAACGGCAGACCATGATAACAGCGCATTTCTGCGGTCATACATTATTTGACCAGCTTCAACTGACTGCCTGAAATCAACAGTACAATCGCTTAAACTTTTAGCTGATTGAGCTACATCAATTAAATCACAGCCTAGAAAATCAAGGTCAGATAAAAAAGCACTGGCATTGTGATTATCATAACCAACGGCAAGAATTTTCAGACTGTATTTTTCAATCAATTCTTTCAAATGTGTGAGAATATACTTATAATCTGTTTTCAGTCCAAAAGCTCCTGACGTGAGAGTTAAAAAGCCTTGATTTACCCAAACCCGATAAGGGGCTTCGTCGGTTTTTTCATGTTCTAATAGACGCAATTCAGGCATGAAAGAATGAGAATAAACATATACTTTCTGATCATCAAGAGGAAAAACCAGTCCTATACTGGTTAAGTCGCCCCCCTGCGATAAATCTATACCCAAGTAACATTCTCTGCCTTTCATATCTTCTAATGTTAAATCAGATTCACACTGTTTCCATTTCGCAATGTCCAACAATGAACCAGCCGAATAAGTCACCCAAATATTTAAAGACTTTGTCATGAAATTCAAAAGTTCGGTGTCGCCTTTTTCTTTGGCTTCCAGAGCTTTTTCAGCCATGCGTTTAATCTTTTCTTGATCCATGTTCAAATCATCAGACCAAAGATTCAGCGGATTTGCTTTTGCCCAGTTTTCGGGTAACCACATATCATCATCTTTATTCATTTCAGCGATGTATATGAAAAGCGATTCTTTGGCGATAACACCTTCTAAAACTTTATCGCAAAATTTATACTGCTCATAACACGCACCGTTTAAGTCGAAACCTGCGGTAGTGATCGCCATTGTCAGCGCACTGTCAACCATTATTTGACCGTCAAGCATGAGCTTATACATCTGATTATTTTTATGAGCATGATACTCGTCTACGATCGCAAGCACTGATCTGAAACCGTCTGCACTTTTGGTATCTCTGCCAATCGCTTTAATTTCTGTACCAGTTATCTTACTTACGATAGTGCGATCATGTTCTCGAATTTTATAAAGTTCTTCCAGTTCCGAATCTGATCTGATAAATTTCGCAATCTCGTCCCAAACTATATTTGCCTGATCCTGTTTTGTCGCAGTACAGAAAACACGGCCAAGGTGATAACCTGAAAAAGAAGCAATATCATTCGCGATCTCACCTGCTAAAAAAGATTTACCATTTTGCCGGCCGACCTGAATGTATGCTTCCCTGTACCGTCTTTCTTTAGTTCTTTTTTTTCGCCAACCGAATAAGCTGCCGATGATGAAATTTTGAAATCCCCGCGTTCGAAGCCGTTTCTGTTCACTTCCTTCAGCTATGGTTAATTCATTGGCTAGATCGATATGTTTTTCTGCTTCCTCTAAATCAAATTTATAATCAAAGTTTTTACGTTTCAAATCATCAAGATGACGTTTACAAGCTAAATACTCCTTGCGGCCGGATATCCTCTTACCTGATACAATTAATTTCGCATAAGCGGTCGTGCGATCAATCATTTTTCAGCATACTTTAAATACTTATTAGTCGCCGGCATTTCTTCGCAAGGAACGATCAGCTTCAGCCGATCCGTTGTCGCCAATCCTAATTTAGTGGAACACTGCATGATTTGTTTAACGTATTTTTCCTGCGCCAATACATAAGGACTAACGACTTCTTGAATTCCGTATTTAGTTTCTCGATCTCCGGTAATTCCATTTTCATTAATAAACTTTGTAGCTTCAATGTATCGACTATAAGCATTTGAATAAACTGCAAGAATAGAAAGATCCAAGTTATCAAGCAAGTTAATATTTCCAGCTTCATCAACAACTCGCGAAAATTCTTCGGCGGCAAACGCGTCGAGCCAACTCGGCGGCGTTAATCCGTTTCGGGAAAGTTTCAGTTTTTCTTCCTGTTTTAATTTAGCCTGAATGGCTTCTTTTCCGATTTTTCCAGTGGCGACGCTCGCCGATTTCTTCTGTCTGCCTCCCATGAGCAGCAGCTCCTTTCTTTTAAAAATTTCATTTTTGGCGATTTCTCGCAAAAAAACACAAAGCGCGGTATCGGACGGACAGGGCAAGAACTTTTTTGCCCTCCCCCTACCTTCCGACGTAAATTTGTAAAAACTTTTCTAATTTTTTTTGTAATATTTTCTTTTCATAACTATCACGCAAATAAATACGATGTATAGCAGCATGGCTTTTAACACTGACATATAACAGATTGTTTATATCAAACCTTCTGTCAGGTGCTTCGTCCAGTTCATAGATATGATGACACAGCTGACCGGGAACGATACGACCTTCAGTCATAAGAATATAAAGATCGATACCGTTACATCTTTCTTTGCATTGAACAGTTAATATAGACCATTCCTTACTACGATAAACAGCCGCGCTTTCTTTATCCCTACGATATAAGTCATACTCTTTATGACGTTTCTTTTCACAGCACGATCCAGAAGCCGGGTAAAACTTGCCACACTTACTACATATCTTAGTTAACATAATGATCCAACTTTCAAATAAAAAAGGACGACAACCGAGTTGGTCATCGTCCTGCGATATTTTGATAGCATAATAATATCACGCCTTAAATCGACTTTCAACTGAAACGAACTGCAATCAACTGCAACAAACTGAAACGAACTGCAATCAACTGCAAACTGTAAACTTTTCCAATGCTATATTATGAATACTATAAACAGTTCTTTCGCTTACTCCCAGCATGTCGGCAACTTCTTTCCAGTACAGCCCTTCAACATAATATAATTCTAAAACAGTTACGCACTTTAAATCTTCGACTGCATTTATTCGTTCAAGGATCTTACTTTGTTTGATCCGCAGATTTTCGATCTTCTCTGCTGTTTCGTCCTCAACTGTTACAGCCTCGACAACTTTATCGGCAATAGTGAAAGTCTTACCACCTTTAGGCATACCGTCAAGTTTAACTGACCCCAGTGAATATAAACATTGTTTTCGATTTTCAAGCCGATCGCGTAATATTCTGATACGGGATTCAATAACGCCGTATTCATTTAAGAATTCTATTTTTTTCAGCGTTTCTTTATCATAGTTCAGAACATCACCCCGCTTTGATAGTTGAAATATAATTCCGTGACAAGTACAAAACACGTCTAACACCAGTCACAATGCTGCTTCAAGGCTTCTGTCACAGAATTGTGTCTCACAATCCTTTTTGATTCCGTGACAACAAAGTGTAGCATTCATGCGGTTTTCAGGAATTTTGTCACATGTCACAGAAAAAACGCCCTAAATCTATATATATATATAATATATTATCTTTACTCATTTTCTATATATACTATATATTTTATTATATTTATAGATTTAAAAATAAAAGTGTGATTATGTGACAAAATATATTCTAACCCGCATTATCACTCACTTTTTTTGTCACAAAAACTGTCACAGAATATCAATTTGTCACAGAATGTTTTTGTGACAAAGCTTATGATTTGATATACACACCGTTTCATGCCATAAGATAAATTGTTTTTGCTTCGTTTGACCTTTCCACAATAACTGTATTCAAAATCAGTGATGTACCCATGTCAATATCTTGACAGCTATTTATTAAATGAATTTCCGTATAATCATTGTAGTTCTCTAAAATTTTTATCATTTCTGCTTTAGTCATTTTTATTCTCCTTCTTTAATCTAAACTAACTACGAAAAATCGTTTCCGTGTACCGTCGTTCATTCGTTTTTGTATTTGCTGTTCTGCCAATCCAAATTTACGTATCAGTTCACGATTGAAAGATTTCTTACCGGTGATTTCCCGAATGTTTGAAATTTTACACCAGTCAGTGAACTTTATATATAGGTCATTTGCAGGTGTATTCAAAATTTCTTCAACAGTCATATCAGCTTCATCAACCCAAGTCAAAACCGTTGAATTCTCTATCATGTATTTTTGCTTTGCCTGTTCAACCACTTTCGGCAACGTAAACCGTTTATTTTGTACTAGCCGGCGCAATCCTTTAATAGCTAAATTCAGCAGGTACGACAAAGCAATTTCACTGGTAATTTTTTCGAAAATCATCGGGTCGTAATCATCGTCGTTTTTTGAAAATTTAGCATTGAACGGAATGAATGTCAGCTTTCTCATCATGCCATCTGTTTTATCAGCAGATCGAGGAATTTCATTCGCGCTAAATAACTGCGTTGCATACGGTTCAAGTGTGAACGGCATTCCGAATTTTCGTTGCACCTGTAACGGCTCACCGCTGAACAGCTTTTTCAATGTTCCCGTTTCTTTCAACGACCCGTAATTTATATCGTCACCGATGTTTACAAGCTTATTTTCAAGCTCGGCCGTAATGAAAGTCCCCGTTAACTGTTCAAGTGAAATCGTAGCACAGTTTTCTAAACCGATAAACGTCCGGATCAATTTTAGAATTGTGGATTTGCCATTGCTGCCGCTACCGTAGAACAAGAACGCCGTTTGAAAGATGTTCTTGTGTAAAAGACAATCTCCGACGATTTCTTCAAACAGATTGATACATTCGCGGTCACCGCAAAACACTCTGTTTAACATTATATCTAAATCGTCTGATTTCGCTTCCGGATCGTAATTCACTGGGATTCGTTCGAATTCGATCGCGTCCGGGGTATATGGTAATCGCTCACATGTTTTTAAATTTAGCCTGGTATTTTTTAGATTGACAATGTAAGGATCTTTTTTTATCTGACTGCGATCTAGTGACGTCATTATTTTCATGTATGCAATCACTTCGTTACGTTCGCGCCATTTTATACCGGGGTAAGCTGCAATCATCTGCCGTTCGATCTGTTGCAGGTTAGGCTGATAGTATCCGTCACGATAGATATAAATTTTATCGTTATAAGTTATCAGCCTATCGACCGCAAGCAATTCATCGGCGAATATATTATGCTCGAATTTACTACGCTTGACTTCCTTTTCAGCGATCTGCGCTTCGATTTCTTCATCAGACTTGAAAGCTTCATCACGAAGGATCAAATCAACTTCGTACTGTGGTAAGGATTCAGCCAAAACAAATCGGTTGACTACATTGATAGTTTCTTTTACTTCGTCGCGCTTGAAGCCCTTACTTTGCAAATATACTATGTACGAAAACAATTCTTGATTACGCCCGCTGCCGTCACCCATGTCTTTAAACCGGTAATGATCCCCGGGTTGTGATACAGGGTGTAGCCATTTAGGAACAGTCATAACTTCATCGTCATCGCATTCACGCAGCCATTTTCGCATGACGCCATTATCTTTGATTTTCACATAAGCATTACGAGAATGTGACCGGCAGTCACTATAAACGCCGATTGCAAGACGTGTTTTTGTAAAATTCTTCCACGGTTCAGCTGATTTAAACCAAACATGTACGCCGCGCGATGTTTGCATGACTTTGCATTTTAAATCAAGATCATTGATGATCTGCTTAATTATATCTGCGTCGCTGATCGTATCAAAATCAAGCACTATAAACGGTTCAGGTACGATCATAGCAAGATTGTCGAAGTCTTTGACCTTGTCCCACGGGAGAGCTTTCAGCCCGTCCTTAAACCGATGTACTGCTCTTTTTTCGTTATCCAGTACGATATATTTTTTATCCAATGCCCCGCCCCCTTTCTTTTTCGATTATCTGAATTGCTTCACTTAGTGTCCGCGGACAGTAGTGTCTTCCGTTCGATCTTATAATCCTGATAGCGTGGATCTCTTGATCAGGCTGCATTCCGTTATCATGCACTTTACATTCAAAAGCTATAAATTTACCATTCAAACATATTAGGAGATCGGGAACGCCTTTCGCGGTCATTCCCGATCCATATGTATTTACATAATAAATTCCGTTAGCTTTCAAATAGTTGATTATTTTTGATTGCAAACGGCTTTCGCGCATTAGATATCGTCAAGAGGATCGTACCCTTCAGCGTCCTCATTGCCTGCGTCTTCAAACCCGAGAGCTGGCTCAATATCGCTTAAATTAGTGAACGTCATCATTTTGTCAGGATTTTTAGTTGACGGCGTTTTGCTGTGAGTAACGACGCCTTTCAGATAGCAGCCGACAAGATCGTTTTCGTCGATTTCATCAAGAGCAAAATCATTCAATGCTGTCTTAGCCATGAATGAAAAGGCTTTCAATGCCCCTTCGTTAGTTTCACCGTTAGTTTTTATTAAAGAATAACGTTCAACGTGTTTAAGCCCTGTTTTAGTTGCCATAGTGATAATCATTTTTCCGAAGTCAGCTTTATATTCAACTTCAACGATTTTAAAAGTGTGTTCCCCTTCCGGGATAGTAGTAAATTCAGATTTTGCAAGTTTAATTGCCATAATAAAATACCTCTTTTCTTTAAATTAATTCTTGAAAAATAACGCCGTGGATATCTTGATTTTTGATAACAACCAAGTAATTAATGGTTTTTTCATCGACATCGATAGAACCAGTATAAACATGATCCTGTTTTTCTAGCAAACCAAACGCTTCATTTGATATGCTGACTTCTTTGCCGTTATGATCCTGAAAGATTCTTCTGATCGCGCTTGAACTCCCGTCAGCTTCAAGAACAATAGCCCTCGACAATTCAGCCACTTTCGCTAATTCGTCAATGTCAAATATTTCGAATACTTTGGTCAATATTTCCGATTTCTCTGCCTTTGCTGTCTGATAAAAATCAAGAGCAAAATCAGGGATAACTACAGCTGTCGGTCCTGCTACAAGGAAACTGTAACCGAATGCTTTAACAAGTTGTCCATGTGCGCCGATCTTTTTAGCAAATTTTTCAAATTTCATGATTGCACCGCCTTTTCAATTTCTAATTTTTTGATATCGGAGAATTTGAAGGTAGTTATTTTATCAGTTTCAACTGCTAACTTTTTACCCTTTTCGTCGCCGATAGAATAAACTTTCAAAACATTGCCTGTAAAAACCATATCCCCGCCACCTTTAAGGCTAATCCTTACTATCATTTTCATTCACCGCCTTGACCGACATTCGATATTCAACTTTTTCGACAAGGTATTTTTCATACAGCTCGTCTTGCTTTAATTTTTCAGTATCAACTGACGATTTAGTGTTTTTGGATAATGTGTAAATGTATGCTGTCGACTTAATTTCGACCCTGTCGTCGTTGTCGCCAAATTTGCCCTGAAGGTTCTTTTTCAGCTTTTCTTTGTTTTCTTTCAAGCGTTTTTCTATTACTTTAATCTCGGACGACGCCTTATTGTAGGCAGATTGATCTGCGTCGATAACAGCAAGCAATTTTTCAATCTCGTCGTCTTTTACGCCTACAACATTGGTGCGTAAGGCTTTTAAAATATCGGCGTCTTTTCTTTCGTCGAAATCCGGTGAAATGCCAGTTTCAACATGATCTTTCCAAAATTTCATTGCAGGTTTTATATAGCGTTTTTCAAAATCAGGAAAGTCCTCTGACATTTTCCATTCGACAACTATAGTATTATCAATAGTCGGCACAAACACCGCGGGATCTTCGTAATCCCCGTCTTTCAAGAACGAACACGTTATGATTACGTCATCGATTTTTGACAAGTACGCATATAACGCCGCCTGAAGTTTGTAATAGATTGGAATATCTTTAAGCCAGTCTTCAGCCCTTTTCGTGGTTTTGATCTCGACAATTAGATCGTCTGATTTAGCGTCCCACATGCCGCCGAATATTTTGACATCACCGTAAAAGTCGCCGTAAGTCTTTTTAAAATAGTCTTTACCGTAAACGTCTTCAGGCGTTTCGATATCAAGGAAAAACCTTTCTTTCAAATAGTCAATGATTTTAGGCTCTATTACCTTACCTGCAATCGTATAAATAGAATCTGTGAACGGTTCTTCGTAAGTCCTTGTCATTTCGCACCACGTCGCAAAAGGCGTTTTCCATGTGTTCAGACCCAGCACTGAAGCAAACCGCGTCGCCGTCATTTTCTTGAATTTTTTCGGTAGTTTATCAAGTTCAATGTGCTTATCGACAAATCTCATCATGCACCTGCTTCAGCAATCTTTTCGCCGATTTCTTTCAGTAGGCCGTCAGCTGCTTTTTTCGTCATTCCAGCTTTGATTTTTGCGACAACTTCAGCGATATAACCTTCATGATCGACACCCGTATCACGAAGCTTTTTAAGGCCTGCTTTGATAGCGTTTATCTGTGTGGTGGTACATTCTGCCTCTTTATCGCCTGAACCGGTCAGTTCTTTGACGGCCTCATCACGATCTTTTGCTGTAGCAGGTGGTTTTCTGCCGGCTTTTGGCTTTTCTTGTTTTTCTTCATCGTCTTCGCCGATTGTCGGTTCTATAGCGTCGCTTTCGACAATGTCTAAAACAAGTTGATATAAATATCTGCGCGCATAAGTGATTTCAGATCCTAACGCTTGCATTTGGTTCATCTTGCGTTTACCTTCCGCTGAAATGATATCCAGTTGTTTCATTTCAAAGCCGAAACAAATACATTCGCTGGGATCGTCAGTATTGTATAAAATACCGTTTGCAAAACCTTTGTCGAAAGCACAAACCAACAAACAACTGTATTTTGCAAACAACATGTTCGCAGTTGGTACGATATCGGCTAGTTCGAAATATTTGTATTCCGCAAAGCGGTTGATACCTGATTTCTTCACGTTTGAATTTGCAAACTCCATTCGAACCATTTGCAATTTTTTGTAAACATTCATATCACTGTAATTTTCTGTTTTTGCTGTAGCCATTTTTTCAACTTCCTTTCGCTTCTTCTTAGTTTTTTGAGTGTTGCCGAGGAAATCGGCGATTCTTTTTTTCGCAAGATCGATATAAAACGATCGATCAATGTCTGCTATCTTCAAGCAGTTTGTATTATCGACGTAACAGTGTTCAGGCACGTCGGGCATTTTGTGAAGCCTACCGTCCTTGACCTTGTAAATTAGCCCGTATTTCTGATCCTTGACTGCATAAACCCTGTTAACACGCTGAACAGTGATTTGATCATCACCGACCGCCCAAACTGTATTTTGAAATGTCCCCCCCGGTTTTACAGATCATCTGAAAATCAAAAATGTTTTCGGCTTTATTGATCGTATCTTCGACCGGAACAGAGTTCATGAAATATTCGACTATGGCTTTATGGACGATAATAAGAGAATTGTTTTTAAAGCTGCCGCCCTGCCACAGTGAAACATAACCGCCCTTTGTGTTTATTTTGCGCTTATCTTCCTTCGTGAACGTTTTAACCCCGTCCCGAATCAAATACGTCGCGCCAACCTGTACGATGTAGTTATTAACGTCCTTCTGCGCTATGCGGTGTATCTCTGTATACTCCATATTTAACCGGGTCCGCTGTTCCCATTCTTCAACAATTTTGTTGATCTGCTTTTCATTAGCTACTGGAAACTTAATCATCAGCCCGTCAGTGTTGGATTGAATCAGGCTAAAACCTTCGACGTCTTCGAGCTTTTCAATCAAATCGGTCAAAAGCAGCTGGCCTGTAATACAGATATGGTTTGCCCCCCGCGGATCATAAAGAGGATTGTATTGATTTTTCATAGCTCCATAAGTGCTATTTAAAACCAACTTTAATGCCCCTGCTGTTTCGTCGTCGCCCTCGTGCTTTGCTTTTATGCGGGTATTATAAACATTCGTATAACCTTCTGCGCTCGGTATGGATCTCGAAATATAACCGTATTCCAACATCATCGACGGATAATAGCTGCCGACGTCGATATCGACGATTTTCATTTCTTCTGTAGACTGATCAAAATAATTTTCCCTTGCCCCATGAATGCCGCCCCAGCCGTAAACATGCTGCACACCTGCGATATCACACTTTAATTTTTCGTTGTAGTCGATTTTTCTGAAAAACTCGATCGGCTCACGATATTTATTTAATATCAATTCGCCCGGTGGATCGTATTCGAATTCGTCATTGTAATCGGCTCTTCTCGCTTCGAGATATGTCGCTGTAAGCTTCGGATTAGTTAAAGACAGGGAAATGCTCGCGTCTATACTTTTCAATCGTCCTACGGCGATTTTGCCGTCTAAATAGCTTTTTCTTTTATGGTAGAGTTTAACGCTGTTTGATACGTCAGTCTTACAGTAGAAAATAACTTCTTCGACTTCTTCCGCTGTCAGTTTTCGCTTGATGTTGAAGTCTATCGACGATTCTACTATTGGTTCACACATGTTCCCTTCTATCGCTTTCAAAGACAGTCCCTTATCGGCGATATCGTCCCGCAAGTCAAAGCTCTTAAAAAGCTTTCTTTGAAACTGTACGAAGGGGAATTCCCAACCGTTACAGTGCTGCTGAATAATAAAATCGTTATGAGCTTTTACTATTTCAGGATCAGCACCGGTTAACATTGATTGCGTAACCCAATCATCATAATGCTTATTATTGAAACCGCCGAAAATCAAACCGTGATTGAGCATGAAGCGTTTCAAACCAACATTGTCGTTATGAAAAACAACGATTTCTTTTTCCTCTAAGTCAGAGAAAACAACAAACCAATCATGCGCGAAAACCTCAATGTCATAAATATAAATTTTCATTTTTTATCCTTAATTTGTGCCGAAAGTAAATCTTCTGATGTGAATCGATTTTCTAACTGCTCTACTGAATAGTCAGGTCTAAATTTATATTCTATGTTGTTATCCATTTTCAAAAGCTTTTCCCAAAGGTCAGGATAATATCTTCGTAAATTTCTTAGCTCACCGATTCGCTGAAGCGGACAACACCAACAAGAAACACGTCTAAACCTTTCATAAAGCCCCGACCAATCAAAACCCCTTTTGTAACAATATCGGAGTGCTTGATCTTCGGTAATACCCCAATCGAACAACGGGTGTATTGTGTTTTTAGAAATACCTTCATGCCGTTTTGGTTCGTCAGCTGCTATTCCAATATATTGAACATAATTACCGACGCCCATGTCACGAAGATACCTCTTTGTCGGCTCTTGTTTCAACAATCTTGTACACCAACGCACCCACATGCGCGGCCAACCATAACCGACACTTCCAACGTTTTTACCCTTATTTTTGATATGTTCAGAAAAATAATATTCAAAAGATTTTTCAGCCTTTATTCTTGTGATTTTTCTTCCTGTGTATTTTTCTACTTTGTCGATATGAGCGTACATCTGCGGAAATTCCATACCAGTATCACAAAAAATAATTTCATCTACAGTCATACCTTGCTCTAACATCATTAAGAGCATTGCGGTACTGTCTTTACCTCCACTGAACTGAATAACGTGTTTCAATTTCTCACCCCTCTCTGCGCTCTTTGATATTCTGAAACATATTCATTGAAAAGTTTTTCGTTGAAATCGCTGAAGCCTGATAAAGCCCTGTAGATATCCTTTTCAACTGTCCCTTTGGTTAGGAAATGAATGTAACTGCATTTTTGCGTTTGTCCGTTCCGGTGTATGCGATCACGGCTTTGTTCTAAAATGTTTGATCGCAGCGTCGGTTCGTAGTAAAGGATCGTATCAGCTGCAAACAGGTCAATACCTTGACAGCCACTGACATACTGACAGACTATTACGCGGATTGATTCATCAGCCTGAAATTCTCTCCATACGCTCTTATTTTTCTGCCGTCCGTCTAATACTATCGCTTTCAGCTTTCGTTTCTTCAGCAGCGCTGAAATGTTGTCAATGCTTCTCGTGAATTCTGCAAAGATGACAAGCTTTTTATCAAACCCGTCTAAGAATTCATCAAGTGCGTTGATTTTTTCACACTTCAGTTCAACCGCTTCCCCGGTGTCGTCTATCAGGAATCCGCTTGCAATCTGACGAAGTTTTGTAAGCTTAACAAGTGGATTATCAGCGACGAATTCCATTTCAAGGCTTGCCGAATGTTTCGCGATACCCTTATAAAGCTTTTTGTCCGGAAGCTCCAGTTCGATAATCTCGTCCGGAAGTTTGTCAGGCAGATCAAGACATTCGTTTTTCGTAACCCTGTACGAATACTGATCAACAATTTCTTGTAATTCACTGATTTTTCGATACCTGTAAGGCTTATGAAACTGATCTAATAAAGCATACTTATCGAGAAATTCGTAATAAGTACCCTTCCCGCCGTCAGTCAGCCTGAAGATGTTACTGTAAACCCTGCTGCCGACTAAATACGGATCAAGAAAACAAATCAAAGACCAAAAATTTTCAAGTTGTCCGTTTGATATCGGTGTACCTGTCAGCGCGTATCTGTATTTTGCCTGTACTGCAATCTTCAAGATGAACGCAGCCCGCTTTGAAGTCCGATTCTTGATACTGTGAGCTTCGTCAATCACGATAGAGTCATACTGCCGATCGTAAGGATTGAATTTGTTTCGGTCATACCGCCAAACTTTGTCATAGTTGATGATTTCAACATGAGTTTTCAGCCTGATCTGCGATTCAGTGTCGAACATCTGAATATCTCGATCCCATGATCCCATTACTGACTTTGGGCAGATTACAAGAGCTGTTTTAATGGCCTTTGATTTTATAAGCTCATTTAACCGCGTCAGTGTCGGTATTGTTTTGCCTGTTCCCTGCTCCATAAAGAGCATGAACGAATCCAGCGATCGAAGGTATGCGAGTGCTGTTTTTTGATGTTCGTAAAGCTGCATTAGAAAAACCTTGCGAACATTAGACCTAGAACAAAGCCGATAATGAAGATTGATACTTCAATCCACCAATACCAAAGACAAGCCCAAACATAAGCACCAACACCACAACGTGGATATTTCATACTAAAGCACCTGCCTTTTTCCATTTATTAAACGCTTTGACGTTCTTTGGATCTGCGTAAAATCTGCGGATAGCTTCGGCTAAACGATCTATGCTGTTCGCTTGCAGCCGACCGACGGTTTCAACTCTTATTTGATTTTTATTCATTGGCCTCACTTCCTATTTGATTAAATTTGTAAAACCTTGCGCGTGTAAATCCCATTCGACGCTGTATGATTTCAACGTCATAGTTATCGGTTACATAACGGGAGAACGACCGCGCCGTTACTGCTACCCTTTTATTCTTACGACAGTAACGCTGATACTGTTCATACAGGTATTCTTTCATGATCATTTGACATTCAGTGTTTTGAATAAAAGCCTGTATAAACTCTGTGATTGTTTTATTTTGGAATACCCTGCTGCCAGTCATCGGTATTCTGAACAGCTGACAGATAAGAGGCAGTTTATTTTTAGGGCATTCCTTTAAGATCAGCGCGATTTCCATTATCTGCTCATATGTAAGTTTTTCAGGATCATACGCCGCCTTTTCAATCGTACCCATTACTGACGCCCCTTTCTCTAATAGCTTTATCAAAACAATCGTGGTATAATTTTTATGGTTTGGTTTTTAATTGGCAGCTTTCGAGCTGTCTTTTTTTGTAACCCTAATTGCATTATGCAACTCAAAAGGCAAAAAAAAGTTCATAATACTCTTGTTCTGTTAGCTCCAACAGCTTCCCTAAAGTTTCTGCTTCTTCTAAAGTTATAGGACGTTTACCACTTAATTTTTGGCTAACTGTTGGCGTTGCACAGTTCCACGCCTTTGCTAGATCCGATTGAGTGAAACCTCTTTCAGTCAATCTACCTCTGATTTTATTAATAGCGACCATTTTCTCACCCCCTTTCTTTTAATTGCGTAATGCAATTTGCTTTTTCAATATAACACAGTGTTTTTATTTTGTAAATAGCACAATGCAATTATTTTTTTGCTTTCTTGTCTTTTAGTTGCACCTTGCAAGATTTAATGATATAATTTAACTAATGTTTTAGAAAGTGAGGTGACACTCTGATGACGCCAAAAGAGATTGGCCAGCGAATCAAGCTTGCTCGTGAACAAAAAGAGTTGAATCAAAAAGAGTTAGCAGACAAGATTCAAGTTCACCCTGCGACAATTAAAAGATACGAAGACGGATTCATTCAGAAAATAAAAATGCCTATTATTCAATCTATCGCGATAGCATTATCTGTAAACCCGATGTGGTTAATTGGAAAATCCGAATATATAAATAGTCCTGACATGATTGAAAATTGGAATCAGTCTGTCATCAATAAGTATGACAACATTTTCCCTATTGAAACAAAAAAAATCCCGCTGTTAGGTAAAATAGCAGCAGGACAGCCTGTTTTAACAGAAGAATATTTCGATTCATATGTGCAGTGTGGAAATGTTATAAACGCAGATTTTTGCCTGCGTGTTCAAGGTGACAGCATGATAAATGCCCGTATTTATGATGGTGATATTGTATTCATCAAACATCAACCGGAAGTCGAAAACGGAGAAATCGCAGCTGTGGCTATCGACGACGCTGTTACATTGAAACGTGTTTATATCTCTGATAACTTCGTCGAATTGCGTGCTGAAAATCCAAAGTATAAACCTATGGTATTTGATAAAGCAAACTGTCTGTCATTCAGAATTTTAGGCAAGGCTATCGCATTTCAAGGCGATATTAACTAAATAAAAATGTTAGGTAGTGTTAAAATGGGTATTTTTTCGTTCGTGAATAGAAAAGTAAATGAAATTAAAGAAGCCAAGAAACTATCTAAAGAACTAAAGCTTGTCAAAATACAAGGAGAAAAGGAATATTCTAGAAAACTTGCGGAAATATATTCACTCAAAAATACAGACGAAATAAGTACACTTCATAAAATTGTAGAAAAATATAACGTACCGCCGCATTTCCAAAAATCTGAAATGGAAAAACAATTTAAAACATATGCTGTGTCTTTGTTAAAAGAGCCTGCATTATCTCCTAAAGTATTCGATGAATTTTGCAAAATAACAGAAACTTTTAATATAACGATCCCGCAAGAAGAATTTTATATTTTTAAAAGAAAAAATCTTATATGGTTAGCTAATAACAATCTAACACTGCCCGAACTGGACAATGATACAATTGAACTTCCATTGAAAAAAAATGAGATAGTCCATCTTGCAGACTATTCGCATTTAAGAAAAATTGTAACTCGTACTCAAAAGGTCGGCTACGCTGGCCCAGCTGTTAGTTTTAAAATATGTAAAGGTGTGAGATATCGCGCTGGTTTATTTGATGTCGGAAAAACAACGTCAACAACTATCGACACCATTGACGAAGGTATATTTTATATCACAAATAAAAGAATCGCATTCGTCGGTAATACAAAAAATTTCTCGTATCCAATATCTAAAATAATTAAAACAGAAATGACGTCAAACGGTATACTTATTCAAAAAGAAAATACTGTCAATCCTCAAATTGTAGCTCTTGATGAATACGAACTACCGTTATCAATTTTATCACTGTTAATGAACGAATAAAAAAAGACCGTTTCGGACTGGTACTCCGAAACGGTCAACGTAACGCCCACCCTTCACAGCGAGCAGATTACTATACACATTATAGCATATCAGCTCCGCTGCTGCATACACAAAACAGTAAAGGAGTTGTTTTTTTTATGTCCAAAGCCGTAATTTATGCACGTTATTCATCTACAAATCAACGTGAAGAAAGCATTGAAGGTCAAATCCGTGAATGCACTGATTTTGCCAAACGTCAGGATATTACTATTGTCGGAAGTTATATTGACAGAGCCTTAACCGGTAAAACCGACGCCCGCCCGCAATTTCAAAAAATGATTTCCGATAGTGGTAAACAGCTTTTTGATATTGTTATCGTTTACACATTAGACCGGTTTGCCCGTAATCGCTATGACAGTGCAACGTATAAAGCAAAACTAAAAAAGAACGGTGTAAAAGTTATATCTGCAAAAGAAAATATAACCGACGATCCATCAGGCATAATCCTAGAATCTGTTTTAGAAGGTATGGCAGAATATTACAGTGTGGAATTAGCCCAAAAGGTTTTACGTGGTATGACTGAAAACGCACTAGAATGTAAATGGTTAAGCGGTATTATCCCTTTAGGATATAAATTAGATGACGACAAACATTTAATAATTGACGATCACGCAGCCCCTATTGTTCGCAAAATATTCGAAATGTATGCAGCAGGCGATCGTATTGTTGCCATAGCCAAATACGCTAACAGTACACATTTAAAAACGGCAAAGGGAAATAATTTTTCACGCTGCAGCTTTACTCATATGCTTAAAAATGAAACTTACATCGGTACTTATAAATGGCGTGACATTGTTAAAACAAAAGTAATACCACAGTTTATTCCTGATGGCCTGTTTCACTCTGTACAAAAAAGAATAAAATCAAGAAAAGAAACTAACGTCAGAGGGAAAAGCGAAAATTTCCTGCTGTCGTCCAAACTGAAATGCGGAAAATGCGGACAATTTATGACCGGTGTCAGCGGTACAAGCAAACAAAAAAGACGTTACTATTATTATCAATGTTACGCCAGTAAAAGTAAAAAATGTGATATGCCCTTATTTCCACGCGAAAAACTGGAAGATATTATACTTGCAGAAACCATTAAACTACTGTCAGAACCGCATACAATTGAGTTTATTGCAAATACTGTAGCCAATTTACCAATTGACGAAAATACACAGATAAGCATATTAGAAACAGAAATTACAGAAATAAAAAATAAGCTGAAAAACTGTATAAAAGCGATTGAAAGCGGTTTAATATCCGACACGATTTCCAAAAACATTTCAGAATATGAAAAAAAACTATCCGTTTTAGAAAAAGACTTGTCGATAGAAAAAGTATTAAACGAACCTTTTAAAATTACACCCGATCATGTCAAATTTTTCTTATATAATATTCTACAAATAAAAAACGCGGACGAACGTCAGGATATGATTATCTCAACATTCGTCCGTGATATAGTATTGACTAAAGATGATATAGGGTATACTGTAAAAATAACCTACAACTATAACGAAAACCCTTCGACATCGCTTGATAACAGCGTGCAGAAGGGTTCGCAAAAATCTAGTTTGGTAGCGCCAACGAGAATCGAACTCGTGATTTCGCCTTGAGAGGGCGACGTCTTAGCCGCTTGACCATGGCGCCATTGGCTCCGGGACTAGGGCTCGAACCCAGACAAGATGATCCAGAATCACCTGTGCTACCATTACACCATCCCGGAATTGTGTTGAACACAAGGCTTATTATAACTCACTTTGCCGCGATTGACAAGTACTTTTTTTACTTTTTCTTACATTCCCTTATTATAAGTGAACGTATCCAGAGTTTCATTGATCTTTTTAGCCAAAGATTCCGGCAGTCCTTCAATATTGACGTTGAGGAAGCCGCGGACGATAGTAGCAGTAGCTTCTTCTTCGTCCATTCCTCGCGCCATCAGATACTCGATCTCTTCAGGAGCGATGCGGCCCACAGCAGCCTCGTGGCTGAGCTCGGCATTACCTGTAAATGCATCCAGCTCAGGTATGGCAGAAATATAACCTTTATTACTGAGCATCAAGCCATTACATTCCAAATGGGCACGAATGCCTTCGGCACGACCTGTAAGATTGCCGCGGTTGATGATCTCACCGCCGGTAGAAATAGTACGGGTCACGATTTCGGCACGGGTACCAGGCACCTCTAACAGCGCCTTGCCGCCGATATCAAGATGCGACCCCTCCGGTGCCACTAAAATAGAATTTAAGCGTGCCACAGCGCCTTCGCCTACCAGCTTGGTAGTAGGATACATCTGCACATCTTTTACTTTTTCCATGCAGACATAATTAGAAATAAACTGGCCGCCTTCTTCGATGATCGTTACGCTGCGAGGACGCACAGCAATGTTTTCGCCCCAGCTGTGGATCATGGTAAAGGTCAGCTTAGCATTTTTTTCAACATAAAATTCACTGATACCGATATGCACGCCTTTTTCAACACCGGGATCACTGGCACAGCCAGAGATGATATTAAGCTCAGCGCCTTCTTCTACAATAACAATGTTATGAACACGCTGCAGCTGCTCCTCGTGACCGATAAAAACGCAGGCCTGCAGCGGAGCTTCTATCTTCTGCCCGGCTTTGACTCTGATAAAATATCCCTGTTCCTGCTCCAATGCAGTTTTAGCAGTATATTTATCAGTATCTGCCTTCACGGCATTCCACCAGTATTTTTTGACAAGTTCAGGATATTTTTTAGCGGCGGCGCCGGTATTCATCAATTCCAGCGGCAGCTGCGGCTTTACTTCGGCCTCAATAGGCGCATTGTCGACCTGAATAAAGCTGGCGCTGCGATTCTCCCGCTCCAGATCGATACCAACATGCTCCAGCCGTTCTTTCCCTGCTGCTGAAAGCTCGGCGGTACTTTGCACATGCTGTTCGTTATTATCATCAAATTTTTCCAAATCGATATCATTGCCAAAAGCAGCTTTTTTAACCAGCGCTTCCTGCAGATTTACCTGTTCACTCATTTCATTCCCCTCCTGCAGCCGCCATTCACACATTTCTCATAACCGGTCTTGCTGATACAGCTCAATACATCCAAAGGATCGCCGCTGGTACAGCTTAAAGTGCCCTGATACAAAATATGAGCATGCGAAGCCGGCACATACTTCAAAATATGCCCGACATGAGTAATAATCAAACCGCTGCGCTGACTGCTGAGCGGATTATAAGTGTCACAGTCAAGATTATGAGCACAGCAGGGTTTATCACAGCCGGTGCCGCCACAGGGCTCGTTATGCAGAATGTAGTTGGCAGCCCGTCCTACAAGTGCGATATTTTCCACGTCGACACCTGATTCAGGTTCATCTAAAAGCAGCAGATCAGGTTTTTGCGCCATCAGCTGCAGAAGCTCGGAACGTTTCAGTTCACCACCGCTGAAACCTTCATTGACACTGCGGTCGAGAAAATCAGCCAAACCCATCCATCTTGCCATTTGCTCCGTTTCCTGAGGCGTAGCTCCACAGATCTCAATCATATGGCGCAGCGACAAGCCGCGGATCGTCGGCGGACGCTGGATCATTACGCCTACACCTAAACGAGCCCGCTCATAACAAGGAGCTTCGGTAATATCATGACCTTTAAAATAGATTTTACCGCTTAATACCTCATAACGTTCAAAGCCCATGATCGTCCCGATCAAAGTAGATTTACCGGTACCGTTAGGCCCGAATAAAACATGGACCTCACCCGGTTTAATGTGCAGGTTAATATCGTGAAGAATCTGTCTGCCTTGTACGGCAACAGACAGATTTTCTATTTTCAGCATAATTGTATCCCTCTTTCCGAAATTTTTACTGATTTATTATAACATACAATGCCAGCAAAAACCATACTCTAATTGTAGGAATTAAATCATCACACTTCCTGCGCAAGATAGAATTTTCAGACTTACTGTGTTAGAATAATCTTATTCAAACATTTGGGCAGCACTATCCGGCAACTCAAACTATAAATTTACAGGCAGGCACGTGGAGGTTCTATGCATCAGTATTTATTTCACATCGGCGATTTTCCTATCCGTATGTACGGTTTAGTTCTCTGTATGAGCATTTTTTTAGCAACTGGTGTTGCTTACTTTCTGGCCAAACAGGATGGCCGCTGGCAGCAGCATATCCTGGACATTGGTATTTACGGCGGCTTTGCCGGTTTGATCGGCGGACGCCTCTGGGATGTATTCTTTTTCGACTGGGATTATTACCAGCATCATCTGCTGGAGATACCTTTTGTCTGGCAAGGCGGCATGGCAATACAGGGAGGCGTCATCGCCGGCGTTCTGGCAGGCATCTGGTACTGTAAACGGCATCAGATCGACTGGCTCGCTTTAGCCGATATCGTCTGTCCCGCAATTTTGATCGGTCAGGCAATCGGCCGTATGGCCAACCTGCTGAACGGCGATGCTTTCGGAACGCCTACAGGCAGTAATTTTGGTCTTTTATATCCGGAAGGTACGCTGGCTTTTAAAACCTATGGCGCCGTTCCTTTATGGCCAGCCGAGGTTTGGGAAGGCCAGCTGGATATCGTTATCTTCGCGCTCCTGCTTTTATTCCGCACTACTGATCACGCTAAAGGGCAGGCCATGTGTCTGTATGTAATGCTGTATTCAGCTGTACGCTTTGGTCTGGAAATGCTGCGCGGCGATTATGTCGAGCCCTTCTTATTTGGTTTAAAATCGGCCCAGGCTACCAGCCTTTGTTTTTTCCTGACCGCTTTAGGCTTCTTCCTCTATTTTGGCTGGCGTGAAAAACACACTGAAGCTGTACCGCAGATAACTAATAAAAAACGCAGTAAAAAATAAAAATGCACATATTAAAAAGAGGCCGGCTATATGCCGGCCTCTTTTGTTTAATAGAATAACATAAAAACAAAACGCAGCAGGAACATCGCGCTCAAACCACGCACCAACCAGGAAACCTCTGACCATTTGCCTACTGCCAATTTAACAAAGCTGAACATAATAAAACCGATCGCAATACCATCGGCGATATTATAACCGAAACACATAATCATCATTGTAAAATACGCAGGCACGGCAACTTCCAGATTCCGCCAGTCAATATCGCCAATATCCGATGCCATCATAATACCGACCATGATCAGCACCGGAGCAGTAGCCGCAGCAGGCACCATACCCAGCAGCGGCGCCAGAGATACGCTCAGCAGAAATAATAATGCCGTTACAACAGAAGCAAAGCCTGTCCTGGCGCCTGCCGCCACACCTGTGCTAGACTCGACATAAGTCGTTACCGTCGATGTTCCAAAAAAGGCTCCCATCACGGTAGCAGTCGCATCTGCCAATAAAATCCGTTCGCCATTGATGATATTGCCATCCTCATCAACAAGATTAGCCCTTGAAGCAGTCGCCAGCACAGTACCGATCGTGTCAAACATATCGGCGATCGTCATTGTGATCATCACTGAAAACAATGAAAAAATCATAACTCCGACTCCCTTAGAAATATCAAACAGCTGCACAAAACCGCTCAGGCACTTGCCAAAAGTTTCACTCAAATCACCAATAGGCATCGAACCTGGCAGATGCAGCCCCAACTGCCAGCCGCTGAAAAATTGCAGATAACAACCCAACATCGAAGTAATAATAATACTGAGCAGCATCCCGCCTCTTGTCCCGCGCAGTAAAAAACCGATATTCAGAAAAATCCCTACCAATGCCAGCTTCGCTGAATCATTGGCAAAAGTCAGCGCAGGAATGATACTGCTGTCCAGTTTCATGCTGTCACCCAACGGGATAAAACTTCCCGGATTGGCTGAAAAGCTAAGCAAGGATGCATTTTTTAAACCGATGTACAAAATGAACATCCCTATACCGATGCCGATCGCTTTTTTCAAATGCATCGGTATTTCCGAAATGATCCTGCTGCGCAGTCCGGTAACAGAAACCACAACAAAAATAATACCTGACAGCAGTACCGCTCCCAAGCCCTGCTCCCAGGTATAACCCATGGCCCCGCATAAAGTATAGGCAAAGAAGGCATTAATCCCCATTCCCGGAGCCAACCCAAAAGGAGCATTGGCGTATAAGGCCATCAGCAGTGTACCTGCAGCCGCAGCCAGGCAGGTGGCCAGCATTACCGTACCTTTATCCATACCGGCAGCAGCCATGATCTGCGGATTGACGAAAATGATATACGCCATCGTCACAAAGGACGTAATTCCTCCGATCGTCTCACGCTGCCAAGTGGTTTTACGCTCCTGAAACTTAAAAAAACTTGCTACAAAATCATTCATTTGCCGCTTCCTCCGGTCATTTTTACATTTCACAAACTGTTCAAAGGTTTGCCCTTTTTCTGTCAAATGTCTGTTGTATACTTAAAGCATAGCAAGTGATGAACTTGCTACACCCTTCCCATCAAATTCATCATAAACAGCTTTCCTATGGAGAAACCGTTCGCTACCATCCCCAGCGAACGGTTTTCTCTTTGTCCGCAGAACACTGAAAATAAAGTCGTGCCGTATAGCACGACTTTATTTTTTTACGGCTTCAGCAACGGCTTTCATACAGGCTACCAAAGATCCTTTTTCACGATGATGATTGATACACTCGCAGCACTTGCCATGACGCACACAGTTCACCATTTTACAGGTACAGTTGGCTTCGTTGCAATTCACCATTTTCATACCTCCCCTGATACTGATTTATCTATATCTGCGTAAAGGACACAGAACCTCTGCATATTTACCCTTGGCATTCTGCAGAGTAATGTTAACAGCCCACATAGGCATTCCAGCATCATCCTCAGTATGCGTACACTGAAACAACCGCTTCCCGCCAATAAATTTAATGATATCTTCCAATTCCAAAAGCAGAACCAAATCCTCACGACTATAGGCATCCAGCCCCTCGTCTGAAAAAAAGACTGTCGCTACTACCAGCTCGTCCATCTGCCAGCATTCCAGGACGTAGGGCCTGCCGCCAATGATCGAGCCTTTGTAATAACCGATATCAAGCACACCGTCAGCATCCGGTTCGTAGGGGGAAGGGATATATTCACTTCTATTGGGAACAGGGAATTTTATTGCTTGCATAATACACTCCTAGATTATTTGTATTGATTCAGAACTTTTTTACAATATTTGACAAAATCTTTTTTGACATTTGCAGGCTCCGTCACTTTAACTTTATTTCCAAAGCCGAACATCCAGCCGTAAAAAGCCTGGTCAACAACGGCAGTACCTTCGATGACACTTGTTTCTTCCTTACTTTTTTTCACTTTACTGTCAGCCAGATATTCCAGCACGACCGGCACTATTTCGTTACTGCAGCGTAATTCAACGGGACATAACAACTCAGCATCATCATATTTCTGTGCTTTCAAGTTTTCTCTCAATGTTTCGGCCTGATACCTGCTGGCTAACCGAGCCAGCTTGTCTACCAGCTTCTGGGCCTTATTTTGGGTAATAGCAGAAGATTTAACCACTGCTTCTGCCAGCAGCTGCAGCTCAGACAGCGTAAAAAGCCTGCTGCCAATTCTATAAATATTGGCTCTGCTGCGTGTAGCAATAACATCCAAGCCAAAAGCCTGCAGTGTAGCGATATCGTCATACAAGCTTTTCCGTTCGGCAGGTATTTCCAGCTCTGCCAATCTTTCGATCAGCTGCTGTACTGTAAGTACATGCTTTTCGTCAGTTTCTTCAAGCAGAATCTGCTGCAGATACAGCAACTTTGCTTTTTGATTTGCTTTTTTTGACATAATCCGCACCTTCTTTTCGGAAATGCTTATAATTCCACTAAATACTATATTAGCCACAAAAACTCTTTTCCCTGCCGTAGCGGTAATTTTTTTACAAAAAAATACTCTGGCCTCAGCCAGAGTACAAAATATTCTATCCCTGCACAATATACCAGCCTTTATTTTCTCCGGCCAGCAGCAAATAGGTATCGGCATTGTCCATAAAGCCCTGTAAGGCTTTTCTCTGCACAACGACCACGTTATCTTTTACCCCTGCATAGCTTTTCAGCTCGGCATAGGGCATAACGTTTTTACTGCTCCAGCTGAAGGCTTTAGGTTTGAAGCCTTCGATCTCGTCCTGCGGCAATAATTTTACCAGTTTCTTCCCGGAATAAAATACCGCTGATGTCGGATATTCGCCATACAATCCGATTTCAGCCTTCTCAGGATACTTGTTCTGCAGCTGCAGTGCCAGCTGCTTGCCTGAACGCAGGCCGCTCAACGGCACTGCCACCGTGGGAATCATCGCCAGATTGAAAAACAGAGCCATTGCGGCAACAGCTGCCGTCAGATATTTTTTATTACAGCTTTTAACAGCATACACCAGCCCAAGGCCTGCCAGTGCTGTCAGCAACACTAAAAATTCATCCTGTACCGGAGCTATGCCCTTAAAACGACACCAATAAACTGCTCCTGCTAAAACAGCGTAAAATAATCCGTGGAACAGCAAATAGCCGCGGCTGAACACTCTGGAACCTTTGACCGCCAAGTAACGGCCTAACAGTAACGCTGCCGGAAACAAAAGCGGGTATGTATAAGTGATATACTTTGTAGCCATATTCTGAAAAAAAACAAACACTATAGCCGCCCAGAGCAACAGAAACACAGTTAAATCATCAGGCCGCTGCCAGCTTCCCTGTTTTCTGAATTTCTGCCACAGACACTGCGGCAGAAACCCGCTCCAGGGAAACAAAGCCAGAATATTTACAAGAGTATAATAATAAATGACATTGTCACGGGGGTGTTCGGAAACAGTAGCCCGCAGCAAGTTATGCGTTCCCAAAAAAGTTTTTGTAAAAGCATCGCCATGTAAACTGATCATGGCCAGATACCAAGGCAGCCCTATGATCAGAAACAGCAAAGTACCGCTGCAGAGCTTCATTTGTTTCACTTCCTGCCAGCTTTTAGTAACAGCCAGAAACAGAAATATGATAAGCCCCGGCAGCAAAAAACCGATTGGCCCTTTGGTCAGCGTTGCCAAAGCGGCGCCGGCATACATCACGTAATAATACTTTTTCTGCGGCGTACTGTAGCCCAAATAAAAGAAAAGCAAGACCGCGCTGAAAAAGAAAAATAAGATCGCATCAGTGATGACTGATTTGCTGATCAGGAAAAATTCAACTGATGTTAAAAGCACTAAACCACTGTAAAAAGCAGTTTTATCATCAAAAAGTTTTTTTGCGCCCCAGATAAGCAGCCCCAGACCTGCCAAACCAAAACAGGACGGAAAGAAACGGGCAGCGAATTCGGTAAAGCCGAATATTTTGAACCCCAATGCCGTCAGCCAGTAAAAAAACACCGGTTTATCAAACCAATATTGTCCGTAAATCTGCGGCGACAGCCAGTCTCCCGATACCACCATCTCCTTAGCGGTCAGCGCGTAATTTGACTCTACCGAGTCTGTGATCAGTAAAGATCCGTTAAACACAAATAATAGCAATAATGCAGCCAGCCAAAAAACAGTCCAACTTTTCCTGCTCATAAAAAACAACTCCTTGCCTTTATTTCAGCCTTATCATAAAAAATGCGGCTGAAAATAACCTGAAACAAGGAGTTGTTATTTTTAATGTTGTACCGTTAATGGCAGCTTGACAATAAAGCTGCTGCCGCCATTTTTTTTACTCTCAACTTCAATCGTCCCATGATGCTGCTCAACGATCAGCTTGGCAATCGGCAATCCTAAGCCAAAACCGCCTTCAGCACGCGTCCTTGCTTTATCGACCCGGTAAAATCTTTCAAAAATCCGCTCGATATCTTGGGTATCAATGCCAATGCCTTCATCCTCGACCTTGATAACAAGCTGGCGGTTTTGCCGCAGTGCACTGACTGTGACCGTCCCTCTAGCCGAATACTTGATAGCATTATCAACTAAAATCGTCAGCAGCTGTTCCAAACGCATCCGGTCGCCCCAAATGATCAAACGTTCCTGTGCCAGCCGCTGCTCCAGCTTTAAGCCCTTCTGTTCTGCCAGCATACTTAAAGTACCAAGTGTCTGCTCAAACAGCACGTTAAAATTGACCTGCTCCAGTTTAAGATCACCGGCGCCAGCGTCATTGCGGGCCAGTGACAGCAACGCTGCAACCAGATTATTCATCCGTTTTATTTCTATGCGCATTGTTTTCAGAGTATCGACAGTAAATTCACTAAAATTACTGTCCGTATCCCCTTCCATACCCTCTGCGGCTATCCCCATTACTGTAAGCGGAGTCCGCAGTTCATGTGAAGCATCGGCAACAAATTCACGCTGACGTTTAAACATTTCCCTGATCGGCTTAATACTACGCCCTGCCAGGTAATAACCGACGCCGGCTCCGCAGCAGATAAAAAACAGGCTCATCAGAACAAGCCAGAGGATCTCGCCCTTTTCTTCATAATAATAGTCGCTCAAATCCTTAAACATATATAAAGTTGCAACACTGGCATTTCCGTCCAGTATCTGATCCCTCCCAATAAGGTAGATCCACAGCCGGTCATTTGCATCGCGCAAAGTTACCCATTTTACTTTTCTGTCATGCTGCGGCCACTCACTGCGCAGTGCCAGTAATTGTTGACCAACGGGACTGCCGCTGACCTGATCGTGCAGCAGCACATCCGAACCCGGCTGCAGCATATAAGCCAATTCCCTGCCGACTTCAATAGAGTGCTTGGACACCGGCAATTCACCGCTTGCTACAAACTCCTCACCTTCATGGATGATCAGTTCGCGCATCTCCTGCTTTTCATGCGTCAGCACAGAATGACCCAACAGAATAATGCAGCCTGTAACGATCATTACTACTAGCAGGGAAAAAATACCTGTATAAATAATGGTGAGCTTTAAACGTAATTTATCAAACATCCTCTACCTCTAACATATAACCGACACCACGAACAGTCTTGATCAGGCTTTCTGCTCCGATAGACGCCAATTTCAATCGCAGCGAACGGATATGCACATCCAGATTATTTTCGGTAACATCGCCGTCTATACCCCAGACACGTTCCAAAAGCAGCTCCCTCGGCAAAATCTGCCCTGCATTGATCAATAACAGTTCCATCAGCTTAAACTCACGTGGGCGCAGCTGTATCTTCTTGTTTTTATAGCCTACAGTATAGTCTTTAACGGCTAAGGTAACACCTTTACAGACATAATCCTCCTGCTTGTAGCTGCCCTGACGGCGCACCAAGGCATGCAGCCTGGCCAACAGCTCGGCCATTTCAAACGGCTTGACCAAATAATCATCGGCGCCTTCGTTAAGGCCGGCCACCTTATCTTCCACACTGTCACGAGCTGTCAGCAGCAAAATTTTGCCCTGGTATTCTTCTGCACGCAGACGTTTACACAAAGCTATGCCATCAAGCTTCGGCATCATCCAATCCAAAATCAAAACATCATAGCCGTCACGATAACACTGCTCATAAGCAGCCTCGCCGTCTTCCACCCAGTCAGTTTTGATATTTTCCTTTTTCAGCAGATTCTGCAGTAGTCGTCCCAGATTTTTATCATCTTCAGCTAACAGTATTTTCATTGCGTTCACCTCTCTGGCAACTTATACCATACCCATATTAAAATTAGCTGAATTTGCGATAAATCCTGCAAAAAAAAGGACGCCGCAGCGTCCTTTTTTAAAAAATTATTCGGCTGTATCTGCCGCAAGCTTTTTACCCGGCTGCAGCACAGCTACAACGGCGTAAGTCAAAATGCAGGCAAACCATTCCATATAAATAACATTCGGGAAAATACGTACTGCCGGTACAAACTGCCACAATACCAGCATGATAAAACCGACCAGCAGTGTCCAGAAACCGGCAGCCTTACAGCTGTACTGCGGGAAAAACAACGCCACAATAACAATAACACTGAAAGCAGCCGTCAGGCTGAGACCAATCATGATCGTTCCCAAAATGCTGGAAACACCCATCGCCATACCCAGCGTCAGTACGCCGGAGATCACAATGCACAGACGCATCATCGTCAGCTGCTTGGCATCTGAACATTTAGGGTTGATAAAACGTTTATAAATATCGTTGGAAAACAGAGTACCCGCTGAAAGCAGCAGGTTACAGGCAGTTGAAACATCGGCCGCCCACAAAGCAGCCAGAGTAACGCCCGCCAGTACAGGCTGCAGCCCGACAATGACCTGCGGCAAAGCCAAAGCTGCCTGAGCGTCAGGATACATGGATTTGGCACAAATACCCAGCAGTGCCGCCAAAACGCCTACCGGAAGCATGATAATACCGCCCCAGACAAAGCCTTTTCTTGCAGTAGCGGCATCTTTAGCACCCAGTGAAATCTGCAGAATACTCTGCAGCGACAAATTCACTGTAACCAAAGTAATTACCCAGCTGGCAATCGTTTTCAGCCCAACCCCTTCGGTAAAGCTGAACCAAGGGACGTTAGCGGGCAGTGTCTTGGCCAGAGTATCAATGCCGCCAACCTTATCCAACTGGATAAAGGTAGCTACCACGATCCCAAAATAAATCAAAATAATGTTTAGAACATTTGTCAATGAAGCCGACCACATACCGCCGATAAAGGTGATACTGATAAAAGTAATCGCGCTGACCAGCATACCTGTTTTAAAATCAAAAACCTCTGGCATGATAGCATGCAGGATACTGCCGCCGGCGATATATTGCAGTGAAATAATTACCAATTGGATAACGATCTGGCAGAACACGCCCAAAATAACGGCATTCGTGCCATGATGTCGTTCGATAAGTTCAGAAATAGTAGTGATGTTTTGCTCGCGGTATTTCTTCGCCATAAAAATACCCATCACGATAGCGCCTATTGCCCAAGCAATAGTATACCAGCCGGCAGATAAACCGACCCTGAAAGCATGCTCTGAAACACCGATCGTCGAAGCCCCGCCAACAGCCAGACCGATGATCGTGACTGCGATAAGCGGCGCCGATAATCTGCGGCCTGCCAGCGCATAATTTTCCGCATTGCCTTCGCTGCGCTTTTTAGCAAACCAACTGATACCGAACAATGCTATGATGTAAAGTATCAGTATCGCTAAAGAAACTGACATAAAAATACCCCTCCCGATTTTTTGGCAATAAAAAACGCCCGCTATTGTGGACGGCCAAAGAGTAACTTTATTGTACGCAAAGTTTACATTAAAGTCAAGCAGAACTTACACAATTTCACACAAAACTGCTATACAGGAATATAATATGCACATTTGTTTTTGCAGGCAACACCTATTGCTTTTTCATATAAAAGAATCCTTGCACAATAATTTATACAGTGATATAATTAATTGTGTTTGTTTTACTGTGTCTTTGATTATAATTATTAATTTTAACAATTTATTTGTGAATATTAGAACCTAAGGGAGATGATTATCATCGGCAGGAAATCACGCAACACAGATCAGGCCTTAATTAAGGCGGGCATAGAATTAATTGCTCAGGGTAATTACGACCCGACTGTACGCGCTATTTGTACTTTAGCAAACGTTAACCAGGGTATGTTTGTTTACTACTTTGGTTTTAAAGAAGAATATATGAAAGTCCTTTTTCAAAAAATTTACGAAGATTATCTTTCCAAATTGCAGGATTATCCTGAAAAGGATGCCAAAGCCGCTATCCAGCTGCAGCAGATCTTCTACCGTATGACAAAATATTTTATCGAAAACTTCAATACGGCAAACTTTCTGACTGAAGCCTTATATCACAGCAAAGCTGCCTCCTATTTCACAAACTACCGCGTCCAGCATTTTATCTTCGTCCACACACTTATCGAACAGGCCCAGCGTGAAGGCGATATCTGCAGCGATATGAACAGTTATGAAATCTACACGACTTTGCAGAGTATACTGATCCAGCCGATAATTATCAAAAATAATATCTTACAGCAGCATAAAAACGAACCGCTGATGGATAAACTAAAACTTATTGACGTTTCCTCAGAAAGCAGTCTGCAAAAAAGGCTGCGCGTTGCTTTTAAAGGCCTTCGCCCCTGATAAACGCCTCTGACAATATTAAAAAAAGCAGTTGACATTTTTCCAGAATCATATATAATAATATCGTTGCTTAGTAATCCAAGCAGCTTCAATGACTCCGTAGCTCAGTTGGATAGAGCGTTTGACTACGAATCAAAAGGTCGCAGGTTCGAATCCTGCCGGGGCCACCATCGAAATGCAGACACCGCAAAGAATTGCGGTGTTTTTTTATTTTCCGGGGAACAAATGTCAATTTGGTATGGGGAATATTTGGGGAAGAATCTTATAACCATCAACAATAAACAAGATTTATTTTTATAATGTTTTATTCTCAAATTTCAATTCTTCTATCGTCCCAGTATTGAATTTAATCTTTTTAGCTATATACATGTCATAAAGAAGTGAGCCTGTTTTAAAACAGGCTCACTTCTTTATGACAAATTAACGATTATTTTCCTTCGAACAATTCAGCAGATATAGGAGCAGTATATTGAGCATTATCTAAAGCCATTAATTCGTCATAAGTTTTATTGTTATATTCTTCTTGCAATTTATTGCATAACTCATCTATCTTCTTTTCAACCCATTGTAAAGATATACAAGCTAAACTTTCTAATGGCTGAACATGCTCATCATCAGTTAAAACAGAATCAATACCAAGAACTAATACTTTAGGAACCAATATTTTGCTACTTTGATTATTAATAATTGCTAAAACTTTTGATTCTGAGTATCTACTTTCATCGTGAACAACATGTTTATCCCTTAAAGCATCATAATATTCAAAACATTTCTTTGCTTTAATATATTCATCTTCTTTTAAACTATCTTTCAAAATTTTATCTGAATTTAATTTTATTCTAGAAGATGAACTTTTAAAATTTTTAAAAAATTTTACTAAAGCATACTCGAACAATGCTTCTTTTATTCTTTCATTTTGAACATCTTTTATCATATTTAATGAATCAATAATAGATTGCAAATCCATATTACATAATTGCAAACTTTTTAATTGATATACCAAATGATTCGTCTCAGGAAATTCCCCACAACGAACAGCTTCTGGGAAATCACCTTTTATAATAAATTCTTCGCCTTTCACTTCTATTCCATAATATTCCATCAACTATGCTCCAATTCATACATATAATATATAAAAAGCTCTTTAATTTCAATAAAAGGTGCTAACCTTCTTTAATGAAAATATAACTTCACTAAATCGCTGTTTTTATATCATTTTAAAATATTTAAAGGTTTCCATTATTTTTTCGCGTTTATCAATAGGACATGGGTAAACCCTTTGTTTATCCCCTCTTCTTGATTTTCTCAAAGGTAAGCCACATATTTCTTTACAATGCGCAATCCAACAACTTTTGGGAACAAAGCCATACTCTGTTCTTACATATGTTTGTATTTGTTTATAAGTAGCCATAACAATTACCTCCATACTAATTTCCACAAAATATTTATTTAATTATATCATATTTTCACTATTATTCCAGCCATTACATTGCCTTTCCTCCCTGCTATCCAGCCACCAATATTGTTTTTGATCGGAAAGCCTACCATGCCTACAGCACCATCTTTAGAAGCTCCTATGCCAATTTCCCATCTCTTAGTTTTATCTATTACCGGTACTGTAATATTCAGATCAGTTCGGCTTGTTTGATTCAACTGTAGCTTATATTTATCAAAAATATACTTTTCATCATCAGCCTTTTTTATTTCAAAATCTTTGCCATTTACTTTCACTGCCAGCTCCTGCTTACCAACATTTACATCAACATCTGTTTTTTCTGTGCTGCCGTCTTGGTAGATATACTTAGGCACATAAACAATTTCTGTTTTAGTATCAGTTTTATATTTTACTTCTGTCTTTATCTCCGGCTCTGCAACTGGGCAGATGTGCAACCATCCACGTACATGCCCACCGAGAATAAAAGCAGCCACGCATAACAGTAATACAATAACTTTATATTTCTTTTCCACAAATATACCTCCATAAAAATAAAGGGCATCTTAACGATGCCCTTTATCAATTTTTATAACAAATAATTGCCATCAAAAAGCTTACCATTTATGTCGTAGCTATCAGTAAACTGCCACATTGTAGCATTAGGCCAATCACAGCTGCGTCCCCATTGAGCTACCCAATAAGGCACATAATCTGCCAGCTGATCTGTATAAATTTTGTTTTCCAACCAATCTAAATTAGCATAAATACCACAGCTATATCCAGCTTCATTGCATGTAACAATAAAATCACTGCACATATTTGTGATAGTTTGATTCGTAGGCATACCATTTCCAGACTTATAACCGTCTGCGTCTTCCATATCAAACCATAATCCCATTTCAATCTTATCTTTTGTCAGCCCCGCATCTTTTAAAACAGATATCATATATCTAGCTTCTGATCTTGCCGCTGGTTCATCCAAAGCATAGCTATAATAATATACGCCAATTTTCAGGCCAACTGCCAACGCTCCATTTACATTTTCATAAAAATTAGTATCCAAATGCCTATTTCCAAAACCAAGCCGAATAATGGCAAAATCCATACCAGCAGCTTTTACTGCATTCCAATCTACATAACCATTGTTTTCAGATACATCAATGCCTTTTAACATTTTCATAACCGTCCTTTCAGTTTTCCGATAAGCTTATCCAAAACATCAACACCTGCATCACTTAAATTTTCAATTACCGATAATACTTCAGTAACTACCATATAACCAATAACAAGACTTACCATCCATGTAGGCGTATTCAATATGTGCATCATTAAATCTCCAACGCCAGCAACAAAAGCACATATAACATAAATTGCAATCTTTCCTAATCCACGTTCTTTCATTGTGCTGCTATTTATTCGCCCTGCTTTTCGTGCAGTTTTGGTACCTTTTATACATGCAAGAATAGAAGGATTTTCAACACCTTTTTCTTTTAAAAATTCATAACTTATAGCAACCCATTTGGTTATACAATCAACAAAAACCAAAAGAATAAATCCCATAAACAAAATAAAATGTTTGTGCAAAAACAATGTTAAAACTGCTGCCATTAAAATTTTAAAGCTAAATAATTCAAAAATTTTATTACCAGCATGTGTCATAGCATTAAGCACAGTTTGCAAATCCATTATTCAACCTCCTATCGGAAAAACTTCTTCCAGCTTTTCTTTTCCTTCTACTTCAGTAACAGCAATCAGCTTTGCTTTTATATCTTCATACCAAACATAAGCGGCCAGTTGGCTACTGCGAACAGTATCATACGCTTTTTTCATGCTAGCATAGTTGAGCATAACAAGGCCTTTTTTATCTTTGTCTAACCAAACCTTATAGCCTGTTTCTCCATCTTGCTTGACCATAAGCGGCGTATATGCAGCCATAAAGTTAGTTATATCTTCAGGCGCACAATCAAAGCCATAAGTAACACCAGCAATTTCAATCCAACGCACTTCATCACGACGATTAGCAAATTCAGCTCCCGCTGCGTTTATGTATCTGTTTTTAGCATAATCAAACGGCTCAACATCTGTGTATTGCTCCCACAGTCGATTCCACGGATAGAAAAGACGTTCATTATTTTCTACTGGATATTCTGCATTTACAATATTTATAATTTTATTATTTTCATCAAGAATACAAATCATTAAAGCACCCCCAATTCTTTTATAAAAACAATTCCTGCCCCTCCAGCAGCACCAGCTCCTGCGCCATAACCAGCACTACCGCCGCTACCACCATTAGCAGTTACAACACCTGAATTTTTAATAGAACAAGAAATAATAATAACGCTGCCACCACCACCGCCGCCACCGCCGCCACCAGGATACGTTACACCTGCTGATACACCAGCAGACCCGTTATATCCATTTGCCGCTATAGTACCTGTTATAATTGTTTCGCTAGCTATAATCTGGATGCTTCCACCACCTCTTCCTCCATTTCCACCAGCCCCTGCGTATTCGCTACCATTTCCACCAGCTCCACCACCGCCACCAGTTCCACCGTAATATGTTAAATCTTGTGTTGAATCTAATGCACTTAAAAATGCACCGCCGGCACCACCACCATACCCTCTGTATCCACTACCGCCGGCGCCACCATTAGAACTAGTTCCTATCGTTCCATTACCGCCGGCGCCACCATTAGAAGAAGCACCACTACCACCACTATTTACACCTGACACCTCCCGAATAATGCCATTATTCACAAACATCCCTTGACATTTGATTCTAACAAATCTATTAACACTTATCGTCACACCAGCAGGAATAAACACGCTCCTATACTGTTTCAGTCCGCTAATCGTGGTATTTCCAGTAGGTCTAAAATCGCCGTCACTGCCGTCGCCACGATCAAGCCACCATGCCGGAAAGCGATTATTTTTCACGCCTGCAAGTGTTCCCATTCCGGTGTAGCTTACCTGAATGCTTTTGCCTGCATCTGCGCTGGAAAACTCAATTAAGCCGGTGTTCCAATCTTCATCACCATCGGCATTAGTAGAATAGTCCGGTCGGAATTCGCCCGCTCCCGGTGTTGCCGCAACTTCAGTCAAAACCGTTGTTGTCGGCGCACCTGTTGTTTCATCCACATAAACAACCTTCATATTGCTAGGGTCTTTCTTCTGCGGGACTTCATTTAGCCGCACTACAAACGGACTAACAGCCGGAATTATATGCACTTCTGTAAAATCTACATAGTTCGTAGTCCCTCCATCACCTATAAACGGATTTATCCGTATATTACTTGGAGCTGCCATATCATCACATCCTTTTCATATTATTTGACAAGCTGCGTATTAGCAGCCTGCTGTAAAAGTTCATTATTGCGGGCATTCCGCTCAATATCCAGCAAATACTTTGCCGTAGGCGGATACGGAGGCTCGCCCAACTCCATAGAAAAATCAATACCCTTTTCACCGCTGATCGTATATTTTAACTTGGTTATTGGATACTTACGTTCTTTTCCTTCCTTGTCAGTTATAAGTGCCTGCCCATCTGTAGATAAACGCCGTACCCAAAAAACACCGTCCGGCTTAGGATATTTCAGCTTAACACCTGTTGCTTTAGCAGAAAGAACAGGATTCTTGTATTTTGCCAATTCAGACTGTCCCCAGCGCTCAGCATCAGCAGCAGTATAAGCGGTTGGCAGCGTCCAAACTTCTTCAGATACGCCGTATAAGTCTTGGCTTTCTTTATCCTCTACAGTAGCCAACCAGCTCTCACCCTCACCGTCAATGGCCGCACCTTTGACGCGCGCATAATTTACGATCTTATCAATGCTTTGTGTCGGTTCAAATCCGTCAATATGCGGACCAACCCAAAAGCGCGCTTCTTCATTGATCTTATCAACACGTGGCCTGAAGAAAAATTCCCGGTATTCATCAACGCCATAAACAAAATCTGTTGCAAACTCTGAAAGCTGTTCCAGCGCTTCCTTAGCGCTCACACCATCAAAAACGATTTTCTTAATGTCATAGTCAACGTCATATATTTTATTATCGTTGTAAACAATACCAGTCTTAGCTTCAACCTGCCGACAAATATTACGCACAATATCTGCGATCTCCTGATTCTCATAAGTTTCAAAAATAAGCACCTTTTCCAGCTTATCAAAATAGCCATAACAGGTTATTTTATAGTCTGTTCCAGTACCGCCGCTGTCAGGACGCGTTAAAACATGCCCGCTGTACCACGGCCGCTTATCTGCAAACAAATAAATATCAATCCGCTGTCCATAGCTTATTTCTGCAAAACTTGGAAACTGTTTGAAATTGAGCGTTGCGCTGCCGCAGCCTGTTTTAATATTTTCAAACTCGATTTTATTAAACGGATTATTTTCAGTATCCCTTGAAAAAATCGCCGTTTTCGTACCATCTTTGTTATAAAAAATAACCTGAACGTAATCAGGTATATATTTTACTTCCGAAGGGTCAGGCCCCGGCCCTGGCCCGCTTTGCTTTTTTACAGACGATGCCCAAATATAACGTCCAAAAAGTTTATTGCCAAAACGCAGATTCATGCCAGCCACCTGTTACGCCAGCGGATTTTTACTGTACCGGCAGCACCATTAAACAAATAAGTATTTTCACCCGGTCTTGCGGTCAGAAACTGGCCGCTGAAAGCGTTAATAGCATTATATGTTCCACGGCGTACCGTTCCGGCTTTAGTATCAACAATAAGCGTTGCCGGTTTAGTCAAAAGCGTATCCGCTACGCGCATACTATACCCGCTTTCAACATGCGTGATAGTTATGTCATTCATCGTTGTAAGCGGTATTAATTCAATGGTCAGCGGCGTTTCAACGCTACCGCCATTGCTGATAACAATTTGGGCATCTTTAGCAGCTGTTGCAAATTCTGTAACCAGTTCAGATTCAGCGCTGTCATAGCGGAACGGGTCAGATAAAAGCAGCGTTATATCAACTTCACCTTTAGTTCCTTTGAAGCTGTCCACCCATTTTTCTTTAGTGCTGGCCATGCAGGCAATATTATAGTACCCACGCCCGCTGCCTGATTGCAGCTGATAATCACGTTGATACATGAGCTGATACAGATCGTTAAGCTTGGCATCGTGTTCAGCTGGTGTACTGCCTTCAATAACAAAGCCTAAAGTAATTTTTTTACCGTCAATAAAGCCATCACCTGAAATAGTGCTGCCGTGACTGTAGCCGCGCTTTTCGCTTTTAGCGCGCACAGTAATATCAGCAGCACCGTCAAAGCTGTAGGCATATGGCAATGCAGTTCCGTTGATAATAAGCTGTTCTGTAAGCTTTACCTGCTTACGTACAGGAAAATATTCACGTCTTATGATCGTCACTTTATCACCCCCGCACACCCATAGCCAAAGAATATTGAATGTCCTCCATAAAGGTATCGTAATCAGCACCGGTATTAATATCACCATAATTAATTATTTCAACATTAGCACCATCACCTGAAGAAGCTCCAAAGTCCACACCATCAAACAAAAAGCTGGTGATCTTTTGCAATACGCTGCTGCGCAGAGGCAGTACCGCTTCAGGATAAGATTTTTCGCCAATTAGCGCATGAGTAGGCGCAGTAACAACGCCACCGGCAGCAAAGTTCTTTGTACCAAGTCCATTTGCACCAAAATCAAACTTACCCATTTCCTGAATTCCGCCGCCAAAACTTGTAAGAGTTTTGCTTGCTGTTCCAATACCAGCGGCAGCACTCAACCCGGATGTTAAAAGACCCGTAGCAATTCCAGACGCGCCCGGTTCAACAACCAGTTTCAGCCACGCCGCAGGCGCAAGTGATGTCGCCATTGCAGCTCCCTGCGCTGCTACAGCAGCAGTTTCCTGTCCCATCATCATCTTGCTAAGGGCAGCTGCAGCTACTCTTTGTGCCTGCCATTGAAGAAACATTTTTACAATTTCTTTGCCCAAATTCTGCAAAGTTTTTCCAAAATTCTGCCCATCAACAATAGCATTAGCAAATCCTTGTGCCAGCCCATCCTTTAAAGTGTTAGCTGCTTCCAGTGCAAAACTTGCATATGACTGTTCAGCTTCAAGCCGCCAGTCATAATACTGCTGCATCAATTCCTGCTTTTCAGCCTGATTTTGTAAAAAGGCAGCTTTTTCTTCATCCAAATAAGCAATATACCGTTCCAGTTCGCCCTGCTTTTGCATTTCATCCAAGTCAGCCTTAAAAGCCTGCAGCAACGTAGCCTGTGACATCAGCTGTTCATTCATGTCTTTGTTGATCTGAATTTGGGATGCAGCAGCTTCCTGCTCTGCAGTAACCTGCGCAGCCTTTCTTTGTTCAAGCATTGCTAACGCATTGGCGATAACGGTATCATCACCGGTTTTCATGGCACGTTCATATAACTGCTGCGCTTCAGTTGCGGCATTATCAAATTTATTTTTCCATTCATCAACGGCAGCTATACGCTGATCCCGTTCTTTTACAATATTGGCATATACCTGATCGAATTCACTTAACCCGCCAATTTTAATATCCATCGTGAAGTTATTAAAATCACGCTGCATATCCAAAGTTTTCTCTTTGGCAGTATTAAGCTGCTCATTGATCCTGTCTATTTCCCGGCTGATTTTGTCTATACCGGAATTTTTACCACCCGTTTTACTGCCACCTGTTGCTTTTGTTGAACCGCTCGTCAAGCCTAACGCATCAGGTGAAGCAATCTTAATGCCCGAACTTTGTTCAGTTGGTGCATTGATTGACGAAACACGAAACTCTTGCTTAACTTTATTACTGTCCGCCAGCTGCTGATTAGCTTTTGCAGCTTCGATAGTAGCCTGTGCCGCTTTTTGTGTATTGGCTGCCCATTCTTTTGCCTGCACTGCCAAATCACTGCTGACATTGACAATAGAAAATAATTTATCCAAAGCATTCGCTGCAAACATTACAGCCCCGGCAAAAGCGTTCTGTATTTCTGCCGTTGCTCCATCAACGGCAATAACCATAGTGTCACAAAAATATTCCCATTGAATTACGAGCCAATCCCAATTTTCAAATATGGCATAAGCTACCCCGCCTATAACTGCACCCGCAGCAATAAATGGCGCAGAAATTATGCCAGCACCTACACCCAGTGTATATAAAGTGCCAACAAGCGCAACTATAGCCGGTATAGCCACACCCATTATCGCACCGGCAATAACAGCCATAGAACCAGTAAACCATACAGGCAAATCACGGATAGCATTAGAAAGCCCCATAGTTTTAACTTTATCCGCAAACTCACCAATAGCGTCCTGCGCGCCTTTCAAGGCGCCCTTGATATCAAATGCCTCAATCAGTTCATCACCAATAACAACCATGGTTTGGCCAACACTATCCTGAATGTTGCTCATAATACCATTAACAGTTTGTGCCTGCTGTTCCATCATCCCACCAAACTTACTGTTCATGCCGCTGATAACAGCCTGAATACCTTCTGCCGCAGATATTTGCCCTTTGCTGGCCTTATCCATAGCTGTAGGTATATCAGTACCAATCTTATTTGCCAACATTTCCCATGCCGGTACACCAGCTTCAGCAAGCTGCAGCATTTCTTCCGCACTGACCTTACCTTTGGCCTGCATCTGACCTATTGCCAAAGTCAAACGCTGAATGCCTTCTTCACCTATACCCAATGCCGCTGCACTGTCACCTACAGCAGTCAATATCGGAATTACCTGTTCCGCACTGAATCCGAAAGCAAGAAGCCTTTTAGAAGCATCCAAAACGCCCGGTAATTCAAATGGCGTACTGGCCGCAAATTTTTCAAGTTCACTTAAAAAGCTTTTTGCCTTCTCACCATCTTTCAAAAGTGTAGTAAAAGCAATCCGTGTCTGCTCCATTTGCCCGGCAGCTTTTACTGAAGCAAGGCCCAAAGCCCCCAAAGCTACACCTACACCGGCAATAACACCTAACGCGCCTTTATTTATGCCTAAGTTATCACTGGCAAAGGTACGTTTGATATTTTTTTGCAGCGCCCCCATTTCTTTATTAAATTCATTTATCCGTGCGCCAATAACTACTTGTAAACGTGCTACTTCTGCCATCATTTCACCTCCTATTCATAGCCAAATTCTTCAAAAAGATCCTGCGCTATTTCAGATTGTTCCTTAGAGGAATTACGCTTTTTCCTGTGTGCAAAAAAGCTTTTCAGTTCCGGACGCTTCTTTTTACCTGAAGCTATGCAAACATTCGGGTATGTGATCCAGCTGATAACAATATCTTCCAAATGGTCATATCTGCGCTGCCATCCGTCCAACATCAAAAAAATATCTGCAAGGCACAACCGCTCTACTTCCCACGGCTTTAAATTCAATTCGCCATAGCACCACGGCAAAAGTTCATCCAGCAGTTCTGTAAAGCTTTTCGTTACTTCCCCGCTTCTTCTTCATCAGGTGGCGCTTCAATTTCCAGCGTATTATTTTCAGTTTCCAGCACCTTCCTGGCAAACCCAAAAACACCCGCTTTGCTCAAAGCGATGATAACAAGTGTCTGCAAGCTTTCACTACTGTTGTCCAGCAGCCATTCATCCATCCAGTTATAAACCTGCTGGATAGTCACTTTTTTGTCATACGCAGCCAAGCCAACATATAAGCATTTTGCCAAATCACCTAAAGCAATAACGCCGCCGTTCACCATTTTGTAAACATTATGGTCATCCAACATTCTTTCAAGCTGGCTTACCCCTAAAGCATTAAACTTGATTTTTCTTTCTTTGCCGCCTAAATTGATCGTCACACTTCTGTCCAAACTCATTTTCATCGCTCCTTTGGTATAGAAAAAGCAGGGCTTTGACAGCCCTGCTTTAATTATTATTTTGATATTTCTTATTATTCCGCAGCGTTCAAGATACTGTCACAGTAGCAATGTTGCTATAACCGTTCTTGTCGCCGCCATTTACCTTTAAACGAAAGTACGCCTTGCCGGCTTTTACCCCGCTTACTTCTGCGCTGGTCGCAGTGTTTTCAATCGCTACATCTGTATCTGTAAATTCAGTTCCATCTTCGCTTTGCTGTAAAACAACAGCAGCAGCACCAGCAGGTGCAGCAAAGGTCAGGTTCACTGTCCCTGCACTTTCAGATGTAGCAGCAAGGTCAGAGATCGCATTTGCTGTGTTGCGCGGGTCAGGCTCATTAGTAACAAATTCAGGTTTTCCGATGCCGCTAAGCGTCATGGTAACAGTAGCAACATCATCATGCGGATTGTCGTCACTGAATTCCGTGATATTCGCAAAACCTTTAACAGCGTTACCATATTTATCAAGGCGCATGATATGCACTGCAATATCATTGACGAAGGCATATTTCAAAGCATCCAGCATTTCATTATTTACTTTATAAACGCCTTCCTGCTCAATACTCCAGCTTTTAGTCCCTTGCAGGCTTTCACCCCAGCCGCCGCTTGCTTTGTCACTGCCGTCGATTTCGTCCCCGCTCATGGAAAGCGGCGAATTACGCTGTCCGCCGACTAAACCCCATTTAGGATTTTCAACAGTAGCGCCTTCACCATAGTTCAAAAACAACAGCAGGCTTTTACCAGCCAGCGTTTGACTTTTGTTTGGCTGCATAGGGAAATTAGCTGCTTTGATAATTTCATTCATTCTTTTCTACCTCCTACATTTCTTTTTGTTCAACTTTTACTATGACACGTACAACGCCATGCTGCCAGACAGTCCCATCTTCATATTCTTCCTTGAAGGCTTCCACCATATCAATCTCCAAACCATGAAAATAGTAACCGGCAATCTCAATCTGCTCCAGCTCAGCAGAACCGGTCAAAACCTGTACAATATCGTCAAGCATTTCATCCAGTTCTTTTTTTCCATGATAATTACTGAAAGCATTGATATTCACCGTAACCTCCCAAACAGGGCAATCACGCTTAGCACTTGACGGCTTACCTGTAGTTTCGCCAATAACCAAATACCTGCTGTCTACAAGTTCTCCATCTTCAAAAGGCGTGCTGTCGTCATAGACATTATAGCCGCTTATATTACTGCTCAACGCTTTATATGCAGCGGCCTGCACAGCTGTTAAAGGCACATTTCTAATCATTTAGGCATCTCCCTTAACACTTTTTTTATGTCACTTTCAATTCTTGGCTTGCCGCTCTGATAAGCAGGTGTCATATAGGGACGTGCAGGCCGTGCCGGAATATGGACTACACCTTTTCCCGGCTTACTGCTTTTATGCACAAAACGTCTGAAACCTCTGCCATCAATCCGCAAAGCCAGTTTAGGTTTTCCGCCTTTTCTTGCTCTGCTGCGCGGCCGTACTGTAGCAGCTGCTGCACCAAATTCTACAAGATGCGCATATGGCACATTAGTGCGGACAGTAGATGTTATAGCCGTACTGTCGAACCTTGTGCGTATACTTTTACGCAGTTTGCCGCTTCTGCGCGGTACACGGCTGCGTGCTTCTTTACCAATATTTTGTCCGCCAAGCCGGATAGCTTCTGAAATTTTTTCGGTTGATTTTGTATCATACGCTTTCAAGCGCCGCAGGGCTTCGTCCAGTCCCTCGACTTCAACAGACATGCGCATGCTTCTGCTCATAATGGTTTTACCAGCTTTGTTTCAATTTCCAGATAACCGTTATCCAGATCAGAAATATTCAGCAGTTCATATATCAGATTTTTACACCGAATGCGCATGGTTACATCAGGCATTTTCGCGCCGCTGCACCTGCGAACTGTAAAAAATACAGGTACATAATTGGCATGTTCTCCCATCAGCTCACGCCTTGAAGCAGGACGTTCACTTTTAGCTGCCCACAGTTTAAAAGCTTCAGAATACATTGCTGGCATCTTACCGCCCAATTCGTCACGCACTGTTTCGGATTTCTGTAAAAAAGCGATCCTGTGCTTCAACATTCCCGGATTCATAATGTTATGATCCTCCCCGGTTCCAATAATGCTTTCACCGTCAAAGGAACTTCACGCGGTATCGTATTGCCAAAACTTACAGCAGTACGATTTTCAAACCAGTGCGCAACAAGCATCCTGATTGCAAGCTTTACCTGTTCATCCACACCGGCAGCATCTTCTACGCCAGTTACATACCTGACAGTCACATTATTTTTTTCAGCAGTAAAACAAAGTCGTGCCAACAAATCCTGAACAACGGTATATCCAACATTATTCAAAGTTGCATTACTCACGCTTAAAACTTCCTGCAGATTTTCACTACGCGGAAGTTCTAAAATGTTATTTATCGGCTTGTCAATCAATTCCAGCGTTTGCCTTAAATACGCCCTGTGCTGAAAATCCTCACAATATTGACGGGCAGCTTTTATAAGCTGCCCTATCAAAGATTGTTCTTCATCACAGTCAAGCCGTAAATAGGCACACATCTCCTGAAGGCTTACCGGCTCACTTGCAGGCGGAACAATCACTTTTAACCGCATGATTATTCTTTAGGTGCAGAAGCAGTTTTGTTTGCAGCAGCTGTACCGGTTACAGTAGCATTTGCAGCATTAGACACACCGGCATTCTCGCCACCGGTTACAACTACTTTATAGCCATAAGTTCCGTTTGCTAAATTAGTATCTGTGTACTCAGCCGCATCGACCGAAACAGCATTCACATTAATGCGCTGATAAGTTACGCCATCATCACTGCGCATGATATTAACGGAATTAGCATTTTTAGCAGCAGTAAAAGTCAATTTCACGTTGCTGCCGGTAGCCGCAGCTGTCAAGTCACTGATCGGCGTAGTTGCCGCAGTAGTACCACCAAGCAATACATAAGGGCTGACCTGTACACCGCTGTCAAGCATATACGGAGCATTTACCCACGGCTTGCCGTCCACATTACGGAAGGCTTTGATAACCGTTTGATTACTGGTAAATTTGACATGTTCAGACATGCTGATATAAATACCGCTGCCATCTTTAATCAAATATTTTTTCAGATTGACCAGCTGCAAGTCACCTGTATTACCACGAGAAGCGTTCATGCCAGTCAGGAAAAGAGGCATCCCCATTAATGTTGTAGGAATACCCTTAGTCAGATCACCCTGCACAAAAACAAATCTGCCGGAAGCGTCCTGCAATTTAATCAAATCTGCCAAAATGGTGCTGCTGGCAAGAAAAATAGAATCAGGAATATCTTCAGGCGGAAACGCTGCCATCATATTGGCCACATCATTAGTTGTAACTTTACCCGCAGTTTCCCTTTGTACGACCAGCTTGCCACCATTGCCGTTAGTAGCAAACCCCAGCGGTTTGCCAATTCCATTACCATTGATAAAAGCTCTGTCTTCTGCACGTACGATAGCATTGCTCAGAAGCTGCCCAAAAATAGTAGACGAAGCAGGCGCATTCCGCAGTAATGTATCTGTAACAGTAATAAAGCCGGCAACTTCTTTAGGCTTCAGCTCAACATTTCTAAAGCTTGCATTGCTTTCAGGCTTCTCCTCACCTTCTTCGATCCATTTAACAGTCACACCGCCTTCATTGCCAGCAGTATAATCCAATGCAGGCATATTGATCGGTGCGTCTGGATATTCTCCTGCCGGGATTACCAAAGCAAACGGACGGATCAGGCTGCGTTTTTCTCCAACCATTAAAAGCTCATCCGAAAATTGTTCAGGGATCAAATAACCACCGCTTGCGCCATCAGCAGTATTTTGTGCTTTAAGATTTTCCAAGCGGCCTTTTTTATCGCCATATTTAATAGCGTGCAGCACTTCACCCAAACTTTTAAAGCCGCCGTTATCTTTAGCCCCATCCTTGACCGGGTCAATATGTACAGTCGGGCCACAATTTCCAAAAACGCTGCCGCCATAATTTTTCTTTGTATTTTCATCAACCTGTTCCAGCATTTTTATCTGCTTGTCACATTCAGAAATTTCCTGCTGCAAAATTTCAAAATTCTTTTCCATTTCATCTGTCAAACCACCAGAAGTTTTATCCATGATTTCTTCCTGTGCCTTGATAGCCTTAGCACGTTTTTGTAATAACTCTTGCATGTTCATTAGTTTAGTCCCCCTTTATTTTTGTTCAAATTTAACCGCATCTGCATTGCTTTCATTTTTTCCTGTGCCAGCCGATCATCATGCAGATCAACCACAGTCATTTTCTTACTGACAGCAGCATAAACACGTTCAGCAATGCTTTTAGCCAGCGCATCAAAACTGTTCTTGCTTAAAATATTTTCAGCCATCTGTACAGCAGGGCTTACATCAACACCGGCAGCTTTTGCTTTCAGCAAAGCATCAGGATTAGCCGGAATAGTAACGCAGCTGTATTCAAGCAACTCCTGTTTTATGAAGTCAATCCCATAAGGCCGGTTCACGTCCTCTGTCCATTTCCATTCGATACCACGAAAACGGCAGCTAACCGCATGTAAAAAGCCCAGCTTATACATTTGCCCAACCATATAACCATAATCATTTTCATCTTTACTGGTAAACTCAGCCCGGCCAATAAGTTCTCCGTCTTCTACTTTCTCCAGCAAAGATTTAGCCACAGGCAAATTCCACATATCGTGCATCCACAATACAACAGGATTTTTGCGGAAGTTTTCCAGTTCCCAGCCGTCAGGATTTACGGTGTCAAAATCTCTGTCCACCGCTCCGTTAGATAAAATAAAATCACAGATAATCCGGCCGTCTTTTTCTTCGATAGCCTTTACCTGCTCCATTGAAAATTCTTTGATACACAGAAGTTCATCCGCAGCAGGTTTATTACCGCTTTTCAAAGCTTCACGGCAGGCTTTTAATTCCATGCTCATTTTTTATTCGCCCCCTTCTTTTTGGCAGCTTCCTCCACCGGAAGCATATTGCCATTAATAAACACTGTTTTGCCTTGACCGTTAGGAAGCGGATTCATGTTCTCGCGCTCACGCCATTCATCAGCATTGATGATGCCGTCCTGCCGCATCAGGTGCAGCATATTAGCGCGGCTTTGATTATCACCACGCAGCATAGAAAGCATATCAAACTCACAGTAATAGCCGTCCTGCCGCTGCCGCCGCGTTAAACAGCGCATATTCATAAACTGTTCCCAGCGCACGAACCACGGCAGCATCGTATTCTGATAAAAGTCGATCGTTTGCTGCTCTATATTGGAATACGTTGACTTTTCCAAATTCTGAATCAGATGCAGCGGCACACGGTAGAAGCGGGCAATTTCCTCCGTCTGGTATTTGCGTGTTTCCAAAAACTGCGCTTCTTCAGGATTTACAGAAATGCGGTTGAATTTCATACCGCCTTCTAATATCATCGTAGAACCAGCATTGCTTCTTCCTTCATAACGCGCCCTAAACTGTTCTTTCAACCGCTGCCAGGCATCTTCTTTCAAAGGCTTGTCAGTTTCCAAAACACCAGTTGCCAATGCGCCATTTTCAAAAAATTTATTGCCAAGTTCTTCACTGCTCATACCTAAGCTGATAGCGCGCCGCGCCATTGCCAGCGGGCTATAACCGATAACACCGTTATAACCAAGCCCCGGAATATGCAGTATTTTTTCTGCCGGCAGTTTATACAGCTTGCCGCGGTCATTGACATTGTAATAAATCTCGCCGGTGTTATAGTCCTGTGCCGGCAGCACATTCACAGGCAGCAGCATGTTCAGCTGCGTAACTTCTCCCTTGCTGTCCAATACTTTTTCAGCATAGGCATTACCGCCACTAAGCACATGGTACTGCATAGTTTCACGCAGATAATAAGCCGGCATATTCGGTGCAGCAACATATGTCAGCACATCATACAGCGGATTTTCAACAGCCCTGCGCCTGCTGCCGTCAGGCAGCTTCTGATACAAATAGCATTTACAGCTGGCAAATGTTTCAGCCAGTACATGGATGCATGCCCATACCGCGCTATACTGCATGGCAGTGACATGATTAAGCTGCACTCCGTTCAGCATCATCCCCGGTGTAAGCCGGAACTGGCTGCTTACAGTTTCACTCTTTGCGGCACCCGGCGCAAAGATATTCTTGAAAGCACCAACCAGCAGACCTGCCGGGCTGCGTATCGTATCACTCATCTTTTATTTCACCTCCCTTCAGGTAAAATAAAAACAGCCATTCCCACAAGGAAACAGCCGTTTATTTTTTTATTTGTTCTACTTTTCGCCTGGCAATATTGACTGCTACAGCAACCAGCAGTACGCCGGCAACAATTAAAGCAGCCGGTATACTGATCAGCGCAATACCGGTCACGACAAGCAGCATACCCAAAAGCACCAGTATGACAATAGCCTTATCTTCCTTATCCATTCCATCACCTCACAAAAAACGAACGCCGGAACTGCCGCCAGTGCCGCCGTATTCTTCATAAAATGCAGGCAAACGTGCCATAGCATTTATGCCGGCAGCAACCAAGTCAATACGCTGCGTATCATCTTTATTTTTCTTACTCAATTTGATATTTTCATTGCTGTCAGTGTAGGCATACGCATTACGCAAACACCAGTCAAACAGCTCATTGCCTTCATGGATAATATTGCTCTCCACTACTTTCAGCCTAAATTCTTTGGTAGGTTCGCTCAAAGTCGGAATACCCTGCCGCACTTCAATAACTGTTTCCCCTTCTTCTTCCAGCTTCTGCATGAAATAAGAAGCGTTCCAGCCATCGAAGCAATGTTCTACAATATCTAAATCCAGCTCATTGGCAAAAAGCTTTACCCATACCTTCATCACATCATAATCAACAGCTGCGCCCTCTGTTATGGTGCAGAAGCCACGCTGGGCATATTCCCTGTAGGCTATGCGGTCAGTCTGTTCATGTCGTTTTACCGCTTCTTCAGGTATAAAGCCATGCGAAACTACTGCTACTCGCTTTTCATCAAGCGGAATAATAAAAGTCGCAGCTGTCAGATCAATGCGCTTTGAAAGGTCATACCCAACTATGCAGCGCTTGCCGCTGATAATTTTGTATAGTTCATCACGGGTCACCTTCAGTGTCTTCCACTTAGGCATCAGGCCATCCATGTATTTCAATTCACTGCTGTCCTGCCACAAATTACAGCGTTTGGTCAGATATTCGCGCAGCTTTTTCGGGTCGTTACTTATAACTGCTTCACGTCCCTCGCTTACGATTTCTTTCAGTAAATGCTTGCTGTATTCAGTTTCATGCTGCAGCACAGGATTCGCTTTGACTAAAGCGTTGACATCATAAGGATCGTCACCATCCTCCAGTTCGCGTATCATGCAGAAATAATCATCAATAGGCTCATCTGTGTCGCCATCTAAAATTTTGCAACACAGGTCATATTCTGCCTTACAGGGATTGTTTTCTGCATCTTTACCAGCCGTAGAAATGATAAACAGCAAAGACTGCAGCCGTTTGCCGAAGCCGGATTTCAGCACGTCAACGATCTCGGAGGACGGATGCGCATGATATTCGTCAATTATAACCATACACGGCGCACCAGAATCCTTGTTTTTCGTCTGTTTGCTCAAAGCCCGCATCCAGCCTTTACGCGTTTTATGCTCTACCCGCGTACGCTTGATAATAAGCTTCTGACTGATTTCTGTAGAAGATTCACCCATAGAACAGGCATCACCCCAAACACGTCTTGCCTGTTCCCTGTCCACGGCCGCGCATTCAACCTCCGGTGCCATTTCAAAGCGCCGCAGTTCAGGCTTGCCCGGCGGATAGATCGCGTCAGCACACATGCCGTATAAAGCAACGCCTGACATTTCAGTGCTTTTGACATTGCCACGGGCACGGAAATTAAAAGCTTTAGTAAACCGCCGTGCGCCGGTTTCTCTATGTACCCAGCCAAAAACACAGCCCAAGTCGAAATACTGAAAAGGCAGCAGCTGGATATGCTGCCCGGAATATACGCCACGCACATGCACGCAGTATTTTTCAAACCAGTCAAAAATCCTGTTTGCCCTGCTTTCATCAAAAACATAAGGAAAGCTATCTGTACCCTGCCTTTCCAGATCATCAAGATGCCGCTGACAAGCCTGCCGTTCCCGCTTACACACAAGGCGCAGTCCGTCAACGACCTCGCGCGCATAGCGCTCAGTCACAAATAAATCATCATAACAGGTCATGCCATCATTGAATCCTGTTCATCATCGTCATTTAAAGCATTAGCACGTTTGACAACAAGGCGGGCGCGGGCAGTTGGCGTAAGTCCAAGCTTTTCAGCATAGCTTAAAGCCTGCTTACCATACATATCTAATTTCTTTTTATCAGGGAACATCTTCACAGCTTCATCTTCAAACAAAGCCTGATAGCGGCAGAAGTTCGCCAATATGCGTGCATCAACATTGTCAAACAGCTCTATCTCTTTCCCTTCCTTGATAATTTCCTTCCAAATTTTCAAAGCCGCAGCACACGACTTTTCTTTTAAAAACGCAGGTGTTTTCAATACTACTTCAGCACGCTTGATTTTTTCTTCTGCGTTTTGCCGTTTCTCAATTTCTGTTTTTGTATAATGTTTACCAGTTTTATTGCCACGGTTAAAAAGCATAACCTTAGCACTTTGAGCCGGTGTCGGCATAAATATCACCTCCTTCAATCAATATTTGCAAAAAAATATATGATAGGGGAACTTTTCAAAAGTTCGAGTACGGTGCGGTATGATGTGAAAAGCTGCAGGAAATTGCACCCCCCTACCCCTCGTAAGGGATTACCCTGAGTAAAAATTTTAAGAAAAAATATTTTTTTATTTTTTCAAAATATCATTACCAAAGCCGCCGTCCTCAGTAGCAGTTTTAATATCATGGCAACGTTTACACAACGCCTGATGATTAGCTTCATCCCAAAATAAATCATAATCGCCTTTATGCGGCTTGATATGATCCACTACACTCGCAGGCGCATTGCGGCAATTTGCACAAATCGGATGTTTCTGCAAAAATATTTTTCTGTATCTTTGCCAACGCGCATTATAGCCACGCTGAGCAGCACTTTTACGATAACGGTCATAGCGCATGAATTTTTCCTGCTGGTGCTTATCACAATAACCGTTTGCATTATCCGTCAGGCTAAGACAGCCAAGCTTACGGCATTCACGCTTTATTCTGTTTGGCAAGCTGTCACCTCATTTCACGCATAAAAAAGCACCTGCAATATAACATTGCAAGTGCCGAATACGTTTTTACATTTCTTATCACTACCATATTACCACAGGTAAAAGCAAAAATCTGTCCTCTTTTTGTCCATTCCAGCGCATTTACAATCCCAAAGCCTTAGCAAATTTAGATAAAGCTTTATTGTACTGGTTATAAATAGCCTGCCTTGAACTGTATCCCAGCTTCTCCGTGATGCGCTCCATACTATAGCCGTCTACATGGCGCATTATCAAAATATCGCTGTAATGCTCACAATTTATTCCTTTATTGATTATTTGCAGCGCATCTTCAATAATTAATATTTCAGCCTGCCTGTCTGCTATTTTCAAAAGTATCCTTTGACATTCTTCAGCAATATTCATCATGCTAGGATGATAAGGTGTTGTGCTGGTAGCTGCAGCATCATAGGATGCAACAGAAGCAGCAGCAGGTTTACCGGCGTCTGCTAATCTTTTCAGCTTACTGCGCAGGCCTTTAAGCGCTTCACGGTTCAATGCATATTCTTCCAGTTTCTGTACAGCCAGCCTTTTTTCTTCATCACGCGCCTTTATCACCTGCTTCACATCCTTTTCCGTTCCAGTATACGCAACCACGGCAATACCGTATTCCTTCAGGAAGTTTTTCTTCAAAGTCAACATCCAAGATGTCCAATGTTTTATCGCTGCTTTTCACAGCGTAGCTGTCCAAAAACTTTTGCGCCAATTCCTTATGGACGATCGCGCCAATAGCAACCTGATTATCAAAAACACCCGGAATATTCCTGACAATATACATTTCAGCTGCACACCGTTCTACTTTTACCAGCGACCCATTAATTCTGTATGCCTGCATTTTTTGCCATCCTTTTCATCGAGCAAATTTCCATCTTTAAAATCAGAAAGCCTGTGTATTTATCTATTGAGCCAACACGCCTGTAGCCGTTCGTCCTGCACCTTTTCAAGCACATACATTTGCCGCAGATATGTTCCTGCTCAACCAGTTCTTTAAGTTCATCTTTGTTTTTCTCGATCCATTCAGATTCTGCTTCAGGCCAATGTTCTTTAGCATAGCAAATTATTTCATCTTCTTCGATAGAAGTTTTGAAATACTGCGCCGCTTCTGTAAACCTGCCTGCTTTTGCCAACTCTATTATTTTTGCAATCCGTTGAGGTTTTTGAACATATTCCGGTACTTTTTTCGGAGCTGGCGGTGTTGGCAGTAAAGCTTCTTCCTGTGCCGGTTCATTATTGCCCATTTCTGCAGCCTGACTGATGAAATCCCACATTTCAAGTTCATCAGGATATTTTTTACAGGAAGTAAGGGCAAGTTCAGCTGCTTTATCGAATACAACGGCATCAACAGTACGGAACGCAACCAGCCATTCATCACACAGCCTTTTGCGCATGGCAATATCCATGCTGGCAGAAAGTTTACCGTTTATTTCAATGATCGGCATCTTTTTCTTATCAAACTGGTAAAACGCTTTTAAAACATTTTGCTTTGTTATAACATTCACGTTATGCCCTCCTGTCTGTAAAAATCATCCAGCAACTGCTGTGCAGCTTTATTGTCATTTGGCAAACCATCTGTAAGCCAGTTACCAAGTATGCCAAAAAGATAATTCTTCGGATTACGAATCACTTTACCCCTGTTAGCTGCTTTTAGCTCCCTTACGGCCTGCAATACCCATACGGCTTTAGCACTAACAGCAAAAGCTTGCAGCATTTGTATTTCATCGCCATCAAGCCTGTGTTTTGCACTTGTAAAAGCAGCATTGTATTCCTGCAATGCTGACACAAATTCAGGTTCCGATGCAGCACTGCGCAGCTTCTTGTTCGTGTCAGTGTTGTTTAATTTATTTTTTAATAATATATAATTCTTGTTATGTGTCGCCAAAGGTGTACCCGAAGCTGTTCCCTTTGGTGTTTCCGCAGCGGCAATATTTTCACTGGAAGCCCTTGCAGTATCGGCATTCGCAAGTGTCTCCAAATCTGTTCCCAAAAGTGTATCCAAAGGTGTATCCGCCAGCTGATAGCATTCCCAGTTTTTAATACGCACAATCGTACCTTCACGCTTACTTCTGCATTCTAAAAAACCGACTACGGCAAGACGGTTAAATTCACTTGTAAGCTTTTTTAAAGATACGCCACAGCTTTTAGCAAAGCGGCGGTAGCTGATAAACAATTCACCCGGATTCAGCACAGCGTTTTTATCTGTTGTTACCTGCCAGTGCGTGACACTATGGCAGGCAGTTAACAGCAATGTAATCAGTATTACCTTGCCTTCTGCATCCGCACCACACCACGCACGGCTTTTCAGCAATTTACGATGCAATTTTATCCATCCACTCATAGCCTTTAACCTTTCATGGATGCAACTATATAAAAACTATCGCTGCCTGTAGCACGCACAAAAATCGGATTATACTTGCCATTACTGCCAATAGTAACACTATCACCGCGGCAGTTATATATCAGCCTGTACAGCCTGCCAGCCGAAAAATAATTTGTATCTTCGTCCTGGCCTTCAACGGCATCCAAAGCAATACTTTCAATACCAGTCCCAGCGATGCTGACAGCTTCGATATATAGCCGCTCTGCATCACTGCAAATTTTTATCTTACTGCCTATTTCATCGCCAACAATAACTGAAGCTCTTGAAATAGCTGCCAGCAACTTGCTTTTATTAATAGTTATACACTTAGTTTCGCTGTTGCTCGCAGCCACCTTTTTACAGTCAGGAAAGCTGCCGCTTACTGACTGGCACATATAATCAAAGCGCGGTGCAGTAACAAAAATACCCTGCGCACTGCTGACCAATCGAACTTCACCCAATTCAGCCAGTTCTGCAATGTGCTGGATATTCAAGGGCAACAAGATCAATTTAACAGCCTGATTGCAACATGCAGGCGGTACTACATACTTTGCAACACAGGAATTTTGCGCACTCCAGCAGACGGCACTGCCATCGTCCGCAATATTTATTTCTATCCCGCCCCTTGCACCAACAGCGTCTTTTGCAATAGCAGCACTACAATGCTTCATTGCTTCCTGTAAAAATCCTGTAGAAAGGCACACGCCGCCTTCAGGTATCTTCAAATCAGGCAGGCGGGCTGATAGTATCGTTAAATTATATTGACTGTTCTCTACAACGATCTGCAGCTCTTTTTCAGCAAAAATAAGCCTTACATCACCTGTAAAAGTTTTTGCCAAAGCCAAAAAGCGTTTACATTCAACACAAATATCAGCTGATTGACCGCAGCCGTTGCTTATTCCTTCCATTCTGTACGTCAGCTGCTCTGCAGCTCCTGCCCGGCAGAACATAAGCATATAATTATTATCTTCATGTGGGCTTACTGCTACAATACGCAAAGCGCCGGCCATTTGTTTTAGATCATCATCCTGCTTTTTGCCGGAAGCCATATTGCCACCAATCAGCGCAACATATTCCAAAGTTTTTTTGAGTTCCTCAGAACTAACATAAATTTCAACAGCCATAGCATCACCTTATATTTTTTATTTAGCTATATTCTATTTAACACTTTTCTCCGGCACCGCATCATCTGTATATCTAAATTTATCCCACAAACAGGATTCCAGCCGTCTAATTTGAAGTTCCAAATCAGCTTCCATATCAGAAAGGATATGTTGAGAAAGCATGTTTGCAACTTCCAGTTTATTTTCACTAAGATCGCTACAAAAATTAATACCATCATTAACAGCCCTACCACTTTCTTTATTAAAATAGTGAAATCGCATTTCAATAGAAGTAGCCCCATACTGCATTCTTTCTTTAAGTTCAGTCACTCTTTCCAAACATTCAGAGTAGTACCGTTTGCATGTCAAAAGTTCTATCAGCTCAGCAACCTTTTCTTTATTCAAAATATTATTTTCCATATCTATCACCGTTCTTTCGCATGTATTGTTTCTACCGCAAACAACTTATTAACAGGCTTTTGTAAATCCCATTTGCCAGGAAATCCATTAGTAATAATGCCACAACAGCTATGACCTAATCCCAAAGGGCAATCCGCACATTCAGTGTGTTTTGTGCATTCATTTTTAATTGTTTCCAGTGCTTTATATAATTCCATAAAATTCATCCTTCCTTTTCACTGCCAATATGTTTACTCAAAGCATTTATGACTTCCTTATCTTCATTCTTAATCAGCTGAATAGCCAAAGCCGTCACACACCTATTACAAATACCAATTTCGCTATTATGAAAATAAAAACCATTCATCAACACTTCTTCACAACGACAGCAGAAGCGCTTATCTTTCATATTCATTCGTCCTCCACATCTTAGTCCTGGCAGGCGCACGATTATTCCAGCGGTGAATCATTTCTTCTACAGTTACTTTTGCCTGCATGGTATTTCCACATTTGCAGCGAATATACTTATAGCCACGACTGCCAAACTCCATATGCACACGCCGGCCACAGCTACGACAATGGCAAAGCTCGGCAAGTCCGAACATATTAAGCTGATCAGGAAAACAAAAGAAATTATAGTTTGCCGACTTATGAAGCCCTATGCAATCACAACACGGATAATAGTCCATATATCGCTTAAAATTCCAGCGGCAGTTATTGCATTCAGGTTTCATTTTCCCGCGACCTCCATATTAAAAATAATATGTTCACCCGGCAGAATATAGCGGCCAAAAGCATTATCCCTTTCAGCCTGTGCGCAAATTTCCCGCCAATCGCGCTGATCGTCGTACGTTTCTTTTAAATCGCAAATTATTTCTTCCAAAGTATCTCCTGTCCGCACCGTTACAGTTACAGCAACGGTTTGCTTAGGTTCATCCATAAAAAACGAATAATACAAGCAGCAGGCCAACCCTAAAACAGTTAAAAAGTATTTCACAATATCACCCCACTATGATAAAATAATGGGTAGATGTGTACTGCCCAGTTACATCTACCCTTGAACGTATAGTGCGTCAACACTATACGTTCTTTTCTTTTTCATTATTCATTTACATCCCTCCCTATTGTGCAGCAGCTCTACGCTTGGCCAAAAGCTTTTTAGTTTCACTTTTAAGATCAAGAATATCGCTTTTAAATCGGTTTTCATCACTAGGTTTATTTTTGCGAAAACTGATTATATTTGCAGCATGCTGCATGTTTTTCATACTGGCAGCCTTCAGCTCAGCCTGTCGCTGATCCTGATCGCGCAAGAAAGCAATAACATCTTCATCCCAAACTCTGATCGGGCATCCGCGTTTACCGCCTCCACTATGCGGTAACAAGCCACGCTGGCAATAATTCAACATATCATAATAACTTGCGCCATAGATTTTACAAAACTTGCTCAAACTCATACGCTGCATTTACTGCACCACCTTTCAGCACCAGCCGGAACTCCTTTTATTCCAGCATTTTGCATTTTTACGTTCAGACCTTTCTGTGATCCTAAAACAGCAGCTGACACGCTTCCGCACTTTTATTCTGCGATTAATCGCTTTGATGCAATCGAGTACGCATCTCAGCCCTAATTCTATGTTTTTTCTCAAATCGACCATCACCCGGCAGACCTGTTCTACATTGATAAGTACAGGCCAATTCAGCCCACCAATGTTTAAATGCGTATCCTGAACTTTTTTCATATTTACCCCCTTAAAAGTTTTAGGAAACATATAATATGAACAACTAGAAAAAAGTAAAATAAATAATCACCTTGCACATGAAATGCAAGCGTAGCTGTTAAGTTACATAAATATAAGATACGATAATCGCAATCGTCCCACTTTTGTGTAGTTTTTTTCATTTTAAGCACCATCATTAATCACGGTTCATCAACCAAAGAAACCAAAAATAGCTCATAACAAGCAATAAAGTATTAGCAGATGCCGTGGCATACAAGCTTTCTTCACCGTTTAAAACATAAACAAAAATATTAGCCACCGATGTAGCAATTATTATGCCTATCATATGAAGATAGGCTTTTTTTAATAGCTTCTTCATTACTCTAAAGGAATATGCTTTTCTTTCAGCATCTAAGTTTGCATTTCCTATACAGTTTTGTTTATATGCTTCAAGATCATTCCTTGAAGGCGGTGAAGGTGGTTTTTTAGGTACGTTCATATAGTGAAAACGAGACATTTCATCACCCCTTTGTTACATAAACATCTACACTATTAGCTGTTATTCCAACATATTATAGAAAGCTTTATTATTGCCGCCCTGATTTTTCAGGGCTTTTTTTCTTTTCACTCATATCCTTATCGCCTTTCCATGCAGTAATATCGCAAATATGGTAAAATATAATTTATCAAACATAATTTCCAAAGGAGTTGGATCAATGTTAGAACATTGGTATTATATACTTGCTATTCCGCTATATAAACTTATTAGTAATCTCATAAATTTACATAATACGAAAAAGATACATCATTTGTATATAATATGGATTGAAACCGAGACAGGCTACGCTGAACTTACTCAGGAAAAGCAAAACTTCAGCGAATTAATCAAAAAAGCAAATATAATAGAACCCTATATCCCAACAGTCCAACCAATGGGCTATGGTCAACTTGCATCATTTAATGCTTCTCTAGCTGAAAATTTTCCTTCCAGTTTAGAAAATTTTGTTGTAATTACCAATAAGACATTTTTACAATTAATTGGAATTTTTAAAAAACGCTGTTGGGAAACTTTTAATCCTTTATACTGGTTAAATCTCCTTATATATCTACCTCAAAATTTATTGCAATATTTAGGTTTTAGCGGAAAAAATATTTTCACTAAATTACTACAACTTCTTTGGTGGATAATAGGTATTTTCACAGCTACGGCTACTCAGCTTTATCCAGATTTATGCCGTCAGATCGTAGAACAGGTTTTACAAAAATTTTCTCTACTCTGACACATTCCTCTGGTAGATCAAATGTTTCCTGAATAGCCGTTGCCAGTCTACATGCCCGCATTTGACTAGAAAAACCACCAATGGAAACGTAAAAACTTTTGAAAACGCCTTGCTCTATGCAAGGCGTTCTTTTAATTTCCAGCCAGTGCAAAATTTTCTTCAACACTACTATGCCCCCTTTGCTGATTTTTCAGTAGCCACCTCAAATAGGTACTCAAAGCTTTTCCTATATTTTTTCATAAGAAAAGTTATTTCAGGTAACTCAAAACTTTTGAATCCACGTAGCCTAGCAGATAGCGCTTGATAATTCATTCCTAGCTCATTAGATACGCTTTGCAAGCTATCTCCGTTCCTACTCATTTCCGCTATTAAATTAGGGAAAATATATACAACTTTTCTTCTTACCATTTTTACCTCCTCATCTCACTTATATTTTAAACGCAAATTGCGTTATTCAATTATTATGTTAAACGCATTACGCGTTTTTGTCAATCTTTTATTGAATTTTTAATTGCAATTTGCGTTATAATGTGTTAAATTGTATTCATGGAAGGAGTACTACTATGAATATCTATATTGAATTTGGCAGACGATTAGCCTTTATACGTCAAAATTCAAAGCTATCACAATCGCAAATTGCGCAAAAACTTAATATCGCACAATCAACATACGCAGGATACGAAAAAGGAGTACGTAAAATTCCTTTAGAAATCATTGTCCAACTATCAAAAATTTTAAATATTAGTCCTACTATACTAATATTGGGCGATGAAGCAAATATTGTTAAAGATTACACTATATCTGAACAAGAATTAATAAAAAAATATCGCCAACTTACTGCCGAGCAGCAAGGGGCGATAGAAAATAGTATAAATTATTATATTAAGGCAAATAAGAAAGATCAAACAACGGAAAACGGCGAAGCCCCGTTCGAAAACAAGGTCGGGTAATATATGTTGATTTCAGTTCTGATCGTCACGGTAACGATTAAATAAATATTATAGTCCCGGGGAGAGTGTTTAGTGATGAAAAAAATTTTATTCGCAATACTTATGATTTTAATAATTTCTACTACATCTGGATGCGGTTCTAATGACACAAAAAACGCTGATCAAAACAAACCGAACGTATCCCAATCAACGAACAATTCGGAAGAAAAAATTAAAGTAACAAAAATAGCTTCTAACTCTAATCTTATCGCTAAAGCAATGAATATAGACAATGAAAAAGCAGTGGAAATTGACGGTATTTTATCTGCCATCGGGCTTGAAAAAATCACTTCTATGTACAAAATGACAGATACCGCTTATCAAATAACTGCTCCACCATTATCAAATCAAAAAGTAGATGTTATTTTAGTTATGTATGTTAAACCAAATAATACTATTGATAAAATTATATTCAGAAATAACAAGTTATATGAATCCGGAAATATTTTAAACACTCTCACTGGTACTATTTTATCTGACAACGAACGAAATATTGCAATGAGAGAAGCTGAAAGAGCAGTAAAATCTATTTTAAAAGACCCTGATTCCGCAAAGTTCAGCGGTAATTATTGGGTAACTAAAAATAATAATATTATTCGCGTTGTTGGTACAGTATATGCAAAGAATAGTTTGAACGCTGTCGTTTTAAGTAAATTTTTTGTAGATATGGACAGTAAATACAAAGTAATTGATGTAAAAGCAGAATCATTGTAAAAAACAAAATATTTTATATAGAAAGAAGGTTTCTAATTTGTTAGACGGTATGAGCGGAATCAAAATTTCTGATGTTTTGGGTCTTTCTGAACCTTTATCAAAATTAATTGATGTTGCTTCAGCTGCCTGTGGAAAAGTTTACGAACCATTACATATAAAAAAATTGGCAGACGCAAAAGCATACGAAATAAAAAAAATATCTGAAGCAATAGAATCAACAACAAATCTCGCCTCACACTATGCCGACGGTCAAGTAAATGTTGCCAATCAAATTCCACTTACTTTAGAAGAAAGAGCCAAAACCCGAGCAACTTTCCAAGAAATACAAAAACAACAAAATGTTGAAGCAGTAGTTGTCAATGCCTATAAAGAATTAGAAAATGAATCTGAGGTAAGTCCAGAACCAGTCAATAAAGACTGGATACTGCGCTTTTTTAATTCTATAGAAGATATCAGCGATAAAGATATGCAAGAACTTTGGGGGAAAGTATTAGCCGGTGAAATCAAAAAACCAATGTCATATTCGCTAAGAACACTAGAAAAATTACGCAACTTATCAAAAAACGAAGCCTTTTTATTTCAAAAAGTCTACAAAAACTCATTCACTATAAAAGGAGGGGATTATGCTCTATTGGGCGACACTTCTGTGTTAGCATCGCATCAAATTTCATATGAAAATTTATTGACATTGTCTGATTGCGGTTTATTAAATATCGCTAACTATATAGAATACACAGCAAGATTGTCAACTCAGGGAGATATAGTCACCGCCAATAAAAACTATACTATAATTGGTACTTCATTTGATAATAATTCTGAAATCAAAATTCCTGTTTATCCATTTACATTAACCGGCAATGAAATTTCACAAATTATATATAATACTTCTGATAAAATCACACCTACCATGCTTATTTCCGTAACCGATAAATTGAGAAACTCCTATAAAAACTTTGGATTCCATGTATTTAAAATAGATAAATATTTCGATAATAAGAGGGGTATAACCGTTGGTGAAAAGATATACTAATTTTATTATATAAAAACAAAATAGCCGCCCGGTGTTGGCGCACCGAACGGCTGTGTAATAACCCCACCCCGTTAAAA